>Ga0210405_10002252_pt1 | contig 20277 bp, 24 predicted proteins | sample IncBWH11MmetaG_FD_155492 | JGI IMG/M metagenome (GOLD analysis project Ga0210405, IMG submission 155492) | Forest soil microbial communities from Barre Woods Harvard Forest LTER site, Petersham, Massachusetts, United States - Inc-BW-H-11-M | ecosystem: Environmental > Terrestrial > Soil >... | reverse complement strand
TGTGCGTTTCATGTTAGGTCGGTCTCCTTTTCTATCTAAAGCAAATCATGGCTGCAGACGGAGTCCTTTAACCGATCCGTCGGCTGCCATACTGACGTCCGCGATCAATGTGATCCCCTCGGGGACGGCACCGGGAGGAAACATTGCTTCGACCGGAATGGCGATCTGGATCGCGGTTTCAGGTAGCGCCCAATTCGCGTTTGGAGTCTTCGCGGGCGGAATCCCACGTCGTCGATGAACTGTCTTGACCGGCTTTGGCGCAGTTTCCAGGATGATGGCCGGGGAGGCGCCCGCCACTGGCGGGCGAACAGGAATCTGCTTGACGGATGCTGGCTGGAACACCAGGAACAGCACGGCCACCGCCGCTGTCGCGCTCGCTAGGACGGGCACCCAGCGCGGCCTGCGACTTGTTGTTCCCTCCATCACCGCATCGCAGTGCTCCACGAATGCGCGGCTCACTTGCTTATAGGTATCGACGCGCCTCCGGCATTCTGAACAGTCTCGAACATGCCGCTCCGCATCCGCGGCTTCGTTGTCAGGAAGCTCACGATCCATCCAGGCAACCAATCTTCCTGAAAAGTCACACATTGCATTTCTCCGCTAATTTCTTGATCGCCCGATCCACCGTATCGCTCACCGTGGAAGTTGGAATCCCGAGAACTTCAGCGATTTCCCGATAGCGCAATCCTCCCGCACGCAACAGGAGGCACTCACGTTCGGATTCCGTCAATAACAGGATTGCCTTTCCCAGCAGACGAAACTTTTCCTTCTCCAATACGACTTGCTCCGGCGTCGCTTCGTCTGCAATCGAGTCAAGCTGGGGATCGAGTGGCTTGCCGAAACGACGATCATAGCTATGCTGACGATTTCTGGCGCCATTGTGGGCGACGCGAAACAGCCAGCTACGAATGTTCTCCTGCGACCCGCCCGAAGCCAAGTGCCTGTGCAGGCTGACAAAAGCGTCCTGCACGACATCCTGCGCTTCGTCAGCCGAGAGCCCGAGACATACCAGATATCGCAGCAGAGGTTTGCGTAGTTCGCGGTACAGAGTGGTAGCCTCGCACGAGTCAGCCGCAAAGCGCGCGAGTGGCAGTGGTAACGGTAAGGAATCGCCACTCATAAGGACCTCGGCATCGCGCCTCTATGGATAGAACAAATGAAGCCTGCGGTTTTCCGACTCGCGTCAGAAAATTCAGTTTATCAACACAACTGATCGACTCTGTTCCCAACACCCGTTGTGTATGCCTGTGATTCTGCGATTGAAGGAGAATCAATACAGAGCTTTCATGCACTGGGATGCTGGGCACGACAACATCATAGGAAGTGATCGGATCTCGCTGCCAACTCCCGGCTTGTCGGCAGCCCTTCCCTTACCGGATTACGGAAGGGTTGCCTGTCAGCTACCCACAATAGTCGGGAAAAGGACTGCCGCTGTCACAATTTGCCCTTGAGGGTCGTTTTAGATATGTGATTCCGGGAAGGCGGGCATTATTGTGGGATCTGCACAAACGCTGAATCGCTCCATGTCCCTGCGTGAAAGTTCATCGAAACATTGGGATGAGGCTGATTTCCGGGTCGTCTTTCTTCAGCACTATACCCGGATCGTCGGCATACTGGTGCGTCTTCTCGGCGATCTTTCGCCTGCTGAAGAAGTGGCCAACGATGCCTTTTGGCGTCTATACCGCCAGCCGTCGCTCCAGATCGATGGCAACGTTGGCGGGTGGCTATACCGCACCGCGACCAACCTCGGTATCGATGCTCTGCGCGCTGCTGGCCGCCGCCGCCAGCGGGAAGAGGCTGCCGGAAAGCTTGTGCATCAAGGTGCGACCACGGGTCCGCTGGATGACGTGTTGCGCGAAGAAAAATGCCGTCGGGTGCGAGCCGTGCTGGCGGCGATTAAGCCCGCGCAGGCCCAACTCCTGATCCTGCGTGCCTCTGAATTGTCGTACAAGGAACTCGCCGAAGCCCTCGATGTGAAGATGAGCGGCATCGGCACCATGTTGAACCGTGCCGAGGAGGAATTCCGCAACCGTTACCTCGCACTTCATCCGAACAAGGGGGATTTATGACCTGCACTAACATCGACGATGGAATTCTTCGGGCTCATCTGGACGACGAACTGGCCGGTACCGAACTGGCAGAGCTTAGTCAGCACCTTGCTTCGTGCGCCAACTGCCGTGCACGGTTCGAAAAGCTGGGCGCCAAGACGGCGCAGACTGGAGTTTTGCTGACGACGCTGGCTCCGGCTGGGGACGTTACCGCAATCAACTCGGCGGTAGCCTACGGCCAGTTCCGCAGCGAATTCGGAACGTCCGATGAACCCCAAGCATCCTGGATTAGTCGTCTCTTTGCTCCCCGCTGGCGTCCGGCTTGGGGCTTAGCAGCTGGCGCAGTGGTTGTCGCGGTTCTAGTTGGCGTGAGCCCTGTTCGCATTTGGGCACAGCGAGTCTTGGCCATGCTGCGGGTTCAGAAGATTCAGGTGGTAACGATCGACCCCACCACCTTGATGAGCGGCAGCGAACCCGACTCGCGTCCTTACAAGCTGGTTAATCAGTTCATCGCCGACAACGTCGTGGTCACCATGGATCCAGGCAAACCCGACATCGTTTCCAGCATGGCCAAGGCCGCCCAGTTGGCCGGATATCCAGTCCGCACCATCGGCAGTCTGGGGGCGCCCCAGAGTATCGAAGTGAACGGCGAAGCCGCATTCCAGATGACCGTCAATCGCGATCGCATTGAGATGCTGCTGGACGAGGTTGGCCGTTCGGATATCCGTATTCCCGAGTCGGCAAACGGCGCCTTGATCGCCGTCCACATTCCGAAAACTGTCATTTCTATGTATGGTGACTGCCCGGCTCGGCACGGGCACACGATCTCCGATACCCAGTCGCGGGCGGAGGCTCTTGCCGAGCGCAAGATGGAACGTATGGCGAGCATGAATAACACCAATTGTACCTACCTGATTCAAGCCCCCGGCCCGACGGTAAGCGTCCCGCCCGATCTCAACATGTCGGAGATCGCGGAAGCAGCGTTGGAGCTGGCCGGCATGAGTCCTGCCGAGGCTCATTCGTTCTGCCAGACAGTCGACTGGTCGTCTACGATGGTCGTTCCGATCCCACGCAATACGAGTTCCTACGAAACGGTGAGCGTGGACGGAGTCCAAGGGACCCTGATCACGGAAACTCTCACGCAGGGGAATCGGTATAGCCTGTTGTGGATCAAGAATGGAGTGATCCATTCCCTGGCCGGGCATGGCAACTCATCCGATGCCCTGGCACTGGCCGCTTCGTTGCGGTGATCCATTTCGTTGATAGATACAGATGGTTTGATGCCGATGAACCGATATAGATGAGCCAAGCCGACGATCTCGCCATCCGCACCCGTGGACTTCGCAAAGTCTTTAGCGGCAAAGTGGCAGTCCGAAACCTCACCCTCGATGTTCCGCGGGGTGAGGTCTTTGGCTTTTTGGGACCAAACGGCGCGGGCAAAAGCACCTCTGTCAAAATGCTGCTGGGCTTGGTATTCCCCACGAGCGGCGAAGCTGAGATTCTTGGCCGACCGGCGGGCGATGTGAAGACCCGCAGCAAAGTTGGTTTTCTTCCTGAGCACTTTCGCTTCTACGATTGGCTCACTTCAGCCGAACTTCTCAAACTGCATGGCCGGCTTTACGGCATGTCGCATGCGACGCTTCGAGAGCGGGTTTCCGCTTTGCTTGATTTGGTGGGTCTCACTCCACACCGCGATAAGCGTCTGGGCGATTTTTCCAAGGGGATGATGCAGCGCATTGGCCTGGCACAGGCGCTGCTGAATGAACCTGACCTGATCTTTCTTGACGAGCCCACCTCGGGTCTCGATCCCTTCGGTCGCCGTCTCGTGCGCGACATTATTAAAGCGCAGCGCGATCGTGGCGCAACCGTGCTCCTCAATTCCCATCTCCTCGGAGAGGTGGAGATCACTTGCGACCGCGTTGCTTTTATCAAGGATGGCGAGGTGGTGGAGACCCGCCAACTGCACGGTGAAAACGAAGAACAAACCACAGTGTCAATCCGGGCTCTCAATGTGACTGCCGAAGTTGTGCATGGCCTGTCGCAATGGACTCCCTCAGTCCGCTCTGAAGGTGAGGGTCTGACGCTTACTCTGTCTTCCTGTTCCTTATTGCCGGAGGTTGTGCGCTACCTGGTCGCGAAGGGAGTCGATGTCTACGAGGTCACTCCCCAGCGGCTTTCGCTCGAAGAGCGATTCCTCGAAATCGTTGGCAGCGACGGGGGGCTCTGATGGGCATCTGGATCATGGCCGGGGTCACCTTCCGAGAAGCTGCGCGCAAGAAAATGCTATGGATGGCGCTGGCGGCGGGCGGTGCGTTCCTGATCCTGTTTGGCACCGGCCTCCATTTCCAGGCCAAAGAGTTTGCCGCGCGTGGAATGAGTCCTGTTCTGCAACGGGAAATCTCGTTCGCTATGTTAACCATGGGCCTTTATGCCGTCGATCTGCTGGCGGTGCTCATGACCATTCTCACCTCGGTCGACACACTCTCCGGTGAAATCGCCTCGGGCACGATCCAGGCCGTCGCGACCAAGCCCGTTGCGCGCTGGCAAGTGCTCGTAGGCAAGTGGTTCGGCTTCGTCGGCATGCTGACTGCGTACATTGCGATCATGGTCAGCGGAGTGAATGCCGTAACCTACGTCATGGCGGGCGTGACTGCGCGTCACCTCTTACGCGGTTGCTTGCTGATGTGGATGGAAAGCCTGGTGCTGCTTTCGGTGACTTTTGCGTTTGCGACTTACTTTTCGACCTTGACCAGCGGCGTGCTCACCCTCGGGCTCCACGGACTCGCTTTCCTTGGCGGCTGGATCGAACAATTCGGGGCCCTTGCGCAGACGCAACGTGCTGTAGATGTCGGTGTGATCGCCAGCGTACTCATGCCCAGCGAAGCGCTCTGGCGGCGCGCTGCCTATGAAATGCAGTCTCCGCTCGCCAACGCCATGCGCATTTCTCCGTTCAGTACGCTCTCGGTTCCAAATATGGCAATGGTCTTCTATGCCGCGCTGTACTTAGCACTCGCGCTACTGGTCGCCATCCGCCAATTCTCTCAGCGTGATCTATGAAGTCGTGATTGGATCCTGCGTCCACTGGCGTAACGTCGCGATATCAATCATTGACCACGAAGGGGACCCGATGCCACAGATCTCGCCGCAAGAGTTCGAACGGCTGCCACTGCGGGTTCACGCCTTTCTTGCCGGCGTGCCGCTTCATGACGTGTGGGCCGTAGATCTGCCGCGGGCGCGCTCCGGCATCACGCTGGATGAGTTTTTGCGGGCGGCAGGCTCGTGTCTGCTCACACCCTCGCCGCTCGTGCGCGCGCTCCTAAACATCCGTCTCTTCGTCGGCCGGCTCCTTGGTTGGGATCGTGAGCCCGCCTCAACCGCGTGGGAAACCTTCGCAGCGCGTCTGACAACCGCAGATCGCTCAAAGTCCCTGGTGTCGGCGGGCACGCGCGAAGGACTCTTCCACGTGGTGTACCGCTTCGAAAACGAGGAACTCCTCGAGCTGATCAACCGCACCGCCCACGCCGCAGCGCTGAGCGTCCTCGTCGAAACGGCAGATGCCTACCGGTTCTATTTCGGCGTCTACGTGCGGAACGTTGGCCGCTTCACGCCGATCTACATGGCCCTGATCGACCCGTTCCGCAAGCTGGTCGTCTACCCGTCACTCCTTCGCACCATCCGCGGGAAGTGGAATGAAACCTTCGGCACTGCCTGACAACGGAACACCTTTTCAAACGGAACACCTTTTCATAAGAATGTTGCGGTTGCGGGACAGAAGCAATCAGACACATGGATGCATTCGGACTTGACCTTGCAGTGCTCGCAGCGCTAGCGCTTCTCTCCGGACCCATCGGAGTGGCTGACACTAACGGCTGACCTGACGCTACCGAGATGCTAGTCGATATGTCCCCGCTACACTCAACTCCGGAACCGGCGGATACTGGGCGGATAGTCGCTAGGCGGAAATTGACGCCGTTCTATCGCAACATTCCGGATTGCCCGTCAGCTACGAGACCGAAGATTCCTACTAATTAGCTCTACACTTGCGACAAGGTGGGAGCCATATTTAGCCGGGCCATCGGATGGCGCGGATTGCGTTTCTCCCCCGGCTGAACTCGCCGCGGCCATCGTCTTGCAAAGACTCGGGACGATTGTCATTATGGAGCATGCAAACTGTCTTCGAGGCAGCGGGTGGCAACGACGGCCTGCGACGTCTTGCCGGCGCCTGGCATGGTCGGGTGATGGCCGACGACGTGGTCGGCCATGCGTTCAGCCACGGCTTCCACCCAGAGCATGTCGAGCGACTCGCTGCTTACTGGGCCGAGGCACTCGGTGGCCCCACCACGTATTCCGACTCCTATGGTGACGAGACCTCCGTCGTCAAGATGCATAGCGGCAACGGGGAGCACGACGAAATGGATCGCCGTGCGATTGCCTGCTTTGACCAGGCTCTTGCGGATGTCGGATTAGCCGACGACGGTGCGCTGCGACAAGTGCTGCACGACTACTTCGCTTGGGCGACCACGACAACGATGTCCCGCTACCACCAGTCCGCCGATGATGTGCCTAACGGCCTCAGCATCCCACACTGGTCGTGGGACGGGCTCCAGGTGTAAGACTCCACGGCTGACCCGCACCACACCGGTATTGGCCCAACTTCGAACCTGTTCGGAGGCTTCATGTTGACCATTGTGGCGGAACCACCCTGCCAGCCGAAGACGTGGATCCTGCGAACGGTGCAGTGTTGACCCAACTGCTCAACTCCCGTTTTGTCGGCAACTCTTACCTTGGGACTATTCCAGGATTGCTCGTGATCCGACCGCAATCGTACACATAAGGAGCTTCGAACTCCCTTTCGTCGGACATCGGGGGACCACCATCTCCCATCCGACTTATACTGTCCAGTTCTACATACTGGTCGAAAGTTCGTCGGACGCACCTTCCGGAGGTTTCGATGCTTGAGATTCGCCCTGCCGTTCGGAATGACGTGGATCTGGTCAGAACCCTAATACATGAAATGGGAGAGTACGAGCACTTGCCCGTGTCAATTACCGCGGAGACGCTTGCGCGGGATGGATTTGGGGCACGACCGGAATTCCGTGTTCTTATTGCGGATTTGGACAATCAACCAGCAGGTTACGCATTCTTTTTCAATTGCTATTCCACATTTCGCGGCCGCGGTCTATTCCTGGAGGATCTTTTTGTGCGCCCAAAGTTTCGGGGAAAGAAAGTTGGCGATGCGCTGCTTTCGCATGTTGCAGCCGTCGCTCGCGACGAGACGTGTTTCGGGATCATGCTGAATGTGCTGGGGTGGAATCAATCCGCGATTGAATTCTTTGAGAAACACGGTGCCACATTGTTAGGAGATTGGAGGACCGCTTGCTTCGATGGCGATGCCCTGCAAGTCCTCGCTGCCAGAAGATAGTCACCCCTCCGTCACTGGTATAGGTCGAAGTCCCGAGGATAGGGAGCTCCGAATGACAACTCCCGTATCGTCAGCAAACCTTCCCTTGGGATTACTTCACGTTTGCTCGTCAATCGTCAGGTGAGCGCATTTTTTCCACAAATGCCCTCGGAATCAGAGGCTCCTGTTAGAGTTCTCGTATACTATGCAACACGTGGGTTCTTAAGATGAACGGGTTTCCTAGTGATTTCAGATTCGCGATACACTGACTCCGAAAAATCCTAATTTCTTACGAGCACTGCTACGGCTACGCTAGCTTTAGGAATTCGCGAGATTCTATAAGCAGCGACAACGAAGGAGGAAGCCAATGACACCTTGGGAAATCAAGGCCAAAGAGTTTGCCAACTGCAATTGCTCATACGGGTGCCCGTGCCAGTTCAATGCTCTACCCACCCACGGTTTTTGCGAGGCCGCCGTCGCACTGGAGATTGAGGAAGGTCACTACGGCGCGGTAAAGCTCGATGATCTTCGCATGGGCGGGATCTTTCAGTGGCCGGGCCCGGTACACGAGGGCCATGGCAAGTGTCAGCCCTTTGTGGACGAACGCGCCGATGGCGAGCAGCGCGAGGCGCTGCTTAAAATCATGTCGGGTCAGGATACAGAGCCGATGGCCACCATGTTCGCCGTATTCTCCTCCACGCTAGAGAAGGTCTATGATCCGATCTTTGCCAAGATTGACTTCAACGTGGACGTCGAAGGTCGGAGGGGACGATACGCCGTTGCTGATTTGATTGAGAGCGAGGGCGAGCCGATCAAGAATCCGGTAACCGGGGCGGAGACCAGGGCGCGCATCGACTTGCCGAATGGCTTCGAATACGAGATCGCCGAGATTGGTAGCGGTACGACCAAGACACAGGGAAGAATCCAACTCGACTTGAGGGCGAGCTATGGTCAGTTCGCCCATCTTCACCTCAACAATAAGGGCGTGGTGCGGCACCGCCCGGTTTGAGATGGGCGGCCAGGAGACATCGCTGACCGAGCGTCTGCTGCGACGCGACCGTTGGATCGTGCTCGGCGGTTTGGCAGCAATCAGCCTCCTTTCGTGGACCTACATCCTAACCGGCGCCGGCACCGGAATGTCCGCGAGGAGTATGACCAAGGCCTGGTTGTTCCCGCATCGCATGGCCGGGACACCTTTCCACCCGGCCGGATGGACCTCAGCATATTGGATCATCATGCTGCTCATGTGGTGGGTGATGATGATTGCGATGATGACGCCCAGCGCTGCGCCCATGATCCTGCTCTATGCACGGGCGACGCGGTACGCTCAAGGCAAAGATCAACTCGGGAGAGGCATTGTACCAGCGGCTGCCTTTGCTGGCGGTTATTTGCTGACGTGGTTCGGCTTCTCTTTTTTTGCAACCCTACTGCAAAGAGGGCTCGAAGCATCGGGCGGCATATCCGCGATGTGGATGGCGTCGACAAACGCAGGTTTGTCCGCAGCCATTCTGATCCTCGCGGGAATCTACCAGCTGTCGCGCTGGAAGCATAGATGTCTAAATCATTGCCGCAATCCTGCAGAATTTCTTTCTCAGCATAGGAGATCCGGCAGGCTGGGGGCCCTGCGCATGGGGATCGAGCATGGAGCCTTCTGCGTGGGCTGTTGTTGGGTGCTGATGGCGCTGCTATTCGTTGGCGGCATCATGAATGTGCTTTGGATCGCGGTTCTCGCGACTGTCGTGCTCTTGGAGAAGCTTGCCCCCCAGGGCCCGTGGTTTGCGCGCGTCACGGGTATCGTTCTCCTTGCCTGGGGCGCGGCAACGCTCGCTGCCTAAAGAGTCTTGGTCCGTTCCAGCGGAGTTTGCTCACCAAGACGAGGAACAACGGTGCGCGAATTAGGCAATGCAATGACTTACATGCTGAGCGCCCGTGAACTGCTCGATTTGGCTCTCCCTCGAATGAAAAGGCTCGCGGCAGACTTCTTTGAGGGAAAGGACCGGGCGTTGATAGTAGTGGTTTGGTCGGCAAACCTTACCGTGGGATTATTTCAGGGTAGCCCGTCATCCGGTCTAGAAGTTAACACTGATCAATTGACCGCACGGAATGTGCTCACCGCACTACTTTAGTTGGGCGTATTCCCTTTTGGCTTGTTTCAGGATCGGAATGTCGGAATCGGCGTCTTTCCAGAGCGTGAGGAAATCTTGATACGCGGATTTTCCCTTAGCTGTGTCTCCCGATAGAGCATAGGCCCTGCCCAGTTGCAAGCGCGCCAGCGCTGCAATCGGATCGCTGACCACAATTCCGCGGTGATCGACAATCTTCTGGAATTCGGCAGCAGCCTCGGCTCCCTTGTGTGCCGCCAGATAGGCCTCGCCACGCACGTACGCTGGATAAAGGGCCCCAAAAAGCCCGTGCATACTGCTATGTGGCGCGCCTAGCTCATAGGGAACAGAGGCTTGCAGCAGTTCGACAGCCTTCGCGGCCTGTCCATCGTTTAGCGCGAGACGAGCCTGAAGCGCTGGCAGGTAACTGAACCTAACTGATGTATCCTCTGGGAAGCGTCTTTCTAGGTCACTCGCGAGCTCTTCAGACCGACGAGCGTCGCCCGCGAGAGCCAGTGTAAAGGCAGCGCCATACTCCACCTCTCTGTCCCTAGAGAGCTCCAGTGCCCTACTTGCACGTTGTTTTGCAGCTGGCGTGTTCCCGAAGAAGGCTTCCCGCAGTGCTGCCCCCGCTTCGAACAGAGCCGCCTGTTCCCGATGACCCGCCTGCTGAGCCAACCCCTCCGCACGCCCAGACATGCTCCTGGCCTGCTCCAGCCGACCGGAATATGCCAAGACAAAAGCTTCGTGGTCAGGAATCCACTCTTCCGCTCCGGATCTTCCCTGACCCAAAGCTGCCGCCTGTTGCATCCCCGCCATATCACCTTTCAAAAAGGCGATATCGTATCGCTGAAGCAGAAAGTCAGGGATTTCTAGTTTGCGCTCGGCCGCTCGCTGAAGTGTATTCTCAGCTTCTCCAAGCCGGTCGAGATATTCATAGCTGTAAGCAAGGTTCCAATATCCGACCACAAAGCCGGGATCCAACGCGATCGCCTTGTTGGATTCCTCGATTCCCTTTTCGTAGTTCGCCGTAATGGGGAAAACCACACCCGACAAAAATGCGTGAGGCATGGTGTCGCGAGGATAAGTTTGCGCCCACAGCTCGCAGGTCTGTCGTGCCTTCTCCATATTTCCTGTCACCTGCAAATCGAAGGAAGCACTAATGAAGAACCTTTCTCGGTCACTGACGCGGTCGCGCAGGTCATAAGCTTTACTCGTACTCTCCGCCGACAGGTCGGACTCGCCGATGTCGGCGTACATGCGCCCCAGCGCCGCATATGCCAGGGCAAATTTGGGGTCGATCTCAACGGCGCGCTTGAAAACTGGCACGACGGCGGCGGAACCGGCCGAAGACTGAAGCTGCCAGGCCGCGCCATAGGCTTTCAAAGCTTCGAGAGATGGCGTTGTTGCCTCGGCAAGGGGCTTATCGTGTTTCTCGACTGTTGTGAGCGATTCGCCAACGCGGGCTCTGAATTTGCTGGCAATTTGGCTTAGGGCGTCCAGCACGTTTTCTTTTCTTACGGCTTGTGCCTGTTCTTCATCGAGGACGTCGCCGGTGCGGCAGTTCTTTGCGCGCAGTCCCAGGACGTATTGACTGCCAAGGATTGCGATGGAACCCTCTAGGACGGCAGCGCTTCCGGTGCGCTCGCAGATTTCCCGAGCGATTTCTGGAGTCAATCGCGCATCGGGCGGCTGGCCCATCAGCCGAAGTGTCTGCTGGATGCGTGCCTCCGAGATCAGGCCCAAGAACGGAGATTGCTCAAGCTGCACCACCATTCCTTGCCGCAGGGTTCCGTCAAACACCGGATCGCCGGTCGAATTCGCAAAGTCGGCCAGTACCACTGTGTCCTCTGCCGCGAGTTTTCTCGGAGCGTGAATGAAGAACAGAAATGCTGCCGCACCTGCGCTAACGAGCACGAGGACAACGAAAAAAACCCAGTTCTGTGATCGCTTCGACCTGGCCACGCGTTCGGCGTTCGTCCCGGGTATCTCACTTGCGGGTAGTTGATTCCTAACGTCTGCCGGCTGCGCGACGACACCTAGGAACCGGTAGCCCCGCTTTGGAATCGTCTCAACGTATCGCGGATTCTCAACATCATCCCCAAGCGCTTCCCTCAACTTACGAACCGCAACTCTAAGACCGCTGTCAAAATCCACAAATGTATTCCCCTGCCAGATACGGTTCTGGATTTCCTCCCGACTAACGACTTGCCCGGCGTTTTCAAGAAGAATTATGAGCAGGCGAAAGGGCTGGTCTTGCAGTTTTATGCGTCTACCTTGTTTCAGGAGTTCGCCAGAAACGGCATTCACTTCGAACGGGCCGAATTGATAGGTAGCGGCGGCACGCGTTTCCACGACGAGAGTCCACACAGTGGCTCGCAGCAGAGTTTATCACGGGCCTCTTCGGTTTACAGCGCGTTCGGAGTTCCATCCTTTCAAAGATTTACCCGTTAACAAAAGATTCACGCCAAGTTTCTTTGACGCGAATGGAAAACTGGGTTCTTCTGCGTGCTGAAACTACTTCGAGAAGGAGGAGCAACATGAAATCCACACTACTGATCTCGATATTCACCGTGAGCTTACTGGCGACACTGGCCGCTTCGGCGCAATCCAATGCGGCGGAACAGAAACCAGAGTCGGGTCGCTACCGCGTCATTGACCTGGGCACCCTGGGCGGTACGTTCAGCAGCGCCTTTGGCGTTAACCGTGCACGCCGCGTGGGCGGGGCTGCCCAACTGCCAGGCGAGAACCAGCACGCTTTCCTTTGGCATCATGGCCACATGACCGACCTGGGCACCCTGGGCGGTCCAAACAGCGTCGCGGGTGGTCCTAACGGGAGGGACGAGCTGGCGATCGAATCCGAAACCGCCACGACAGACCCTTTGGGAGAGGACTTCTGCGGTTTCGGCACCCACTTTATATGTCTCGGGGCACTCTGGAAGGGCGGAGTAATGACACCGCTTCCGACCCTGGGCGGCAATAACGGCCTGGCTTTTACCCTCAACAATCGGGGCCGGCTGGTCGGGGTTGCCGAAAATGGCGTTCAAGACTCAAGCTGCCGATCGCCTCAAGTCGTCGATTTTGAAGCCGTGGTCTGGGGGCCCAAAGGGGACCATATCGAGGAACTTCGTCCGCTTCCCGGTGACTCCGTCGGGTTCGCCCTCGCAATCAACGATCATGGCCAGGCCGTCGGCTCGTCGGGTTCCTGTGCGAACACGGCAATTGTTCCGCTCGCAGTCGGCCCTCATGCCGTCCTCTGGGAAAACGGCTCGCCTGTTGACCTCGGTAACCTGGGAGGTAAGCTGAACAACACTGCTGCCGCCATCAACGACCGTACTGAAGTGGTAGGAGCGTCGGACTTGTCCGGTGACACAACCATTCACTCTTTCCTGTGGACCAAGGAAAAAGGGATGGAGGACCTCGGTACGATCGGCTCAGATGTATCAAGCCTGGCAGGGTGGATTAACAACAAAGGAGAGGTTGTTGGATGGTCCTGTGATAGCAATGGCATTTGCCGTGCCTATTACTGGGAAAACAAAGTTATGACCGACCTCAACTCTCTCATCCCCGCCGATTCGAAGTTGTATCTGGCGTTCGCCTTCGGAATCAATGACGATGGAGATATCGTCGGCCAAGCCATCGAGAAAAGCAGCGGCGAAGTTCACGCCTTTCTGGCGACCCCGAGATGCGGCGAGGTGAACGACCAGAGTGAGGCCACCGACACACAAAACGGGAGCAGTGAGCGTGCAGCACTCTCCGAGAACGTTCGCGGGCTGCTTCAGCAACGGGTGCGCCTCGGCGGATTCGGGTCACGATTTCTCGGAATTCGGTGATCGTCTGGAGGACACGCATTGCCAATGTTGAATAGGTTCGAGAAGTTTTGAAAGTATCGGCCCGTCTGATAGAGGGTCCGTCGCGAAGAGGGACCCTCGGCCCAAGAGCAACAGACAGAGTTCGCGGGAGTACAACATGAACCTAAGGATAGCTGGTGCAATCGTAATGATGTTGATGGCAGGTTGTGTATGTCAATTGCAATCAACGCAATCTGGCCGGGCTTCTACGTCAAAACCCGGACCAAAACCGCTGCTGCTGGAGAAGACTGAAGGGGAGCGGCGCATGTGGCGTGATCCTCCCCCTGGGGGGTTCACACTAAAGGTGAGCCCGAAAAACAATGGCTCGCAACATCTGATACTGGGAACAGAAGATCTCGTTCCCGGAGACAAAATACCGAGGCACAAACACCTCGGACAGGACGAAATTGTATTCATTCAATCGGGAACCGCTCATGTTCAATTGGGCGATCAGGAACGCGATTTGCACGCGGGCGGAATGGCATTCATTCCTGCCCACAGCTGGGTGAGCATACGGAACAGCAGCAGCGAGCCCGTCAGCTTCGTATTCATATTCTCAGCACCTGGTTTCGAGGACCACTTGTTGTGCGTGTCAGTCCCGGCGAACGAAAAAGCAACTCCAATGACACCCGAGGAACGCAAACAGTGCGATCATCAGGGTCACGTCATCTACAAGGACTTGGAAGAAGGTGCCAAAAAGTGAAGCAGCTCAAACGAAGTCCGGAAACGAAAGGCGTGGGGAATGTCACTATTTGGGGGAGGGTCATTATCTTCGAGGAGGTGATCTGTGAACCGTATTGGTAACGCAATAAGCGAGAAAGCCGGCGTTGCTGCACCCACGCTCATCCTGCTAGCCCTGTTCATTTTCACAGTCGGAACGACGGTTCCGCTCCAAGCCCAGGCCGACCTCTCCGACGCAAAGGTTCCCTCTGTCACGCACAACTCCTGGACCAGAGGGACCGCGATGCCGAAAGCGCTCAAGTTCGCGATGACGGGAGTGATTGGTGCCAAGGTCTATGTGGTGGGTGGCGTGACGAATACTGCCGTCGTCACGAACAACCAGGTCTACAATCCCGTCACAAACACCTGGAGCAAAAAAGCACCCTTGCCAGTGGCAACGTGCGATGCCGCAAGTGCGGTAGTGAAGAACGTCTTATATGTGTTTGGCGGAAGTAGAGATGGAAAAACGGTGACCAACGCGGTGTGGGCTTACAACCCCACGACCAACAAGTGGTCCGTCAAGTCTCCAATGCCAACTGCCAGGGCGAGCGCCGCGGCCGCGGTGGAGAACAATATTATTTATGTCATTGGGGGCACGGATGGGAGCAACAGGTTCGCGACGGTCGAAAGCTATAATCCCGCGACCGATACCTGGAGTGAAAAGGCGGCCCTGCTAGTCGGGAAGTCGGAGCCTTCAGTTGGTTTGGTCAGAACCACAATTGTCGCAGCCGACGGATTCAGCGCCTCCGAGGACACGGGAGACAACGAAGGTTACAACGCGTCGAGGAATTCGTGGAAATCGCTGGCTGCGGATCCCACCGGCCGGAACGAGGCCTGCAGCGGATCCATCAATGGGCTGCTTTATGTTGCGGGCGGCAGCAACGGTGGGGTTACCAACAACACGAATGTCAACGAATCGTTCAGTCTGTTGAAGAACAAGTGGGCAACGCTGGCTCCCATTCCGCAGCCTGTGGCGGCGGCCGGCTCTGCCGTTAGTAAGGGCCTCTTGTACTGTTTCGGCGGTGGTGACAATACGGTTGCGTTCCAGGGCAAGGTCTTCAACTTCGTGCAGATTTATCTGCCATAGAGGCCCGCAAGCTAACCAGCCAAGAATCTCACTTGAAGGGATCTATGCTGTCCGCAAGACCAACTGGCGGATCCCACCTGTGCCGGACCGGGAGGTCTGTGAAAAAACCTCCTCCGACACCCTTAAGAGCCGTGTGCGCAAACGCGCTCGTACATATTCGAGGGGGTAGCGGCAATGGTCGTCCCTACCCCGACCCGACAACCTCAAATCTTGTGGCCGTCCATCACGGAGCGCTGGCACACCGTTCTTGGCACCTTCAATGCAGCCGCGACATTCTCCCAGGTGGCTCCGGCGTCACGCATCTTCCGCACCTTAGCCACATCAACCTCGCGACGTGGACGCCCACAGTGAACGCCTCGCTTTTTGGCGATCTTCATGCCGGCCGATACGCGCTCGCGGATCAACTCCCGCTCGAATTGCGCGACGGCGGCGAGCACGTGGAATTGAAGCTTACCGCTGGGTGTGCTGAAATCCAGCGAATCGCGGAGCGAAATGAACGCAACGCCCAGCGCCTCCAGATCGGCAAGCGTATTTACCAGATGCCTAAGTGAGCGCCCGAAGCGATCAATCTTCCAGACGATAACGGCGTCGAACTTCCGCGCTCTGGCGTCCGCGAGGAGCTTAAGCAAGGCCGGGCGATTATCCTTCGAGCCGGTCATCCGGTCTTCGTATTCTTCGATGATCTTTAGTCCTCGGCACCGACAATACTCTCGGAGCTCAAAGAGCTGCATATCGAGGTTCTGTTCTTTGGTGCTGATTCGAGCATAAATTGCGGCTTTCATAATCTCCTTCTGCCCAAAAGCATATCCTTTCGGGCTGAATCAGCCAAATAGCCCATCGGTAACCATTTCCAGGATTACTTTTGTGGGCCTTGACATGCACTCCCCCGAGGAGTACTGTTGCCATCCCTTAGCCAGAAAACGGCGAAGGCTCAGAAAGCGAGTCGCTTACGGAACGGTTCGGACTCACGAAACTTATGAAAACCGTTCGGTGTTCGGTGTAAGCTCGGATAGCAGGCGCACTGAAGGTCACGGCCTTCGACTTTGCCGTAAAACTACCGAGTTGCCTCCGCGACGTTCAACCAAATTGAACGAAGCAAGTTCCATGGAGGCAACAATGCATACCTACCTGCCGTAAATCAAATCCACATTCCATTCCCCACTTCACACACGCAACACAACGGCGGATTTGTGTCCGCAGGAGATTGATATGTTCACAATCAAGGAAGCTGAGAAGAAACTGGGCAGGAAGTTGAATGCAGCGGAGAAACGCCACCTGAAACAATCGGCAAAGGCGGAGAAGGACGTTGAACGCATGGAAGCGATCACCGAAGGCACCAATATGGAAGGGCTGACGCCGGATCAGGCTTACGATCTGGACCAACGGATTATGGACGCAGTTGGTTGCGCAGCCTCGTTCGGAGTTCCGCACGAACGGTTCTTGGAGCTGTGCGACGCAGCGAGGGACGTTGTCGGATTCCGTGACCGGCATCCCAAATGGCCACAACGCAGCTAGCGAATTGAAGTACACACATCCCAGAGGTCAGTTCCAACCTCTGGGATTTTCTATCCCAAGGAGGATGTTCGTGAACTGGGCACTCATCTCCAAGCAATTTGAGCCAACCGACTCTCCCGGCTTGCATCACGATCAGCGGTCAGCGGACGGAACCGCGAATCTGGTGGAGGTCTTGCGGTGGTATGACGATCACAGCAAGCTCCGAGGGTTGCTGGTGTATTCTCCGCACGGTGTTCTGGGAGCCTTGCAGCCTGGTCAGTTCTTCTTCATCGTTCACCCACGCCACAGGCGGCAAGGAATTGGTACCAAGCTCCTGGGCGAAGCTCGGCTGCGGTTCCCACCGCTGGACTTCGCAGAGCAAGAGTACAGCGAGGCTGGGTTGGAGTGCCTAAAGTCTTCGCTTTGAGGACTTTGCAATTAGAGGTATGATTCCGTCCGCTGATTATCTAGGAGTGAACAACGTGCAAAACGGTAATCTGATCGAGGAACACAGCGCTTGGTATCTCCGCTATTACGAAGGGAAGAAGCGCAAGAAGATTTGGCTTGGGCGCAAACTCGACTATCCCACGAAGCGGCACATCCGGCCACGGCTGGATGAAGAACGCAAACGCTTGCAACTCGGGAGCGAGGATATGTGCGTCAGTCTGGATTCGTACATCCTGACCAAGTTCCTTCCAGATCAAGAGGGACGGCTTCGCCCATCCACGATTGCCGGATACAAGGGATTGTACGAGCGGTACGTCAAGGACCGCTACGAAGCTGGAGCGAGGCTTTGGCTGATGACGCCAGAGCACGTTCAAAGATTGTTAGAAGCCGTCGCCGTGAGTGCGAAGAAGCCACTGGCGAGGACTACGCTGAGTCACTTCAAAGCCTTCTTGAGCAAGGTCTTCAATCACGCTCGTAATCGTGGATTCTACCGCAACGAGAACCCAGTGACCGGGACGGAGATTCCAAGACGTTCCATAGCGTCCCGCGAGACTGGCTTCTACACCCTAGCGGAGATTTCGCTTGTGTTGCCGCAGCTGGAACTGCCGCACCGTGCCGCATTTGCGGTAGCGGCCTACGCCGGACTCCGGCTTGCAGAGATTCAAGGATTATTATGGGCCTCGTATGATGGCGATGACCTGACGGTCAACGAGACGGAGTGGCGCGGTCATCGTTCGCCTCCCAAGAGCGCAGCCAGCAAGAGCTTCGTCCCGGTCATCAAACCTCTCCGCGATATACTTGACGAGTACCGCGCCACGACCTCCGGCGAAGGTCCGATGTTTACGGAGTCGCTGGACCACGTAGGAAGGCGCCAGGTGTTGTGGGCGATGAAACGGGTTAAACTTCGCTGGGCGGGCTGGCACTCTGCGAGGCGCGGTATCGCCTCGAATCTCTTTGAGCTGGGCGTGTCGGACAAGGTCGTGCAGCGAATCCTCCGCCACAGCCGTGTTACAATCACGCGAGATAGATACATCAAGACTCGTGATCCGCTGGTGACGGCTGCGATGAACAAATTGGAACGAGCCGTCAACAGGCCCGCGATACAGGCCCGCGACGCTGCAAGGAAGGGCCAGTTAAGTTGTTGATTTGACAAACGCCGGAGAGGTGGCCGAGTGGCTGAAGGCGGCGGTTTGCTAAACCGTTATAGGGGCTAACACCTCTATCGGGGGTTCGAATCCCCCCCTCTCCGCCATTACCTTAGTTATCTAGCACTTGCAGTGGGCTACTACCTACACTCATACCACAAGTGGAGGAAGCCCCTTGCGCAGAGTCAGAGTAAATCTCACCAAATACATCCAAACCACGGCCGGTCCTCGCTACTGTCCTGCGGTGATTTCACCGAACGGTCGAATTAAGCAAGATGTCGTGCGGGTCAACGGAAAAGAGGAACGGCACCCCGAGGGCGCTTACTACTTGGACTGGCGGCAGAGCGGCAAACGCGTCCGGCTCAGCGTCGGCAAGAATGCTGTTGATGCCCAAACTCAGTGTCAACGGAAGACATTCGAGTTGAATGCAGCCGCAGCCGGCGTAGAAGTTGTGCCCGGCGTCGGACCCAATGGCAACGGTCACCGCTCCCTTGCAGCGTCGGTCACTGAATACCTTGAGGAAACACGGCTGAGCAAGAAGCCGAAGACGCACGCAGCGTATTCGACCGCCCTGGCGTACTTCACCGAGTCCTGCCCGAAGCTTTATCTGGAACACATCGAGCGCCGCGATTTGCTAAAGTTCTCGGCATTCCTGCGGGACGTGAAGGAGCAAGCTCCAAGATCCGTACACAATAAGTTCTCAAACGTGCTGGGCTTCCTGCGTTCGCAGGGCATTACGGGACTGGTGAAGAAGGATGACTGGCCCAGGTACGTCGAAGAAGAAACCGAGGTCTACGAACGGGCCGAACTGGATACACTGTTCGCGGCTTGCGATGCGAAGGAACAGCTGTGGTTCGAGTTCTTCTTGATGACCGGGATGCGCGAGCAGGAAGTCATGCACACCTGCTGGTCGGATATTAACCTCGTTCAGCACACTGTGCGGGTGAGCCACAAGCCGCAATTTAATTGGACACCGAAGGCGTACAAGGAACGGGAGATTCCGATTCCAGAGAAGCTGGTGGCGAGCCTGCAAGCAGCGAAGACGGCGCGTGACAAAGCGTGCACGTTGGTTTTCCCGACCGCGGGCTGCAGACCGAAGCTAGATTTCCTCGATTGTCTGAAAGCGTGCGCCGAGCGGGCGAAACTCAAGAAGGAAGACTTCTGGCTTCACAAGCTCAGGGCGACGTTCGCAACATGGCATTTGTGGGCTGGTGTTGATCTGCGTACCGTGCAACAGTGGCTCGGTCACACCGACATGGAGAGCACGATGCGCTACCTGAAGCCGTCCCGCAGCCAAGCTACACGCGCTAAGGTCAACGCCACGTTCGGAGGAGCGCAATGAGCCACAGCAAGGGCCACAGCAAGGGCCACAGCAAGTTGAAAGCATCGGAACTGGCCGAAGTCGAAACCTTGACACTCACGAGGAAGATTCTCCGCTCTGCAAAGGGTGCCCTCACGGCGAAGCAGTTGGCCGAGGTGTTGAACATCAGTCCGAAGACGGTATTCAAACTGGCCAAGGCTGGGCGTATTCCGAGCTTCCGCGTCGGTACAGCGGTCAGGTTCGACGCTCGGCTTATCGTTGACTGGTTACGAAGGCAGAGGACAGGGCATCCGACGTAGGGCAACGTGCGAGTGCGGCCAAATTTCTGCCGCCTGGGTGTGAGGAGGAATTGGTGACATCGCGGCCCTGCGATCAGAAGCGAGGGAGTGGAATCAGAACCCGCACGGCAGCACGGCCGTTGCCCGAAGAGCGCGTTCGCAGCACGGGGCTGCGCGTACACAATACGTTCTGAGCCTCGTTTTTCTTTCCGACCCCGCCGCCCAGGAGTCCTGCACCCCTGCGCTCCTTCGAAAGGTTGCGGGCCCGCCCACGTTCGCAGCGTCGAGTGCGGCCAAATTTCTGCCGCCTGGGTGTGAGGAGGAATTGGTGACATCGCGGCCCTGCGATCAGAAGCGAGGGAGTGGAATCAGAACCCGCACGG
>Ga0210405_10002251_pt1 | contig 20281 bp, 16 predicted proteins | sample IncBWH11MmetaG_FD_155492 | JGI IMG/M metagenome (GOLD analysis project Ga0210405, IMG submission 155492) | Forest soil microbial communities from Barre Woods Harvard Forest LTER site, Petersham, Massachusetts, United States - Inc-BW-H-11-M | ecosystem: Environmental > Terrestrial > Soil >... | reverse complement strand
GGCACTTACAGGCGCTTCGCAAACGTCGGCCCGTGAACGACCAGCTCCGGCGACCAATGATGCGCACGATGTGCCGAAAAAATCCGGCCCCCGCCTTCATGCTGGTTTGACGCTGGCTGCCGGCGCTACGCTTTGCCTCTTGCTCGTCGTCGCTCTCATGGTCTACGGCAGGCTCGTGAGGAACAATAGCTCAGCCTCATCCACCATTGACACAGCCGGCGCCGTTGCTGCACAGCCACAAAAATCCATCGCCGTGCTGCCGTTTCTCGACCTAACCGACGAGATGAACCAGGAGCCCTTCGCCGACGGCATAACTGAGGAACTCATCGACAAGCTCAGTAAAATCCCAGGCCTTCGAGTGCCGAGTGCAACGTCCTCGTTCTATTTCAAGAGCAAATTATGGCCGCGTTCGCAGGGGAGTCCGCAAATTACCATCGCCGAAATCGCGAAGACGCTGGGCGTCGTTTATGTGCTTGATGGGAGCGTGCGAAAGTCAGGCGCCAGGGTGCGGGTCGACGCGCGGTTGATTCGTGCCGACAATGGCTTCGTCGTCTGGTCGGAAACCTACGACCGGCCCTTCTCAGATCTATTGATGGTCCAGGACGACATCGCGGGAGAAGTAGCAAAAGCGTTGAGCGCATCCATCGATGCCAAACCAAACTAGGTCGTAATTTGAACGAATTCGGGCTTCTTGCCGTTGGGAGGACCGTTAGATCCCCAGCGCGATGGCCGCACCCCGTGGCGCCGCAGGCGGTTGACGAGCGAACCGACACCCACCGAGCCGCCCACAAAATGTCCGACGCGGAGCGGACCGGCGACTTTGACAGTCCGAATCCAGTGCAAACCGCTGCTGGCGGCGCATCCGCATTCCGCGCAGTTGGGAGTCCCACCGAAAACGCAAGGCTCGACGCGCGTCTCCAAATCCGCGGAATAGTTCGCGGACATTTTCGCAAAAAGGCACTCGGCGGGATTCTCCGGAGGATGAAGGAACGCCTTCGCAATGCCATCGTTCATTAAGAACTTGGGGTATTTCCGCGCCAAAGGAGGCAATACCCGTGCTATCTCTTGCCGATTCTCCGGCGTCAGCTTTTCCGCGCTCTCTTCGCCGATTTGCGGCGTATATAGGCTCACCCAAATACGATCCACCTCTGGGCGGGCATTCCAAAACGAAACGTAATCTTCCAGATACCCGGGGCGCTCGAGCATGGGACGAGTGATCACCCAATGGATGTTCACTTTGCGGCCGTCGATATTCTTCAGGATGCGTTCGTAAGTCGCCGGCTTGCGGCGGATGTCGTGATGTTCCGGAAGGCCGTCGACGGAGATGGTGACTCGAACCCGCGGCAGATCCATCCATTCCAGCGGAATCGGAATCACGCCGCTGGTGACAACCAGCGAGAAGATATTCATGGCGCTCAGCGCAGGCAGAATAGCGCTCAATTCGCGATGGCGGACCATCGGTTCGCCGCCTACCAGCGAGACGTGCATGGGCTTATTTTTTCGCACGAGTTCGAGGACACCGTTGACGAGCGCGTCGCCGCGGAAATCGTTCAGCTCGGTGAGGAGTTTTCCGCCGCCAAGGTGGGAATCGCCGTAGGCATAGCAGCCGGGACAGCTGAGCGGGCATTCGCGGGTGATTTCGATAGACAGCATCGGCGCCTTGCCGCCCAGAATTTTCCCCCACGCGCTCATAATCTCGCGCGGAGTAATGCTTGGATTTGGTTGAGCAGTAGCCATGGGTGTTGGATGCTTGAGAATCGCTCTTTGGCTGCATCCTCATTTTAAGCGCGTTTGCTGCGATTCTTTCATTTCAAATGATTCAAAATGAAGCGCTTGGCAGAGTGTGGGAGATTCTCTTGGGCTGGCGAAATCCAGACTCAAAGCAGACCCTGCCAGCCGGACGATTCCCGGAGGCCATTTGACCCGGTGCATGCCAAGACACGTACCCGACAACAGGCCCGTTTCCGTCTACTAATTCGGTTAAACTGGGCCCTTAGCAGTATCCATCTTCAAATCTGAAAGAGAACGAGCAGGAATGCCCCGAAAGCTCCTCATTCTTGCGGCCACCCTTGTCGGCGCTCACATTGCGCAAGCCTTGCTTCTCGGGGTGTCTCCCGCAGGCACTCTAATCGCAAAATCTTCTTCGGTTTCCGCCAGCGCTATTGCGGCGGTGATGTGTTTTGGGGCGTCGCGGCGGGCCCGGGGCATGGCTCGTCCGTTCTGGGCACTGGTGGCCTGTGGGATGGCCGCCTGGGGATTGGCGAACCTCGGTTGGATGTATTACGAACTCGTTCTGCATACCATCCCAACGCCTCGGTCCGCGGTGCGGTTCTTCTTCAGTTTCAATGGGATTTTCTTTGCGATGGTTCTGTTTCTTGATCAGGACAAAGACTCGGGGCGTTTCGAACCCGAATTCCTTCTGGATTTCATCCAGATCGTGATTGTTTTCTTTTTTGTCTTTCTTGGTCTTAACTTTTTGCCTTCGCCGCAGTTTCAGCAGCAAAGCAGTTATGTGCGTCAGCTTTGGATGCAGTTTGGCGAAGAGAGCGTCATCCTTGCGTTGGCCTGCATTCAAGTCCTCCGTGTGCGGACTCTGTTCATTCGCAAATTGTATGCGGGTTTTGCGCTATATTTTTTCATCTTTACAGCAAGCTCCGCTTTTTCCGCATATTTGCATTCCCTGAAGGCTGCGCTTACAGGAACGCTCGTTGACCTCTGCTACACTCTGCCGTTTCTATGGGCAGCCTTCTGGGCAGCGCGTTGGCAGCCTTCGCCGGTTCCTGAAGCCGCGCTGCCCGCCGGGCGGAAAACGTTCAGCGGCGTAGTGCTAAAGAACGCCATTTTTGTCCTGGCGCCACTGATCGTTCTGGTGCAGGTAGCCCAATTCCCTTCCGAATGGCGCATTCTTCGCTTTTCACTTCTTGGCGTTTCCATCCTTTGTTTCGCCGCGCGAATCGGCATCAGCGCATACCGCGAAGCAAAAACCGCGGAGACGGTGCGGCGGCAGGCGCTGGCCATGGACGCCGCAGCTGACGGAATTTCCATACTGGGCGAAGACGGAAAACACATCTACGTCAATGCGGCATTCGCACGAATGATGGGACACGAAAGCCCGGAGACCATGCTGGGCGTAAATTGGCGGCAGATTTACGACCCGCGCGACATCGCAGTACTCGAGCAGCAGGTTCGGAAATCCCTCGGGCCTGAGGGTAAATGGTCCGGGCAAATCAACCTGCGACGACGCTATGGAACCATGTTTCCCGTCGAGATGGCGATCACTTCGCTCGCCAACGGTGTTACCGCATGCATCGGGCACGATATCAGCGCGCGAAAAGAAGCCGAAAAAGCGCGAGCCGACGCGGAGAACAAATACCGCACACTGGTTGAGCAGGTCGCGGCGATCAGCTACATCGCGGAGCTGGGAGTTAAAGGCCAGTGGCACTACATCAGCCCGCAAGTCGAGGCCATCACAGGATACTCGCAAGACGATTGGCTCGCGAATTCCCGCGATTGGATGCGTCACATTCCGCAGGAAGATCACAGCGTCATTGAGGCGGCGGAAGAAGCGAGCTTACGCGGTGAGCGCTTCCAGGCGGAGTACCGGATCGTGCGCAAGGATGGAGCGGTTATCTGGGTAAGCGACACGGCCGTGGTCGTTTCGGGGAGCTACAGCCATCCGGTAATGGAAGGGATCATCGTCGACATCACGGAGCGCAAGCTGCTGGAGAATCAATTGCAGCAGTCGCGAAGGATGGAAGCGGTGGGGCGGCTGGCGGGCGGCATCGCGCATGATTTCAACAATCTTTTGACGATCATCAAGGGCTATGCAGAGCTGGCAGAGCAGCGCACCGGGATGCAGCCGGATCTGCGTGCTGATATCCAGCAAATTGAGAACGCGGCTGAGCGTGCTTCCACGCTGATCCGCCAATTGCTCGCTTTCAGCCGAAGGCAAGTGTTGCAGCCCAAGATTATCGACCTAAACGCCATTGTGCTGGGGCTGGACAAGCTTTTGGGCCGGCTGATGGGCGAACACATCGAGATGGTGACGCGGTGCGGCACAAATGTGGGACACGTGAAAGCGGATCCAGCGCAAGTCGAGCAAGTGATCATGAATCTGGTGGTGAACGCGCGCGACGCCATGCCTAAGGGTGGTCGGTTGACGGTGGAAACTCTGAACGTGGAGTTGGACTCGACGTACGCGCGCGATCACGTTTCCGTCAAGCCTGGGTCGTATGTGATGCTGGCCGTATCGGATAGCGGCATCGGCATGAGTCCCGAAACGGTGGCGCATATTTTCGAGCCGTTCTACACGACGAAGGGGAGTGGCCAGGGAACGGGGCTTGGGCTATCCACCGTGTATGGAATTGTGAAGCAGAGCGGCGGATATATCTGGGTATACAGCGAGCCGGGAAAAGGAAGCACGTTCAAGGTGTATCTACCGCGGGTTACGGCCCAAGTGGAAGCCAAGCCGGAAGTCGTGGAAGTCCCCGCGGCGGGCAAGGGTAGCGAAACGATTTTGCTGGTGGAAGACGAAGAAGCTGTGCGCGAGCTTGCCGGCAGAATTCTTTCCGCCAAGGGATATGCCGTGGTGGCCGCGAAGAGTACGAAGGAAGCGGAGCAATACGCCCAGAAGCACGGCGCGAAAATTCATCTCTTGCTGACGGACATTATTATGCCGGGGACGAGTGGGCGCGAACTTGCTCAGCGGATTACTGCTCGTCATCCCGGAACGCGCGTGCTTTATATGTCCGGCTATACGGACAATGTTTTGGCGCAAGGTGGCGTTCTGGAGGCGGGGCTGTCGTTTCTGCAAAAGCCCTTTACGCCCGGGGCGCTAGTTCAAAAAGTGCGAGATGTTCTTGATAGTCCTGTTCACGCAAAATAAGGTGCGCATCCCGCGCGTGCTGGCACACTTCATTGCATTGCGCCAAATATAGAGTCGTGCGGATTCGAAATAAAAGCGGCAGCAGAGCTGCCGCACTCCAAATCGCTCGTTCATTGTTTGTCCGCTAGGCGAATCGTCATGCCGGTGGCCGCGGATTGGCGCGCGGCGTCTAAAATCTCCGTGACAATCATGTTGGTTTCGAGCGACGAAAGTCCTCTCGGTTGCATGCCATCCAGAACGACAGCTCTTAGATAATTCACGGAGTCACTCTCTTGGGGATCGAGCGGCTTTGCGTCCAAGAGCTTTTCGTCCTGCTTTGCCAGGCGGACTCGGACGGAGTCGCGCTTCACGGTGATGGCGTAGCCAGTTTGTCCGTACACTTCCATGTCCTTCCGGTCGAACGGCCAGTTCCAGGAAGCCTGCAGAATCGCTTGGGCTTTCGGATAGGTCAGAACAATCGTGGCTTCGTCGTCGACTCGCGAATAAATGTCCGGCTTGATTTGCTGCGTGACGGCGGTGACCGTGTCCGGCCTGCGATAGTCCATGAGCCAGGTCATTAGACCGGCGCCATAACAGCCAAAATCGAAGAGCGCGCCGGCGCCGTTTAATTTTGGATCGGTGAGCCAGTTGAGGAACCAGGGTTCGACGTTAATTTCCTTCGGTCCGGAATGTCCGTCATGAACCACAACTTTTCTGATGTCGCCGATGGCGTTTTCGTGGACGAGATCGTAAGCGGCGCGATTGCTGCGATACCAGGTCGTTTCATAGTTTACGAGGACCTGGATTTTTCCACGTTGAGCGGCGGCTTGCATGGCGAGCGCATCTTCGAGGCTGACGGCCAGAGGCTTTTCCATCATCACGGGGACGCCATGGCGGGCGCAGGCCTCGACGACGCTGCGATGATCGAATGTATTTGTGTAGGCAAGGACAGCTTGCGGCTTGGTCTTCTCAATCATCTCGTCGACGCTGGCGAAAAAGATGGTGTGCGGTAGCGAGAACTTCGATTCATAGAACGAGGCGAGTTTAGGGTCTGCTTCAGCGACGCCGACGATTTGAATGTCAGCGCGGTGCTGATTTTGCTGGAGAAAACCGCCGACGTGGCCGTGAACGAGCCCGGCGATGCCGACGCGGAGTGGTGATGAGGAGGGCGTAGTTTGGGCGGAGATGGCAGAGGTGGCGAGAGACAAGAGAACGACGATGCGGAAGAGGGCGGAAAGAAGGGTCTCAGGCATGGATGGCTCCTGGATGCGGAGGGCATGGTAACAGAAGGAAGCTGACAGTCGACAGTCGAAGGTTGGGGAGTCGGCCTTAAGGTGAAGAACAAACGAATCAGGACAGATTTCATTGCTCACAAGTGACGTGAGCGATGGCGAAGAGTTCTCTCTGCTCCCTTCGAGGGTCGGGATAAACAGGCCGACCGATTCGCAGGAGCGAATCGGAAAGAAAAAGCGTCGGCCTGCTTCGCTCGAAATGACAGGGTCGGGGTCGGGTCGGATTGAACAGAACGGGCGGGTGGCCGCCAGTAGGGTCCGAATGACTGCAGCAAGTCCGCCTCAGCCTACAGGTGTTCTGGTATGGACACTTGGATTTCACGGCGGGAGAGTGGAGGTGCAAGAGAGTGGCGAGGCGAAGCCCCCAGTTCGTTGGGGAGTCTGTTAAGACGCCCTGCCGCTCTCTTGCATTAACAGACACGGGAAATCCTAGCTTCTCGCTGGCTGCTGGGGTAGGTGTGTAATGGAAGAGAGGGACGCGATGAATCGCGCCCCTACATTTTTACTGCCCGCGCAACAATTCTCGCGACGCTGGGTTGTTGTGAAGTGGGTTGGATAAGTCGAACCAGGTTGGGTGACGCGGGCGCGCGGGAGGCCGATTCCTGTGGTAAGGGATGGGCAACCCTCGGGGCGTCAATCCCATCTGTTTCTTTACCAACTGCAGGATGGTTCGTACGTAGCTGGAGTCGTTGAAGTACGCGCTTGCTGCCGCTGGGGCACTCCCTGCTCTCTGTCCTTGCCTACAGTACAAGTGTGTCTCGTCTCGAGGGCAGGCAAGACATGAATAGAAAATTTTCTTGGTTTCTTTCTCTTTTCTTTGCGAGTTTATTCGCAGTTCCCACGTTCGCGCAGTGCAAGAACCAGCAGGACCGCGCGTGCTGGAGTCTCCAATATATTCTTTATGCGGCGGGAACCGATTTTCGCGAATTTCGCGGCAGCACACGGCTTAAACCTAAAGATCCCCTGCCCACACCGCCGAACCCGGACCTTTCGGTAGGGGCCATCCATGTGCCCTGCCACACAGATGTTTGGCTGAGCAGCGAAGTGCCGGTGTACATGTGCTCCGCGGAGGTTCCAGCTCAGGAAGCGGAAGAGTGGTATGCGAAGACAATGGCCGACCTTCATGAGCTCCAGTATTTGTGGCAATTCAAGGGCGAGTCCCCTGGCGAGGATCATTATGTTGACGCGGGGCCACAGGGCTGTGAGGCGGCTCGGTTCGAAACAACCAACTATGGCGGGTACCACGTGGAAGGACCTTACATCGCAGCTGGACCCTACCTGGGACAGTGTCCATTGCATCTGCAAACGGTTCGACAGAGCGATGGCACGTCGAGGATTTCGTTTTCGTTGAACTCATCGGTGAATCTGGCGCAGAATCCGGCGCCACCGTCGCGCGCATTGGAGCTGACAGCATCGGCGAAGTCTGAACCACCGCAGCCGCGCGCAGCTTCGGCTCTGGCAGTGACACCGCAGCCCCCGGCAGCAACTGCTGCACCGGCAAATCCTATACCGCCAACTACTGCGCCGGCGGCTACAGCTAACTTGCGCGCTGAACCTGCGGTGGAGAACTCCGGAGTGCGACCATCGAAGAGGTACGGTGACTGCGACGATTTGTGCCAGGGACTCAAGAAAGTGTTGGAAAACCGCTCGAGTTCCTTCCGGCAACTAGGGATTAGGAGCGGGAGTTCCGCGCCGTCCAAGTCCATGACATTAGAGGATACGGCGAAACTCTCCGGGGCGGCGAGCTGCATGATTCATGCGGAGCCTTCCGCGGGCACAGGATCCCGTTCAAGGAATCATTCCTTGGCGGGAGGTAGTTTCGCGCCGGTATCCGCAAAGAGTACTAAAGCGACGACGCTGGGGGCACCTGGCAGGCAAGCAACGCAGTACGTTTGCTACTGGCCGCAAAATTCGGAGGCGGCCGCGGAAAGCGAGTTTCTTGATCTCGTAGGTTTGCTGCGGATGCTGATACCTTCCAGTTGGCTGACGGAACAGAGCACCGAGGCCGACGAACTTTCAGGCTCGCAGATGACAGTCTGGTCCGCTCGGGATTCCAAGAATAGGGCCGCTATCGGGATGTACCTGAGCGGCAAATCGGTGGGCTTGCATATTTCGGCGGGCGAGTAGGATCCCGCCTTCGCCTCACTAAAAGACCGCCCGCCTAGCCTGCGGCAATCGGCAGGGGCCACCCCTGTGCGGGAATGCGTAGGAAAGTCAAAAACCCCACACCTAAGTGCGACGTGTGGGGCACTCCCCTAACAAAACCTAGTTTTGCCGGCATTGCCTGAATCACGCAAAAATATACCTTGACACGTATATACGCTGTGGAGTATATTTAGAGCATGGAATCTTTCGAAATCATTGCGGAGCCGAACCGCCGCGCGATACTGAGCCTTTTGGTCTCGTCACAACAGTCGGTGGGGGAGATCGAGCGCCGGCTCCGTATGACGCAGCCGACGGTGTCGAAGCACCTGCGCGTGCTGCGCGAGGCCGGTTTCGTGGAGGCCTCCGTGGACGCACAACGCCGTCTCTACCGTCTGAAACCCGAATCGCTTCAGGAAGTGGAGGACTGGCTGGCTCCGTTCCGCCGGCTCTGGTCCACGCACGTGGATGCTCTGGAGCGCCATCTGGACCGCATCGATCCATCTACACCAACGATGGCAACACCGACGAAAAAGAAAGCAACAAGAAATCGCCGCGGCGCAAACCGCGGACATAACAAAGGAGAAACGAAATGAAAATCAAAGTAACCACGCTATACGTAGACGATCAGGAGAAAGCCTTGCGCTTCTATACGGAGACACTGGGCTTCACCAAGAAAAACGACTTCAGCCAGGGCCCCTATCGATGGCTGACGGTGGTTCCGGCCGAGGATCCGAACGGCGTTGAGCTGCAGCTGGCGCTGAACAACAACCCCGCCGCCAAAGCCTATCAGCAGGCGACTTTTCAACAGAACCAGCCCGCGATCATGTTCTTCACCGACGACATCAAAGGCGACTACGAGAAAATCAAGGCCCGCGGCGCGGAGTTCACCATGCCGCCCACGGACGTGACCGGTTCGACCATTACGATGCTGAAGGACACTTGCGGCAATCTTGTTCAGCTGACGCAACTAGCAAAGTGGTAGGGCGCCCGGTAACCAGCATGGTAGCCGCGGATGGAGCGGCGCAGTAGGACAAGGAGAAGAAGATGAGCGAGGGCGCACAGTACATACCGGGCCCGGCCTACGGAGCGCAGATTCAAAAGGACGGAGAGAAGTGGACGCTCGTTCTCGTCAGAGAACTGCGCCACGCGCCGGAAAAAGTCTGGCAGGCGCTTACCGACCCAGCGCATCTGCGCGAGTGGGCGCCCTTTGACGCCGATGGGAGCCTGGGCACGGTTGGCGCCACGGCGAAGCTCACCACGGTGGCCTCGCCCAAACCGAGCATTTCCGAAGCAAGAGTGACGCGAGCCGACGCTCCCCATGCGCTGGAGTACAACTGGGGCGACCATAACATGCGGTGGGAACTGGAAGCGTCTGGCGGCGGTACGCGCCTTACGCTGTGGACCAACATCGGTCGCCCCTTTATCGCCATGGGTGCTGCCGGGTGGCACATCTGTTTCGACGTTCTGGATCGCCTTCTCAGCGGAACTCCTATCGGCCGCATGGTTGGTGGCAACGCGATAAAGTTCGGCGGCTGGCAGCGATTGCACGTGGAGTATGCAAAGCAGTTCGGTATCGAAGCGCCCAATTGGCCGCCTCAGCGGCTCAAGAGTAGTGAATAAAAGGAGGAAAATGAGTCATGAAAGAAGCAACAAAACGTTCGATCGTTCGCTGGATTCACATCGTCTTGGCTATTCCCATCGTCGGCTATATCTATAGTCCGTTTGACCAAATCCCGAACTACGCCGCCGTCACTCGGTATGTCTACGTTCCTGTACTTGTCGTGTCGGGATTGTGGCTGTGGAAAGGCCATGTCGTTCGACGTCTTTTTTCAAAGAGATCGGCTCAACAAGAGCCTGCTGCGAAACTATTCGCATGAAAATAGCACAAGCTTTCGAGGTATAAAGATCCAATGAATCCATCACAACGTATCGACGAGCTAATCGCATCTCTCACAGACTGGCGCGGCAAAACGCTCGCCAACGTACGCAAGAGCATCCTTGAGGCCGACCGGGAGATCATCGAAGAATGGAAGTGGATGGGAAGCCCAGTGTGGTCTCGCGACGGAATGATCGCGGTCGGCAACGCCCACAAGGATAAGGTGAAGCTAACTTTTTCCAACGGGGCGAGCCTCCCGGATCCAGAAAAACTCTTCAACGCCGGCCTCGAAGGCAACGAATGGCGAGCCGTCGATCTTTTGGAGGGCGACAAGATTAACGCGCGCGCTCTAAAAAATCTCGTACGCGCTGCCATCGAATACAATCAGTTCAAATTGAAAATCAAAGCGCCTGCGCGCCCTCGAGCGAAAGTCAGCAAAAGCAAAAAGCGATGAGAGACAATCCGTTAGGTGAAATGCCGAAAGCCGAAGTGCAGAATGCCCACCCTTTCTAAAAGCAAAGGCGAAAGGGTGGGGCACGTTCCGGTTTTTGAGGGTGCGGGTTTTGACTTTTCTTAGACGTTTTCGCTAGGAACTGGGGACCACCCGGGCGGCCTTCTTACGTGCGTTATCCTGGCTCGCTGTCGCGTGCCTGTTTCACGACGGCCCTCAGCGTGGGCACTGTCTTCTTAGGGAGACCGTGACCCGTCCTATCCAGGCCGGCCTAAACGTAAGTTAGGCCGCAAAAACGAGGGGGTTTGGGATGAAGGTTCACTACCTAGAAATCGTCGCTTCGGATGTAGATGCTGTGTGTGCTGCCTATGAGGCTGCACACGGCATCAAGTTTGGATTAGCTGACCTGCTTCTTGGAGGTGCGCGGACGGCTCCGCTGCCGGATGGGGGAAGCATTGGCGTGCGCGGCCCCTTGCGGGATACGGAGGAGCCCGTCGTTCGCCCGTATTGGCTCGTTGACAACATCGAAGCAGCGTTAGGTGCGGCATCAAAGCAGGGCGCTTTGGTTGCTCACCCCCCGCTGGAGATTCCAGGAAGGGGTACGTTCGCGATCTACCTTCAGGGAGATGTGGCCCACGGCTTGTGGCAACTTTGATTTCTGGCCTGACTTCAAAACGTCTCATCAAACTCCGAATTTCCCGCCAACGGCTTCAATCCATTCCACTTCCCCGTCTCACGTTCGAATGATATACATTCAATAATAGTGATTGACAGTAAAAACAATCCATGCTACCGTTATGTGTGTCGTGCTTGCCGCACCTCTTTTCATCACTCCCGACCACAAAAATCCGCGCCCGATAATATCTCCCGCAACCCCTTTAGAATTAGCACTTCCAATGCCCCCTGCAAATGCTGATCCTAAGCCGCTTACAATCGCCCGCTTTCCTTTAGAATCAGCATTTACAAAGAAACACCGGGGGAGGGGCAATTATCGTTAACCAGAGACCCCCGGAAACCTCGTGGTGTCACATCGGGGTATTCTATTGGCCTGCTTTCCGGGAGAATGTCATGAAGATTGTTCCCGTGATCAAATCCAGCGATTTGAAACGATCTTTGCACTTCTACACCGAAGTTCTCGACTTCAAGCGCAAGTGGCCGGGGCATGAAGACAGCGAGATGGCCAACGGAGTCATTGACCTGGTTCGAGACGGGGCGGAATTACAGCTTTCGCGTCATTCAGGGGACGGCGTGTTCGGCTCCGTCAACCGTGTGTTTGTGGACGACGTTGATGAGCGTTACGTGACCTTTCGCGCCCGGGGGCTGAATACGACACAGCGTCCGGACTCTCCCATTCACACCGCTCCCGTTGATCAGACGTGGGGACTACGCGAGTTTGCGGTGACCGATCCAGACGGCAACAATCTCTGTTTTTGTATGCTCAAAAGATAGCTTACGCTGAGCGCAGCTAATTTAGTTGCGAAGGTGAAAGCTGCACATGGAAAAGCGAGCTGCCGAGCGTAGAGGAAACCATGTCTCAGGAATACATCGAGATTCGCGGGGCGCGTGAGAATAATCTCAAGAACGTCTCGCTGCGCATCCCAAAACGCAAGATCACGATCTTTACCGGCGTCTCGGGTTCCGGCAAATCGTCGATCGTCTTCGATACCGTCGCGACCGAAGCACAACGCCAGATGAACGAGAATTTCAGCATGTTCATCCGCACCTTTCTGCCGCGCTACTCCCAGCCGGACGCCGATGCCATTGAGAACTTGAGCATGCCGATCGTCGTGGACCAGAAACGGCTCGGCGGCGGGTCCCATTCGACGATGGGCACGATCACCGACATCTACCCGGTGCTGCGCCGGTTGTATTCGCAGATCGGCAAACCACATGTGGGACATACGAACGTCTTTTCGTTCAACGACCCCAAGGGCATGTGCCCGAACTGCAATGGCCTCGGCCGCAAAGTGGGCGTGGACCTGGACCTGTTCCTCGATAAATCCAAAACACTGAACGAAGGCGCGATCCTGTTCCACGAATATGCCGTCGACGGCTGGTACTGGACCTTCCTCGTCCAGTCCAAGCTCTTCGACATGGACAAAAAGCTCTCGAAGTTCAGCGAAAAGGAAATGGAACTGCTCCTCTACAGCAAATCCTACAAAATAAAAACAAAGGTCGGAGGTAAGAGCTTCAATATCACGTGCGAAGGCATCATCAGCAGATTCACCGCCAAATACATCACGCGCGACGTGAAGACCATGTCGGAACGTACACAAAAGTCGGTGGCGCCTTACATGACGATGGCGCCGTGCACGGTCTGTAAAGGCGCGCGCTTAAGCCAGGAGGTGCTGAAGTGCAAGATCGACGGATACAACATCGCCGAGCTGGCCTCGATGGAAGTAGCCAAGTTGATCGGTGTGATCAAAACGATCAAGGAACCGAAAGCCGCACCCATATTGAAAACACTGATCCAGCGCCTGCAATATCTTGTGGATATTGGCCTCGAATACCTCTCCTTGAATCGTGAAACCGACACGCTCTCTGGCGGCGAATCGATGCGCGTGAAGATCGTCAAACACCTGAGCAGCAACCTGGTGGACGTGATGTATGTGTTCGACGAGCCCAGCGTCGGGCTTCACCCGCGCGATGTGCATCGTCTGAATGAGCTTCTTCAACAATTACGCGATCGTGGGAATACGGTTCTCGTCGTGGAGCATGATCCTGATGTCATTAAGGTGGCTGACCATGTTGTGGATGTAGGGCCGCATGCGGGATCCCAGGGTGGCCAGATCATGTACGAAGGTCCGTTCAAGAACCTGTTGAGCGCGGACACGCTGACCGGAAAATATTTGAAACAGTCGGTTTCAATCAAAAGCGATTTCCGTTCCCCAAAAGGAAAACTGCCGATCAAGAATGCAAAAGCCAACAACTTGCAGAACGTGAGCGTGGACATCCCGAAGGGTGTACTCACAGTGATCACCGGGGTGGCAGGTTCTGGGAAGAGTTCGCTAATTCATCAGACCTTTCTTCGTCAACACTCGGATTGCATTGTGATCGACCAATCCCCTGTAGGTATTTCGAGCCGCTCCAATCCCGGCACCTACACCGGCATCATGGACGAGGTGCGAAAGGCCTTCGCGGCCGCGAATAAGGTGAGCCCATCCCTATTCAGCTTCAATTCGGAAGGCGCCTGCGAGAACTGTCAGGGATTGGGCGTGATCTACACGGAGATCCCCGCGATGGGCGAGGTCAAGTCTCCCTGCGAGATCTGCGAAGGCAAACGATTCAAAGAGGAAGTGCTGGAACACAAGCTGAACGGAAAATCGATCAATGATGTGCTGGAAATGACGGTCAGGCAGGCGCTCGAATACTTCAAGATCGACAAGATCACGAGCAAGCTACAGGCCATGAGCGACGTCGGGCTCCATTACCTGACGCTAGGCCAGCCGCTGAGCACGCTCTCCGGCGGCGAGTGCCAGCGCATCAAACTGGCGAGTGAACTGCACAAACAGGGCAGCACCTATGTGCTGGATGAGCCCACAACCGGTTTACACATGTCGGATCTCAGTCACCTGTTGGAGATCATGAACCGACTCGTGGACGCCGGTAACACCGTTATCGTGATCGAACACAACACGAGAGTGATCAAGAATGCAGACTGGGTCATCGATATGGGTCCCGAAGGCGGCACGAAGGGCGGCCAGGTCATGTTCGAAGGCACGCCCAAGCAGCTGCTCACTGCAAAGAATTCGCTGACCAGTGAGTACATACGGAATTAGCGTGACGGGCAAAGCGGTCATCGGATTCACCCTGTCATTGGACGGTTTTATCGACGACCAGAAGGGGCGTGCGGAGCGCCTTTAGTTCGGTTTTTCGGCGGAGGGGTCGGGGGCGGCGGCCTTTGGTTGGTTGATGGTAGAGAGGGTTTGGACGTTGAAGCGTTTGTAGTCGGAGTAACGCGTCACGGCGTTGACGTTGAAGCCTTTCATTAGGAGGACGCGGACGCCGACGTGGGCTTCTTCGTAGGTAGGGAGCCAGACTTCGTTGTTGAAATAGGACTGCTCGAAAACGAAGCTGGTGCCTTTTTGGAGATTGGCGAGGAGGCCGCCGGCGACGCGGAAGTCGCCGACGAAATAGGCTTCGAGGCGGGCGACCTCGTGAGCCTGCTCGTCGATCCAGATGACTCCGGCGAGTTCGTGGACGATTCTTTCGACCATTTTGTGTGGCTGGAATTCGGGATTGGGCTCGAAGTCGAAGACAAGGACGTCTTGCCCGCGGAAGCGTTCGCGACGGGGGTTGACGAACTGAGCGGCGCGGAGAAAGGTTTCGATACCGACGTCATCGTCGTCCTTGTCTTTCTTTCCTTCTTCTTTGGCTTTTTCGTCTTTGGCTTCTTTTTTCTCTTCGCGTTTCTGGATTTCGGCAATTTCTTTTTGGGTCTTCTCGTTTTCTTTCTTTTGCTCTTCGTCGCTGAGCGGCTTGTTGTCTTTTTTGACGAGGGTGGAGACTTCGTCGCCATTTAGATAAAAGAAGGTGTATTCCGTGACTTCGGTCTTTTTGACTTTGCCGTCTTTTTCGAATTCGGTTTCTTCTTCGACGCGCGTGCCGGCGTAATTCTCTCGGATTTTGTCAGCGGCTTTCTGATTATCGTCGATTTCCTTGAAAAGAGCTTTGAGGTCGGGGAGTTTCACCTGGGATTTTATGGGGAAGTCGAAGGTGCGTTCGCCTATGGTTTCGTTGATTACGGCGCGGGTGATGTTGATGGAGTAGGTTTCGGGGCCGCGATGGAGCTCGATTTTGTAGGGGAGCTTGACGCCGTCGACGGTGCGGTAGTCGTCGTAGAGAATTTCTTCGTCGAGACCGGCGACGGGAGCGGATTCCTTGACGAGGAGATGAGATTGCGGATCGAAGAACAGTTCGCGGCGGATGTTGGTGGGAGTGGTGAGTTCGAGCTGAAGAGTGTCCTTGCCCCGGACCTGGGCATGGCCGATAAAGGCGAGGGCGAGCTTGTGCTTTTTGAGATTGAGGAGCCGAGAGTTGTAGTAGAGCGAGGCGGCTTCAAGTTGCTGGCCTTGCTGGCCGAGAAGGGTGGAGAGATCGCCGCTAGGGGCTTGGTGCCAGGCGGATTTACCGTTGTAGGCTTCGATGAGAGGTTTATCTCCGAGGACGAATTCGGAGTAGTAGCGGTTGGGGAGCTTGAGGCTGAAGGTGTAGGTGGAGGGCTTGCCGTCGGCGGGGTTGCTGAAAGCGCCTTCGAGGGTTTCTGTCTGGATTTTGGAGAGGGCTTTGCTGCCGCCGGAGGCTTTGATGTAGTCGGAGACGATCTTCGCGGGATCCTGGGCTTGGGCGAGGCCGGAGGAGAACGCAAGGAACGCGAGGAATGAAGCGAGGAGGGACAGGTGGATGGCGCGGCGCATGGTTTTGTCTTTCTAAACACAAAGGCGCAGCAAGAGTTTCGGCTGGTAAAGGCGCCTGCTCAATAGACGGGCGAAGCGGGCAAAAATTAACGACAAAATGGCTTTTCTTTGCGGGGGCTAACTTTCAGATAGACGGGCCGGGAGGGCGGGGCCCTTCGAGGCTCAGAGCAAACCCTTCGAAGCTCAGGGCAAACGAGCCCCGCCCGTACTAGTGTCGGGCACAGAAACGCGACAGCCGAACTGCCGCACTCCACAGGTTACTCGTAGCGGAGGGCGACGAGGGGGTCGACTTGGGTGGCGCGGCGGGCTGGGAAGTAGGATGCGGCGATCGCGACTGTGGTAAGGAGGACGGAAACGCCAATAAAGGTGAGGGGATCGTAGGCGCTGATGCCGAAAAGGAAACCTCGCAGGAGGCGCGTCAGGGCTAGTGCGGCGACTAGACCGATTCCAACTCCGACCAGGGCGAGCTGGAACGCTTCGCCGACAATGATGCGGAATACGTCACCCGGCTGGGCGCCCATTGTGACGCGAACGCCGATTTCGCTGGTTCGCTGCGTCACGGTGTAGGACATCACGCCGTAGACGCCGACTCCAGAAAGCACCAGCGCGAGCATGGCAAAGATTCCGATGAGCCAGGCACGGAAACGCGGCTGAGCCACGGTGGTGGCCATGTTTTGCTCCATGGTGCGCACTTTTACGAGTGGTTGATTGGGGTCGATCTCCGCGAGCGCGCTACGGAGCGCTGTTGTCTGGAGTGCGGGATCGCCTGCGGTGCGCATCACTACGGAAAGCTGAAAAACCGGCAAGAGCAAATCTGCCTGGCGGTAGGGCAAGTACATTTCCGATTGCGGATCAATGCTGAGGCCGGGGAGAACGTCGCCCACGACGCCGACGATTTCCATCGTTGGCACATCTTGCTCGGCAGTTGCTCCGAGTTGGAGGCGCTTGCCGATGGGATTTTCATTTGGGAAAAAAGTGGCGGCCATCGTCTTGTTGATGACCACCACGGCGGGCGAGTGGTCGTTGTCGGCGGGCGTAAAGAGCCGGCCTTGAAGAAGCGGGACGCCGAGCGTCTCGAGATAGTTGGGAGTGATGGTACGGTAGCCGGCGGCGATGAATTCTTTGGGAGATTTGGGTGGATGGCCGGTGATATTGAAATGAATGATGCTGCCTCCGCCGCTTACGGGAAGGAAGGACGCCGCTGCTGCGGAGCGAACGCCGGGAAGCGTTCTGGCGCGTTCGACCAGGCGGTCGAAGAATTGGTAGCGGTCTTCCGGTTTGGCGTAGGCCGTAAGCGAAAGAGGAATATCGGCGACGAAAAGATGATCGGGCTGAAACCCCGGAGGGACTTCCTGGAGCCGGGAAAAACTGCGCAAGAGCAAGCCAGAACCGACAAGAAGCAACAGCGCCAGCGCGATTTCCATGGCGACCAGCGCGCCGCGAAGACGATGCTGGCCGGGACCGGAAGTCGAGCCGCGCGTGCCTTCGTTGAGAGCTTCGCGCAAATCCAGCTTTGCGGTGCGCAACGCGGGGACGATACCGAAGAGCAAACCGGTCAGCAGCGCGACTGCGGCGGTGAAGGCGAGCACACCGGTATCTAGGCCGATGGGTGCGCCTTGCGGGACACTGCCGGAGGCAATTTTCAGAAGAGGGTCGATCGAAGCCCAGGCGATGAATATGCCGAGAATACCTCCCGCCAGCGAGAGCATGACACTTTCGGTCAAGAGCTGACGAATGACGCGGCCGCGGCCCGCGCCCAAGGCCGTGCGGATGGCGACTTCCCTGCCGCGCGAGGCTGAGCGCGCGAGTAAGAGGTTGGCGACGTTGACGCAAGCGATGAGCAAAACGAAACTGACAGCGCCGAGCAAGAGCAGCAGCGCGGGGCGCGAGTTCTGAACAATCTGATCCTGAAGGCCAACGACGCTGGCGCTGGTGCCCGTGTTGTAAAGAGGATATTGCTGCTCGAGGCGTTTGGTGACGCCGATCATTTCGGTGTTGGCTTGCTCTTTGGAGACGCCGGGTTTAAGGCGACCGAGAGCGAGAATGCCGGGATGCCAGTTGCGATCTTGCGGGAGCGTGGCGGCCCAGGGAGCAAAAGGAAGAAAAACGTCGACGGACTGGAAGACCTGAAAACCCGCGGGGAGAACGCCGACGACTGTGTAGGGGCGAGTGTCGAGATTGATGGGCTTGCCGAGGATTTCCGTCGAGCCACCGAAGCGCCGCTGCCAAAGGCCATAACTGAGAAGAACAACCGGTGTGCCGCCGGCGCGATCTTCTTCGGGGAGGAAGGTGCGGCCAACCTGGGCGTTGATGCCGAGCATGGAGAAAAGACCGGCGGTGGTCATCTGGACGTTCAGGCGCTCGGGTTCGCCCGCACCAGTGAGAGTGATCGCGCCGGAACGGACGGCTTGCATGCGTTCGAAAGAGTTGGATTGGTCGCGCCAGTCGCAGAAGTTTTCGTAGGAGGTGCTGACCACGGGGAAAGAGCTTTTTTCGGCGATCAGAACGAGGCGGGCTGGGTCATGGAAAGGAAGCGGGCGGAGAAGAACGCCGTTTACGACGCTGAAGATGGCGGTGTTCGCGCCGATGCCGAGCGCGAGCGTAAGGATGGCGATCGCTGTGAAGCCCGGGCTCTTTGCGAGGAGCCGGAAGGCGAAGCGGATATCCTGGAGCAGTCTGAACATGGGTTTCCCTGGGACACAAATCTACGCCATTTCATCAGACGGATGCTATGAGCAATCATTACCAACCAGTTCCGCGTCACTCGAAGGCGAACGCCTCAATTCGCGGAGGAAGCTTTTGGCCGGTTCAGGTACTTTTCGTAGAGGCGCTGGTGACGGTTATCCATCGAGGTCTGCTGGCCCTTGATGAAGAGGAACTTCACATCGGTCGTTATTTCTAGGGGGTCGCCGTTGGTGACGATGATGTTGGCGAGTTTTCCGGTTTCGAGCGTTCCGACTTGGTCGGCTATGCCAAATATCTCCGCTGGGTATATCGTGACGGCTTTCAGGGCCTCGTCGTAGGGCAGACCGTAGGCAACGGCGTTTGCGGCTTGCTGGCCGAGGCGGCGCGCGAAGGAATTGTCAAAGCTGCCGAGCGCGAACTTCACGCCGGCTGCCGCGAGTTCCGCTGGTTGGGAAAGGAGACGATCATATGCGTCGTCTTCGTCAATTGGGAGGCTTAGCGTAGGCCGCAGAATCACGGGGACGCCCTTGGAGCGCAGAAGGTCCTTCACTTTGTAGGCTTCCGCGCCGCCCGCGAGAATCATCTTCAGCTTTTGCTTATCGCAATATTCGATGGCGTTGCGGATATCGCGCGCGCGGTCGGCAAAGACTAGCACAGGCAACTGGCCGCGGATGACCGGAGCCATCGCTTCGAGTTTCAAGTCGCGCTGATAATCTGCTGGGCCGCCGTGGCCCATGGCTTGCGCATAGTGGCGGGCGCGATCGAGATAATCCGTCAGCTCGTTAACTTGTTTCTCGTAGTCTTGCTTGGCTTCGGTGAATGGTTTGTCTTTTCGGGAGAATGTCGCGAAATCGAAGGAGCGGGTTTCAATGGTGGGCCAGCTGATGACCATCGCGACGCTTCTCTTGATGAGCATTTCGTTGATGGTCCATCCGGAGAGGTTGATCGCGGAGGCTTGGCCACCGATGACACCTCGCGAACCGCCGGAGTCAAAGCCTCCGCTATCCGGCACGGCGAGGACTTCGGTGATGCCGGAAGCACGCGTCACAGGAATATGTTCGCTCGAAGGGAAGACGGCCGTCGCCGCGACAACGTCCGGATTGTATACGCCCGTTTCGGTGGTATCGACGGTGGCGTTTACCGCGGAAATTTCGCTCAAGCCCATCTGCGTGATGGGATCGAAGAGACCGGGATAAATCTGCAAGCCTTTGGCGTCGATGACCTGTGCGCCGGCGGGCACTTCGACGTTGGCGCCGACAGCGGCGATTTTGCCGTTGCGAATGAGCAGCGTGCCATTCTCGATGGGGGCGCCGGCCAGCGTGAAGATTTTTGCGTGAGTGAGAGCGATGGTGGAAGGCGGTTGCGATTGCGCGGAGACACCCAGAGACAAAATGCAGACCGCTGCAGCCGCTGTCACAAAGCGCAAAATCATGTTGGTGCTCTTCACAGAGCACCTCCGGAAACGGGGTCCGTTTGCGGCGGCTTGGGCTTTTCTTCTGGCTTCTTTTCGTCTGATTTGGCGCCGGGCTTTTTGCCGATTTCAATGGTTGC
>Ga0210405_10002248_pt1 | contig 20306 bp, 18 predicted proteins | sample IncBWH11MmetaG_FD_155492 | JGI IMG/M metagenome (GOLD analysis project Ga0210405, IMG submission 155492) | Forest soil microbial communities from Barre Woods Harvard Forest LTER site, Petersham, Massachusetts, United States - Inc-BW-H-11-M | ecosystem: Environmental > Terrestrial > Soil >... | reverse complement strand
CGATAGCTGTGACGAAATTTCTCGAAGGCCGCCTCAAAACCCTTTTGAAGCCGTACCAGCGGATTGCGGCTGGGAGCATCTCCCTCCTTCTTCTCTCCGCGCAACAGGTACTTTGCCATGGTCGGAACGATGGTCCGCGACAGGAAATAAGAGGCCAACATGGCGAAAACCACTGCTTCGGCGAGCGGCACAAAGAGATACCGCGCCACGCCGGACAGCAAGAACATAGGCGCAAAGACAATGCAGATCGAAAGTGTGGACACGAAGGCGGGTGTGGCGATTTGCGATGCGCTGTCGAGGACAACTTCATCCATGTCCTTGTCCGGTTCCGCCTCCCGGTTGCGATTTATGTTCTCGACCTCGACGGTCGCGTCATCCACCAGGATGCCGACGGCAAGAGCGAGTCCGCCGAGCGTCATAATATTGATCGTTTCTCCAATCACGCTAAGCACAATGATGGAGGTCAGGATGGCCAGAGGGATAGAGGTTGCGATGATGACGGTGCTTCGCCAACTGCCGAGAAAAGTGAGGATCATGAAGGCGGTCAGACATGCGGCAATGAGAGTTTCTCGGACAACTCCGCTGATCGCGCCACGAACAAAAATGGACTGATCCGCCAAGGGCGCTATATTGAGCTGCGGTGGAACCGTGGTCTTAATTTGAGGCAGAAGAGCCTTGATGCCGCCGATCACGTCGAGGGTTGACGCATTACCCGCCTTCTGAATCGTCAGCAATACCGAGCGCTGCCCATCGACGCGCACGATATTGGTCTGAGGAGGAAAGCCGTCGCGCACCCAGGCGACATCTTTGATGTAGATGGTAGTGCCGCCAATGGTCTTGATCGGGATTCGGTTTAGGTCGGCAATCGTCTGGGGCGCAGCGTTGGGAATGGAAACATTGTATTCCCTAGACCCGATCTTGGACGTTCCTGTGGGCAGAATTAGATTTTGAACGCTGATCGCGTTAACTACATCCAGCGCAGACAGGCCCTTCGACTGCAATGCGGTGGTATTCAGGTCCACCTGCACCTGGCGTTGTTTACCGCCATAGGGATAGGGCACGGATGCCCCAGGCACGGTGATGAGCTGAGTGCGAATAAAATTCAGGCCATAGTCGTTGAGTTCTTGCTCCGACAAGTTTTGCCCCGAGAGGGCCAACTGGAGGACCGGTACGCTCGACGCGCTGTAGGCAAGAATCAGAGGCGGCGTCGATCCGGCGGGCAGCTGCTTCAGTTGGGTCTGAGAAACCGCCGTAATTTGTGCAATGCCTTGTTGAATGTTCGCGGTCGGCTGGAGAAACACTTTGACAACGGCAATTCCATACAGCGATTGCGATTCAACGTGCTCGATATTATCAACTGTGGTGGTAAGAGCTCGCTCGGTGATGCTAACGATGCGGTCTGCCATGTCCTCAGGGACGAGGCCGTTGTAGGTCCAGATGATGCTGACAACGGGAATGTTGATGTTCGGAAAAATGTCCGTTGGCGTCCGAACAATTGCCAGCCCACCCATAATCAGGATGAGTATCGACACGACCACGAATGTATACGGCCGGCTTAGTGCTAGTCTGACAATCCACATGATTCACATCCCCGATTCCGTCCGGCTTGGCCGGACTGCATCAACCAAACAGACCCTACTGCCTGTGCCTCGGGGTCTTGGCGTCCAAGGTCGAGATCAGTTGCTGGGCCGCTGGAGGCACGGGGACTTTTCCCGACAGAACAATGTCCCTCGCAGGAATCTTCCTGCCGTACACGCGCTCGTTGTTGCCATTGTCAGGACGAATTGTGGAGCCTTCGAGAGAGACGCCGGCAAACAAGCCACGCGCCCTTGAGTAGCTCAAGATTTCGGAACGCAACGTCGCGTCCGTTTCGGCCGACGAATCGCGACCGACGGGGCCCGCAGCCGCGGAAGCGTCGCCTCCCAGCTTGACCTTGCTGGCGAGAATGCCCCGCGCGCCGCTTTCATTCATAACGAGCAAGACGAAATCTGTAGCTTGTCCGCCGATCTGAAGGCCGAAACTGCCGCCCTCAAGAGCCATCATCGTCGGAGCGCCCCAGGGTCCTCTGAAGTCCGCACCCTTGCGGCACGACATAGCTCCCCGGCCGTAGCTTCCGCCAACGATAAATGCGGCCTTCAGGACGGAGGGAAAGACCACGACGCAATCTGCTTTGTCGAGCAGGTCCTGCGGAATGTCATCAGGGACGTCGAGAATCTCCTTCAAGACCGTCCCACAGTTTTTCAGCCGGTCATCATCCTTGGTTTGATCCGCTGCGCTCGCCACCTCAGCAAAAAGTGGTGTTACAACGAATAGAATGCAGGTCAGACAGGTCAAAGACTTTCGCATGTGATTTCCCTCAAGTAGTTTTTCTTGCCTCGGACAGTAGAGGATGCAGCCCGGATGCCACTTTAAAGAGTGAGCGAGAGCTTTGGGAAGCCGTTGAAAACACAGAACCTTAACGAAGATGTAGCGGAAATTAGCCACAGGAGCGGAGCGGCGAGAGTCCAGCGCATTGGATGATTGTCAACACGCTGACAACGGGCCTTTCACGGCGGTAGGTGACTTTCGGAAGAGGGAATGAATATGGAGGAAAGGCGTATGCGCGAGTCTAGCTCTGGCCGGGACTTCAAGTGCGCCACTCAGGGAAAGTTTTACGAACGCGGAGTCGCTGAGCTGTCGAAATCGCATTTGACAACGAGAATGGTGACATCATCGTTGAAGTCATCGCCGCAGAAATCTGCGGCGGCGTTGTAGATATGGGTCATGAGGTCCTCCGCTGACAGCGAAGATCCACTGCGTACTGTCGCCGAAAGGCGTTCCATGCCGAATTCTTCGCCAAGCCGGTTCTCTGCCTCAGTAACGCCATCGGTATAGAAAACCAAAACATCGCCGGCCATAAGGTCTTCCGAGGCCAGTTCACAAATCTCTTCTGGAGACAGTCCGATGGGTGGACAAGACGAGTTCAAGGGCGTGAGCGCGCTCGTATTCGCTCGAGACAAAAGCGCGGGATTGTGGCCACAGTTGACATAGCGAAGCTTCCGATTTTGCGCGTCGATCTCGCCGACCAGCAGTGTCACGAAGCGGTCGGAGTCCGACACCGAGTGGATTCCCGTGTTCAATCGTTCCACTTGTTCGAGCATGTTTCGATCATGGTTTGCCTCAAGCCGCATGGCTGCCGCCGTCGCGGACATTAAGAGGGCGGCGGGAACACCTTTTCCGGCAACGTCGGCAATGATGATCTGTGAGGTGTGCGCGTCGATGGGGAAATAGTCGTAGTAATCGCCGCCTACGCCTCGCGCGGGGTGCATCATGCCGGCTATTTCAAGGCCGGCAATGGCTGGTTTGCCCGAGGGAAGAAACAAGCGTTGGACTTGCGCGGCCAGCTCTACGTCCTTGAGGAGGTCATCACGCTGCTGCTGGACGGTCTTGGCAAGCGCTTCCCTCTGTTCCATATACCGCTGGATGACATAAACAACGAAGGCGAAGCATAACATCGCGGAGAGATTGTGAAAGATTCGAAGCCCAGGAACGATACCTCTCGGAGAGTCATAATCGTGGAATAAAACACAGATGATGATAAGGCCGTAGCTTACCCTTTTGCGCAGGAAAATAGCGCCGACGGCAATGGGAAGGATGTATAAGTAAACGAGCGAAATCGAAACAACGAGGTGGTCGGCATACGCCACCGCGCCAACGGCGCCCAAGATCAAGGCAAGGGGCAGCCACGCCGGTCCATTTAAAGCCACATCCCTCCGCAGAAGAGACCGCAACAGAATACTTTCGAGGGAATCGCGCAATTTGGCCGGCATGAAAGATTGAGTGGTCGTACTCATTTTGGATCCATGTCAAAAAACTGGTTCACATGCGGCGAATTCAAAGGTCGGTAGTCAGGCCTATTTCGCCGTTTGCGGGTTTGGCACAATGTAGCCATCCGTAAGAGTCTTCAGGAAAGCGACGAGGGCATCTTCTTCCTGGTCCGTGAGCTTAAGGTCGCCGAGTTGCCGTTTGTTGAGATTCGTTGGGTCCTCGGGCGCCGGCCAGCAAGTGACCTTTTCGCCGGAGTCGCCTGGCGTGCACTTGGGCAAGACGTCGCGGGTGTTATAAAAATGCACTACCTCTTTCAGGCTTTTGAAATAGCCATTGTGCATGTAGGCCTTGACGAAACTTGGCGTGGGACGCATGTCGACATTGCGCAAAGTGGGCACTTGGATTTTCGCTTCGAACTTCGGTGCGAGTTTGATCCACTCAGAGTCAGGATTCAGTTGCCCGCTATCGCTTTGCAACGTACGCAGAAAGGATCCAACTCCTGTATCGACGTATGCCGATCCGGCTGGATTGGGACTGTAGCTGCGTTGGTCGGGCTGGCCCTCGTAGTAGTATTGCAATCCCGGATTTCTGGGGACGCCGAGGTTACTGGCGGTAAAGTCCGTAAACAAGGGCTCTTCTCCAGGCCCGCCATCGCGATGACACTCGTTGCATCGCGCCTTGCCGCGGAATAGTTCGTAACCCAATTTTTCGTGTGGCGTAAATTGCTCTTTGCCTGCTTGCACGTAGTCGTACTTGGACGTGAAGGGGCTCACCTCCGGCGAGAACTCGTATGCGGAAATGGCCAGCCCGAATTCGTCGTAGACATGGTCGGCGCGAGTTCGGTCTGCAGGACTCAAGTGCACCGGCTGCAAATCATTCCCGGGTGGCGGCCCTGGAGTCGCGCATACTTTTTCCACGTCAGTAGGCCAGTGAATGGTGAAGGAGTCCGCGCCCCATACGGTCTCAAAGAGCTTGCGATAAGGAGCCTGCGAAAGGCGGTACGCGACACAAGCCGAATCCGGCAAGCCCATTTCTACTGGATTCGTCGGAGGTCCCTGCGCTTGTTCTGCGCTGGGATTCTGCAGGCGGTAACCGCTCGCGCGCATATCCCAGAAATTGCCGCCAACAAAGTCACCCTGGAGTGCGTTGTAGTGGAGCACCGGCGAGAAGGGCGCATACATGTAGCTCTGCGGCTTTCGATTGCTGAAACGAGTTCTGACTGATCCCGGGTACGACACGGTAGTCTCATTCAAAGATTGAATCGGTCCGGTGAATCCCGTCTCCGGCGTATGGCAGAAACTGCAAGCTTCGTTCTGTTTAACCGAGAGATATTTGTCGAAGAGCAGTAATTTGCCCAGGGTACGAACCTGCCCCTGGCGGTCGAGCTTGGTGTGTTCCATCTGGCTCAGAGTGTCAGCCTCAATCTGGTCCACTTGAGCAACGACCCGCGCCACCTCCTGATCGAACGAGGGAGGCATCTGAGCGCCGAGGTTGCTCGTAGACTTTAATTCGCCCGAAGTGCCAGTGCCGGCTTGCGGTTTGCTCGCCGCTGCAATCAGGAGGGCGCCGAATGTGAGAAGACCGAATAGCAACACAGCGAGATTTCGACTACGCATAGTGTCGGTTCTCCTCCCGTTAATGTTCACTCCGTCTTGTGCCAAGTAGAATCCGGGTCATACACAGTCATCGATTGAGCGAGCCTTGTTGTGTCGGGGCCAAGGTCCTTTTCATAAATATTTCCAGATTCGTCGACAATAAAAGTCATCACTCCCGAGGAGCGATAATCGACGGGGTAAGCGACGAAGGCAAACCCCGCACTCATCTTTCCATCGACGATGTAGTTTTTTGCTCCCCCAGGCGCATACCGTCCTTGGCTAGTGAGGATTCGGAACATATACCCGTTGTAAGGAACGTGCTCGCCAACTTGGTCCGTCGGCAGATTTTGGCGCGCGTAAGCGATGAGGGGGTTGATCGGGCTATCGAACTCATCGCTCGCACCGAACCAATACAGACCATTGTGCTGGCCTTCATCGCTGACTAATTTCCGCGCGAATTGATTGGGGAGATTAGCCGGTGGGCGTGCAAAATATTCTTTTTGCGCGTCGACCAACTCGCGCAATGAATCCATAGCCGCAAGTTCATTTTTGCCGATGCGGCGGAATACGATCTCGTCTTTGCCAGTCGGCGTGTCGAAATACCACGAACCGTGGTTATTCTCCAGGGGAATCGGAAACGGCCAGTTCTCCGCGCCCACGAGTAGGCTTACACTTCCGTTCGGCTCTGTAACGAAGCGATGCATCTCCTGGTATTTGACGACGAAGCCGACGCGAGCAGTCAAATCTTCCTGGGGATCGCCGGATGAGAGGATATCCTTTCCGGCTGGTCCGAGGATGCTCAAGGGGGCTTTCTCGTCCTGTGCTTCCATTGCGTCATAGAGAGCGCGGCCGGCATCTTCGGCGGAGGCAAAGGTGCGTTGTCCCGGCTCCTGGGCGAACATTGGCGCTGACGAGCACATCAAAGTAAGTACGAACAGAACGAAGGCTGTAAATCGAACAAAGTACTTGGCCTCACATTTAGCCAAAATCGAAGTCCTGTGCATTGTATTTCTCTCCATTCTTGAATTCCCGATAAGCTCCACCGGCCGGCACATGCGATCACCGATGGCGTCCGCCACCGCCGCCGTGGGAACCACCGCCAAAGCTCGACCGCCCGCGGGAGGAAAAGCCTCGTGTATTGCCGCCGTGATCAAAGCCGCTGAACGCGCCGGAGTGTGTACCTGGTTGCGCATGAAAAGAGGAGTGCGCATTTCCGTGGAAGGCCTTGCCGTGGTTGAAATTGCCATGGTTAACGTTGCCGCGATTGAAGTTGTTGCGGGTGATGTTGTTGCGATTGACGATCGTCCGGCTGTGAGAGATGTAAGTGTTGTGGTTATAGATCACCGAACGACCGTGCCAGTCGTATCCCCAGTGATGCCAGCCCCATCCAAATCCTCCGAAGAAGCCGACTCCAAATCCAAACCCGAAGGATACTGCGGGGCCGGCAAAAAAGACTCCGGGCTCGGGATACCAACCTGGGTAGGCAACGATGGGCGCTCCGTACACGAGCCAAGGATCGTAGGCAGGCACGTAGACCACTTCCGGGTTAGCTGGTTCGATGACGATGGTGCTGCCTTGGCTGGTTACCTTCTCCTGTTCGTTGCTGTTCAGCTTGCCCGCGTTCCGAGCCTGTTGGCGCATTGTTTGGACGGCTTGCGTTACATCCTGCTCCTGGTTGGCATAGGCGTCGCCAAGGGATGAAGTCCAAGAGAGATTCTTGTCCATGTTTTCAAGGACAGAGGGAAATTGCGCAAGAGCCTTCACGCTCGGGTCCCAAGGTTGTTTGTCGACTTCTTTTGCCAGCTCTTCACCTTTGAGGTTGGAATGACTTTGCATCCAGCGGTCCGCCTCGACAATCTCTGCCGGATAAGTGGACGCCGCTAGAACTTGCGCAACTAAGGCGTCGGGGTACAAAGCGATTGGCGCGACCAATTGTTGGATCTGTTGTGGTGAGAGTTGCGGGGCCGACGCTGATGCTGGCGCCTGGTCGTTGGATTGGCCCGTGGACCTGAGGGAGTTGGCCTGTGCGGTGAATTGCGCAAGCAAACTGCAGAGAACTACGGTCAAGACCCGTTTTGACAATCTGATGTTCATGGCTAATTCTCCAGTACTAAATTGAAACCAATACGCTGGTGTCGATCCTCTGTTTCAAAAAGCTTCATGGCCCTCGTCAGCACATCAGGAAGCTTCACTGGCCGCGCAGCGTGCCCGGCTCGATGTCATTACGGTGGGCCAAGTCCTCTAGGGCGTCGAGCTCCGATTGTGTTTCGCTCACGCGCTGCTGAAGGATTTCGATACCGGCTTCAGGAGTAACGGCAAAGTTCTCGTCCACCAGGTTTATGCCGCCGGTTGATTCCCTGAGACTTCGCGTATCGTCAATGGCCTGCTGGTACTCGCGAAGTTGAGCCTGCCGGTTTTCAAGTTCATCGCGCAGGTTGGTTGCCTGTGCCGCGTACCAGTCCGCGTCCTGGGTTTTCACATACAGTGCGGGCGGTGGCGCCGATATCGGCTTTTCGTCGTCGTCCCGGCCAACAATGGATATCAGGCCGAGATCGTGGAGTTTGTCCAGGTCGTCGTTGGTCCAGACCACTTTGCTCTGGCGATCCGTACCTGCGTGCGGCCTGTTGGCCGCACGCAATGGGATGGCTACCGAAATGAACCCGAGAGCAACGGCGGCATACGAGTAGCGAGTCATGTTAGCCACCGTTATTTCTTCGGAGAGCCTGGAGGAAAGTTCTTGAACATTTTCTCCACGCCCTTATTGAGGTTCTTTATGTTCTTGTCGGAGTTGTTGGAGAGTGTGTCGCTCGAAGCCCCTCTCCACAGCAGCGTCTTGGTTTTCGTGTCGAACAGGTCGACGACCAACGTGCCTACCTTATAAGTCTCTGTTGTGGTAGTTGCGTCTCCAAAACCTCCGCCGCCAAATCGCCTCCACCCCCAGCCTCCTCCAAACCCGTCGTAGAACGTATTCAGAGTCTGCTTATCCTGGGTCATCTCGACGGCTATGATGGAAACATCGCCGCCCGTTTCCACCTGGGTCAAGCCTTTTGCTGCCAAGGCCGCATTGACGGCTGCTTTAATTCGATCAACGTCCAGGGCATCTTTCGTCTTAACTTGTTCCCATGAGTAGGTCTTGTACTGCGCGAAGTTTGCGCTGCGGTCGTAATCGGTCTTCACCTGCTGAGCCGACAAATTCCCTGCGAACAACAACATCATTCCCATCAAAACGAACACTGCTTTTTGCAATCTCATATTTTCTCCTTCTTGACTCGCCGCTAAAAAGATTCGGTGCATCGAGTGACACATGTAGGAAAGGCAATAGCGTTGCCAAACGTGTGGATTGTGTAAGTGACTGAAAGTAGAGACCGACTACGGACCACAGCGCAATGCGAGACGCCAGCCCGCTAAACACTACGTCCGCATGCTGACAGGCTCTCTGGCATTATTTATTTGGGCGTGTGTCAAACAGCTTCGAATTCGGACCGACTGGAGAAAGGGAGCCCTTGTGCGGGTGATGCTTAATGAGTGGGCTAGTGATTCGACTGCAGGATCAATCCCCGCAGGATGGCAACGTTACTACGCGGGGACGGAATGCTTGTTGGTACGTGAGATGCCAAGCTTTTGCATTCGGAAGTAAAGCGTAGATCTCTTGATTCCCAAACGTGCGGCCGCCCCGTTGGGGCCAGAGACAACCCACCGAGTCTGCTCGAGAGTCTTGCGAATATGGTCTCGCTCCGCGTCTTCCAGGGTAATTGGCCCAAGGGAATCCGCTTCGGAAGCATTCCTCAAGCTTGCGAGAGGGGCGTGCAGGACGTTGCCCGATGTGAGGATTACGCTTCGCTCGATGAAATTCTGAAGCTCGCGAATGTTGCCCGGCCACCGATACGCGATGAATTCGGACATGGTCTCAGCGGGAATCTGTTCAATTTGCTTACCCATCCGGCGGGCATAAATCTCGACAAAATGCTCCACCAGGGCCGGAACGTCTTCATGGCGTGCCCGCAACGGCGGCAGAGGGATCGGAAACACATTCAGACGATAGTAGAGGTCGCTGCGAAACTCGTTCTGCTTAACCATTTCGACTAAATTTCGGTTGGTCGCAGCTACCAGTCGAACGTCTACTTGGTGAGTCCGACCGCTGCCCAAGCGCTCGAATTCCCGTTCTTGCAGGACACGCAGCAGTTTGGGCTGTAGCGCCAAAGGAATATCTCCCACCTCGTCCAGGAACAGCGTTCCTTTGTCAGCCAATTCGAAACGGCCAATCTTTTGCGCTATAGCGCCTGTAAAAGCGCCTTTCTCATGCCCAAAAAGCTCGCTTTCCAGTAGATCGAACGGAATGGCGGCGCAATTCAGCTTTATGAAAGGGCGTCCGCACCGCGAGCTGAGATTGTGCGTCGCGCGCGCGATCAGCTCTTTGCCAGTGCCTGTTTCTCCCTGGATAAGAACGGTGGAATCCGTAGGCGCGACCTGCTCCACTTGTTCGAGCACCGATTCCAGAGCAGAACTGTTGCCTATGATCTGCTCGAATCTGCGCGGATTAGCGTCTTGGCCGGGGGATCCGAATCTTGCAACAGCTGCCACGGAAGACCTCCTTACGCCACCTGATGCAGGCTTCTACTTGGGGCTCAGCTTTCCAGAGCCGCCCGCACACTTTCGAGCAATGCTTCGTCGTCAAACGGTTTTGCCATGAATTCCACAGCGCCTGCGCGCAACGCTTGCATCCGCATTTTTTCGTCGCCATGCGCGGTGATGAAGATGATCGGAATCCTGCAACGTTCGGCGTTAAGCTGTGCCTGCAGTTCGAGACCGGACATTCCCGGCATGCGGATATCAGCGATTAAACATCCAGCCTCGCGTTGTTGGCCCGAGTTCAGGAATTCCTCCGCTGACGCAAACGCTTGCGCAGGCAAGCCCACTGCTTTCAGCAGGCCTTGCAGCGCACTGCGCATTAAGTCATCATCATCGACAATCGCAACCATTTTGGTCCTCTCCAGAGCGGCCATGGCAGAAATCTAGCAGCGTGGCCAAAGGTGGCGCAATTATACTTTGGTATGAGACCCGAATATCGTCCCGGCAGAGAGGCTCGAGCAATCCCGGAGCGTTGAGGAACCGGCAATCCATACGGGAGGATTGCGAACTGGCAAGCTGCCTTGGGTGAGGGCTGAGCGTTGCCATTACGCTACTTTTTACCGGGTGGAAGCTCCAGTTTCGACGCCATTCTCACTAATTCTGCCAGCGACCCGGCCTGCATTTTCCGCATCACATGTCCGCGATGGATCTTCACCGTGATCTCGCTGATCCCGAGCTCAAAAGCTATTTGCTTATTGAGCATGCCCGAAACTACCAGGCCCATGACCTCGCGCTCACGCTCGCTAAGGTCCTCGTAGCATTTTCGCAACTCGGCAAAGTTACTCTGCTGACGGCGCGTCACACTATCACGGTCCAAAGCCTGGTGGATCGCATTCAGCAAGTCCTGGTCTTCGAAAGGTTTGGTCAGGAACTCCACGGCACCCGACTTCATGGCCTTCACCGTCATCGGAATGTCTCCATGCCCAGTGATGAAGATGATGGGAATGTGGACGCCTGCATCAGCCAACTCGCGCTGAAAATCCAGACCGTTGACTCCAGGAAGACCCACGTCCAGAACAAGGCAGCTTGGCCCGCTCGGCCGCTTGCTGCGTAGAAACTCCTCCGCCGCCCCGAAGGTCTCTGACCGCAAGCCCACGGATTTCAGCAAGCTTTGGATGGCCACACGCATGGCAGCGTCGTCATCAATGACGAATACCGTCGGTGCATCCACGGGCGTCATTCAGGCGCCTCGGCTTTGGTGGGTAGACTGAAACAAAGACTTGCGCCGCGCGGAGAGTTGCTGGAAGCCCACAAGCGGCCGCCATGCGATTCGATGATGGAGCGGCTGATGCGAAGTCCCATGCCGGTCCCGTGAGGTTTGGTGGTAAAGAACGCATTGAAGATCTGGTCCGCCTGCTGTGGGGGAAGCCCTACGCCGGTATCGCTGACGGATACCAGAAGTTGCTCGTTTTCCTCTTGCCGCGACTTGATGACGAGCTCTCGCGTCCCCTCTACTTCCTTCATCGCATCGATGCCATTGAGCATGAGGTTCATCAGCACCTGCTGCAACTGCACGCGATCTCCCATAACTTGGGGAAGATCCGCGGCCATATCCGTGCGCACGGATATGGAGTATCGGATTGCCTCGCTGCGCAGGAGGACGATCATGTCTCGAACGACTTCGTTTATATCAACCAACTCCCGTTCTGGACTACCTTTCTTGAAGAGCAGACGAACGCGCTTGATGATTTCCGCCGCGCGCGTTCCATCTTTGACGATTCTCATGGCAGCCGCGCGCGCCTCTTCCACATTTGGGGTGTCGGCGGCGAGCCATCGCATACAGGTATTGGCGTTAGTGACGGCGGCGGCGATCGGTTGATTCACTTCGTGCGCCAGCGAGGCGGTCAGCTCTCCCATCGTGGTTACCCGGTTGACGCGCGCGAGGTCTGCGTGAGCCTGGCGTAATCTCTCCCGCTCCTCCTCTGCACGCTTGCGCTCGATAGCGATACTCGCAAGATGGGTGATTCGCTCTATGACATTAAGCTCTTGCGAACTGGGGCTATGGGGTTCGCGATAGTAGGTCGCGAAGGTCCCTAAGACCTTACCTGTTGAGGAAAGTATCGGCGCGGACCAGCACGCTCGCAGTCCGTGCGCTAACGCTAGATCGCGGAAATCGGCCCACAGCGGATCGGTGGCGATGTCTGAGACGATCACTGGCTGTGCCCGGTGAGCGGCCGTCCCGCACGAACCCACAGACGCACCGATGACCAAACCATCGATTGCTTCAGCGTAGTCTATGGGCAGGCTGGGGGCTGCGCCGTGCCGAAGGCAGTTGGTGCTCGGGTCCAACAGAAGTATCGAGGACAGAGAACCGCTAGCCAGTTCTTCGACGAGTTGGCATAAGGCATCGAAGATGAGACCGCGAGAATCGCCCCTGGCTATCATCTCGAGAAGCCGTTTCTCCCCGGCCAGCAACATCTCGGCCCGCTTTCGGTCCTCGATATCGGTACGCGTGCCGTACCACCGAAGGATGCGTCCTTGCTCATCACGCAGCGGGTTGTCTCGGATCAAAAACCAGCGATACTGCCCGTCTTTCCCTCGTATTCGCGCCTCCATTTCAAATGGGGCGCCCTCTGAAAGCATGCGTTCACGAAAGACCTCTAACTTCTTCAGATCTTCCGGATGGAAAATTCTGGCAACCGCGTCTTTTGACTTCACCTCTTGCAGAGTAAGGCCGGTGTACTCTCGTTCTCGTCGGTTCGCAAAAAGAGGACTCCAATTCGAGTCAAAAACAAAGACTTGCTGGGGAATCACATCTATAAGCTGTCGAAGCTCGGTCTCGCTTCGCTGCAGCTTCTCTTCCTGCAGTTCCAAGGCCTGGACAGCGAATCGCCTATCCACCCAGGACGTCAACAGAGCGAGACACAGTACGATAAAGGTGACGGCGGCAATTCCGGCGGTACCAAGCGTGGAGATGCTTATGGCATGAGACAGGTCCATCGGCATGCGGGACGGGGTGAAACTGGCGGCGGCCATGCCGATGTAATGCATGACGGGGATCGCAGCACCCATCACGACGGCTCCGGATAACTTTTTCCAGCCGATCCCTTTTTTCTTGTCTCGGAAGTGAAAGGTGATCCAAAGCGCGGCGAGAGAAATCAGAACCGCGAACACGACGGACAGGGTGACGAGAAAAGAATTAAACTGGCATACGGCAGCCAAACGCATAGCGGCCATGCCGATGTAATGCATGCTCGCAATACCCGCACCCATCAGGACACTGCCCGCCAGCGCTCGGAACCAACCCATCTTCTGCCGGCTCACCACGCCTAGCGCAACCACCGAAGCAAGAATGGCCGCAAACAGTGACAACAAAACGGTCGGCCAATGGTAGGCCACGGGAATCGGCAGAATGAACGCCAGCATCCCAATGTAGTGCATGGACCAAATGCCAGTCCCCATCGCGCCGGCCCCGCCGAGCAGCCAAACCGCGCGAGTCCAACCGCCCGCGGCCGTTACACGACCTGCAAGATCCAGAGCAGCGTACGACGCAAACATGGCGATCAACACCGAAAGCGCCACGAGTGCGTAGTTGTACGAGCCAATCAAGTTCACGGCAGCCATGTGACTCCATCCGGTTGCCACGCGGAACAGTTGCGCCGCGCTTCAATTAAAAATTAACCGTCGGGGCGCATTCCTTTGCCTCGATTTTGCTGGGTAGAGTGAAACAGAAACTTGCCCCGCCCGGAGAGTTGTTAGCAGCCCACAAGCGGCCGCCATGCGATTCAACGATGGAGCGGCTGATCGATAGTCCCATACCTGTGCCGTGGGGCTTGGTAGTAAAGAAGGCCGTGAATATCTGGTTCGCCTGCTGCATGGGCAGTCCCGTGCCGGTATCGTTTACGGACACAAGAACTTGGTCGGTTTCTGCCCGCTGAGACTTGACGGCGAGCTCCCGCGTCCCATTTGCATCCTTCATCGCGTCGATGCCGTTGATCATGAGGTTCATCAGCACCTGCTGCAATTGCACGCGATCCGCCATGACGCGGGGAATATCTGCCTCCAGCTCGGTCCGCACTAAAATCGAGTATCGCATTGCCTCGCCACGCAGAAGGACGATCATCTCGCGTATCACTTCGTTTATATCCACCAACTCCCGTTCCGAAGTCCCTTTCTTGAAGAGCAGCCGGATGCGCTTGATGATTTCCGCCGCACGGGTTCCGTCTTTCACGATTCTCATGGCCGCCGCGCGCGCCTCTTCCACATCTGGTTGATCGCGGGTAAGCCAGCGCAAGCAGGTATTGGCATTGGTGACGGCGGCGGCAATCGGTTGATTCACTTCGTGCGCCAGGGAAGCGGTTAGCTCTCCCATAGTGGTCACGCGGTTGACGCGTGCGAGATCCGCCTGCGCCTGGCGCAAAGACTCTTCCGCTCGCTTCCGCTCGGTAATATCCGTCGAGCTACCGACGAATTGCACCAAATGCCCGGAAGCGTCCAAAACAGGGTGGCCAACAGTGTGGATATATTTGACCTTGGCGCCCGGAAGAAGAATTCGGAATTCCACGTCGTAGTCCGACCTTTCACTCGCTGCTCGCTCTGTTGCCTCTTGCCATTTGGCTCGATCCTCCGGATGAATGCGCCCTAGCCGTTGTTCCCAAGTCGGTATGCCATCTTCCGGGTCAAAGCCGTATATGCGATACCATTCGTCGGACAAGTACAGCGCTTCTCTGCCCGTTACCTGCCAAACCCAACTGCCCGTGTGCGTGAACCTCTGGGCTTCTGCCAGATGAGCCTCGCTCCGCCGCAACGATTCTTCCGCCGACTTGCGCTCACGACTCTCTGCTTGCAACGCCTCATTGGTGTTCTGGAGCTGTTGAACGGTCACTTTCAGGTCGTCGCGCGCGCGCCTGAGCGATTCCGTGGCGCCCCTTTGCGCGACGCTCAGCGCTCCGGCAAACACGGCTGACACCATGAAGATGGCAAGACGGGGTATTTCTTCAGGCTTTGCATTCAGCGAATAGATTGGAGGCAGGAAGTAATAGTAGAAAGCGAAAGCGGAGAGGGCCGTCGCGAGCAGTCCCGGCCAGACTCCACCGAACCACGCACTCAATATGACGGCGCAAAGAAACAGTGATACCGGAGCATCTTGCAAATGAAGCGGCGGCCACCTTGAAAGGATCAGAGCCGCGACAACCGAAAGAACAGCAATCCAATAGCTCCAAATCGCAGGAGGTTTGGGCCACAGAAGAGGATTTGACCTGGGCATACTTCTGCTCCGGCAAAGCAGGTGTTGCTCGCTGCAATCAAAATCTTAACATCAGAAAGTGTCCTGCTAGGGCTAGGTCGGTCATGTGCGGCCCACAATCAGCCTTCCCTTGGGAGAGGCGGCTACCCTCGGCTCATCCAATCCGATGGACAGATGCCAAGACTCTGACAGTTTCCCGTTTCGGCTCGCGCCACCCAAGGGCTCATGAATCGGCGTATCTCCCACTCTACCAGTCACTTCCAGGATTCCTTCGCTACCCACAGTCTCCGGCACTCGAATTGCCTTCCTAACTCATGGCGAGCGTTTTCCCGGTAAACAGAATTGGCAGTGAGCAAGCGTCAACGTGCGAGCGACGCCAGACCAAGAGACGGGACGCAGACAGGAGTACAACCATGAAACCTCTATCCATTCTCGACTGGTATCGCACGCTGCGCGTGCAGTATCAGTGGACGGTATTCCAGTCCATTCGATATGCGCTGTGGCTGGCGCGCTAGTTAGTTTCTCTTACTTTGTGCCTTAGTTGCGCTGGAGGATCGGATTCATGAAAACGTCTTGTACAACCAGTATTAACAAACATTCCGACGGCGCGCTTGTGGCTAGCGCAAAGCGCGGAGATTCGCAGGCTTTCGAGGAATTGGTTCTTCGTCACAAGCAGAGAGTTTTCTCTGTGGCGCAACGGATAACGAATAACCGAGAGGACGCCGAGGACGTGGCGCAGGAGAGTTTTCACAAAGCCTTCCTTCATCTCGATGCCTTTCAAGAAAAGTCGCGGTTCTCTACCTGGCTGACACGCATCGCCATGAACGAAGCGTTCATGTTGCTCCGTCGACGGCGGGGAGTTTTCGAAGTCTTGCCCGAAACCCTTGACGATGGCCTGAAGTCCGCCTCGGAGGTGTTCGTTGACCAGAGCCCCAATCCCGAAGAGTCCTGTTGGCGCCGCGAGCGAACGGCCCTCTTGACTAAGGCGATCAATCGCCTAGGTCCAAAGATTCGAAGTACGATCTTGCTCCGCGACATCGAAGAAAGATCCGTCGAGGAAACGGCTGAGATTCTGGGCACCTCAATTGGCGCCGTGAAGGCGCGTATTTTTCAAGGACGCCGGAAGCTGCGTGGAACAGTGAATGCTCGGCTATTGTGGGGAGTCTACGCGACGGCTCAGGGGCAGGCGCAGCGTTGTTGACACGTGAAGCCGACAGTTTCGCGAAGCGATCAGTCGAGTGAGATTTTCTTTTTTGGGGTTGGTAAGAACACAGCCACCAACAGCCAATGCGGTAGGAACCTGCCGTGGTGCTGATTCCCATTGATAGGCCGTTAGCCGCCATTAATTCCTTCTAGAAAAACTCGGCAAACCGGTGCAGAGATGCCAAGTCCTTCACCGAGAGGCGACCAACTCTGGAATTCTAGAGAGCATTTGGTAGTCTTCGTCACCTAAGCTAAGAGAACCAGCCGCAACATTCTCCTCGAGATGCTCGATGGAGGAAGTCCCGGGGATGGGCAGCACAATGGGAGATCGTCGTAGGAGCCAAGCCAGCGCTACCTGTGTGGGGCTCGCGCTGTGTGCCTGGGCGATTTCGTTGAGCAAGGCTCCGGCAACTTTACCTGCGCCCAGCGGATACCAAGGAATAAAAGCAATACCATTGCGTTCACAATAATCCACTGCATAGTCCCATTCGCGGTCCGCAAAGCTATAGCGGTTCTGCACGGAGACGATAGGGACAATTTTGCGTGCCCGCTCGATGTGCTCCTGCGTGACGTTGGACAACGCGACCAGGCGAATCTTGCCCTCGTTTCGCAGTTGAGCCAGAGTTTCCACCGATGTCTCAAAAGAGATCGCTGGGTCCGGAATATGCAGTTGATAAACGTCCATGCGGTCCAGACGCAATCTCTTCAGGCTTCCCTCAACCGCCTTGCGAAGGTGCGCGGGACTGGCATCGTGAGTCCACTGATTCGGGCCGGGACGGTTCCAGCCTCCCTTGGAGGCAATTACAAGACCGGCCGGGTAAGGAAACAGCGCTTCGGCGATGAGTTCCTCGCTTACGTTTGGGCCGTAGGAATCAGCGGTATCAATGAAATTGATATCAAGCTCCACGGCCCGGCGAAGAACCGCAAGCGCCGCTTTGTGATCTTTTGGCGGCCCCCAGATGCCGTCGCCGGTCAGGCGCATGGCCCCAAAGCCGAGACGGTGCACGGAAATCTCACCACCAAGCGAAACATCGCCGGCCATACTTGCAGAGAGTTCTTTCTTGTTCATAATTGACCTCCAATATTTTTCTCTTAACCAAATCCCGCGCTAGCTTTTACATCTTCAGCCGTTCAACCGCCAGCGACGCCACTCGGTCCCTCCCATATTCATGCCAGAGACCTGAGCACGCGCTGATTGTGGCCGATTCCTCCGGCTGGCTTGTTGAGTGGGGCGGACCAAGAAATATCCTTGGAATCGGTGACAGTCAAAACTCCAGTCGCTCGGAAGAATTCGTCCCGAGAGTTGCATTTCACCGAAACCAACAATTTCCCCCTGACAACTCGTTTGTCACACCACTCATGGGGAACTCCCATTTCGGCAAGCGCTTTACGCAGCGCACCCTCAAAAGGCCCCAAGGGCGAGGGATCCAAAAGCCAATGTAAGAAGCCCTCATGGTGTCCTTCCGGGCCCCTACACCAGATGTTTCCGTCGAGCGGCAGGTCCGCCGTTGGACCGTCTCCCGTTCCGCAGGGCACATGCGTGTGGTTCTTTTTCGCGAATTCAACTGTGTCTTTGTTTCTTGGATGGAGAATAAATATCGATTCACCCGCAAAACCAGTCGCCAGTAACTCGTTTACTGCCTCCCCGGCGGCAGACGCCGTCCTGTAGATGCCGAATACTATCGCCTGATTTGCCATCACTATCTCCCTCCGACCACAATTTCTTCTCACCATAGAACAATCGTCTCTCCTCACTCGCTCTGATAATCGCTGTCCTTCTAGCCAAGCCACTGCGGGTTGGCGTAAGTGCCGTCGAACTGATGACTCGTTTTATAAAGTTCAAACTGCCCTGCTTCCGCTGCCTTTGCCGTTTTTGCGAGAAGCGCAGCAACTTGGGAAGAGTTCATCGGTTGAAAATTACGGGCAGCTTGGAGAGCTTGCTGAAGAATCGCGAGCGAATCGCAGCCGGTGATGACGACACTCGTGGGGAGATTCATCGCGTAGTGAAGGCACTCCACGGGGGTAGCTGTTTTGCTCTCGAGAATAAAGTGGTCACCCATAGGCTTCATACCCAGCACACCGATGTCGTTCTTGAGCAGCACGGGCAAAACTTGTTTTTCGAAACTGTGGAAGTGCGCGTCCATTACGTTAAGAGGCATTTGAACGGCATCGAATGCGAAGCCGTGCTTTGAAGCGGTGGCCAGCATTCTCAAATGAATGTCCGGGCTCTTATGGCCTGTGAAGCCGATGAAGCGAATCTTGCCCGCTTTTTGCGCCTCCAGGACGGCCTCCATCCCTCCGCCTTCGGCAAAAATCCGATCCGGATCGATGTCGCGGATCACTTCGTGGAATTGGAGCAGATCGATCCGGTCCGTCTGAAGGCGGCGCAGAGACTCGTTGATTTGACTCGCCGCTGCGGCCTTGGTGCGTCCATCGATCTTGGACATGAGAAAAGCTTTTTGCCGGTAGCCGTCGCGCAGCGCATTGCCCATGCGAATTTCGCTCTCGCCGCCATTGTAGTCCCAGCAGTTGTCGAGAAAATTGACTCCCTCATCGAGACCCGTGCGGATGATGCGAACGCTTTCCTGGGGATCCGCCTGTTTTCCAAGATGATAGCCACCGAGCCCGATGATCGAGACTCTCTCTTTGCTTCGGCCCAGGGTTCGATAAGGAATGGCATTCCTGGATTCCGATCGTGGGACCTGTTGGTCAGCGTGTGCTATGAAAATGGACGCCGCCGCGAACCCGAGGAATCCACGCCGGGAAATGCCGGAGTCCGCCGTGTCTTCAGTCCTCGAAACTGACGTGAGAGACGGACGGGAGGAATCCTCTTGGCTCTGTTGATGTCTCTCGTTATTCATGTCGTACCTCCTCCTCAAGCGGCGCGCTTCTGAAAAAAGCAAACCGATTGCCCGTACAGCAATGCAGTCTACAGAGTCCGGACTACTTTTTTGCACGCAGCGAGCGAACGTATGCTACGAGGGAATGAACCTGATCCTCGCTGAGCGAACTCTTGAAGGAAGGCATGCCCCCCTTACCGTCGGAAATGATCTGAGCGAGTTCCGCATCAGGCACCTTCTGGACTACCGGCGAGCGAAGGTCCGTAACGTTCATGCTCTTTCCGACCGCGGAGCCGCTTCCGTCTGGACCGTGGCACATTGCGCATTTCGTGCGAAACGTCGCAGTGCTGGTCGCGCTGTCTGGACCTGGTTTTGCCTGCACTATCGAGACTACAAAGAGCGTGAGGCCAACAAAAAGCACCAGCAGAATTACGGAGGCAAACGTCACATGGTGTTGAGTCTTATCTTGTGTCATGGTTCTTCCTTTACTTACAATTTTTCCCTTCAGCTGCGCACGCTTCTCCACCATGGGGCGCAGAAACCGTTAACTTAAGCCGAGCTTTGTGATCGGCAAATCCCTTACTCTTTTCCCTGTTGCAGCGAAAATAGCGTTGCAGAAGGCCGCAATAAACGGCGGCACTCCCGGCTCACCGACACCCGCCGGCGGAGCGTCGCTATCGACGATATAAACGTTCGTCTGCTCAGGAACCTCATTAATTCGGGCAACCGGATAGTCCTGAAAATTCGACTGGTCGATTACACCCTTCGTAGCCGTAATCTCGCCGCTTCGCACGACGCTAGTCCCGAACACCGCGGCACCCTCGAACTGAGCGCGAGTTGCTTCCGGATTTACCACCAACCCCGCATCCAGAACCGTATCCACGCGAGGGATCCGCACCTCACCCTGATCATTGACTTCGACTTCAACGACCGTGGCCACATACGTCAAGAAGCTCCGATGCGCCGCAATTCCCACGCCGGTGCCCTTGGTGTGCTTGCGCTTTCCCCACCCGGATTTTTCCGCGACCATCTCGGTAACATGGCGCA
>Ga0210405_10002247_pt1 | contig 20311 bp, 18 predicted proteins | sample IncBWH11MmetaG_FD_155492 | JGI IMG/M metagenome (GOLD analysis project Ga0210405, IMG submission 155492) | Forest soil microbial communities from Barre Woods Harvard Forest LTER site, Petersham, Massachusetts, United States - Inc-BW-H-11-M | ecosystem: Environmental > Terrestrial > Soil >... | reverse complement strand
GCCGCCGATGACCCAGACCTTCGAGAAGTGTTCAGACGGACACTTGGTGCTTGGGTCGAATTCAACTTTTCGGAAATCGCAGAAGCAAAAGCGCGGAAGGCTCATCCAAAAGTCATGTCCTGGCTCCGTTCGGAAAACAAAGCGTGGTTTCGTCGCGAGTATGGATCGAGCGAGTTCGAAACCAAAACCCAAGCAAATCTCTAACGCGTTAGAGATTTGAGGGTCGAGACGGCACAGATCTGATGGCGTAACTGCCCACATCTCGAACGGCAGATTGTCCGCGTCCGTCAAACTTCGGTTCCCAAGAACAGGGGGGAGGCGCCGGTTGACACGCCGCGGCTGGCATGAATAACGATGCAAACAAGCCTTCGGTGGCGATTGATTCTGAACCTCCAATCGCCTTAGATAAGTTTATTGAGCAAAGCGGGCTCTCGGCCGTAACACTCTGGCGCTATCGCCGTGTTGGCTGGTTAAACACACTGAATATCTGCGGTCGGCATTATCTCACTCGATCTGAGATTGCGCGTTTCAATGCGCGGGCTGCCGCGGGCGAATTCGCAAAGGAACCGACAAAGCCGAACCGCCGCCGTTGCAAAGCCTTCGCGTGACTTGTGGACGCGGCCGAGCCAAATACGACACGCGTGTCGTATTTGAAATTCAGTACGGTGTCACGAGTTGGACGACGTGAGGAAAGCGCACTCGGTTAATCCGTCCGCCCCGAAGCGTTTCGGTCGACAACCGAAATTCCAAAGTGAACGCGCTTCGCTGCCTTTTGCCGATGTTCGTCCAGGAGATGCCCGTAAACCTTGCCGACGAGAATGCCGCCGTCTTTGTGGCCGAGCCAGGCTGCGATCGTCATGAAATCGATTCCGGCCATCACGCACACCGAACAGAAGTAGTGCCGCAAGTCGTGAAAACCTACCCATTCGAGTTCGGCGGCTTTGCGCGCGAGTTTCAAACTCTCGCGAAAACTTTTAGCGTGTTCATCGCGCGAACCGCGCTGCGGCGACGGGAACAACCAGGAGCAATCGGGTGCGCGTTGCGCATGCATTTCGCGCAAAAGGGCTCCCAACTGCGGATTAAATTCCACGGCGCGGCTCTCCCAATTCTTGGTTAACTCATTGGCGCCGATCGTAACTCGCTCGCGCTCAAAATCCACGTCCGCCCATTTGATGTGCAGTGCTTCCTGTTCACGGGCGCCGCTAAAGGCGAGAAATCGTAAGTAATCCGCCAATCGTTTACCGTTCTTATCGCAAGCGCTTTGCGCCGCCCCAATCAATCGATCGAACTCAGCTGGAGTCACGAGATTGCGTTTGGGTGGTGGCGCCTCATCCAGCATCTTCATTCGTGGAAGTTCGCGGATGTAGCCGTCATCCATCGCGCATTTTAGGACATTGCGCAGCCGCATGAGGTCGAGATTCGCAGTCCGCTCCGAAATCCCCGCTAGTCTGCGTCCGCAAAATTTTCCACCTTTTAAACGCTTGTCGATAAAGCCCGAGATGATTGGCGTGGCGATTTGATCAATCCGCACGTGACCGAGATGATCGCACCAACGGGCGAGCGCCTGCCGTTCGCCGGCAACTGTGTCCGGACGCTTTCGCTGAACTTTGGCTTTATTGAAATAGGTCGCACAATAATCGCTAAAGCGCGGTTTATGCCCGATCGTGGGAAGCTGATTTTCGCGCCGCTCGTGTCGCTTGATTTCGAGTGCTTCGCGTGCAGCCGAGAAATTGCGCACCGGTTGATCATCGCCGTCTCGGAGCGGAAATTTGCGCGCCGCCTTTTTGCCATTTCCAAGATCAACCCAGAGCTGAGCGTAATAGCGGCCCCCTCTAATATAGAGGCCGGGGATTCTCCGATTGCGGGAATCGCGTGCGGGAATAAACTGGGCGCGATGATTACTGGACATAGTACCAGAGAAGGCGTGTCAACGCGCGCGATAGGGGATTTCGTTGCATTTCAGGGTGCATCAGTGCTCAATTCTAGTACAAATTCTAGTACAAACGCTTCTTACGTGTCTAGCTTAACGTGTAAGTCGTTGGTAATCAACGAGCCAGGGTGGCGAAATTGGCAGACGCGCCAGACTTAGGATCTGGTGGAGCAATCCTTAGGGGTTCGAGTCCCCTCCCTGGCAGTCAAGCAACAATTTCGTTTTGTACCTTCGCGAAATAATTGAGTCATTTCGAAAATAAGTGGAATTAGCGGGAATTAACGGGAAGGATGCTGAAGATAGGCGACTTACGAATCGTCAAATCGACGGGTATTCACGGAATATTTGAGTCTTCGGTGAGACCTGCGGTTATGCTCCGGTCGAGAATTGATCCAATTCTGCAACGCCGCTGCAATGGCGTCGCAACGTGAATGCAGTAATCGCGCGGTTAATGCGCAGTGCGCTTTAAATTCGGGTATGTGGGAAGATAGGCGTAGACGCACCAGACTTACACTCGCCCCACCGTTCCCAGCTGGACGGTCTCGATTAATTTGCGGCGCGTGGCCTGAAGCCGGTGCGCCATGACTTCGCTACTCCGTTTAAAGAGGTCATGTGCAAGCGTCAGATCTTCGTCGTAGTGCTGACGGAGAATCTGCCCATCAAAGAAAATCGCCGTGCTCGGTTCGATTGCGCGCGCGCTAAAGTGCCAGCGGTACGGCGGAAAGAGCCAAGACCAGCCAAGCGGTTCGCCGGCGCGGACGATGTCGATCGTGATCGGCCCGCTTTCCATAACCCACTCATCGAGAGCAATCGTTCCGCTCTGGATCAAATAGAAGCCGTTTGCATGTTCTCCAGCACGAAAGATCACTTCGCCAGCGTCGAAATGCTTTTGCTTGGCGTAACGCGCCAGCAGTTCGATGTGATGCGTGTCCATTCCTGCGGCAAACGCGTGAGTGGCGATTTGTTTCCAGATATCTTTGCGGTCAACGAGGTCACGCGGCTGACATTCGGTTTTCATAGCGATACCATCACGGCAGCCCCGCTGAACCGCTCCGCGCCAATTGGCTAATCCTGTGCGTTTTTTGCCAGCCCCGTAGTTGTTCACCACAAGAAATGGGTAGCGAATGCCAATTACGGGGGAGCGGTGACGTATGACCGTCGTTAGACTCTGCCAATGAAGAAGCCGGACAGTTGCGTTGCCGTCCTTGGTGAACGCCATTTAGCCGAAACCTGCCAATGCAAATCGGGCTTGGTTTCGAATCAAGCGCGAACGAAAGATCATATCTTCACCCTCGGAATCGAAGAGGAGTTTCAGATCATCGACCCGGAAACGCGCGAGCTACGGTCGCACATTCAACAGATTCTCGCCGATGGCAAAGTCTTGCTGAAAGAACATGTGAAACCTGAATTCCACCAATCAGTCGTGGAATTGGGCACTGAAATCTGCCCTGACATTCGCGCCGCACGCCAGCAAGTGATCGAGCTTCGGAGCGAACTGGCGAGCATCGCGGAGATGGCAGGGCTGAAGATTGCTTCCGCGGGAACGCATCCATTTTCGCACTGGATGGATCAATTGATCAGCACGGATGAACGCTATGTGACGATTTTGAACGACATGCAGCAAATCGCTCGCGCGAATTTGATCTGGGGCTTGCACGTGCACGTTGGAATTCCTGATCGCGAGGAAGCAATCGATGTGATGAATCAGGCGCGCTATTTTCTTCCGCATCTGTACGCGTTGTCGGTGAACTCGCCATTTTGGCTCGGCCAAAACACCGGGTTAAAAGCCTACCGGCAGATGATTTTCGAGCGTTTTCCGCGAACCGGAATTCCGGACGCGTTCGAAAGTCTTTCCGAATACGACGATTACCTCAAGCTGCTCGTCTCGACCAACTGCATCGACAACGCGAAGAAGATCTGGTGGGACGTTCGACTCCATCCATTTTTCAACACGATTGAGTTTCGGATTTGCGACGCGCAGTCGCGAGTCGACGATACGATCGCGCTGGCCGGGCTGATGCAGGCCATCGTCGTCAAATTGCACAAGTTTCGCGCACAAAACGTGAGCTTCCGAAGTTATCCGCGACGATTGATCGACGAAAACCGGTGGAGGGCCGCTCGTTACGGTTTGGACTGCAAATTCATCGATTTTGGTCGCGGCTGCGAAGTGGATGAGCGCGAGTTGCTTCACGAGATGCTCGAATTTATCTCCACGGAAGTGTCCGAACTCGGTCTTCAAAATGAAATCGAGCATGTCGAGAAAATCTTGCGTGAAGGCACCGGAGCGGATCGGCAACTGCGCGCCTGGGAACGCAGCGGTGGAGATCTCAAGGCTGTGGTCGACCAAATCGTGGATGAAACTTACGAAGGCCTAAAGACCGGCGATCACTTGCGAAATCGGGTCTTTAACGTCGCCTGATCCGCGAGACCACTTCTAAAAACCCGGTTCAAGAACTTTCCTCGCGCATTTTTTCGGTTTTTGGGGATTCCGGCTTGCGTCGCCTCATTTCTTCCAGTCACAATGGCAAGAACGCGATGAACGACGCAAGCGTTACCGAGCAATCGGTTAAGTCAGTCAGTCGCCGATCGTTTCTCGGCGTCTTGTTGGGTTTCGGCTCGGCGGTCATGGGGGCGGCGCTGGCCGTCCCACTGATTCGATTCGCGCTTCACCCATTGCTCACGACAACGACGAAAATCGGCTGGTCGGATGTGGGCAAGTTGGATGAATTTACTTCGCTGACTGCGCCGGTTAAGAAGCTGATTAAGGTCGAGCAACGTGACGCTTGGCGAAGAATTGTTTCCGAAAAAGCAATCTACGTAATGCCACCGAAGGATGGCTTCGTGCGATTACTCTCGCCGATCTGTCCGCATCTCGGTTGTTCGATTCCGTGGAACGAGGAAAAGCAGGAATTCATTTGTCCGTGTCACGGAGCGGTCTTCGCGAAGGATGGCGCGCGTGTTTCCGGTCCTTCCCCTCGTTCGATGGACGACCTCGAGACGACGATCGAGAACGGGACGGTCAAAGTCCGCTACCAATATTTCCGGCAACTGATTCCGCAAAAGGAACCGCTCTCGTAAAAACACGACATGGTTGATACCCCCGAAGAAACGAATTCATCGAACCGCAGGCGCGGGCGCTTCTTCGAGTGGCTGGACCAACGCACCGGCATTGACTCATTATTGCACGAAGCGCTCGATGAACCGATTCCTGGCGGCGCGCGCTGGGCTTACGTATTCGGCTCGGTTCTGCTGTTTCTGTTCATTTCGCAAACCATCACCGGCGTTTTCCTCGCGCTTTATTACGTTCCCTCCGCGACCAGCGCCCACACCACCGTCGCTTACATCGTAAAAGAAGTGACCGGCGGTTCATTTTTGCGAAGCCTGCACGCTTACGGTTCGAGCGCGGTGGTCATCGTCGTGCTTCTGCATCTGACGCAAACTTATCTCTACGGTGCCTACAAAGGCCGACGCGAACTTCTATGGATTTCAGGCTGCTTCCTGCTCGCGTTGATGCTGGCAATGGCGTTTACCGGATATCTCCTGCCTTGGGACCAGAAGGCATTTTTCGCGACCACAGTTGGAACAAACATGGCCTCGGACATTCCATTTGTAGGAACGTGGCTCAAACGCTTCATGCGCGGTGGCGATGAGATGGGCACCCTGACGGTATCGCGATTCTTTGTCGCACATGTGTTCATTCTTCCGGCGGTGTTGATCGCGTTCATCGCGAGCCATGTTTATCTTTTCCGTAAAGCTGGCGCCGCTGGACCGCCGAGCGAAGACGCGGTAAGTCCAAGACTGCCTACCGAGCGCTTTTACCCCAAACAGGTGGTGATGGACACGATCGTCGCGCTGGTGATGATCCTGATTCTCGGCTCGCTTGCGCATTTTTGGCCAACTGAGCTCGGTCCACAGGCGAATCCGGCCGACACGCAATACGTTCCGCGACCGGAGTGGTATTACCTTCCAATTTTCGAGTGGCTTAAATATTGGCGGGGGCCCTACACCATTTTTGGCATCATCGTTATTCCGGCCATCACTGCTGCGCTACTGGTTCTGGTTCCGTTCATAGATCGCCGCCTTGAGCGGCGACCCTGGAGGCGGCCAATCGCAGTTGGTGTTTTCATGGTCATTCTCGCGGGCTTTATCGCGATGGGATTGATGAGTGTGCGTGACGATCAGCGGGACCCCAGCATTGCCAAGCAAGTCGCCAAGCAGCGCGAAGAGACCAATCAATTCATGCGCGAGCCGTTTGAGCCGGAAGGGGCGGCGAGTTCGATTTCTGCGCCGGCGGTTGTCGCCGCGCTCGATCCGCTGGCGGCGGCTGGGAAGAAAGTTTATGAAGGCGAATCGTGCGATGCCTGTCACGGCGAGGGAGGAGCCGGCACTGGCGTCGCGCCGAAGCTGACAGGCACGGCGCAAAAGCCTGCGGACGAATTATCAAATCTGCTCAAAAAACCGACCCAGCAGATGCTCGATGGCGGAATGCAGCCGGTTAACGTTTCCGACGAGGACCTCAAAGCTCTCATCGCTTATATTAAGAGCCTCAAGTAGCGGCGACCTCAACGGCCCTGCAGCGAGATTATTTTTTGAGTGTGCGAACGTAAGCTACGAGCGCTTTGATATCGCTGTCACTTAATTTGCCGCCGAAAGCTTTCATCGCCGTTTTACCGTTTTGCTTGATGCCATCTTTGATCGCAGTCGCTGCTTGCGCATCGGTGAACGAAGCCTGGCTTTTTGGATCGGTTAGATCTTTTGCATTCAGCATCTTTCCCATTTTTGTATCGGCGTGACCGGTTGAGCCATGACACTGCGCGCAGTTTGCATCCCAAAGTGCCTTTGCGTCGGCGGCATGAACCGACATAGCAGACGCTGCAAGCAGGCTAACAATAAGTGAAACGATTGCTTTCATAGTTTGGATCCCTTCTGAACTGTTATTTTCCTTTTACTGCTAATCCTTAGCTCGACAACTTGAAATTGCTGTCCAACATCAAAAACGATACTGGAGGCCGGAAAAGATCGAATGCGCCTCATAGTCGTTGTGGCCGCCGAAAGTCTCGTCGGTGTAATTAAAGTAGCTGTATTTCAATGTTAGACGCATCTGTTTGGTAAGCTCGCGGCCGATGGTGGCCGAGACGGTGTGCTCCGTCGCGCCCATGCCGTATGGCACCGCCACGCGACTATTCTTAAAATAGTCGTTCGCGCGGTAGAACGAGTAGTCGGCGCGCAGATCAGTCTTGTCGTCCAGCAGATACCCGGCACCGCTTGTAACCATCCAATAATCATTTCTGAAGTCCGCCACTGTCGGGCTTGTATTTGGTATGAGATCAATATGACTTGCCGGTGTTTTAGTCTCATCGAGAACATAAGAAAAATCTCCCTGAAGATACAGCCGAGCGAGTGGGTTCCACGTAATGCTCTCCGTGATCATGTGGTTAGTAATCAACGCTGTGTGCTGAGGCTGTAATACTACTGTTTGTGCGGGTGTTTCCCACTGACCTTCTACCGAAGCAGTAACCAAGTCGTAGCGGCTTACCAGAGCCAAGGTGCCAAGGCCAGCCGGGATACGGGGCCGCCAGGTTATCCGAACGTTGGCATCATCTGTATTCCATTGCTGGTACACCAGGCTTTGGTGCATGGATGTGGACTCATTATCGTATTCGAGAATTTTGTGATAGTACTGCGCGGATAAATTAAGGCGATCGAGCGGATACCAATTGAATCCAGCGGTATACTTTTGCCAAAGCAGGTTGAGATTCTTATTCGCCGAGTCAACCATTCCCGCAGCAATTTGACGTTCGTGAATGTCGCCATATTCCTCATCCCACTCACCCAGGGCATAAAAGACCCAATTGGCAACGCCGGTATAACGCAATTCCATCCTTTCGGCGAACTTGTTAAAGGTTTGCGAGCTGTCTGACAATGTCAGTATAGGGATGTCTTGATGAGCTCCTCCCATGGGATTAGTAGGCGTAAAAGGTGGAACATTCGGCGTGGGGTTGGTGTCGAGGTAAATGGAGTCGCTCTCCATGTTTTCAAAGGTATAACGGAACGCAGTGAGAACAGTGAGGTTTTTCAGCGGTGCCCACATGAGATTGAGATTAACCACATGCTGATCAAGTTGTGATTCTCCAGCAAGATTGAGAAAGCCTTCGTCTTGAAGGGGCGCGGAAGGGTCTCCAAGTTGGAGCGTCAAGATTGGTTCGCCGAATGACGCATTGTAATGCGTTCCATAGATACGCGTGCCCGCGAGATCGCTTCCCAGCGTTGTATAAGAGTAAGCGGTCGTAAACCAAAGTGAATCGCTAAGCCGCGTTTCGGTCGCCGCATGACCGCTAAATAGATCCACGTTGTTCTTATCATTCTGCGTGATGAATCGCTGCGCCCCCGGAGCGGGCACGACGGGGGGCAGTTCACCGGGATTGCGCTCGAGCTGCAGGCGGTCGTCATTGCTATTGAATTCCATGCGCATTCCCAAACCGATATCGGTATTGCCGAACGTCTTCAACGCGTCGACCGCGAAAATATCACGCGTTTCATTGATATCACGATAGGCGGGCGTGATCTTGCGCGTCGGTTGGACCGTCAAACCCGTCAGATCAGTATCGCCCCAGATAGTTGAATCTTTTTGGCCGTCGCGGAACTCATGTGAATAATGAATCGTGATTTCGGGCCAGTTCGGCAAACGTAGTCCGAGCTCAATCCAGACGTCTCCCCGATCGATGTGCATTTCAGGAAATGGCGGTGGAAACCAAGTCCCGCCATGGGGCGGGAAAAATCCGCCGTTACCATCATACCAGCTGCGAAACTCGTTAAAGCCAGCTCGTAGATAGCCGACGTTCGGCTGTGACAGATCGACCTTGATATCGTAGTCGTCGATGTCCCAAAGGGCGTGGCCGTCAATCGTCAACGTTGCCTTTTCGCCGACGCCATGCTCGTAATGCATGTCGGTAATGCCGCCGTAGACTTCGCCTCCAGGTAACCCGTGCTGCTGCTCAAATTGTGCCTGGTCTCCATGCGTAACCGCTCCTCCCATCCCTACCTCGATCCAATTCTTGTATTCAGTTGTCTCCTCTTCTGTGCTCGCTGGTGAAGGTGCTGTCGATTTTTCGTCCGGGGTCGCTGTTCCATCGGCTGTGACTCCTGCGCGCAGCGGCGAACTCGCGAAAAGCACGCCGCAAACAAGTAATGCGACTTTACGCACGCCTCGACCGGCACGTGGTAAGAAGCGAGTCGCGCTCATTATTTCAGAATCTCAGAAAGTTACTCACTTGAGACCCGTGGATCGCTTCGTGACAGCCGGCCGACCAGCATGTCCCCCGCGGCAAGAACGTCGTGTGTTCTGTATCCCCAATGAAGATCCGGCCCTTTTCGAGCTGCTGTTGGAAATGACACTTTAAACACAGCGTCTGATTCCGTTCCGTTAACATTCGCTGATTGACCGATCCATGCGGCGAGTGGCACGTGACGCAGCCTTCGCGCAGTGCCTCGTGCTCAAACACAAAGGGGCCTCTCTGGGCGGTGTGGCACTGGAAGCAGGTTTCGTTTTGGCTCAATAGGGCGATTCCGCCGCCCTTTAATGTCTGCGGCAGGTTGGTGCCGCCGCCTTTAATCGCGGATCCCACGTGCAGATTATGGCAATCGGCACAACTTACTTTGCCCTCGAGAACTGGGTGATGGTGAGGCAGCTCGAATTTTGCGCGCACTTCCAAGTGGCACTGAAAACAAGTATCCGGGGATTTTCGCGGATTGATGATTGTGTGCGCGCCGCCGCCGCTCTTTACATGCAGACTTCCTGGTCCATGGCATGATTCACAACCAATGTTTTTTGCGTTTTCGCCCTCCGCTTTTAAGCCGGCATGCGTTGCTGTTCGAAAATTACGGGTGATCGATTCATGGCACGTCTCGCACGCTTCTGAGCCAACGAATTCAGCGCCTGGAATGCTCGGAGGCGCAAGAATCGTGCGATTTGTTTCGAACGTGCTGCAAGAGAGCAGGATCACGGTGAGCGCGCCTGCCCCCCCAAACGCCCACAACAGTTTCTCGCGTTTACCATGCAGCCATCCAGTTGGCCTGAGGATTGACACGTGCCCGCAGTATTGTCAGAACGCCCGAAGCACGACTACGCATTTCTTCGGGGAAAATAAAAAGTTGAATGTAGCATCAACGGCGTTTGCGGCTCCTTAAATTCATCGCACGATATTGACTCGGAGATTTTCCCGACAGTTTTTTGAAAACACGGTTGAATTGGGAAAGTGATTGAAAACCAACGGTGAACGCGATTTCGCTGATGCGAAAATCGACATCGTCCAAGAGTTCGCGCGCCTTTTCGAATCTCGTGCGCGCGACGTAGTCGACAAACTTGATGCCGGTGACCTGTTTGAATTTTTCGCTCAAGTGGGTGGCGTTGATTCCTACGGCGCTGGCCACTCGTACCAGCGAAAGGTGTTCGTGCGCGTGTTCTTCAATAAATCGCCGCGCTTTCCAGATATCACGCGGCTCCGCCCGGTGTTCGTCAGGAGAAAAGCGATTCCACCCAGCGAACCCAGCTTCGGAGAAGTCTGTTAGTTTCACGCTTCATTAAGGCCCAATCCGGCTAGCGGCTCTCTGCATTGCTTGTGGTTTGCTCGCCGGATTTTGTTCGCGCCAATTGGGTGGCAGAGCGGACACGCGCAATTTTTGCAGAGTAAAAGACAATTCGCGGAAAGTGCATGGCTCTGTCGCCGCTACTCTTAGCGACGAAAGGAACGATGTTTATGGAATACCTAATTCTGGCCGCTGTCGGAGCGATAATGACGCTTTACGCGGTCATCATTTTCGAATGTTTACGACATCCGGAGTGGTAATCACCAGGAGCTACATATGATGAGAGTACCGGGCCGCTACCGGATCGAATTATTTCGCAATGTAAACGGGCCAGATCATGCGCCCAGTGGAGCAGGATCAGAACTGACCAGGCCACCCGCCGATTAATGGGCCGATAACGAGCCCGACTTTGTTCGGATTAATGATTGTCAGCTCTTCAACTCGATTTGCGCGAAGTCTTTCCGCTCAAATGTTCGCGAAACTCCGTCGGCGATTGGCCGAAGACTCTCTTGAAGGTGCGATTGAACTGGGTGAGCGATTGAAATCCAACGTCATACGCAACCTCGCTGATCCGTCGACTGGGATTTAAGAGTTCGATTTTTGCGTCCTCCAGTCGAACGCGGCCAACATAATTAGTGAACGTCAACCCGGTGGCTTTGTGAAATACTTTGCAGAAATGGAACACGCTCGCGCCGGATGCCTTTGCCACGGCCGCCAACGAGAGTGCCTCCTTTTTATTGTTCGCTATGTATTCCCGGGCTTTCCGGACAACCCGCGGCTCGGCATTTTGCTTTTCAAGTAATATCTGATTGATCAGCGCGGAAAGCTGTTCGGCAAAGAACGAGAGCAATCGGATGATCGCATTATATTTCTCCGGAGGGAACAGCGGATTGTGTTCCCACGCTTTGCGGATGTCGCCCTTGAATTGGACCCCGTGCTTTGCCAGCTCGCGACTCACCTTAGATTCGTCAGACTGCGACGAAGCGTGACGCATCACCTGCCCAATTCGCAGATATCCAATCGCTTTGTCGCCCAGCTTCACCGGAACGGCGGTCTCGGTTAAGCCGAACGGGCAAGTCACGCTATGCGGCAGCGCGTGAGTATTTTGAATCATCTGCTCGTGCGCTTGCAAACAGACGGCAAGAGTGGCGGGCCGTTCGGAGAGTAGCGCGCAAAACGGATTTTCGTGTTTTTTTCCATGATGTGCAAGCTGCCAGTATTCGAGCGGTCTAAGCGTCAATGGCAGTCCTGTTGCCTTAGTAAAGACACTTTCGTAATCACGAAACAGTCGGGAGCGCCGCAATATGTCGATTAGTTGCTTATTCGACTCATCGCGCTCGTTGTGATCGACGTCCATGGAAGCGAGAAACACCATAACATCCGTGCACGCCGAGTGAGCGTCAACGGTATTCACCTCTCGACCGCACGGTCGCAGCGGGCTAGTAATCCTCAGCTGAATCTTGTTCCTGGTCCAGAAACGGAGATTCCAGAACAATCGGTTCGAGAGACGCCCGATGGGCGTGGACGGAGAGCATTTTGTGGCGCGCCGATTGCAATCGTTTCATTATGCTCGGTGTCATCCGCTTGAATAGCTCGTAGCCTAACGAGTGATCACGCTCGCAGGACTCCCGGAGAATCGTTCCGTAGAAGAAGATCGCTTCCGTTGGTTCGACGGCACGCGCAGTGAAATGCCAAACGTATGGCGGAAACATCCATGACCAGCCGAGCAAATCGCCCGCACCGATCGTTTCGATGACGACCGGCTCGCCGAATCCCTCGCCCGACTCAAGCACGACTTTTCCGCGTTCGATGAGGTAGAATCGATTCGCCATTTCGCCTTCGCGCAAAATTGTCTGCCCTTTTTTGAAGTGCACAGGAATAGCGCAGTCGGTCAATAATGCGAGCTGTGTCGGTTTCATTCCCGCTAGAAACGGGTGAAGCGCCACGCGCGTCGCCATTGGTTCGGGTTTGGTTCTTTCAATTGCCTTCAGCTCTTCGAGCAGTGTGTTCATTTGGGTTTCTTTCTGTTTTCGGTTTAAGCGAATTCGTGTTCTTTCTCGCGGACCACGAGCACCGGACAAGGCGCCGCGCGGACTACGCGCTCGGCCGTACTCCCGATCGCAAAATGTTTCCAGCCGGTATACCCGTGGGTAGCGATCACGATAAGATCGACATCCAGCTCTTTGGCCGCCTCGACGATTTCGTGTGCAGCAAGACCGGGCCGAACACTCGAACCGACGTGCGTTACTCCGGTGTTTCGGACCGAATTTGCTAAAGCCTTGAGTTGACCCGCGCACTGCGCGCTTGATCCATTCGAAATTGGCGGGGGCGCAATCATGAATCCGTCGAACGCCGGCGGGATTTCCGGCTCGATGACGTGAAACAACCTCACCTCGGCCCCGAATTGTTGCGCAAGCCGTGCCGCGTAGTGCATCGCTTTTTTGGACAAAGGTGAGAAATCCACGGGAACCAAGATCCGTTTCAACTTCATACTGACCGAGCTCTCCCGAACTGGCATTTCCTGTGTTTTCATGCCGGCACTTTGCACTCAGTAGGAAAAATGCACTTCGCACTGCTTGCTAAATCGTGTGCGTTTCTTGCTACTCCCTGCGAGATGACTTAAGCGGTTGCGAACGATCAAGCGTGTTTGAGATCTAAGCACATAAAAGAAAAAACGCTTCACAGGCCTGCCCTGATTCGTCGATTGTTCTCCGCGCTTGGTCCCGAAGTTATCGCTGGTGCGCCGGACGATGATCGCCACATATTCGATTAGCGGCGCGGGTGCGCGGCCCCCGCGATGTTCATCCTTGGAGCAATTTTCGCCTAGTTAAAGCCAAATCGCGGTAAGCTCGTTCGCGATAAGACCGATAGCATTGTGCATGACGGAGGATGAACTTATGGACCACGTCATCGCAATTTGTCACCGCCGCGATTGTTGGATGTTTTGTGCTCATCATTGGGTAGCGCCTGGCAAATGCCTAATTAAGTGTGCGGGACGGCATGACCGTTCGGAATCCGGAGCGATATAATGAATTCGTTATCTATTGATTCGCGAGTGACACGGCTGTTCGAAACAGAACCGGAGATCAAACAGCTCAGGCTCGATACGCACTCCGGCAAGATTAGCATTGGGTTTTATGGTCCACCTTCGCCAGAACGCTTGACGCGGATTCAACGCGCTGTGCGCGGTGAGTTTGATGGTGCACGGGATATTTCCATTCACTCGGACGAGCTCTCCCGATTTTTCCATCGACATCATCTTAACGACCACGTCGAGGAGTTTCATCGTTCGCATCCGGCGCACGAGCCCCGACTAATTTGGAAGCGCATTTTGCTGCCGAGATGGCGAAATCGGCCCGTTCCGGCAGCGACTATCCGAGATTTTCGCTTCATGCTTTTGCTCGCGGGAGTTTGCGGGCTCGGCACTCTGGGCGGTTTCTTGTTCCAACGCGTTGGATTCAGTGGACTCCTGGTTGCGCCCCTTTTCGCGATCGCCTATTTCACTGGGGGTTGGTTTGCGACACAGGATTTTTGGCGCGCGCTCAAGCACGGCAAAATCGACATCCAATTCTTGATGATCGCCGTCGCTCTAGGAGCGCTTTTCGTAAACGCATGGACCGAAGGCGCGACGCTATTGTTTTTGTTTTCACTTAGCAACGCGCTCGAACAGTTCGCCAATTATCGAACGCGCAAGACGATCGACTCATTATTAAAGACGGCTCCGAAACAAGCACTGCGTCGGAAAGATCATGCTTGGATCGAAGTGCCCGTTGAGCAGGTCGAGCGTGGCGATGAACTCCTAGTCAAAGCGGGCGAGCTCTTTCCTGTCGATGGAATCGTGATCGAAGGCGCAACCTCGGCCGACGAATCTGCATTAACTGGCGAGGCGATTCCCACGGCAAAACGCATTGGTGATTCGGTGAGCGGTGGCACGCTGAGCATTGATGGCCAGTCCGTCATACGTGTGTCGCGCGAGCTGGAGGAGAGCGCTCTGAGTCGCATTCTCTCTCTCATCCAATTAGCGCAACAACAAAAAGCGCCGGCGCAACGCTTCACCGATTCCTTTAGTCGTTATTACACTTGGGTCGCGCTTTCCCTGGGCGCGGTCGTCTTTGCCATCCTGCTTTTGCAGCAACGATCCGCGTCCGACGCATTTTATCGCGCGATGACGGTACTGGTGGTGGCGTCACCGTGCGCACTCGTGCTCTCGATTCCATCGGCAATTCTCATCGCTATCGCGGCTGGAGCGCGACAGGGCATCTTATTCCGCGGCGGCGTGGCAATCGAAAACCTCGCGGGCGTCACTCAGTTTGCTTTCGATAAAACAGGGACGTTGACAAAGGGCTCGCTGATTGTCGCGAGAATCAATGCCTTCGATTCTCAATCTGAAAATTCCCTGCTCGGGACCGCGGCATCAGTCGCTCGCTTCTCTACGCATCCCCTTGCGCGCGCAATTGCTCGCGAAGCTGAGCAACGTGCGTTGTCACTAATCGAAGCAACAGACTTTCTTAATGTTCCGGGCTTGGGGATGGAAGCTTCGGTCAATGGCACGAGGATTTTTATGGGGAGTCGGAGATTGATGCGTGATCGCGGCATAGCACTACCGGCGTTGGCATCCGGCAGCGACGCAGAAGTCTGGATTGCCGGTGCTCAGGGACTCGGCGTGATCCACTTGCACGACGAAATCCGGCCAGCGGCCAAAGGCGTTGTCGATTTTCTCAAGGATCGCGGCTTGTCAGTGGCACTGCTCACGGGCGACCGGTCAGCTCCAGCGCAGGAGGTGGCCAAGCGAGTTGGAATTGAAGATGTGCGCGCAGATTTCAACCCGCAAGCGAAACTGCAATGCATTCATGACTGGCGCGCAGTCGGGAAGAAAGTGGCTATGGTCGGCGACGGTATTAACGATGCGCCCAGTCTCACCGCTGCGGATGTCTCAATTGGAATGGGGACGCGCGGTTCTGATGCAGCGCTCGAGCAAGCGGACGTGATCCTAATGCACGATAAGATCGAAAACATCGAGCAAGCGGTCAGATTGAGTCGACGCGCTCGGTCAATAATTCGTGAGAACATCGCAATTTCACTCTGCGTCATTCTTGTCCTTATCGTCTCAGCACTGTCGGAGAAAATTAATCTTACCGCTGGCGTCATCGGTCACGAGGGAAGCACCGTCGTCGTAATTTTAAATGGCCTGCGCCTGCTTGGGGGCAGGAAAAGCGAAGGGAGCGCTACTAGTCATCTGAAGAAGGAGTCGAAAGCCAAATAGAAAAAAACAATGAAAACACAAGTGGGTATCTGGATTGACCATAGAGAAGCAAATATCGTGTTTCTGTCGCAAGACCGGGAAGAGACGAAACAAATCAAATCAAGTGTCGAAAAGCAGCTTCGACGCTCGGACGATTCGCTATCTAAACACCGCTTTGAGACGCGGATGGTGCCTGCGTCTGATCGGCGCGAAAGAGGATACAAGGGGCACCTGGCCAATTATTATAAGGAGATCTTGTCGGAAGTCCGTGGGGCAGAGTCGGTTTTTATCTTTGGTCCGGGAGAGGCGAAGGGGGAACTACGAAAATATTTCCATGAACAGAATCTCGGCGAACAGATCGTAGGTTTTGAGACGGCTGACAAGATGACGAAGTGGCAAGTCGCTCAAAAAGTGCGAAACTTCTATATCGCCGCAACCGCCATTCCTTTGACTAATGGCGATCAGCTTAAATTCATGAGGTCTTACTGCTTTTTCGCTCACATCGCCTTTGCATTCGACGCTCACGCACTTGCTACACCGCAAGAGACCGCAAACCTACTTATCGAAATCAACGATAAGGCTTTAAGATCCGGCGCTAGTGGAAAACGCCGAGAGGTTTCCGCGCTAACGGACGTTCAACTCGTTGAATTGGCTGGCGAGGTTGCCAGATCCGCTGCCTTTGACTATCTGAAATCAGAAAGTGAGTTCAGCAACTTTCCGGTGCAGCGATTTGTAGATTTTAATCTTACCGAAACCCCCACTTATATTTCGATTTGTCCCCAACCGAGCCGAGTTTTGCCGAATAATTCCAAAGTATGGCGACTTGCAGAGAGCGAGTCAGATAAACTCAGAGGCAAGCCGCTGTTGCAGCCCACGCGTGAAGTGGTTCACGCGTTTCTCCAAGGTTAAAAACAGAACGCTAAACTTGCTCTCGAAGCCGGCCCAGGCGCAGCGATGACTCGGTAGCAATCACGGTTGCTGACGCGAAAATATCAAAGTCTGGCGCGTCTGCCAAACCGGTTAGCCTAACTCTTGAAATCGGATTGCAGCGCCATTGCAGCCAGCTTTCGGACATTGGACATGCCAAAACGACTCAAATAATAAGCGAATCTACAGTTTTCATCGCGCACTTAGTGACAAGAGTCGAACAATCGAGCGATGACAACGATCCGACGAGTTCGGACGCCTGCTCATCCGGTTTGGACTGAAAACCGAGTAATGAGGTTTGACGGGACGCGCGTGAAGTCCTTGACCTATTTTAACCTGTCGTCGCTTTCTGGTGGTGAACGTTTCCAGGATGTCCTAGAATGTCGGAAAAATGTCGCTTTGGACATCTGAGATACTAGCGGAGAATCAAGCAGGGACATTGTGAGGACGAAGCGAATTGGTATCATAGGCTTTGATGGTGTCGTCTCGATCGATGTCAGTGGCCCGGCCGACGCGTTCTCCGTGGCCAATGAAACGGAGAGTGAGCCAAAACCGGCTTACGAGATAGTGGTTATTTCGGCCTCCGACAAGCCGTTCGCATCCGGTTCTGGGCTGGTATTCAAACCGCAAAAAACATTTAAGAATGCCCCAATTCTAGATACTCTCATTGTGCCCGGAGGGAGCGGACTGCGTAAACCGGCGATTAACAAGTCGGTCTCTACTTTCGTCAAAGCACGCGCCAAATCGACTCGTCGCATCGCGTCTGTCTGCACCGGAATTTACGGCCTGGCCCCGACCGGGCTCCTTGCCGGACGCTGCGTCACGACGCATTGGGACCAAGCTGACAGGGTCGCTAGCCAATTTCCCGATCTTAAGGTCAATGGAAATGCCATCTTTATTAAAGACGGGCAGTTTTACACTTCGGCCGGCGCTACTGCTGGCATCGATCTCGCCCTTTCTCTTATCGAGGAAGATTATGGCAGGCAGGTTTCCTTGACCGTCGCGCGGCAACTAGTGGTATATCTAAAGCGGTCTGGCGGGCAGGAGCAGTACTCCGAGCCGCTGAGATTTCAAACGGAATCCGTTTCGCGTTTCTCCGATTTGACGATCTGGATTCAAACTCATCTGAGTGAGGATCTGTCAATAGAGACTCTTGCTGCGAGGGCATGTCTTTGCCCACGGCACTTTAGTCGGCGGTTCAAGAGTGAACTCGGCACAAGCCCTGCAGACCTGGTCGAACGAGTTCGCCTCGATGAGGCGCGTCGTCGCCTGTCCAACGATGACAATAGTATTGAGAATATTGGTCTGTCCGTTGGCTTCAAGAGTGCGGATGCGTTTCGGCGCGCTTTTGAGCGCCGACTGGGAGTGAGTCCAAGCGATTATCGGCGCCGCTTCGGTTCAAGTGTCAAAACCCCGTCGCCTTTCCATCGCCGTCTCGAACAGGCTCGAGTCTTGGCGGTAGCATGAAAGTACGCTCTTATTATGCAACATCTCTTACCTTTCACGGTCTGTGATGACCGCAAAGGGAGCCGTGGCAGGTGAGACGAGTTGCTATAGTCTTGGCGCTTATTTTGGGCAGCAGTAAGGCCTTGGCAAACGATCAAAACGCTGATGCGACTGCTATTGGCAGGGCAATCAAGGACTTTGTGTTCACATACAACGAAGGAGAATAAATCCACTTGCTATTCGAAGCACATGCCGACCTTGAAGAGCGCTTAATGAGAACCATTCGAAATCGCGAGCTTTGATGGCTCTTGCGATTTTAAGTAGGCGCTTGGCCGTGCTCCAAACTTCTCTTTAAACGCGTCTTGGAAGGAGCCGGAACTTTTGAAACCAACGGACTCCGAAACGGTGCGAAGTGTCCTCTGCCGCTTCGCGAGTCGTCTTCTTGCTTCGTTCAGGCGAAGATTCTGAACGAAATCGCGCGGGGGTTCCCCGAGGATGCTTTTGAATACCTTGCTAAAATGACTCGGGCACATGCACGCCCTGCGCGCCAAGATTTCTACCGATAAGTCGGCGTCCAGGTTTCGCATTACCCAGGCAACTAGTTCCGAAAAACGATCAATCGGATAATTGTCGCGCGATGTTGGATCGTTCGGCAGCTCCTGGCGACCTCGTTCCGTGAGGCGAAGGTTCATTTCTTCCTCCATTGTTTGAGCGACGTAGGGACCGTAGTCCTCTTCGGTCATTGCTATTGCTAAGTTCACGCCTCCAGTCAGTCCGGTACTAGTATAATAAGGACCATCGCGGACGAACGATTTTCGATGGTCGATCTTCACGCGCGGAAACCGTCGGCCTAACTCTCGCGCCAAACGCCAGTGCGTGGTGACATCGCGCCCATTTAATAAACCAGTTGCCGCCAACACATGAACGCCAGCTCCGACCGCGCCAAGCCGCCGCGTGTCCTTGATGCGTTTTAGGATCCAAGCAGCTATCTTGTCGCTAACGTCTTGTCGTAACGCGCCGCGTCCGCCGGCGATGATTATCGTGTCGAGCTCTGGCGCTGCGCTGAGCGTGTGCTGTGCCTGAAACAACATTCCGTTTTCTGTGCGCAACCGATCCGAAAATACGCCGATCGTGTGAACTTCATAACATGGGATCCGGTTTCCGTAACCGTCATCAAGCAAGGCGGAAGCAAAACTATCGGCCGACCCAATCAGATTCAACGCTGTTACCTGATCGAATCCTACCACGCCGACACTCTTAGGCCTGAAAACTTCCGACGGATCGCGACCACTTGCCATTTCAAGAGAGAGTGTCCGCCCGCGTTCAAAATAATACTAGGACATCCAAACGACAAAATGAGCTACTGCAAAATTGAGCCTAGCGATTAATAACGATTTTGGTTGAAAAGCGCTATCACGAGGCTCGTTAGGCCGGCTGGAAATTCTTCTGGCGATCGAACAATTTGACTAACAAAAGCCGCTCGCTGGCGAAGTCTCCAATTGTCGTATTTATGTCCTCACGCCTCGAACCATCGTCTGGTTAGTCTCCGTGCCACAACCTACATCCGCACAGCTCAAGGAGAAATTAAACCCATGGAGAAACCAATGACCAAAAACGTCGCCAACCGTTCAATTCAAATCATAAGAGTAATCGCGCTGGCAATTCCGATAATCATCGGGACGACCGTTCGCGCGCAAGATGCCGCCGCCTCACCGGCGGCGGCCACTACCGGATCAAACATCGCCCCGAGCGCAGCCGCACCGGCAGCCACAGAGGCGACAGCAGAGCGTGTCGTCGTGACCGGTTCGAACATTCCGACCGCCGAGGAAGTCGGTCCGAACCCGGTTGATACGTATCGCCGCGACGACATTACCCGATTGGGTGTGCGGACTCCCACCGACTTGGTGTTGAGACTTCCAGCGTCGACTGGATCCAACACCACGGAAAACAACACCAACGGTGGTGACGGCAGTACCCGTATCAGTCTCCGTGGTATCGACCCGAAAGAAACCCTCGTGTTGCAGGACGGCCGCCGTCTTACGGTTGGTGGATCGGGAACAGCGGGCGCTCAATCGATCGACTTTAACCAGTTTCCACTTGGTTTGATCGATCACATCGACATTTTGAAGGACGGCGCGTCGCCGGTTTACGGCACTGACGCTGTTGCTGGCGTGGTGAAC
>Ga0210405_10002245_pt1 | contig 20320 bp, 10 predicted proteins | sample IncBWH11MmetaG_FD_155492 | JGI IMG/M metagenome (GOLD analysis project Ga0210405, IMG submission 155492) | Forest soil microbial communities from Barre Woods Harvard Forest LTER site, Petersham, Massachusetts, United States - Inc-BW-H-11-M | ecosystem: Environmental > Terrestrial > Soil >... | reverse complement strand
TGGCGGCCGTTGTCGCTCGACGAGGTGCGCAAGCTGCACATCCGGAGAGTGCTTGAACTCTGCCAGGACAACCGCTTGCGGGCCGCACAAATATTGGGAATCGGCCGCACAAGCCTGTACCGGTATCAAAAACGGGATCGTCGTGAGATACGTGGCCGCGAAAAAAGCGGCGGCGCCACCGCCTGATCTACACAATCCAGTGAACGACTCCCCGCTCTTGTGACGGAGGGCGGTTCCGCAGGACGCCGTTTGCTCCCTTCGCGATGTTCCTTGGAGGCACAGTGTGCCGCGTTGATGCAGCGCTTTTGTTACGCGCATTTGTAAGACGCGGAAAATGCACAGCTTGCGGCCGAAGCATTTGGCAAGCGCCCTGCATCTGGGAAGGCGTCTGCAAAATGCTAGTCGCAAAGCCTCAACTCGGAAGCGAACAGGCTAAATGAGCAAAGAATCGAGAAATCCAAAGGATTTGCGTGGTAGCCGCTGGCGATGCTCGGCAGCGGACCCGCGCGAAACGGTGCCCGCCTGCGGTAGTTCCTCAACGTAGCCTCCAACCAACTAGCCAGAACCCCTCAGAGCGCCGTTCCTCCCTTAACGGAAGTGCGGCGCTCCTTTCCTTCGAAGCGGTTGCGAGAGCCCGCAATGTGATTTTTCCGCCTGCAATCCGTAGGAATCCGTCTACTCGATATCCGTATTAAGGCGGTTTGACATCACGTTACAATCCGTATTGAATTATCCGTCTACACTCTTCCTTCTCAAGGGGTTACGGATGCGCATGAACAAGCTATGCAGTTTGCTTTTTCTCCTCCTGACCGCCGTACCGAGCCTCCACGCGCAAGTATCCGCGAGCATCGCGGGAGTGATCACGGACACTTCCGGCGCGCGCGTTCCGTCCGCGGCGATTACGCTGAAAAACACGGAAACGGGAGCGGCCCGGAGCACCGTGTCGGACGATGCAGGCCGTTATCAGGTACTCGCATTGCCGGTGGGAGAATACGAGATCAGAGTTTCCAAAACTGGCTTCCGGGAACAGCTTCGCAGCGGGATTCATTTGGCTGTCGGACAAGAGGTGGGAGTGGACTTGACGCTGCGGGTCGGCGAGGTGAAAGAACAGCTCACCGTGAAAGAGGAGGCGCCGATCGTCAACACCACGACGAGAGATGTCTCCGGATTGGTAGGCGAACGGCAGGTCAAGGAACTTCCCTTGAACGGACGAAGTTATGATCTGCTGCTCCAGCTGAATCCGGGAATCGTGAACTTTACTTCGCAGAAAACGGGCGGGACGGGGATTTCGAATTCCACCACGGCCAACAACTTCGCCGTTTCCGGCAACCGGCCGCAGCAAAACATTTTCCTGCTGAACGGCGTGGAGTATTCCGGCGCCGCGGAGAATAACATGCAACCGGGCGGAACAAGCGGGATGCTGCTGGGCGTGGGCGCGGTGCGCGAATTCAACGTGGATCGCGACACCTATAGCGCGGAGCTCGGCAAACACCCCGGCGGCCAGGTGATTATCGTGACGCAATCAGGAAGCAACCAGTGGCATGGCTCGGTGTTCGAGTTCTTGCGCAACAACGCCCTCGACGCAGCAAATTTCTTCGACCAAGGCTCCGCGCCACCCTTTCAGCGCAACCAGTTTGGAGCGTCTACCGGCGGGCCGATTCAAAAAGACAGAACGTTTGTGTTTGCCAACTACGAGGGTTTCCGCCAGAACCTGCACCAGACTTCGCAGGCCTTCGTTCCGGATCTGCAATCCCGGGCGCATGCCGTTCCCAGTGTTCAGCCCCTTTTAAGTCTGTGGCCGACGCCAACAGCCAGCGATAATGACTTCACTTCTCCCGGGATCTGTCCTCCTCCGACGCTGTGCGGAATCGCCGAGGTGCCGAGCAGCCCGTTGCAAACCATACGCGAAGATTTCGGAACCGTCCGCGTGGACCACACTTTTTCGCAGAAAGATTCGCTTGCAGCTATTTATACGGTGGATGACGGCGGCGACGTGACCGCCACCCCGCTGGATCCCTACAGCAGCGACATCATGTCTCTGCGAGAACAAGTGTTGAGCCTTGAGGAAACACACGTTTTTTCGCCCACGCTGCTCAATACCGCGAGAGTCGGCTATACGCGCGCCGGCTACTTCTTCACCGGAGAGCCCACGCCAGGCACTCCAGCGGCGAGCGTTCCGGGATTTCTGACGGGCCGGCCCGTCGGCGCGGTGGTCGTCGGAGGAAGCGCAGCGTCGAATCCGCAAGCCCAGCTGGGATTAGCGGGCAGCAACAACGGAAGCAACCTGCGAATCCACAGAAATCTTTATACCTTCGAGGACCGCGTGACTCTAACGCGCGGGCGGCATCAACTCAGCTTCGGGGCGTGGTTCCAGCCCTTCCAATCGAATGAGACGATCGCGCTGAGCCAATTTGGCCAAGCGACGTTCACGAGCCTGCAGACATTTTTGCAGGGCACGATCGCCAGCTTCTTGTTTGACCCGTCACCGACGGGGATGAATTGGCGCTCCTTGTTCGGAGCGTGGTACGCGGAAGACGAAATCCGGCTGAGCCGCAAGCTCACTTTGTCCCTCGGTTTTCGCGACGAATTTACAACCGGCTGGAATGAAGCGCACGGCCGCGCCGCGAATTATACGTTCAACGATGGAATCATCTCCTCGCAACCGCACGTTGGCGACAATCTATTCACCGTGAATAACGCGAAGTTTCTGCCACAACCGAGAATTGGAATCGCTTGGAGCCCGTTCAGCTCGAAGACCGTCTTTCGAGCCGGTTTCGGGATGTACAACGATCTGCAGGATGCGCTTGGCTACCGCACCGATCAAAACGCGCCGTTCAATCCGACGTACAGCACTCCGCTGACTGTTTTGCAGCTTCCACTCAAACCCCCTTTCCCCTCTACGGCAAAGCTCGTACCCGGCGGCATTCAGCCGGATATGAAGACGCCCGCGCTAATTTCGTATTCTTTGCGGATTCAACAGCAGCTTTCGCCTAACACGTCTTTGACAGTGGGCTACGTCGGTTCTCACGGCTACCACGAAATGATTGGCATCGATGCCAACGAACCGTTCCCAGTGATTTGCCCTGCGTCGCCGTGTCCCGCAACGTATCCAGTCGCCACTCCGGCCGGTCCTGGCGGCACTCCTCCTGCGACACCTGGCTTCCCTCCAGGTCTCGCGGGCCAGCCCGTTCCGGCCGGCTCGTATTTTGTTCCTACAACAATCCGAGCCAACCCAACCATTGCGAACACGTGGTCATGGTTTTCCGAGGGAACTAGCTCCTACAACGCGTTCGAGGTCGATGTGAACCGGCGTTTCAGCGCAGGCTTGACGCTGCGCGGCGTGTATACCTATTCCAAGGCGCTGGACGACGGCGATTCACTGAACGCCACCACTTCGGGCGGAGGCCCCGCCCTGGCCTCCAATCCATTTAATCTTCATTCCGATTGGGGACTGGCGAGCTATGACGTCCGGAATATTGGAGTGATCAGTGCGTCTTACTCACTGCCCATCGGGCGCGGTCAGAGGTTCCTCGGCGACTCGAACGGTTTCCGAAACGCCGCAGCAACCGGCTGGAGCGTCAACTCCATTGTGACGGCCGAGAGCGGCTTCCCTTTTTCGCCGCAGCTTAGCTACAACCCGTCAAACAACGGAGACACGCGGAACCCGGTGCGCCCTTTCGCCAACCCCGCCTTTACCGGTCCTACAATCCTCGGCATTCCGACAAAATGGTTCAACCCGAACGCGTTTCTCGCGCCCGCCAACAATCCCGCTAACGGCGGTTTCTATGGAAACGTAGGGAGGGATACACTGATTGGGCCAGGGCTCGCCACGTGGGACTTTTCCGTGCTGAAAGACACCAGGATTCGCGAGCAGATGAGCCTTCAGTTTCGGGCAGAGATCTTCAACCTTCTCAATCGCGCGAATTTCAACATGCCGAACGAAGTTGTCTTTACGCCGTCGGGAGTCTCACCCACGGCAGGCGTGATTACGAGCACGTCGACCACTGCGCGCCAGGTGCAATTCGGGCTGAAATTACTCTGGTAGACCTATTGAACGGTCACCGCGAGAGTGACGCTGTGGCTGACGGCTTGCGCGCCAGTGCCTCCGCTGGCGGTCACCGTCGCAACAAAAGAACTCGTGCTTGGCCCACCGGGCCCGCTGGAAGCGCTTTTGTTGCTGCTGCATCCGTTCATCGCGCCTAACAGCAATGCAGCGATAAGCAAGAGCGTGCCAAGCTGCCACGAACGATTCTTCCTGGGACACGCCAAAAGAATGGCACACACCAGCATTGCGCCTCCAAAGGAGCTTGCAAGTCTCTGAGCTCCGTTCTGAAGGGGCATTCGGATCGCAGCCGATTGGGCGGCGGGTTTGCCGATGCGGAGAGCGACGGTTAAAGGAGTAAACCCATCGAGGCTGGGCTGCGCGGGCAGAAAAGTGCATGAGGAACCCAAAGGGAGTCCGGAGCAACTGAGTGAAACCGTTCCAAAGAAACCCAAGCCCGGGCCGGGGGTGAGCAGGAGGTTTGTTAAGCCGGGACCGCTTCCAGTGATGGTGACATTTCCTGGATTGGCGGAAATCAAAAAATCCGGATTGCCGACAACCAGCGTCGCCGCACCGGAAGTGGAACCGACAAAATTCGGATCGCCGGAATACACCGCGGTGATGCTGTCCGCCCCGGTTGGCAATTGAGTGGTCGTCAGCCCCGCGATTAGATTCTTGACCTGGACGGGAATCCCCAACGCTGTCTTCCCCGTGAAAAACTGTACCGTCCCAGTGGGATCGATAGTGCCATTCGGAAGCACGATAGCCTGCAGAAGAACGGCAGTATTTGGCAAAGCACCGGTGGGAACAAAGAGAATCGTTTCTGTCGGCCCTTTGGCGACACCCACGTTTATCGGGCCAGCACTGCTTGCGGAAAAACTCGCGTCGCCGGAATAGCTGACGTTAAGCGTGTGGTTTCCCAAGGGAAGCTTGGTTTCCTGAACCAGTGCATTGCCCTGGCTGTTGAGAGAAACGGTTAGCAGCGTGCTTGTATTCCCATTAAAGGTATCCGAGAAAGTGAGCTTTCCCGTGGGCGTTCCGTGCTGGGAAGCGCCGGCAACGCTAACCTGGAGATCGAGGAAGCCGCCGTAAGTCGTGTTGACTGACGGAGACTGATTTCCCGCCTGACCGGCGAGGAATGCTGAGAAAGTCGTCGTGCTGGGCTCCACGCTAATTGTGATGGGCACGCCAGTCGATACGCTCCCGCCAAAAATGCCGTCGCCGCCGTAACTTGCCGTCACCGAGTACGATCCGCCAGGCAGAGCGTCGACGGCACCGGACACCGTCCCGCCGGTCAAGTTGCCTAGATTCACTCCCTCGGAACTTGCGGCGAGGAGCGACACATCACCCGTAGGCGTTCCGGTGCCAACACCGGGCGTAACCGTAGCAGTAGCCGTTACAGATTGGCCGTGTGTAAGATTTGTCGAGGACAGCTGCAGCTTGGTAATCGTCGTGCGAAATGTTTGGTTCTGCCAGCCAGCCGCAAGATTTGCGGCGTTGACGGAACCCCAGCCCGTCGCCAAATCATATCCGGCTGTTGCGGAGTTTCCGGTCTGTCCGGGGACATTGTTATTGCCAGCCGTGACGTCATTGAAGATGCATTGCGATTGCGGCGGAGCGCCGGAGTTGCAGTTCGCGGGGTTCTGAGCGGCAGCCAGAGGATACAACACAAAATTTGCCTGGCCCTGACGCGAATTGGTTTTCTGCGCAATGAGCGCCATGATGGCGGCGAACGTGGGAGCGCCGGCGGACGTGCCGCCGACAAGTTCGGCGTTAACGAGCTGGCCATTCGCATTGGTCGTGCAAATACCATCCTGGCATAGCAAATATCCATCGTGGCCGGCTGCTGCATCGAGCGAAACATCCGGAAGGTCGCGCTTTGCATCGTTCGGTACACCGGGTCCAACCTGCCAGGACGGCTTGCTGTAGAGAATGCTGGCGCCACCGCTGCTCGCAAACAGGGATGCCCGCCCGCACAGGTTCGGGTCGGCACAACTCTCGTTCCAAACATTTTCCGGAATATAGCCGAGCGCGGACGATTGGTCCGGCCCATTTGTGGCCGACCAGTACGTGCTGTCCGCGCCGTTTTCGTTGAACTGCGTGCCGCCCACGGCGATGTTGAAAGGCGTGGAAGCAAGGCCGTTCACCGCGAGGCCCTGTGTGGCAGGCGTCGATTGATTGGCGTTGTCACAACCGGCCGGGCCATTGTCGCCGCTGGAAACCACGGCGGTAATGCCCTGCGCGGCAGCCTGCTCCCAAAGATTGTTGAAGAAAGTGTTCTCGGTTTGGCCGAGAGTCTGTTCGCACTGGCCAAAACTGGCGCTGAGAACGGGCGCGAGATTATTGTCCACGATATACAGAGCCGAGAGATCCACGCCATCGGTCGAGTTGGTGCTCGCGGACACGACAAATTTGATGGTGGCTTTCGGCGCGATGGCGCCCGACCATTCCACGTCCAGATCGGCTTCCGTTTCTTCCGGACCAGTCAAATTCCCGGGATCGGGGCCGTCGAGAATGATCTGCGGGTCGTTTACGGGGAGTCCGAAGGCGATGCGGAAAATTTGCACGTCCGAAAGATTGATATTGTTTCGAGCCACGATGGCGACGCTTTGCCCGGTGCCATCGATTCCTTTCTGGTAGAGCGCGACGGTCTTGTAGATTTTCGAGAAGTCGCCAGGCGCCAGAAAATGTTCTACACCCGCTGCGCCGCTGAACGTGAACTCCGGCTGCCAGAGACTCGTGTTGGCGATGCGGCTGGCCTTGCCTAATACACGAATAGCCGGCTTTTTTCGAAAATCATGCAGAGTGTTTATTCCCGCGACGGCGGGCGCGAGCGCCGCCGGGATTTGCGGATCAGACGCGTTTGCGTAGTGTTTCTCTCCGTTCACAAAATAGGAATGAATCGGCGTGTGAAAGGCCTCTTTCACCTGGCCCGCAGTTCCGCTAAACTCGATCGTCATCCCGCCCTGCCCCACGCGGTTCACTCGAAAGCCGTGAGACTCCAGCCACTCCGCGAGTTTCTGGAGATCCGCTTTTGAAGCGCCAAATCGCTCGCCGAACTGCGCCGGTGAGAGCCATGCGTGGAATTCCGCCGAGGATTTATCTTGCTGCCGCGCGAGAAGGCTCTCGAGCGCAGACTCCGCCGTGGCGTCGCGTCTCAGCACCAGCAGCATCCGTTCCATGGGCAAATCGGGGGCGACTTCTCCGCGATCGTTGGCGGCAGCGGCCAGTGGATGACGGTTGCCGCCGAGAACTACGAGAGAAGTTTCATCGATGGCACCGATACGGCTGGCCACGGTTGGCGTGGTTTGCGCGCGCAGCCTGCTGGATGGATAGGCGAAGATAACCGCGGAGAGCACAAATCCGACTAGTATGTTTTTGTGGAGAGGCATGGCATCCCTTGACTCGGCCGGTTGGCTGGATGAACGCTAGTTTTTATAGCTGAAATCCGGTGCCGTGGAAAGCGCAATTTACCAGCGGATTCTTTTGCACCTTAGGACAGAAATGTGAACGGCAAGTTTCCTCCCGCTGCCGCTTTCCGCGCCCCGCGGTTTGGCCCGGTGCAGGAAACCGGCTGCTTGAAGTAATCTAGCTACCATGGTACATTGGTACCAAGAGAGTGCAAGGCTACCATGCCGACAAAATCAAAGCTCATTGTCGAACGCGTGCAAACCGGCGTTCGCATGGAAAAGCGAATCCTCAAAGTGCTCAAAGCCTTCGGTGAGTATCACGATATGACGCTCGGCGATCTCCTGGAAGGCATCGTGCTCCACGCCTTCGACGGCGAATGCCCCTTTGGCGCCGAAAGCCTGAAGCGCATCAAGGATTTGAAAAAATTCTACGCGCTCGATCTGGATTCCCGCGCCAGCCACCGCCTTATCGAATCGCGACTCAGCCCCTCTCCTCGAAAGGGCCAACACCGAAAATGAACGCGCGCCTCATGAAGTTCTCCACCCCGCTGTTGCGCTGGACCCTGGGCCTCATGGTCATACTGGAATCTGGCGAATTTCTTTTCTCAGCTTCAGCCGCCCATTTCCTGGCCAAGACGGGATGGCCCGCCTGGCTCCGGCCCGTTCTGGGCGGCTCAGAAATCATCGCCGCGGTCTTCTTCCTGGTGCCCTTCACCACTCGGTTCGGCGGCTATCTTTTGCTCGTCATTTTCGGACTGGCTGCTCTCCTGCATATCTTGCATGGCCAATACGGCGTGGAAGGACTGCTTGTCTACGCCGTGGCAGCGACCGTCTGCATCTCACACGCGGAAAACAAAACGCCCGAGGCACGCGATGAACGACCATGAGTGGATGGACGCATTTGAGAGCTGTGCGCTGCCTAACGGCTCTTTTCATCACGCAGATCACGTAAAGATGGCTTTTCTGTATCTCCAGAAATACACGCCGCTCGAAGCTCTTGGCCGCTTTTCTTTCGCTTTAGCGCGCTTCGCCATGGCAAACGACAAGCCGGATCTCTACAACGAGACCATCACCTGGGCATTTTTGCTCCTCATTCGAGAACGTCTCGCGCGGGCTAATTCTCCGCAAACCTGGACCGAATTTTCCGCCGCCAATGCCGATCTCCTGCGCTGGGATGACAACATCCTGAAAAAATACTATCGACCGGAGACGCTAACTTCTGACCTCGCCAAGCGCGTTTTTCTGTTTCCGGACAGACGGTAGCCCGCACCAGGTCCAGACCAGCACAACGCCGCTGAATCAAGTTGCACTTTCTACACGTACCGCTTTATTCTTTGTCCCACGCATTAGAGCACTGTGGGCATCTCGTTTCTCCCTGGCAGGATCCAGAGACGAGTTTGCGTTGAAGTCTCTCCCGCCTCGTTCCGAGGCAGACGCATAGGAATAGGTCAGGCCAGAAGTTCGCGCCCGCATTCGGTTGAGAAATGGATAGCCGCGTTTCAACTGCGAGCGACCCGGCGAGTTGGTGAAGATTGTTGAACGAGAAATCGCGTGAACACACCGTGCCAGCGGACAGCCAGCCTGGTATTGCCGGTGATGCACGCGGCTTGACGTGGCTGCAGGCCGCACTGCAAGACCTGCGGTTTGCCCTGCGCACCTTGCGCAAAAGCCCCGCCTTCGCTGCCACTGCACTCCTTACGCTCGCTCTGGGCATCGGAGCGAACACCGCCATTTTTCAATTGCTCGACGCCGTTCGTTTGCGGAGTCTTCCCGTAACCGACCCGACGTCATTAGTCAAAGTGCAGATCAAGGGTGGACTCCACGGCTTCGGGTGGAGCGAGAACGACACCGCGCTCAGCACTGCACTCTGGGAACAGATCCGAAAGCAGCAAGGTGCATTTTCTGGATTTTTTGCTTGGCGTGGCGGCCGCTATGCGCTCGGAGACGGCGACCGGGAGAGGCTGGCGGAAGGCGTTTGGGTAAGCGGGGAGATGTTTCCCTCGCTTGGTATCGTCCCGGTCAGGGGCCGGCTGTTCACGCCTGAGGACGACCGGCCAGGCTGTGGAGCATATGGCGCTGTCATTAGTTATTCACTCTGGCAGCGCGAGTTTGGCGGCAAGGACTCAGTAATCGGAAGCAGAATCGTGCTTTATGACCACCCGACCCAAGTGATCGGAGTAACTCCACCCAGCTTCTTTGGCCTCGACGTCGGTAAACAATTCGAGGTCGCTCTTCCTATTTGCTCGCTTCCCACTTTTATCACCGGCGATGGCACTCTAATTAGACGCGACGTGTTCTGGCTGCAGGTTATGGGACGGCTGAAGCCGGGCTGGTCGCTGCAACAGGCGTCGGCACAATTCGATGCGGCCAGTCAGGGACTTTTCGAAGCCACTGTGCCAAGTGGATACAGCGCTTCGGCATTGGATTCCTATCGAGGGTTCAGGTTGGCGGCGTATCCCGGCAGAAGCGGGATTAGCTCGACCGGCGAGGCTTACGACACTTCCCTGTGGCTACTTCTGGGAACCACAGGACTGGTGTTGCTCATAGCGTGCGCGAATTTGGCTAACCTTCTGCTCGCCCGGGCTAGCACGCGAGAGAAAGAGATCGCCGTCCGGCTCGCGCTGGGAGCCAGCAGCGCAAGAGTCCTCCAGCAACTACTTCTAGAAAGTTTAGTGCTGGCTGTCAGCGGCTCTGTCTTAGGCATGGTCTTGGCCTCGTTTTTTAGCCGAACCGTGGTCAAGTTTCTCAGCACAGAGACGGCCCCGCTCCATCTGGCAACGAACATCGACTGGCGAGTCTTGTGCTTTACCGCTTTCATAGCCGTTTCGACATGTTTGCTTTTCGGCCTTGTCCCGGCTCTCCGCTCCTCGCAAACGGAACCCGCCGCGGTGCTGAAATCCGGCGGCCGTGGGATGACCGCGGGACGCAAAAGATTTTCGTTCCAGCAAACTCTGGTCGTATCCCAGATTGCGTTTTCTCTTGTCTTGCTGGTGGGCGCGCTGCTTTTTGTGCGAAGTTTCTGGAACTTGCAAACGCTCGATCCGGGCTTCCGCGAGGGCGGTGTTCTGCGGGTCTATGCGAACTTCAGGCGCCTCGATTTAGCGCCGGACCGTTACGAAATTTTCAAGCGCGACCTTTTAGCGCAAATCACCTCCATCCCGGTGGTCGAGTCCGCGGCGACTTCGACCCATGTTCCCTTGGACGGCAGCAGTTGGTCCCTGGGGGTTCGTGTCGACCGCACGGAAGGCAGCTCCAAGTTTGCTTGGATAAGTCCCGGCTACTTCCGGACCATGCAAATCCCTTTCGTTGCCGGCCGCGATTTTACTGCTCGCGACACGGCGCAATCGCCGCCGGTTGTCATTGTAAACGAAACCTTTGTGAAACAGTTCCTCAGGGAAGGAAATCCACTAGGAAAGACTGTTCGCACGAATGCCGAGCCCCACTACCCCGAGATGGAATACGAGGTTGTCGGGGTCGTGAAAGATACCAAGTACGGAGGACTGCGGGACGAGATCCCGCCGGAAGCATTCGTGCCGGCGCAGCAATATCCGGAAAAGTATTACTTCACAAACGTGTTCATCCGCTTTTCTGCTACGCCCTCCGCAACCATCTCTGCGGTGCGGGAGAAATTCACCCAGCTCTACCCCGAAATGAAATTGGAGTATCACGTCTTCCAAACGGAGATTCAAAGCGGCCTCGTCCGTGAACGGCTGATGGCTTTGCTTTCCGGATTTTTCGGCGCTCTGGCAGCCCTGCTGGCCATGATTGGCCTCTACGGAGTGATCTCCTACATCATTGCCATGCGCAGAAACGAAATCGGGATCCGCATGGCGCTCGGCGCCAGCCGGCAAGACGTGATTGGCATCGTTCTTCGGCAGACCTTGGGCCTGCTGGCGCTGGGTCTCGGAATCGGGTTGTTCCTTGCGGTCGCCGCAACCAGCACTGCGCGCACTTTGCTGTTCGGACTCCAGCCAAGCGACCCCCTGAGCTTGATCGGCGCGGCGTTTTTCCTGGCCGTCGTGGCGTTGGCTGCAAGTTTTTGGCCTGCTTATCGAGCCACGCGCTACGACCCCATGAATGCGCTTCGCTATGAGTGAATCGCGCTACTCGTAACGCAAAGCCTCGACCGGGTCGAGCCGGGAGGCCTTCACTGCGGGATACATCCCAAAAAATAGTCCGACGCTCATCGACACTGTCACCGCCAGAATGATCGACCACAGCGGCACGGCCGAGGGCAGGCTTGGCACAAACAGGTGGATGAGCAGACTGATGCCCAAGCCGAACAACACGCCAATCACGCCTCCGGCGCCCGTAAGCACAATAGCTTCCGTCAAAAACTGCCAAATCACATCGCGACGCCGCGCCCCGATCGCCTTGCGCACTCCAATTTCGCGCGTGCGCTGCGTCACCGACATCAGCATGATATTCATCACGCCGACTCCGCCGACCAGCAGCCCGATCGAACTGACCACGGAAATCAGCAGCGCCACCGACGCCGTGATCTGGCGGAACTGGTCGGCAATCTCCTTGGCGCTTGAAACGCCAAAATTGTCCGGCTTGTTGTACGGAACATTCCGCCGGCGCCGCAGCACGCCGCGAATTTCGTCTTCAGCTTCCGCCATGCGGCCCGGGTAAGCAACCGCGCCAATCAAATTCTCATCGTCCGCGGGGCGGTGCTTCTGGTACGTGCGGTAAGGAACAAGAATCGCCTTGTCGGATGCCTGGTCTTTCACCAATTGTCCTTTGCGCGCCGCCATTACCCCGATCACTTCGTACGACACGCCGTCCACAAGGACCGGCTTGCCCAGCGGCTCTTCGTCTGGATACAAAGCCTTGGCTATGTCCGGACCGATGAGCGCGACGTCCCTTCGGTGTAAGTTCTCTCCCTCGGATATATATCTTCCACGCTCCGCTTTGGAATTGAACACGATTTCATCCGCCGGCAGTATTCCGTGATAGTCCACTCCAGCGACTTCCTTGCCTTTGTAACGCGCGCTCATCAGCGGACGCCCGCCCGGAGAGCCCTCCACAACCCGCGGCAAGATCGCAGCCGAGACCGCTTTGACGTCTGGGCAAAGCTCTCCAATGGCCTCTGCATCCCCAAGTGTAAGCGGCTTACGCGTGCGTTCTTCCGGAGTAAGCCGTCCCGACGTGTGGATGCCGGGGTCAAACTTAAAGATGAACATCGTGTCGGAGCCGAAGTCGCTCAGAAAAGCGTTTACGTCGTTGTAGACGCCCATCAAAACCGCCACCACCGATAGCAGCGCGGTGATTCCAATCACCACCCCCAGCACGGTCAGAAAAGACCGCATCTTGTTCTCACGCAACGTCGTGAGAGCCATGTGCGCGTTTTCGCCGACTGACATTCGCATGGCGATTTATTTTCCGCTAAATCTCTGTCCGCAGCGCTTCGATCGGCTCCAACATCGCCGCTTTTCGCGCCGGATACACCCCAAAGAAAATCCCCACTGCCGCCGAGATGAGTTCCGCGATGATCACCGCGGAAATGGGTACGTGCATCGGAATCGAGGTTGTTGCCTTCGCGAGCAGGCAGATTCCGTACGCCATAGTCACGCCGATAGCTCCGCCCATGGCCGACATCACGCACGCCTCCACCAAGAACTGCAGCAGGATGTCCCGGCGGCTCGCGCCGAGCGCCTTACGAATCCCGATCTCGCGTGTGCGCTCCGTGACCGTGGCCAGCATCACGTTCATAATCACCACTCCGCCGATCACCAGAAAAACCGAAACCACGCCGACCATCGCCATCGCGATCACGCCCGTCAGCTGATTCCACAACTTCATCAGCGTCGCGGAGTCGAGTATCCCAAACGAGTCGGTTTCATTCGGCCCCAGATGACGCCGCGCGCGCATCAGCACACGCGCTTCATCTTGCGTCCGTTCCATCCACTCCGCTCCGCGCGCCTGCACGTTGATCCAGATTCCCTCGTACGCTCCATAAATTTTGATGTACGTCTCCACCGGAATATACGCGAAGTTATCCTGCGACTGTCCGAGGACGGTGCCGATCGGTTTGGCCACGCCCACAACAATAAATGGCCGGCTATCGAGCATCACTTCGTGCCCCACAGGGTCGAGGCTCGGAAAAAGTTTGTTGGCCAATTCGGAACCGATCATAGACACCATCGCCCTGCTGTTTTCGTCCGCCTCGGTGATGTACCGCCCGTCCGTCATTTCCTGGGCGTCAATATCAGCCATATTCGCCGATACTCCTCGGATGCTCGTGTCCTGAATGGTCAGCGAACCGACGCGGGCCTTTCCTGAAGTCCATACTTCCGCGCCCACATGCTCCGGCAGCTTCAGATTCTGCCGAAGCGCTTCATAGTCGTCCCAGGTGACGAGTTTGTTCCGGCGCAGCGCTTTGACCAGTTCCTCCATCTCCGTGATGATTGGAAACCGCATCACCGTAAACGCATTCGATCCCAGATTGGCGACCTTGTTGGCTATGTATTGGTTTACGCCGGAAATCAACGCGATGACTACAATCAGCGTGGTGACGGACAGAATGATTCCCAACAACATCAAAAAGGAACGCATCTTGTGCGCGCGCAGAGTCTCGAGAGCAACCCCGACCGGTTCCCTCAAGGGCACTCGCCGCCTCATGAACACTGCTCCTTGCTATTCCTACGCCGCACCCATGCAGAAAGTTTCAGATCGCGCTGCTCCGGACAAGATCGCAACCTACAACATCGCTTGTAGGGGCGGGACTCGCCCCGCCCTCTGCGCCCCGGCCCCGCTTAGTTAGGGGGATGCGTTGTGCTAGCTCCGCTCTTAGCATGGTAACTTGGATAAGGCGGTCTCTTGTGTTTGGGAATCGGGTTCTTCTCCAATTCCTCGAGCAGCAGCTGCACCGTCCTCTCCAGCTGCGGGTCGTGCCCTTCGCGCACGGCTTTAGGATCGAGCTCCACGTCCACGTCAGGCGCAACGCCATGGTTCTCCACTTCCCAATCATTGTTCGGCGTCCAGAACCCTCGGCTCGGCGCGGTCACAACTCCCCCGTCCATCAGCGAGGCCGACGGACCATGGAATCCCACCAGCCCGCCCCACGTCCTTTTCCCCACAAGAATCCCTATCTTCGCTTGCCGGAAATGCCACGGCATCGCATCACCGCCGGAGCCGGCATATTCATTGATGATCATCGCCTTCGGCCCCTGAATCAGGCTTACCGGCGTCGTCATGTCTTCGCCATCCCTCGTCGTGCGATAGTTCATAAGCGTCCGCCGCAAATAATCAAGGATGTAGTCCGTGTTCGCTCCGCCTCCATTGAAGCGCTCATCCACGACCGCTCCTTCCCTGCCCGCCTGCGAGAAGAAATACCGGTTGAAGAATGTGTACCCGCCGCTCGCCGTATCCGGCAGATAGATGTATGCCAGTCTTCCATGACTTAGTTCGTCCACTTTGCGGCGATTGCCCTCGACCCAAGCCAGCTCCCGCAATCCGCCCTCGTTCTCTATAGGAACAACACTGACTTCGCGCGACGCGCTGCCATCCGAATTCGGTCCGACGCGCAACAGTATGGTCTTCCCAGCCGTCTCTTCGAAGAAGCTGTATACGTTGTCGCTGCCACGTACCTCGCGGCCGTTCACGGCGAGCAGATACTCGCCTTCCACGACATTCACGCCCGGCTGCGTCAGCGGCGCGTGCAACTGTGGATTCCAGTTCTCGCCGTCATAAATACGCGCAAACCGGTATCGTCCGTTTTCGATTTTGTAGTCAGCGCCGAGCAATCCCACCGGGATCCGCTTCGTCTCCGGACCGTCGCCGCCTCTCACAAAGAGATGTCCTACGGTCAATTCACCCATCGTCTCGCGGAAGATGTAATTCAAGTCGTCTCGCGATGCGACTCCCGGCAAATACGCCGCATATTTTTTCTCCGTAGCAGCCAGGTCCAAACCATGAAAGCCCGGTTCATAAAAGAAATCGCGTTCCAGCCGGAACGCTTCGTGATACATCGCCTTCCATTCCACCGCCGGTTCGACTCGCACGTCCATTGCACTGAGATTCAGCGTTTTCGCTCCCTGCGGCGGACCGCTTTGTCCAGAAGAGCCCGAGGTCGGCGCAGGCGGAAGCGGCGCAATCACCCACACTTGCGCTGGTGCCACGCTTCCAGCCTGCGGCGCGCTCGCGTTCCGATAGAGGAGCTTTTCTCCGTCCGCGGAAACATGAAAAGCCAGAATATTCTCCAGCAGCTTGTCCGTCTTCCGCGTCTTCAACTCAAAGCGATGGACCGTCGATGTGCTCGGACCGTTCAACGGCTGGACCAGTGGCCCCTCGACAACCAAGAGCACCCCTTCTTTCCCCGGCTTCAGTTCCTCATAGTTCCTCGCCGGAATCGGCATCGCCAGAATCCGTTGCCCAATCTTTTCAAAATCCACTTTCACGGCAGCCGGCGGCTTCTCTTTTTCCTTTTCCTTGTCGCTCGCCTTCGCTGAGTCGGTCTTTGCTGAGTCAGACTTCGCCGCATCGCTCTTTGCCACTTCGCTCTTCCCTTCGCCCTCCTCGTCGCTCAGTGGCGAAAGGGGCGACGGCAAATCCTTGCGCAGCACAACGATGTATACACTGCTGGTCACCGGCCGGTTGAAACTATCCATCGAGCTGTCCATCAACGGGCCTGCGTCGGTGCTTGCCAGCAAATAAAGATACTTCCCGCTCCGGTCAAACTCTGGCGAAAACGAATCACTCATCGCGTCCGTAACACGATCGCTCTTTCCCGTCTCCAGCGAATACAGAAAAACCGATCGCATGTGGCTTACTTCCTGCCGCGTATAAGCAAGCCATTTACTGTCCGGTGACCAGCCAGCCCGGAAGATTTGTTCTGCTCCGGTGAACCGGTCATGCGCCACTTTGACCGGCGTCTTCTTCTCCAGATCCACATACCACAAATTCAGCCGTTTATCCGTGTACGCAATCTTCTTGCTGTCCGGCGACCATGTCGGAAAAAAGAAAAACGACCCCGGCGTCCCCAAATCAATCTTCTCCGCTTCCCCTTGGCCGTTCTGATTCTTCACGCACAGCATCTCTTCGCCCGGCTCATCCGAAAAGTACGCGATCTTTTTCCCATCTGGCGACCATGCCGGATACCTCTCATCCGCGCCTGGTGTGTTCGTCAGGTTTCGAATGTCGCCTTTCTCGGCTGGAACTGTGAGTATTTCTCCCCGTGCCTCGAACACCGCCCGCGCTCCCGAAGGCGAAATATCTGCGTTGCGAATCCGGTTTCCCACATTTTCGTAGCGCACGCGCAATTGCGGTTGGTCTCCGGCAATGCGAATTTCTACTTTGTGCGCCGCGCCAGTCTTCAAGTCATAGAGCCAAATCGCACCAAACTGCTCGATGGCGATCGCATCCGGCCCCGCGCTCGCATATTTGAAATCCAGTCCATCATTCTTCAGCGCCACTGCGACTTGCTTCGTCTTCGTGTCGTAACTGTAGAGCGACATCGGCCCATTCCGGTCCGAAAGAAAAAACACTTTTTGGTCCACCCACACTGGACTGAAATCATTCGAACTCTCTCGCGGTACAGCCGTCCAGCTCGAATCAGAGAGCCGCGCAATCCACACCTTTGAAGCTCGCCCACCCCGATACCGCTTCCAAATCTCAAACGCATGATCTAACGGTACGTACGCGAGTTCTTTCCCATCCGGCGAATAAGATCCCTCGGCCGCGATTGGCAAGGGCAACTCCGCCGGAAATCCTCCCTCACGCGAAATCGTGAAAAGTTGGCTGAAACCCGAATGACTGTTTCGATTCGACGCAAACAACACGGACTTGCCGTCCCTAGTCCACCCGATCACCTGATCCGCCGCAGGATGATAGGTAAGCCGCCGCGGCGTCCCTCCGCTTGTCGGAATCAAGTACACATCCGCATTTCCGTCGTAGTTCCCGGTGAACGCGATCTCCTTGCCGTCCGGCGAAAACACCGGCCGTGACGCCGCCCCGTTCCCCGCCGTCAGCCGCTGCGCCGTGCCCCCTTCGCGCGCCACGCTCCACAAATCCCCCGCATACGCGAACACAATTTGTGTTGCGCTCACTGTCGGCTGGTGCAACAGCAACGGCGGATTCTCATCCGCCAAGCAAACACCCACCAGCAACAGCGCAAACACACCCGCAGCAAATCGCAACATTGTCTATTTCCTCCCTAATCCCCGAACCCTCAAATCGCGCACAATCTTACAGCCACATCCGCCAGGAACAAACCAATCCCATCGCGCTAGCCACCCTCGCCACCCGTTGCGCTAAATGACCCACGATCTAATTCAGGGTTAGCGTGTCAGTTTCTGGTCGCAACTTACCACGCGAGCGGGCTTAAAATCATCGCACGTAGGGGAAGCAGTTCACCGACACTTCATATTTCTGAAATCTCCCAATTATTCAGAAGTTGTACGTATGTTGCGTCATTTGCAGTGGGCAATCCCGCACAACTTGTGTTCCGCAACTGTGTACGGAAAGCGCACGCACAATAAGAAGGGGGATTCGATGAGGACTTTTCTGTTCGGCTTAGCAGTCACTCTGGCTCTCGCGGTAGGTATCCCTGCTGCGCAGGCCCAGGATAACAACGCGCAAGGCCAGGACGGCGTACCGAGGCTCGATCACGTGTTCGTAATCGTGCTCGAGAATCACAACAGCTTTACGAGTTTCGGCAGCAACGGGATTATTGGTAACCCGCAGGCACCGAACATTACAGCACTATGGAATAAGTACAATGTCGCGACTAACTACAACGGGGCGTGGCATCCGAGCCTGCCGAATTATCTCGCGATGATCACCGGCGACTGGGTTGCAACCGACGTGATCGCGACGGGGCACAGCTATCCGGCAGGGAGCACGGTGGGCATCAGCGATGACGATTCACCGTCCATTGCCACCGATTATCCGTCGCCAGCCAACCCCTCACCCCATCGCTGGATGGCGAATCGTCCCTCGCTTGCGGGCCAGTTAGTTAAAGCCGGTAAGGACTGGCGGGCGTACCTGCAAAACATCCCTATAGCAGGCACGACTCTCGCCAACTGGCCTGGAGATAACAACACCGCCAAACTGTATGCGGTGAAACACAACCCATTTCCGTATGTCGCTGAGATTCAGAACGACCCGAAGCAATTCGCCAAGCAGGTCCCGATCGAGCAGTTGTTCAGTGACCTGGGCAGCGGACACGTGCCTGCGTTCTCGTATATTGTGCCGGATCAGTGCCGCGACATGCATGGGATAGGTAACCCGCTCGCCCCTTGCGGTGCCCCGTTTGATACGGATGACAACGACGTCAAGCGCGGCGACGACGAGACCGGATGGCTGGTCAACGGGATCATGGGCAGCACGGCGTGGCGGAGCGGCCGCAACGCCATTTTCATCGTGTTCGACGAGGGCAACGGTCCGCTGACCTGCCCAAACTACAATCCAGATGCCGGGACGGACACCGTTCCTGGCACGCTGCTGCCCGGGCCCGACTGCTACGCTGCGGCCAACTTCAACGACAAAGTGGTGCTCATTGCCATCACCAACTACGGCGTGCGTGGCGTTCAGGACACACGCTTTCAGTCCCACTATTCATTGTTGAAGACGATTGAAGCCGCCTTTGGCCTGTCCTATGTCGGGCATGCAGCGGACCCCACCACCAACACCCTGGCACCACTCCTTGTACCGTCCCAGCAGTAATCGGGGCTGTTGAATAGCAGTGCGATTTGCGTAGTGGGTCAGTTTGACAAACTGACCCACTACGGCAATTTCAAATTGTGCCTGGTTTATAGCCTCGATCCACTACGGTCGCGGTTTGCTTTTGCCGTATGAAATGTGGCTGCAATCTCGCGAAGCAGAACCTTTGGAACGGCCGTCATGGGATAAGTCCGCACAGTGGCACTTGGACGGGTACTCCGTGATCGAAACTTACCACTATGCAATTCAATTAGTCAGTAGCAAACAAGGACTCCTAGGGCATACTCTTTTGTGGGCGAATTTGTGCCCTGTACCCGCGAACGCCAATCTCGTAACTGGCGTTTTTGTTTTGGTGGGACAGGCTTCAGCTTGTCCGTTGTTCCCGATCAGTGCCACATCGCTCCGATAGAGTTGTCGGCGCTTTTGCCAGCAAGCGGACTAAACTAGCCATCCCGAGGTTCCGTATTTTGCACAATTCTAGTGCAAGTGCTTAATCCGTTTAGAATCAACACTTACAGGAAAACCCGGAGGGGGAGGTCCGGTTAGGTCAACCAACAGGCCGCGCCTTGGATCCCCTCGGCAGACGGGCCGAAGTTGCGCTCCCACTCTTGACGGTTTTTCTAGCAGAAGTAAATCGCACGGGTTACAATGCAACAATCACGAATCTGGAAGTGACCTCTGCGTGATCCACTTCAGCGGCCAAAAGGCAGCCAAGGACAATTCGATGTTCGACCTTCCAACCCCGCAGTCCCTTTAAGTCCGCGCTCAGTCGGAACTAGCTTTTCTCGCTGCAACCACAAAAACTCCGAACCAGCGCAATCGCGTTCTTTCCTCTAGTCCGCGCCAGCGCTACTCGTTGAGGTTTACATGTCATCGGAACAAGTTGTCGTCCGGGGTGCTCCACCCAGTCTTTGGGGCTCCGTCCGCGAAGCGCTCCGCGGCTCGCACCAGGACTTCACAACCGGCAGCCTCAATCGCGCCATTCTGCTTCTCGCCATTCCGATGGTCCTCGAAATGGTGCTGGAATCCTTGTTCGCGGTCGTAGACGTTTTCTGGGTCGGTCGTCTCGGCGCTGACGCCATTGCCACTGTTGGCCTCACGGAATCGCTCTTGAGTCTCGTGTTTGCCGTCGGTCTCGGGCTGAGCCTCTCCACAACCGCCATGGTCGCGCGCCGCATCGGCGAGAAAGATCCCGCGGGCGCAG
>Ga0210405_10002241_pt1 | contig 20340 bp, 20 predicted proteins | sample IncBWH11MmetaG_FD_155492 | JGI IMG/M metagenome (GOLD analysis project Ga0210405, IMG submission 155492) | Forest soil microbial communities from Barre Woods Harvard Forest LTER site, Petersham, Massachusetts, United States - Inc-BW-H-11-M | ecosystem: Environmental > Terrestrial > Soil >... | reverse complement strand
TGCCTAAGACGATCGCCCCTTTATTTCCTTGGAAATAAAGTATATGAATAATTTCCAAGGAAAGATCATGCCCACTCTAGCCAAACCCCGTCACCGTTCGTCAAACGAAAGTGCGGTCCTTACCAAGGCCACCATCCGCGCGGCCGACAAGCTTGAGGTTTCGCAGAAGACGCTGGCCTCGATTATCGGCGTATCGGAGGCCGTCGTCTCCCGGATGCGGAACGGATCATTTGCCCTGGAGCGAACCAGCGGCAAATCCTTCGAGCTGGCCGCGCTCTTCATTCGCCTCTATCGGTCGCTCGACGCCATCGTGGGCGGCGACGAGGCTGTCGCCAGGGCCTGGCTCAGGAACGAAAACACCGTCTTGCGGCACCGCCCGATTGATCTCATTCAAAAGGTGCAAGGGTTGATTGATGTCATCCAATACCTGGACGCAAGACGCGCTCCGATCTAGCTCCGCGAGGCTGAGTGGAAAATGCTGGCGCGTCGTGGAAGCCCAGCACCAGGTTTCAACGACGAAAATCACCGACACGCTGGCAGAGCAGGAAATCCTCGAAAATCTTCTCGAGGAAACCAAGCCGCCGATTCCGAAGGAATGCGCGCACCTCGATTTCCTGCTGCTGACGCCGTTCCGCTACAGCGCCAGAAACCCTTTTGGCTCGCGCTTCCGAAAGCCCAATGCCGAAAACGGCGTCTTCTACGCGGCCGAACATCCGCACACCGCGATGGCGGAAGCGGCCTTTTATCGCACCCTGTTTTACGCGGAATCGCCTGCGACCCCCTGGCCGACCAATCCCGGTGAATACACGGCCTTTTCATGCGCCTTCAAATCCACCCGCGTCACGGACATCACGCGGAAGCCGTATATCGAAGACAAGCGCCTCTATCATTTGTCCGACTACTCGGCCTCTCAGGCGTTCGCCGATGCCGTTCGCGGCTTTGGTTTTGAGATCATCAAATACAAATCGTTGCGCGACCCGGAAGGGAGATCCAACCTGGCGATATTGAGCGGCAAGGTTTTCACAAAATCAAAGCCGCTCGATCGGATGTCGTGGAAGCTTCATCTCGACGCGCAGGGCGCCCGCGCCTTGTGCGAATCTCCGAGGCTTTCGATCCAGTACGATCGCACAGCCTTTGCGGCGGACCCGCGGCTAAGGAATTTTAGATGGGAACGGTAGGTGGGCGCGTCTCGCTTGACGTCATGGCCGGGCATAGCCGTCCGAAGGACGGCGTCGCTTCCGCTCGCCTATGACCCGGCCATCCACGTCTCTCTTCTACGCAGCCAAGGCGTGGATGCCCGGCATCGCAGACAAGTTTACGTAGTCTTCGCAGAGAAAGACTGCAATGGCCGGGCATGACGGATGAGCGAGCTGCGCAACGTTTTTAATGCTCAACAAAAACTTCCAGAGGACAGGAATGGCAGTCTCAACATGCACCAAATGCAGCGGACACAGTTTCGAACTCGCGCTATTCACGCCATTGGGCGAGAACAGGAAGCTCACGATCGTGCAATGCTCGCAATGCGGAACGCCGGTCGGTGTGTTGGACCCTGCAACGGGGTCGCAGATCGAAGCCCTGAAGAACCAGGTCGCGGCGATCGATGAGCGGCTCAACCGGATTGCGAAGGCGCTGCAGGAGTGATGCTCACACCCACCCCTGCTCCCGATACCGGATCGGCCGATTGAATCCCGCCGCCCGTCCGGGCTCCTCGTAACAAATCGCCATCAGCCCCAGCGCATCGGCAGCATTTGACGACCAGTCATGCTCAGGCCCAAGCCCGACGTTGCGGACGTCGTCTTTTTTCTCGTGGTAGAAGCCGAGCGCGTCGCGGCCGGCTTCTGTGGTCGCCTCGTTGAACCAGAGTTGCGATCCCAGCCGGCGCAACGCTTCGATGCGCATCATCGCCGCGCCCTTGCCCTGGTTCTTCACCGGCGGCTCGACGGTGAAGCCGGCGTCGCGCCAGTGGTCAACGTATTTCTTGCCGGTGACGTTGTTCTGGTTGACGCCGTCATGCGGCAGATAGCTGATTGCCTTGTCGTAACCTCGGTCGCGCATCCAGTTGACGTGAAACGCCAGAACCTGCCCGACCGATTCATAATAATCGAGAATGCGGATTTCCTGCCCCACCCACTGCACAACCCAGATCGTGTAGGCATCGGCCACGCCGCCTGAGCCGCCGATGTCGTGGAAGGCGCGCAGCGGCAGCAAGGGATCGGCGGCGACTTTGCCGATGCGGCCTTGCGATCGCGCCTCAGCCAGCATCTGCGCGAAATAGGCGCCCGCGAATGCCCTCACATAATCGCCTTCCCAGATGTGCGCGTACCGATCCGGGTAAAGCGCGAGATCGGTCTTGCGTTCGTCTTCCAGCACGGCAGGAAACCAGGGATTGTCGCGCCAGTTGGCGTTGACGAGGATGGCGCCGTCAGGTTTTTTGTTTCTCAAGAAATCGTCAATGGCGTCCGACTTGCGTCGCGGGTTCCAGCTCGCCCACAACTCCGAGCCTGGCTTTCGGATAGTCGGCCGCAGCAGCGCCAGGCTGCGCGCGCTCAGGGATTGCGCCTCGTCGACCCAGGCGATGCGAAAGCCTTCCAGCGACTTGATGGAGTCGGCGGTGTGGTCCTGCATGCCGCGGAAGATGATGATGCCATCGCCCGGCGTTGCGATCTTGTCGCTGAAAGCCTTGAAGCCGTGACCGAGGCCGAGGCTGACGATCTTGCTTTCGATCAGCCGCTTGGAAGACTGCGCTAGCGTCCTTTGCGCCTCGCGAATGCACACTGCGGAAGTGCCGCGCTCGGCCTGGCAGGTCTCGACCAGAAGCTCGCCGAAGAAATGCGATTTTCCCGAACCCCTTCCTCCGAACGCGCCCTTGTAGCGCGCGGGCTGCAGCAGCGGCTCAAAGATTCTGGCTGTCGGAATTTTCAGGATGGACAATGACACGCTCTATTCGGTGGATCAGTTCAAGCGCGCCGTCATCGCCGTTCTCGATGGCTTGCGTCGCCTTGCCCCAGCCGCGGTCCAAAATGGCGTTGGCGGCGGCGATGCGCGCGGGCGCTGCGGCCTTGGTGTTGCGCATGACGCCGACCAGCACATTGAGCGCGGTTCGGGTGTGGCCGCGCGCCAGCGACCGCATTTCAGTGAGGGTTTTGGGCATCTTGAATTTTTGGTTTCCAAAGGCAGTCCGGGTGGGGACCCGGAAATCGGGTGGCGCGCTGAAATTCATTGTCGGACAACGGTGCCGACACGCGCCGGTGACGTCTCTTCCGGGCTCACGGCGGCGTCGACGTCAACGGAAAATCGAAAATGACCGACAGCCTGATTATTAACCGCCGCATGGACCGGAGCGAGTGGCTCGCGCTCCTGCTGTTGTCGGTGCTGTGGGGCGGGTCGTTTTTCTTCGCGGCCGTCCAGGTCAGGGCGTTGCCGCCATTCACGATCGTGTTCCTGCGCGTGGGCCTGGCCGCGATCATTCTGAACGCGCTGGTGAAGGGACTGGGAAAGCGAATGCCCGCGGATCTTCCGGCGTGGCGCGCGTTTTTCGGAATGGGCATGCTCAATAACGCGGTGCCGTTTTGCCTGGTGGTCTGGGGCCAAAGCCATATCGCCTCCGGCCTCGCCGCGATCCTCAACGCCACCACGCCGATATCGACAGTCATCGTGGCGCATCTGTTGACCAACGACGAGAAGATGACCGGCAACCGTCTTCTGGGCGTCGCCGTCGGATTTTTCGGCGTGGTGATATTGATCGGCCCGGACTCGTTACAAGGGCTCGGCGCCAATGTATTGGCACAGGTCGCGGTGCTCGCGGCCGCCGTTTCTTATGCCTTCGCGGGCGTCTTTGGCCGCCGCTTCCGCCGCATGGGCATCGAGCCGATCCTGACGGCCACCGGCCAGGTCACGGCGTCGGCGATCCGGCTGTTTCCCGTTGCGATGATCGTCGATGCGCCCTGGACGATCGCCATGCCGGCGTTGCCAGTGTGGGAGGCCGTCGCCGGCAGCGCCGTGTTCTCGACCGCGCTCGGCTATGTGCTTTACTTCCGCATTCTTGCGACCGCCGGCGCGACCAACCTCCTGCTCGTCACGTTTCTTATTCCCGTCAGCGCTATCGTCATGGGCAGTTACGGATTGGGCGAGCACCTCGAGGCCAGGCATTTTGCGGGGCTCGCCTTCATCGGCACCGGGCTCGCCGCGATCGATGGCCGGCTTCTGCCAAGTCGCGCCGCCAAGGGCAGTTAGGGCAGAGCTCGTGCGGCTAGAGCATGATCCGGAAAAGTGGGTACCGGTTTTCCGAAAAGATCATGCTCAAACAAAAAGATAGAGCGGGATGACGATTCGAAGAAATGTCATTTCGCTAGGTGTGCCCGGTTCGCTCCTCGCAGGGCCAGGTATATTCGCAAGGCGCGGTATCGGCATGATCCATGGTGAGATCGTCAGGCCGAATGGCTGGGCGGGAGGCGGCGGGAAAGTCTGCCCGCTCGACTCTCGGAGCCGGGCGCGGAATAAATCGAATGATCTCTGCGCTCACGAAAATCCCTCCCACAATGCGATCGCGACCAGGCCGGCCAAAGCGAGCGAGATCAGATACGCGGTCATGGCTGGTGGCTCCCTCTTTCGGGTGATCGTCGTTTTCTGGCTGTCCCAACTAAAACAGATGCGCGGCATGATTGCTTTCGCGCGGGTCATTTCAGGCGCGAACCCTATCTCTCTCAATGAGAGGCCGCGTGCCGGCGCGTTCGCGCGCGCCGGCAAAACTGAAAAGGGTTCGGACGGCGGCGCGCGTCAAGGCGCCTTGCGGCAAGCGCTTCACGGGAGATTGGTGCGCCCCGCGGACGCCGTCCGAATTCGGAAAAGTTCGAATGAAAAAGCCCGCGACCGGTTTCCCGGCGCGGGCTCAATCTTGGTTCTTGCGATGATGAAGATATGCCAGTGATTTGCCCGACGGGGCAAGCGTTTTTAAGTGGCCTTGCCTACGCGGCCAGGTTGCAAGCGACGCCTGACAACGTTGGTGCAGATCCGCGTCTAGCGAAATCGTTGAAGGGTCCACTGCTGCGCCGGATTGTCGCGGTAGAACGGGCGCAGCTTGTCGTCCGGCGGTGGCGGCGCAAGCTGGTCCGGATTCTGCGGGGCGACACCCATCAGCGCGGCCAACCGGCCGAGAAGCCCCGCCCGGCGGCGTCGCGCGACGATGGGCGCTGTGAGAGCCATCGCAGCGCCAATCAAAAAGCCCGCGGCCGGTTTCCCGGCGCGGGCTTTGGACCTTGCGATGCTCTCAATGTGCTGGTGATTTGCCCGACGTGTCAATTATTTTCAGCGCGCGGACTATTCGTTCACGCGACCTATTCAAAACCCTGAACCGGCGGCGGCTTGGCGCTGGCCGGAGGCGCCGAAGGTTTGGCAGGCGGCGGCGAAGCGACGCTGGCAGTGATCTGCGGCTCGGGCGCAGCGCTCGCTTGCGATGCTGGCTGCACCCGCGCACGCGACGACGATCGCCGCACGCCCCATGAGCGCGAGATCGAGGGCCCCGCGGTATAGCCGATGAGCGCGCCCGCCACCGCGCCGACGGGGCCCAGCACGACCGCGCCCGACACCGCGCCCAGCGCAGCATCGCCGGCGCGTTCCTGCGCCCTTGCTTCGAACGACAACAGCGCCCCTGCGATCAGCGCCCCGACCAGAACAATCCTCATGGCTAATCCCCTGCCGAATGACCATGCCCAAGGGACTCGGCAAATACGGCGGCAGAAAGGTCACAAATATTGCTCTACTGCTTGTAAAAAGGGCCAGATCGGTCACTAAAACGGTCTTCCGGATTCCGGCAACGTTGCAAATGTGGCGGTGATTTGCCCGACGTGTCAAATTTGGTCATCGTCCGTACGGCGAGCTGAGACTTGTAGCCGTCGTCAATCGGCCCGCGAAGTTACGGCCGCGCGGTCGGACCGCGTGCAAACAAATAGACTTAAAATAGCCGAGGCAGGAAATCCCAGGAACGCTTTTGGCTTGTCGAGCATTCACATTTCCAGAGCCTTGGATAAAGTGGCGACCGACACCACGTATGATCTGCGCCGTGGATCGGCGGCACGACACGAAGGTAATGCCCACGAAGGTAACGGCCATGAACAACAGCGCGATGGTCAAACGGATGGTGCTGGCTGCGCTGCTCGGCGCATTCGCCATAGGCGTCTCGTATCCCTCTTCCGCCCAAAATGCCCTCGGCGGAGCAACAAAGACCAAGCAGAATACGATTGGCGGCGCGGCGAAGGCGGGCCCGGTGCTCGGCGGTGCGACGAGGCAGGTTGCAGTGCCCGGAACGACGAAGCCGCCGTCGGTCGGCGGCCTGACGAAACAGACCTCGGTCGGGACACCGACGCCAGGTTCAACCGGCAGCGCGATGACACCGGGTTCAACCGTCAGCGCGGCGCGGCAGATCCCGCCCGTGACGCCGCCGAACAAGGGCGGAGCCGTCACCACGACTTCGAACCTGAAATGCGGCGCGGGCGCCTGCGTCGCCAGGGGTAAAAAACCCTAGCGCGAGATGACATTTCTTCGAATCGTCATCTCGCTCTGTCTTTTTGTTTGAGCATGATCTCCGCGCAAACGCTCCGCGTTTGTCGCGAGGGAAAACCGGTTTGCCCACTTTTCCGGATCATGCTCTAGCAGCACCGGCGAGAGATCGTGAGTGCGGATCGTCCGCGAGGACGCCGCGCTAGATCGCAACCTGCCGCCCGATCTCAACCACCTGATCGCTGGGCAGGCTGAAGAAGTCGCTGACGTGGACGGCATTGCGCTCCATCACGACGAAGATTCGTTCCTGCCAGGCCGGCAGGCCCAGACCGTCCTCGCGCCCGACCACGGTTTCGCGGCCGACATAATAGGTGACATCGTCGAGATCGATGGTGCAGCCGAGCGATTGGCCGGCGGCGAGCAGGTCCGGAATGTGGGGACGCTCCATAAATCCGTAAAGCGCCTCGGTGCGCCAGAAATTTGGCGCGACTTCCTCGATCGTCATCCGGTTTTGCGGTGATATCCACGGCACCGACTGGACTTTCACACGCAGCACCAGGAGGTGCTCATGCAAGGCGCGATTATGCTTCACGTGCCAGACCATCACCGGTGGCGTGTCGCGGTCGGTCCGGGTCAGGAATACGGCCGTCCCGGGAACGCGCGGCACGTGCGCAGCCGCGATCTTTTTCAGGAACTCCGGCACCGGGATCAGCGCATCGTGCATGCGCATCGCAATCGCGGTCGCGCCACGGTGCCATATCCACATCAAGCCGTAGACGGAGATGGCCAGTATCAACGGCACATATCCGCCCTCGGCGATCTTGGCGAGATTGGCAAGGAAGAAGGCGCTGTCGACGATCAGAAAGCAGCCCGCGACCGCGCCGGCGGCAAGCCCGCTCCAGCCCCAGATCTCGCGCATCGCAATGAAGAGCAGCGCCGACGTCATCAGCATGGTAGCCGAAACGGCGATGCCGTAGGCCGCCGCCAGATTGTCCGATTTGCCGAACGCGATGGTCAGGCCGACGGTCACGATCATCAAGAGCCAGTTGACGACGCCGACGTAGATCTGACCGTAGCCCTCCGAGGAGGTCTGCTTGATCAGCAATCTCGGCAACCAGCCAAGCTGGATCGCCTGCCGCGTCATCGAGAAGGCTCCGGTGATGATCGACTGGCTCGCGATGATGGTGGCAACGGTTGCCAGCACGACCAGGGGAATCAGGAGAATTGGGGGACAGAGCCGATAGAAAATATTGCCGTCGGTCGGCGCGCCTTCGAGCACGAGCGCCGCCTGCCCGGCATAGTTGAGGATCAGGCTTGGAAAGACGATCGCAAACCACGCCAGCTTGATCGGCGCGCGGCCGAAATGACCCATGTCGGCATAGAGCGCCTCGGCGCCGGTGACGCTCAGAAACACCGCGCCCAGCACCAGAAAGCCGGTCACCCCGTGCGAGAACAAATAGGACAGGCCGTAGAGGGGATCGAGCGCCGCGAACACCGTGGGATGCTGCACGATGCCCCAAATTCCCATCACGGCCATGCTGACGAACCAGATCAGCATCACCGGGCCGAAGAAGCGGCCAATGGCAGCGGTGCCGTTCGACTGGATCGCAAACAGCGCGACCAGGATCGCGACCGCGGCGGGCACGACATAGGGCTGGAACTCTGATGTCACCATGTTCAGCCCCTCCAGCGCGGACAGCACCGAGATCGCCGGCGTGATCGCGCCGTCGCCATAAATCAGCGCCGCCCCGAACAGGCCGACGGCCACGATCGTCGGCCGATGTTGCTGCTTCACGCCCAGCAGGGCCATCAACGCGAGAATGCCGCCCTCGCCGTCATTGTCGACGCGCATGGCGAACGAGACATATTTGACAGTGGTGATGATGAAGAGCGTCCACAGCACGAGCGAGAGAGCGCCCAGGATGGCGGCGACATCCAACGGGGTCCCGGCGGTGCCAAGCACGGTCTTGAATGTATAGAGCGGGCTGGTCCCGATATCCCCGAATACGATCCCGAGCGCCGTCAGCGCCAAAACGGGCAATTTGCCCTTCGGGGTCTGCCGCGTATCGCCGGAGGGCAACATTGGTTCTTCGCTCTCGGTAGCGTTCAAAACAGAACGATTGTGCCGGCCGAAAGTTCAGCGCCAACACCGGGCCTGACCAGCAACCTGTCGTACTTCTTACAAACTATGGTCCGGGATTGCGACACCCAAGCGACCGGGCATTTCGCAAGTGGGTCCCTGAGAAAGCCATGCGCGATCAATGGAATCGACCTCAGGCCTTGCGCGGCTGTCTGTGCTGCAACGCGCCGGGCCCCCTCCGCTAGCTTTGCCCGGCGAAAGTTTCTCAGCGGCATGGCGGCTGTCGGGCTGAGCGCGGCGACGTCAGCCGGAGCCGTTCGAGCGGCGCTACCCCAGTTACTCGACCTTCGGCTTAAGGAGTTCCTGCGAACGCGGCGAGCTCATGTTGGCCTTGGTGACAAGGGTTACCCCGGTATCGAAATTGGCCGACACCTGTTCGCCCTTCGAGGCGGCGAGCGCCGTCTTGACCCCCTCATAACCCATACGGAACGGGTCCTCCACAACGAGCCCGGTGATTACGTCGTCCTGCAGGAATTTGACGAGCTTTTCGTCCGCGCCAACGCCGACGATATTGATCTTGTCGTCCGATTTCTTCTCGGCCACGGCCTGGCCCACCGCCAGCGTCATGACCGGATCCGAGACGAACACACCGCGCAGATCGGCTATGTTGGCGATGAGATCCTTCATGATGTTGATGCCGGTCGCCGGCTTGCCATCGGCGGCTTTTTCGGCAACGATATCCAGCGCCCCGTATTTTGCGGCGACCACCTCCTTGAATCCCTTGGCACGCTGATCGAGCGACGAAATTCCGGGCATGGAGGTGATGATCGCGACATCGCCTTCGGTGTCAGCATAGGACCTCGTGATTGCTACAGCGAGGGCATCCGCGGCGATGCGTCCCGCATTCAAATTGTCGGTCGCCAAAAGCGACGTCATGGCCTTGGTGTCAGCGGCGGACCCGATCCCGATGATCTTGACTTTCTTGGCGGCCTCATCGATCGGCTTTCCGAGTGCTCCAAATTCCGCGGGCGCGATGACGATCGCTGCCGGGTTTGAGGCTACAGCCTTTGCGAGGATGCTGATTTGACCGTTTGCATCGGACTCGGACTGCGTGCCGAGCGCAACAACGTTGACACCGAGATCTTGACCGGCCTTGCGTGCACCGGCCAGCACGGCCCGCCAATAGGGCGATGTCACATCCTTCACAATGACCGGAATCGTCGGCTTTGTCTGCGCGACGGCGGCCGCCCCGAACGCAATGCCGGCAAGGATGCCCGCCGCTACTACAAGCTTCTTCATGATCATACTCCGAAATTGAGACCCAGCGGCCCCCTCAGTTGGGTGTGCAATCGCCTGGTCGGTGGTTGTTGCATTGGTGCTCAAGTTTGAAAATTCGATCCGAACCGTCACGGCGGAAGCGTGCCTTGGGTGCACGGTGCCGTGTCATCAACGCCCGGGACCTTCAATAGGGAGCCTGAGGGGCCAAGCGCCGGTGACACGGCCGCCGTGCCACTGACACAGAGAGTCTTCAGTAGGGCCTTGAAGAATCAATATGTCGGTGACGCGACCCTGATTTAGCCCGCCGCCAGCGGTTGATCGGTAACGGCGAGCAGTTTTTGTCCCTGGGTGTAGACGACAGTCCTGATCCCAAGGACGGAGCGCAGCTTTTCGGCCGGAACGACCAATGGCAGCGGCGCAGGAGCCGTGCCCGGCTCCGGCTGCGGAAACGCCGTCGATCTGGCTGTGTGGAAGGTGACGTTGCCTTCGGTCTTCTGCATCAACTGATGAATATGACCATTGAGCACGGTCACCGATCCAAATCGCTTCAGCATCGATAGCGCTTGCTCGGAATCTTCGGTGCCCCAGCCCCAATCCCTGGAGATCGTCCACAATGGGATGTGCGCGAAGACGACGATCGGCGTGGAGTCGGAAAGCCCCTTGACGTCATCGGCGAGCCAAGCCAGCTGCTCAGGCCCAAGCATGCCCATGCCACCGGCCTTGAGGTTCATCACATTATTGAGACCGATGAAATGGATTCCGTTCTGGTCGAAGGAATACCAGCCCGTGCCCTTGGTGTTCTTGCCGTAACGCTCCAAATAAGATTTGAGCGGCACGTCGTCGAGGTTGTCGTGCTCGCCCGGCACGTAGTGCACATCGAGACCAACGCTGCCGATGACCTGAGCGGCGTCGTCGAATTCCTTGGGCTTCGACAAATGGGTGATGTCGCCGGTATGGAGCATGAACGCCGGCTTGTTGGGAAGCGCTTTGACCTTCGCGATGGCCTCTTGCAGAGTACCGAGTGCATTGGGGTTGGCTTTCTTGTCGAAGCCGACGTGGCTGTCCGAAATCTGCAAGAACGTGAATGAATTCGCGGCGGTTGCTGCCTCGGCTTCACTCAGCAAACCGAAAGACTTCGGCACGCCACCTGAAACCGTCCATAGAACGCCGGTGCCGGCCCAGAGCATGCACTCGAGAGCGTGACGACGATCGATGCCGTCTTCGTGACTATCATGCGCCATTTTGCGTTTCCTCGTTTTTGCGACCAGCAGCCAAGCCGGACAGGGACTAGACTGAAGGCTCGAAAAAATTATTCCCGCGCGAGTCGTCTTGAACGCGAGACCTGATGAGACTTCGATCGTCATGGAAACCGCGTGCTGCACCGCAATCACTCGCACCGACTGCTGCTACGCATCGCGCGAGCAAAGCAGGTGATGACCTATCCGGCCTCATTGATTTTGTTGACGTTGCGCCGACACCAAAATGAAATGCAGTGCAACAATGCCGCCACCCTGACCGGTCGTCGCGAGCTTCCGGTAAATCGTCGATGTCAGCATTTATGAGCGCTGGTGACGAAGAGTCACAAAATCATCAACACAACGTGCGCGACGAGGAACGCCGGAATGTGGCTTCCCTTGTCGCCTTGTCGAGTTCGGCAAAGACACCTACTCGCCGCTGTTCTCGTCTTCCAGCTCGGCAACGTTGAAAGCGCTTAAACGATCGGTTGTGTTCGCCCCAGTGATGTCAAGGAACATTTACCGGGTGGCGCGAAAGCGAAAGGCGCCGGGGGGAATTTCAGGGCCCTGGCCGAGTCCTGATTATTGCGAACCTGCATCAGCTTCGCGCGCGTTGGCGCTCACACGACAGGACGGAGAAACCAGATGAAAAAAATGAAGACGCTAAGTGCTGTGATAATTCTATCCGCCGCCGTTGCCACGCCGGTGTTCGCTCAAGACGCGGGCGTGCGCGGGCCGGGAAGCCGCATCGGTGTGCAGTCACAGCCCGGTTCGCGCGGAGCGTATAATCAGTTGAACGGGCCCTCATATACTACCACAGGAACGCGGGACCGCTGGAATCCGGTGAACTCCAGCACTATTGAAAGAGACTCGTCGATACCGGGCGGCGAGGACACGACGCTCCGCCCCTCCAGCAGCTAATTCAAACCACCGGGCATTCGGACACATGTAAGGATGTGTTCCGCAATTCCGCCAGGTTGGTCCCGGGAGATTTTCGAATCTCCCGGGAATAGCATTGGCCTGCACGACTACCCTTCGATCGCGCGACGCTCGCGCATCGGCTCCCTGCCCGACAATCTGGCGGAGCGCGCATGAATGGGTTCTGAACAGAAAAGCATAGAACTAACGGCGGGAAACTGCTTTCCCGCCATTACCAAATGGTAACGCAGTTTATGGCTGCGATCAGCGCAACAGCTTATAGGCGCGCTCGTCGTAGAGCGCGCCGCTCATCGGCTGGAGCTCCTCCCGGAATGCCCTCGCGGTCCTGGTCGAGATCCAGGCGCTCTTGTCGGCAGCCGAGTCCCAGCTTTCGATCACCGTGAAATGATTTTTCCGGTTGAGCTGGACCACATCGTCGAACCGCCGATTGCCCTTGGCCGTCCTGCCCTGTTCGACGAAGCCTTTCACCTTGGCAGTGCCGGGCTCGACCTGCGTGGGAACGACATCGACGTGAGTGAGGATCACAATCGGATCGCCGGAAGCCGGCGTCGCCGGACCGACCGAAAGCGCCGCGTGAAGGCGCTCATCATAGGCCGCGCTTTGCAACGGATTCAGAGCGGCGCGAAACCTGGTGACGGGTTCGGTCGCGGCAAACGCCTGCTTTGCCGCCTGCGACTGCCATTGCTCGATGAGCGAGAACTGGCCGGGGTCGGAAATGCGCTGAAGTGCATCGATCTGCACGGCACCGGAGGCCTTCCGCGCTTCATTGGCATAGGCGAGAATCAACCTGCCCGCCTCGGACGAGGCGCTGGGCGCAACTTCCGTATAGGTCACGATATAAACCGGCTGGGCTGCGTCTTGCGCAAGTGCCGCCTGGCCGAGAGGTAAAAGGCCGGCCATGATCACAACAGCCGCCACAACATAGCGATGCATTTGGGGTTTCCTCCAGAAAGCGACGGATGGATCCTCATTCGAGGTCTCCTTGTTGGTTGCCCCCCGCAGTCCGTCATGCAGGCGGGGTTTTTGACATCGGGCCCGGGTCTTGGGTCAACATGTTTCGGTTCGGCATCTTGATCGCACCCAAGGTCCCTGCGTCAAGCCTCGTGTCACAGAGCTCAGATGGGAATGTGTCCTGCCCGGACGCGACGAAGCTAAACCACCTTGCCGGCGGCGACGAAATGGAGGGAAAATTGCGCGCCACCCAGAACCCTGTTCTGGACATCAATGGCCGCACCATGCAATTCGGCAATGCGTTGCACGATGGAGAGCCCAAGTCCGGTGCTTCCCTGCTGGTTACGGTCGCGCCGCCAGAAACGCTGAAAGATGAGCTCCCGCTCCTCTTGCGAAATTCCCGGACCGCGATCCAGTACCGTCACCGTGCCGTTCTCCCCGACCACGAACTCGACGACCGTATCCTTTGGGGCGTGCTTGATGGCGTTCTCGGCGAGATTGCGGATCGCGCGTTTCATCATCTCGGCATTGCCCTTGACCCACACCGGCGCTGTGGCGCCAAGCAAGGCGATTTCCCTGCCCTGCTCGAGCGCCAGCGGCGCGATGAATTCGGCGACCTCGGCGCATGCTTCTTGCAGGTCCGCCACTTCTGAAGGGTCGACCGTGAAAGCCTCGAGTTCGGCGATGTCGAGCAATTGGCCGACCACCCGGCTCATCGCCTCGATGTCCAGATGCAGCGCCTTGGCGATGCGCGGGTCGTCGAGCGTTTCGACGCGGGTGCGCAGGATGCTCAGCGGCGTGCGCAGCTCATGGGCCGCGTCGGCGGTGAATTCGCGCTGAACCCGGAATCCCTGGTCGAGCCGGTCGAGCGCCTGGTTGATCGCCGAGACCAGTGGCCGGACTTCGTTTGGAATCTCGTTGAGCGGCAAACGGATATCGGTGCGCGCGGGCCCGATCTCCCGGGCAATTTCCGAAGCCTGCCGCAGCGGCAGAAGAGCGCGGCGGAAGATCGCGATATCGGTGACCAGCAGCACCAGCAGGATCGGAAGCGTGATCCAGCCGACATGTTTGAAGAAGTCCTCGACAATGTCGTCGATCAGGACGTCGCGGTTGGCGAGGTCTTCCGCCGCCTGGACCCACACCGTCCTGTCGCCGACGGTCCGGCGGATGCTTGCACCGTTGATGGCCGCGCCGTCCTTGCGGGTCTCGAGAAATTGAACCGGGGTTGCGCGCGGATCGGCCGGAAAGACCGGCGCCTGGTCCTTGAGCGAAGAGAACAGCGTTTTTCCCTGATCATCGACCACGGCATAGGAATATCGCCCATAGGGCTGGGAATAGAGACCTTGAAGATCGGGAGGAAGTTCGAGCGAGAGACTGCCATCGGCCTGCGGCACAAGATGCCGGGCAAGTGCTACGGCCTGCTCTTCCATCGCGCTGTTGTGGATGTTGTTGGTCGCCATGTTCAACAGCCACGACAGCGCGAGCGACATCAGAATCGACGTGATGGCCACTGCAATCACATGCAGGATCACGATGCGTGAGATGATGGACTTAAACCGGATCACGCTTTTCCTCGGCGATGAGGTATCCGACGCCACGGATGGTATGGATCTGTACCTTGGCGCCCTTGTCGGAAAGCTGCTTGCGAAGACGATGGACATAGACTTCGACGGCATTGGAAGCGACATCTCCGGAAAGCCCGAAGATGTGGTCCTCGACCTGCTTCTTCGACACCACGCGCCCCTTGCTGCGCATCAGAAGCTCGAGCACTGCGGTTTCGCGGGACGACAACATCTGGGGCTGATCGTCGATCGACGCCTGGCGATTGCGCAAATCGAATTCCAGATTGGCGATGTGAAGCGAACTTCCGAGTTGCTGACCGGGCCTGCGCAGCTGGGCTTCGAGGCGGGCGACCAGTTCCTCCAGCGCGAACGGCTTGACCAAATAGTCGTCGGCGCCGCTGCGCAGGCCACTGACGCGGTCCTGCAGTCCGCCGCGCGCGGTGAGCACCAGAACGGGGGTCGGATCCTTGCGGTGCCTGAGCTCCCGCAGGATCGACAGCCCGTCGCCGTCGGGCAGTCCGAGATCGAGGATCACGGCCGCGTAGGAGGTGGTCATCAGCGCGGCGCGGGCCTCCGCGGCGGTGGCGAGCAGGTCGGTCTCGTAGCCAGCCGTATGCAGGCCCTTGGCGAGCAACTGGGAAAGCAGCGCATTGTCTTCGACAACCAGCAATCGCATAGGCGGCCAACCACCGATGGTCCGGATTTCTCCAAACCAGCTTTGAGGCCTTTTGATGCGACGGACAAGTTCTCAGATGTTAATGCTGCCAGCCCCCGTAAGGCTGCCTAAGCCGGGCCTCGCCGGAACAGCTTGACCCGGCCTTTCGCGAATCCGGCTCCAGAGCCTCGGGTTCTGATTGAACCGGAACCCGAGGCTCTAATCTTTTGTTTTGACGCGTTTTCTTCACGCGAACCGGTATCCACTTCGCTCGAAAACGCTCCGGCTCACGCAGAACGCGCTTCGGCGGCGAAAGCGATGGGTTTCGAGGGAGCCAGCGGGGCCACCCAACCCGGGAACAGGCTACTTCTCGACTTCGACGACGTAACGCCGTATGGCCTTGGTTGCCTTGTCACGTTGAGGCGCAAGATCCGTCCAGGCTTTCGACTTGTAAAATGCCACTGCGTCGTCAAGGCTGTCCCATTCGACGATGGCCACACTCTTGGGAGCAGGGCCCCCGTCTATTTGGACAACCCGTCCGCCCGTGGTGCGTAAAGCCCGACCATGGGCTGCTTCTACTGCCTTCCGGGCGGCAGGGAGGTAGGCGGCTTGGGCTGTCGCATCGAGTGTTTCAATTTCACCGATGGAGTAGGCTTTCAGCTTGGCTCCCTGGGCGTGGAGGCCCTGGAGCGCGATAGCACCAATTGCGATGCCTGCGAGCAATGTCATTGTATAAGTTTTCATGACTTCCTCCCGGCTGCTTGCCGATGATCCGGCAGCCAATAGTACTGCCATTCAAGACCAACCAGTGAGCAATCTAGGACGCCAGGCCTTGGAATTAGGCGGGTACCACTTCCGGTCTACCCCCGATAAACAGACATTCTCAGAGGCAGTCGGCATGTCCGAAAAGTGCCAATAGCGGAAGTAGGCCCTACTCGATCACCTCGTCAGCACGGGCGAGAAGCGCGGGCGGCCTTCGCGACCAATTACGACGGAAACCCTGACCAAGACGGTCGACCAGCTGGGCCAGCATTACAAGTGTCACGTCTGCAATCTTGGTATACGCCCCGACATTCGAAGGATGGTATTTGCTTTAAGGACCGGCAGTCGCGATATCGTGCACGACAGCTATTTATGCATTGCTGTTTAGCGGTGTGAGCCGCCGCGAAGGTGGGAGAGCTGAGATCGGCGTCGCGCGCATTGAGTGTTCCAGTACTCAACGACAGAAGAAGTGCGAAGAGTACGGAGACGCCAGCAACCGACCGCTTGTTACATTTCATGGCTCGGCCCCGTTAGGTCGAAATTACCGAGAGTTTAGTGTGAGGTCGCAGTTCTTCATTGAAGTACAGCCTTTATTGATCCGCAACAGCTTCTAAAAGCTTTTTGGCGACGTATACCTCCGGCAAGTTCACGTCCGCTCGTAAGCAAATAGCGGACTCAAGTCGGGCATCTGGCCACGTCGGAAAAGTGCCAAATCCGGACTCATGCAGCGCACCATCATTCGGTCAGATCGCGACGCGGTCAGCAGAGCTGGAAGGATGGAGACGTCGGACGCTTGCGTTGCGCTGACGACGGCCCAAGGCCCGTAGTGCATCCTGACGCAATGTCTCCGACGGCGACTCTCCGAACAGCATGCGGTACGCAACCGAGAAGCGCCCAAGCTCCCAAAAGCCATGGTCGGTCAAAATCTGCGTGACCGTTGCCGTGGACGGTTCCGAGTGCAGGAGCGCCCGCCGCACCAGATGCATTCGGCGCAAGGTGAGATAGCGGATTGGTCCCATGCCGAGATGCCTTTCGCAGGCGGCGCGAAGTGTTCGCTCTGCGACGCCAATGGCGGCGCAAATTCCGGTTAGATAGAGTGGCTGGTGGGGATGTGCCTCCAGGAACGCCACGAACCGGGCGAAAATGGTGTCACGACGGCGGTCGCCGTTAGTCTGCTTCAGGCTATAGCCTTCGGCGAGGCATCTCACCATGATGTGAGTAAGCTCATTTTCTAGCGCTCGGGCCACTTCCGGGAACTCCAGAATGTCCGGGGTGTGGTGAGCGAGCTGCGCGATGCACTTGTGCAGGTCTAACAATCGACGCATCAACGCAAAAGGCGGGCGAACAATGGACTTGTGAGTTGTCTCCGGCAGGCCACGACCGACGATTGCCTCGGCAGCAGTGGCCAGATCATCCGATGGAAGGGACACCGTGCCATAATGAAAGTCCGCGCCAGATCGTTGATGTACGACATCAGACCTGTGGATGACCATGTCGCCGGGCCGAACTTCCAGGCCGCAGTCCAGCAACGATGATGAATTACATTCGGTAAGAAAGCCAATCGATCTGCGGCCGGATTTGACTGCGACAGTATTGATCTCGGGCAGCGATATGTGGATTCGATGCAACCAAAGCCTGTTCACGCTGACTTGCGCGATCTCGGCATGGAAATTCCCCCTCGCTGTGGGAAATAGCTGCACATCGGCAGAAGGAAAAACCGCCTGACAGGCAGACGGATCATCAAAACTGAACACTCTACTCAACGCCACTTTCTTCACCCGAAAAACAGAAAATGCTAATTAGTCGGCCAGCTGGTTCTAAAAACGACGAGCGTCAGGAGGGCCTAGTAAAAAGGGAATGTGATCAGGGCGCATCGGAGACTTGGCTCCGGCATAACCTGCGATCAATGTGCGGTATTGATTTAAATCAATGTACCGATTGTAACACGGCAGATGGCGCTTTGGGTCAGACTACTGGCTTCAGCTTGGATGCCGGGAAGCGCCACCGCGACGTCGCTTCTGGGTCAAGAACGGAAGTGTCGGCCCGTCGGCTTGATGTCTGCTTTGCCCCGATGAGCGGACATCTTCAGGCCGCCCTCGCATTTCGGTTTTGTGCCATGAGCGGAAGTGAACGCACTCATTCGATCACCTCGTCTGCGCGGGTAAGCAGAGTCGGCGGCAATGCGAGACCAAGCGCTTTCGCGGTCTTGAGATTGATGGTCAGATTGAACTTGGTTGGCTGTTCTACCGGCAGATCACCGGGCTTTGCGCCGCGCAGAATTTTATCGACGTACTGGGAAGCGCGCCGGAACAGGTCCTGTATGTCCGGCCCATAGGACATCAGGCCTCCCGCTTCAATGTAAAGCTGCTCCCCAAAAATGGTCGGCAGCCGTGCTGCTTGCGCCAAAGCATTGATACGATTTCGATTCAGGTTTATGAGAGGATCGAAACCACAGACATAAAGGGCATCAGCATCGTTCCTCAGAGAAGCGAAGGCCGGCTCGATATCTTCTGTGCGCTGGATTTCCAATCTGACGACATCGTAGGCAAACGCGCGGGCTGCCGTCTGAATCTCGGCCATCTCCATGACCGAGGCGGGATATCCCACATTGGCCAGGATTGCCAAACGGTGGAGAGTCGGCACCACCTCGTGAATCAATTCGAGACGCTTCCCAGCAACGTCAGAGGCCTGCAGCGATAGGCCGGTGACGTTACCGCCCGGACGCGCCAGGCTCGCTACATGACCGCTGCTGACCGGATCCGCTCCAATCGCGAAGACGATCGGGATGGCGGCTGTGACCTGCTTTACGGCGGTAACTGCGGCTCCCGACGTAACGATGATATCCACTTTGAGCCTCACGAATTCCGCCGCAATCTCGGCGAACCGCTCCTTGCTTCCTTCGGCCCAGCGATACTCGATCGCAACGCTGCGACCGTCGATCCAACCGAGTTCGCGCAGCCGCTGCACAAAGGCAGCGGTGTACGATGTCCAATTCGAGGCTGAAGGCGTCCCGAGGAAGCCGATAGTTGGGATTTTTCCCGCTAGTTGCGCCCACGCTACGAGGGGCCACGCGGTGAAACCCCCGAGTGCCGCGATGAAAATCCGCCGTCGCATGTGTCCCCAATGTCCAGGCTTTTGCACAATCCAGGAAGCCTAGCAGTTTCGACCCAACGATGAGGAAAAATCGTATCCGACCGGCCTGGAAATAAATCAAGCCCAACGTCAGATTTGGGTCAATCTCGTCGTTTTGACCGTGCGCCGGTCACTTCCGGTCTTCCCCTATTAGCGGACATTCTCAGCGTCGGTCGGCATGTCTCAAACGTGCCAACACCGGAAGTGGCGGCCTCTATTTCAAGCTGGGCGTGCCCCGAATGTCCGCTCGGGAGCCCACAAGCCTGATAACCATCGTGATCAGTGCGGCGTGCAAATGCCCCACCTTCACCATGATTTGTGCATACGTCCGACCAATGCCTGCTGGGCAGGGCAGCGCCAATGACAGATCGGTTCCATGATACAACGGATGAGGAGTTCGAGGTGCAGGTTCGCAACCTCGTGCGCCTCGTGTCAGTCTGCACCTTGGGTCTTTTGTCCTTTTCTGCGGGCCTGCTGATCGGGACCTTCTTTCTGTTTTGAACAGTGTTGCGGACGGGCCACTTCCGCTTGAGGTCAAACTCGGAAGTGCACTCACGTAACCGCAGAGTTGCTTTACCCCAATGAACAGACATCGCCAGCTTGGGCAGGCAGTTCCGAAAAGTGCGACGTCACACATTAACGTTGCACGTTAGCTCGTACCACAGCATTCATCGCACTATATCGCCACTATAAAAATGGACATCGTTCCATCTCGACTTTTTATTCCGTTGGGAGCACGCAGGGTTGGTATGCGCCGATCCATGAAATTCGCGATGGCGCTTGTACTGTATCGTTGCACTTCTGGCACATCTGGAGAGATCACATGCTGAAAGCTTTTGGCGCTGCGCTGTTACTGGTCTCCGCGTTAGCGATGACCGCCGACCCGGCACGCGCGCTGCAGGTCGTTGTTACGCAAGTGGACAAGAACACCGACGGGTCCATGACCTACCACTTCGCCGTAAAGACGGATCCGGGCGAGACCTTGACGCCGGGCGCGTCGAAAGCGACCGGTGATTTCGTGACGGTCTACAATTTCTATGGCCTGATTGACGGGTCGGCGAAAGTGCCGGCGGGATGGGAGTTTTCGTCCGAAGCGTCTGGCCGAACCCCGGAATTGGGTGGATACCCGTTGGTATTGCCGGTGGACGTTCCGAATACGCCCAACCTGACCTGGACGGTAACGAAGCCGGTCGCTGCGGGGGTGCAGATCGACGGCTTCACCGCGACTACCCACGTGCGCACAATAGTGGA
>Ga0210405_10002239_pt1 | contig 20365 bp, 17 predicted proteins | sample IncBWH11MmetaG_FD_155492 | JGI IMG/M metagenome (GOLD analysis project Ga0210405, IMG submission 155492) | Forest soil microbial communities from Barre Woods Harvard Forest LTER site, Petersham, Massachusetts, United States - Inc-BW-H-11-M | ecosystem: Environmental > Terrestrial > Soil >... | reverse complement strand
CCGTTGTTTTTATCGACGGTAACGGTGTTGTCCACCGGCGATGCACCGTCGTAATAAATCTGGCCCATGATGCAGGTGGGAAAGTTCGTCGGACCATACGCTTGCAGGGGATTGACGGGAAGGCAATTTGGATCCAAGGGCCCCACCGCCGCTCGGGCTACTACGGCGCTCACGTTAATGATGGTAACGAAGGGAAGTCCGGGATCACCGTTGGCCACTAGGAGCATCTGCGTCCCAGTTGCTTTGTCCACGCCGAACGCCATTTCGTCGGCTCGCAGATCTCCGCAGGTAGGGTCGGAAAAGGCGCGCCCGTTCGCAGAAGCTACGCAACCGGAAATGCCGGTTGGGTTAGTCATGCCTGGGTTAGGTCCTCCATCATAGTCCGCGGACTGGCCCGTGGGGATGGTGGCGATGACAACCGGCGGTTGCGCGGGGGTATTCGTCGTCAGGTCGAAGACCACTACGCTGCTGCTCCCATTGCCAACAAACAGGGTATTGCCGTCTGGCGTGATCGCTTCGCCATCTGGAGCCGACAATGGATTCACCCCGTTTGCGCGAGCGGCGCAGCATTGAGCGCCCGGGAATCCCCCGAACAAGTGGTTTGCACCGAAGGTAGGAATGTTGAACGTCACTCCTCCCGGAATCGCCGTTCTGCAACCATAGCGGGTGAAATTACCGAGAGCGGTAAGGATCGGTGGAATAATATCGTTGCCCGCTCCATCCTTAACGCACCCGCTGGCATAATTTCCCGCTCCGGATACCGCGTTTGGGCCGCCGATGACGTTCGTGGAAATGTCTGTGTCCGTGTCAAACACCGCGACCACCAATCCAACGCGATCCGAGATGAAGAACTTGTGATGGACCGGATCGTCTACTCCGATATCGAACGAGTTAAACGGGCCCCCAGGTTCGCCGGTAGGATTGTGTTCGGGCACCGCGATGACGTCGATGTTCGTGTAAGTGCCGCCGGTGGTGGTGCCGCACACCGGGCAGTTCTTCACGGTTCCGCAGCCGCTCATGATCACAAATAACGCGGTGAGAAGAATAGTAAGCAGAATCCTCGGTCTCATCGAATTTCCTCCTGCGAATTTCCCTCTCCAAGGCCAGTGTCGCCGGCCCCGGCGTTTACCAAATCGCGAACATTCCGTCCCAAAGGAATCACCAGCAGAACTCGTTAGAACCTAAACTGCAAGCGCTGCAGTACCACAAAGAAAGTCTGCGGTACCTGCCCGGTAAAGCTCGGCTGATGAAGCTGATCGACCCCCACGTTGACCATATATTTCACCCAATAGTTCGGGTACCAGTTGAGCCCAAATGTGATTTCGTCGGTGTGATAGTCGTACGTGGGGACAAAGCCGGGCGTCAGGGTGAAGTTAGAGAAGTCGGCGCCTGGGGCCTTGGCTTGAATGCCGGTGTAGCGTAGCGCTACTTCCCAGGCTCCGAGCCCGCGGCCTTTGCCGCCGGGGGTGTCGGGGCCAAAGAATGGGCTCTTCACGCGGGGAGTGCCGTTTTCAGGCCGCTTCTCGCCGGTCAACAGGTAAGTTGTGCCGATGTTCCAAGCCTTGGCACCGACGCCGGGAACGGAGAGAAATCCCAGACCTCCTGGTGTCTCCGATCCGATATCCCAACGCTGCTGCTGCATCTGAACGTACTCTCCACGCATGGCGAACGGTCCCTTGAGGTAGGTAAACTCGCCCTCGTAGCGCTCGGTAGGGCCGTTGATCGCCAATTGCGGGAAGAAGGTGTAAGCGGCGTCGGGAAGGGCGCCGCTGAAACTCAAGTCTCCGGAGAGACCTCGCGCCCGCGCATGATCGATCGATCCGCCAAAGGCGAGCTGTTTCAGCCAATCGTTCTTGCCCTTGCGGAAAGGATAGAAGCGCAATCTGCCTACGAAATCGGGCTCGTTGGTCACATTGTTGGTGACGCCGTTGCGGCCGTTGAACACACCCGCCCACCACTGGATGATGCCGCCCTTAATGTCCCCGTGCAAAGTCATGCCGGGGCTGCGAAAGGCGGTGCCCGGCGAGGGGTACAGCAGAGACTGTAAGCCACGTTCCACGAAGTCGAGGTTGGTGGCGCCGATTCCGGTTTCCTGCGCAAAAGGCTCTTTGAACTGGCCTGCCTGGAACTGGAGTTCAGGCCAGATGCGGACGTTGAGGTAGGCGTCGCGAACGATTGCGCCGGTGGTAGCGTTGGCATCGGTCAGTATGGCGAAATCAAAGTGTGAACCGTAATTGCCCTGGAAGCCGAAACGGGCGCGGCGAACGAGGAACGTGTCGGAAGGCGCCCCATCGCCTTTGTACGCGCGGTAATCTGTGTCCAAATAGCCATATGGGCTGATGCTGAATTGCCCATCGGGGCTCTTGATGAAGAAATGCTCGCCGTTCCACCCCGCCGTCAGAGGAGTGTCTTTTTTCGGAGCCGCGTTCGCCGGGGCCTGATCCACAACCGCTGCTACCGGCTCGGCCTCAAGCAGGACCGCATTCATCAGACGGGGCGCCCCACTGGCGCGACCATCAACCGGAAGGGAACTGGCTTCCGGAGCCGCGCTGCTGGATACAGGCCGAATCTGTGCCGAGCTGTTGTCCGCTGCGGAAGCTTTCGCCGCAACCAACTTTTCCACCATGGCCTTTAGTTCCTCGATTGTCTGGCGTTGCGCTGCGACTTCGCCACGCAGTTGGTCGACTTCGGCCTTGGTTGCGCTTGCTGCGGCGGGGTTGGCGGCGGGTTCCGTGCTTTGGGCAAGAATGATCGAAGCTGGCGCCATCACAAGTGCCAGCAGCACGAGAAGTTTTGTTAGCGAGCACATGGGTTTCTTCTCCCCGGATGATTTGCTAAAAGAGCCTCAGGGCAGTGCGGACACTCGCAGTGCCTTGTTGGTTCGGGTTGACCGAAACTTCAGAGAATCACAAAAATCAAGATTTGATCCGGTATGATTAGCGGACCAGTACCGACTGGCGGGTTTACCATATCGAAATGGAAATTGTCAAGAAAACTTTTCTACTAGCGTCAATTCAATCACTTTTAGTACGTCTCCGGCGGAGGCTCAAAGCTCATGCGAAGAATGCTCTACAGAGCTTCGTTCATCGTTTAGTTAGAAGAAGAATTACCTAACGGGCTACTGGCCTAAATCGAATTTGAGTTGGCACGCTTGCCAACGAAACTCGAATCGCGCGCCAGGCGTCCGTCCGCAGCGCAATCCGTAGCTTCTCCGGGCTTCGATTTTCTGATACACATGAATTTGCACTTCGCTCAGGCCATCCTGCTTTTCTTCGCTGCCGCAATTGCCGGAACACTCAATGCAGTGGCTGGCGGAGGCAGCTTCATTTCGTTTCCAGTGCTGCTGTTTACAGGCGTGCCCGCCATCGAGGCAAATGCCACTAACACGGTGGCTCTATGGCCAGGTCTAGCGGCCAGTGCCGTTGCCTACCTAAAGCGCCTGGACGCACCGCTGCGCTTACTGATTCCGCTGTTGGTGACGAGCCTGGCTGGGGGATGGGCTGGAGCGTTGTTGCTGCTCAAAACTCCGCAACACACGTTCCTGCATCTGGTTCCGTGGCTGCTGCTCGCTGGCACCCTGCTGTTTTCCTTCGGCAATAACATCCGCTCGATCGCAGGGCATGCCGCCGCAGTCGACGATCTCCGCAAGATCTCGTGGCAGGCAATTACGGTGACTTCAATCGTGGAGTTGCTGGTCGCGGTGTATGGCGGATATTTCGGCGCCGGTATCGGGTTCATAACGCTCGGAATGCTGGCAGCGCTGGGTATGCAGGACATTCATGCCATGGGTGCGATCCGGACCTTGCTCGCCGTCGCGATTAACGCGGCCGCCGTCGTCACTTTCATTGTGGCGGGTGCGGTCTTGTGGCCGCAGTGCATCGTGATGATCGCGGGCGCGCTCGCGGGTGGTTGGTTCGGAGCACACTACGCGCAGAAAGCTGATTCCGCGAAGATGCGGTATGTGGTGATCGGCGTTGGTATCGTCATGACCGCATACTTCTTCGTAACCGCTCGCTGAGCGTTGTCGATTTTCGGATTCGCTTGCCGCTGCCTCTTGCCCTTGAGAATCGGCATCCCGGAAGAGTAAATAGAAATTCTTAGGCACGCTTTTCGCCGCCGGGGCGGCCGCAGATTCTATAGAATCAGGTTCAGTGCTTGATAAACTGAGAGCGATACGCTGAGCGTCTTAACGCCGCACCGCTCTATAAGAAAAACTGATAGAGTTCGCTAGTAAAATTAACTTGACTACACTCGCCGTGCCGGTATTTACTTCCACCCTGCTTGTCATTCCGAAAGCTCAGTTTTGGAAGGATCTCCGCCGCGGATTCGATTACGTCTGAATGGAAAAGAGGCCTATGAGCGTCGCACAACACCCGACTTCGACCACTGACTTATTTGCACCTCTGCTGCCGCCCACGCGTTACCTCTTCGGGCCCGGGCCGACAATGGTGGACCCTCGTGTCTATCAGGCGCTTTCTAAGCCGATCGTTGGGCACCTTGATCCCTATTTCATCCAGGTGATGCAGGACGTTCAGGAATTACTCAAGGCCCCCTATGGCACCACTGTGGGCTCCACGCTGGTGATTTCGGGAACAGGTAGCGCGGGCATGGAAGCCGCCGTCGCCAACTTTGTAGAACCCGGAGCCAAGCTGGGGATCTTCGCGAACGGATATTTTTCCGATCGCCTTACGGAAATGGCCAAACGCCAGGGCGCAAATGTGATTCGTTTTGAGAAGGCATGGGGAGAAACTTTCAGCGAAGCAGAGGTTTCGGAATTCATCCAGCGCGAAAAGCCGCAGGTGGTTGGCTATGTGCATGCGGAAACATCGACGGGGGCACTGCAGCCGGGTAATGCAATCTGTGCAGCGGCTCATGAAGCGGGTGCCCTGGTTATCGGCGACTGTGTTACTTCACTCGGTGGAATTCCGGTTGAGTTCGACAAGACCGGAATCGATATCGCGTATAGCTGCTCGCAAAAAGGACTGAGTTGTCCACCGGGCCTGTCTCCGCTGGCGATTTCGCCGCGGGCTATGGATTGGCTGCATGCACGCACCTCACCGGTGCGCAGTTGGTATCTCGACCTCAAGCTGATTCACGATTACTCGACGGTGTCGCACCGCTATCACCACACCGCGCCCATTTCCATGTTCTTTGCCTTGCGCGAGGCCTTGCTGGTGATCGCGGAAGAGGGAATCGAAAACCGCTGGGAGCGGCATCGCCGTTCTCACAAATTATTCGTCCAGGAGATCGAAGCGATGGGCCTGCGCATGCATGTACCTGCCGCCCACAGAATTCCAACGCTCAACACAGTGTTGGTGCCGAACGGAGTGGATGAAGCGAAGGTTCGCAGCCGGCTTTTGCAAGGTCCGGGCATTGAAATCGCCGGCGGATTCGGGCCATTGGCAGGCAAGATTTTTCGTATCGGTCTGATGGGGCCTCTCGCTACCGAAGAAAATGTGCAGTTTTTCCTTGCCGAATTCAAGAAAGCGCTGAAGGCCGAAAGGTACGCGGGATAGATTCGGACTGATCATTTCGACGCGACGATGTTCGTGCGGCGACGCGGGTCGTTAGTGCCTGCCCGAGACCACATGGCGAGTGCCGTGTGGCAGATGTTGGTTAGCGCAAAATGAACAGCCGATAAGAGTAGAACCGGTATCCAAGATCGGTCCACTCCAGAGGCGAGAACACGAGAACGAATGACACTCAAGTCGGTAGACACGCTACTTGACGTTTTACAATTCGCCGATAGCCACACGGCCATTGTCGTTCCCGAGCTTGGAATCAACGTCACGTACGATTCTCTTCGCCAGCAGGTGTTGGCCATGGCGAACGCTTTGGCGTCCGCCGGTATTCGCCGCGGCGACGCGGTTGCGATTGCATTACCCAACGGTCTGCCTGCGATCGTGAGCTTCCTCGCCGCCTCCATCGCCGGCACCGCAGCTCCATTGAATCCGGCATACCCCTACGAAGAATTCCATTTTTTCCTGGGCGATACCAACGCCCGGGTTTTGCTCTGCCCCCCGGTCGGAGCAGAGTTTGTGCGCACGGCTGCCACCGACCGCAAGATTCCGATTTTTTCCGTTGAGATGACGGAGCAGGGAATTGCTCGCATCGTGGATGCGCCTTCCGGCACAAAAGCTGCCGAGCCTACCGCGGACGATATTGCGCTTGTACTCCACACCAGCGGAAGTACGGGACGGCCCAAGCGAGTTCCTCTGCGGCATTTCAACCTTGCCGTGTCATCGGCGAACATCGCGAATACGTACGCGCTTACCCCGGCGGATGTCTCGCTCTGCATTATGCCCCTGTTCCACGTCCATGGCTTGATTGGTTCCACCATGGCGAGTTTGCTTTCGGGCGGGACGGTCGTTGTTCCAACAAAGTTCAACGCCCTCTCTTTTTGGCGAACCGCGCGCGCGCACCATGTGACTTGGTATTCAGGCGTGCCGACCATGCATCAGCTTCTGTTGGCTCGGACGCGCCAGAAGCCGGCGGACGCGGCCTCGTTGCGTTTTATTCGTTCCTGCAGCGCACCATTATCCTCCGAGCTGATTCACAAAATCGAAGGATTATTTGGCGTGCCTTTTGTCGAAGCCTATGGCATGACGGAGGCGGCGCATCAAATGACCTCGAATCCCCTGCCTCCGCGGCACAGGAAGGCGGGTTCGGTCGGCGTTGGCGCCGGCCTGCGCATCAGCATCATGGACAAAGACGGCAACCATCTTGGAACGAACCAGCGGGGCGAGGTGGCCATTCAAGGTGCGAATGTATTTCGCGGATACGAGAATAACGCCGACGCGAACGCTCGCGCCTTTGTGGATGGCTGGTTTCGCACCGGCGATCAGGGGTATCTCGATACCGATTGCTACCTGCATTTGACTGGCCGGATCAAAGACATCGTAATTCGCGGAGGCGAAAACATCGCTCCTCACGAAGTCGACGAAGTTTTGTTGAGGCATCCGGCGGTTGCTGCGGCAGTCACGTTCGGTTGCGCCCATCCTACGCTGGGTGAAGAAGTGGCGGCGGCCGTAGTGTTGCACGAAAAAAATGGGGCGACCGAAGCGGAACTGATCAAGCACAGTCGAGAATTCTTGGCGGAGTACAAATGCCCAACGAAAATTTATCTGGTCGAGAGCATCCCCACCACAGCGACGGGAAAAATTCGACGCCGGGCCGTCGCAGCCGCCCTGGCTGGTGAGCACGAATGAAGTTCCTAATCGTGGGAGCAGGTGCAATCGGCGCATACCTCGGCGCCCGCATGGCGCGCGCCGGTCTCGATGTCACGCTATTCGCCCGCGGACCGCATTTGAAGGCGATGCAAGAGATTGGCGTGCAGGTCAAAAGTGCAGAGGAAGACTTCGAGGTCCGGCCTCGAATTGTTGGTTTGCTGGAAGAAGCCGGAGCAGCGGATGTTGTTTTTCTTGGAGTAAAAGCCCACAGCCTGCCGCAACTCGCTCCTCAGTTGAAACCGGTGCTCGGCCCGGAGACCACAGTTGTCAGCACGCAGAATGGAATTCCGTGGTGGTACTTTCAGGGGTTGGGCGGCGAGTGGGAAAGTCTTCGCCTCGAGCGCATCGATCCCGGGGGAGTGATTTCCGCAGCCATTGAAGCTCGTCGCGTGGTCGGGTCCATCGTTTATTTTTCCACCGAAATCACCACGCCGGGAGTGATACAGCATACCGACGGCAACCGAATTTCGATTGGAGAACCGGATGGCACGCGCTCTGAGCGCTGCCGCGGCATCGCCGAAGCTCTCACGTCTTCTGGCTTGCGTTGTCCCATCACCACTCACATTCGGCAAGAGATCTGGGTGAAGATTCTGGGCAACGCTTCGTTGAATCCGGTAAGCGCGTTGACCCGCGCCACGCTGGTGCAAATGTTGCGCGATCCCGGAGTCTCGGATGTGATTCGCAACATCATGCAGGAAGTGGAATCGGTTTCGAAAAAATTAGGAATGGAACTGCCAGTTTCCATCGATCAGCGAATGGCTGGCGCGGAAAAAGTTGGCGAACACAAGACCTCAATGCTTCAGGATCTCGAAGCAGGTCGGCCAATGGAACTGGAGGCCCTAGTCGGCTCGGTTGTGGAACTCGGCGAGAAGGTTGGTGTTCCGATGACGTATGCGCGAGCGGTGTACAATTGCGCGAAGTTGCTCGGGCAGAGCAGCCTTGCGACTCTGCAGCCGACAAAACCTTCGTGACTCCGGGCGTTCTGCACTCACGCCCATCGACGTTTCTTAAATCAACGAAAAATAATTGCTCGGGGCTTGACAACAGAGGTATACTCCATCTGGTCCACTTAGCAGACCACTTGGGAGCTGCGTTGCCTCCAATCCTCAATTCCGAATTCGAAGCTATACGGCGGAACAAAGTCTACGAAGATGTTGCGCGGCAGATCGAGCGGCTAATTCTCAAGAAGCTGCGGCCGGGTGACAAACTACCTTCGGAGCGCGAACTTGCCGAGACCCTTGGCGTTAGCCGCAGCTCCATACGAGATGCGATTCGCAGCCTCGAACTGATGGGCATGGTGGAACCGCGTCAAGGCGCGGGCACCATCGTTCGCGAAATCACTTCCAACTCGGTGGCGAATCCGCTGGCCAACGCCCTCAAGCACAAAGAGGAGTTGATGAGCGAACTCCTCGATTTTCGCCTGATGCTCGAACCATCACTGGCCTCGCGCGCTGCGACGCATGCCTCGGCGGATGAGATTTCTGAGATGGAAGATATCCTCAAACGGCAAGCGGAAAAGTTACGTGTTGGAGAGAGCACGATCGCCGAGGATTCCGAATTTCACTACGCAGTTGCATTAGCGTCTGGCAATAGCGTTGTGCTGAAAGTGCTGGATACTCTCATGGACTTGCTGCGGGAAACGCGGGAGCGAAGTTTACAAGTCGAGGGGCGTCCGCAAAAATCGTTGGCTGGCCACAACCGCATACTAGCCGCCATCAAGCGCCACGACGCCGAAGCGGCGAAAGCCGCGATGCGGCGTCACATCGAGGACGTCGAAGAGATTGTGTTGAAGAAGTAATGCTTGAGCAGAACGGTTCCGCGAGTGCGAAGTGGGTTCGCACTAACGTTTGCGATGACCAACTGCCGACCATCTGGGGATGATCAGATTGACTGACTTGGGAAATGACGCGACGCGCGAAGCTTTCGCGTCTCGCGATGTGGACCACGCGGGTCACCCGACTGCGACGATTACGCTACGCGTTGCGGAAGCCCGCGTCGAGGATGTCGGTCACGCCATTGCGAGATTGGCGTCGGCTGATCTGCGGCGCATCGGCGCGCGAGCAGGCGACATCCTGAAAATCTTTGGTGGCACGATGGCCGTCGGACGTGCGGAGCTTGCCGATGAAGGGCTCGAAGGCATGATCCAGATCGATGGAACGTGCCGCAGCAATTGCAATGCGGGATTGCAGGAGCAAGTAGCAGTCGCAGTGGTCGAACCCCAACAAGCCGTGGCCGTTCGCTTCACGCCTTTGTGGAAGGGAGCCCCGCCGGCAACTATTGCGCCCGAGCAAATGCTTGAGGACCTAGTCGGCGTTCCGGTTGTTGCAGGCTGCGTAGTGCGCGTCCCAACGTTTTCCAAAGCGGTGAATTTTCAGGTTGTACGCACGATTCCCTCAGGACTGGTCGTCATTGGGAAGCGCACCGACCTTCGCGTGGTGGAGGGGGACCAGACCGTCGCGCGTGCTCCCGCCGTTTCCTATGAAGATATCGGCGGCCTGGAGCGTGAAGTTGCGAGAGTTCGCGAGATCGTTGAGCTGCCTCTGAAGTATCCGCGCGTCTTCGAGCGCCTGGGAATTCTAGCTCCGAAAGGTGTATTGCTCTATGGCCCGCCGGGTACGGGTAAGACGCTTCTTGCCCGCGCCGTGGCCGCCGAGAGCCGCGTGCATTTCATTCACCTCAACGGCCCGGAAATCATGCGGAAGTTCTACGGCGAAAGCGAGGCCAAACTCCGCGAGGTGTTCGAAGAAGCCGCACGCCACGCGCCCGCGATTCTCTTCATCGACGAGATTGATGCAGTCGCCCCCAAGCGCGCCGAAGTGAGTGGCGAGGTCGAAAAGCGCGTCGTAGCACAGCTTCTCAGCTTGATGGACGGTTTCGTGGCCCGCGGGCAAGTCATCATCATCGGTGCGACGAATATTCCCGAGGTGCTTGATCCTGCGCTACGCCGTCCGGGCCGGTTCGATCGCGAAATCGAAATCGGTGTTCCGAACACGCAGGCACGGCTGCAAATTCTTGGAATCCACACCCGTGCCATGCCGCTCGCGCCTGATGTCGATCTCAAGGAGATTGCCGAGCACTCGCACGGATTCGTGGGCGCTGATCTCGAAGCGCTTGGGCAAGAGGTGGGAATGATTGCCCTGCGCGGCTTCCTTTCCGCGTACCCGCTTGAAACCGACGGCGCTGCAACGGTGGAACTGGGTTCTCTGCAGGTGACGCGAGAAAATTTTCTTGCCGGCTTGAAAGAAGTCGAGCCCAGCGCCACTCGCGAATTCTTGATCGAGAAGAGTTCGTCCACATTCGCATCGTTGGGAGGTCTCGCGCCGGTGAAGCGGCTGCTCGATGGGATCGCCGAGCACTCTCACATGCGCGCTGAGATCTACGAACAGGTCGGACTCGCGCCGCCGCGCGGCATCCTGTTTGTCGGACCATCTGGAACCGGCAAGACCGCAATGGCTCGTGCACTCTCAGGCGAGAAGCAACTCCCGCTCATCGCCATCGATGGTCCGCAGCTTTATTCGAAGTGGCTTGGCGAGTCTGAGCGAGCCTTGCGCGAAGTTTTCAAAAAAGCCAGACGTGCCACGCCATGCATTCTGTTCTTCGACACAATCGACGCACTCGCGCCAAAGTTCGGCGCCGATCAATTCGGCACCGATGTCTATCAGAGAATTCTTAGCCAGCTTCTGCGCGAAATCGATAACCTGCGCGATGTCAAAGGCGTTATTCTGCTGGCAGCTACCAATCGTCCCGAGCGCATCGAGCCCGCTCTCTTGCGCAGTGGACGCTTCGACTACATGCTGCTATTCGCCAAGCCAGACGCTGCTGATCGCGCCGCCATCATGTGCCTTTGCTGCCAGCGCGTGCCTTTGGCTCCAGATGTCGATTTCAACGAGTTTGCGGAACAAATGGAGGATTTCACCGGCGCCGATATCGAAAGCCTGTGCAAGAAGGCGACGCTATCCGCGATCGTGGAATTTCAGAATGGCACGCGCCGCGCGCCGTTAGTCGTACTGCGCAGCGATTTTCTGGCGGTTCTGGAATCCGATCACGGAAGTCTTTCGCAATTGACCAAGGCGAATGCATCGAACTTGAAACGCGGCACTGGGGATTCGTTCCCCGGCGCATCTGCGATAACGCAGCACTGATGTTACGAAGACTAACGAGGTTTGATTATGAGTTATACCGAACTCACGGTTTGGACGCGCGGCATCATCATGGACAAAGAAGGCCGCGACATCGTTAACTCCATCTCGGCGTCGGCGCGGCTCGAAGGCAAGTACGCGCAGGCTATGGAGAATTACGTTGACAATCCCGATCGCACCAACTGCCCCACGCGCAAATATTGCCGGATTAGCGACGAAATTCTCGAAAACGAGCTCACCTACGAAAATGAGAAGCCCAACATCGTCGTGCTGGTGGAAGGCACGATGGTGAAAGGCTGGGACTATATGCGCGGCATGCCGGCCGGCGGCACGCTGGTGATCAACACGCACTACACGCCCGATTACATGATCCGTTTCGTTCCCGGGCCGGAGCGATTGGCTCAACTGGTGTGCGTTGATGCCGCCAAGCTGGCGAACCACAAATGGCTTTACTACCGGCTGGGTGAGCTTGGCCTCGACCGCCTTTCGACCGAAGGCGCGGCCGAAAGAAATAAATCCATCGCACCCGATATCGCGGCGCCGCTAATTGCCGCGGTCGTAAAGACTACGGGCATCGTCAAAATGAAAACCATTGAACCGATGATAGCCAACAAAAACGCATTCGAAATGGCTCTCAACGAGTTACATATTATGCCGCTGAATCCAGTGGCCGTGTAGGAAGGAACTCATGTCGACTAAAGGCACAAAAATTCCCGATTGGCTTACCGTTCCATTCGCCGGCATCACGCCCGCCCCGTCGCAGGAAAAGGGACAGGACCTTTTCCCCACCGGTAACTGGCGTTCGATCCGCCCGGTCTATCGCGACAAGTTGCCACCCTGCAACAACGCCTGCGGGACCAATGAAAAAATTCAGGGCTATCTCGACCTCGTGAAGCGAGGCAAGTACATCGACGCCTACGCGCTCATCAAGGAGGACATGCCTTTTCCGTCCGTTACCGGCCGCGTGTGCTACCACCCGTGCGAGCAAGCCTGTAACCGTGGAAAATATGATGAGGCTATTTCGATCCGCGCGGTCGAGCGCTTTCTCGGCGACCTCGGACAAGCTCTGACGCACGATGTGGTAAAGCCCGGGAAGCCCAACGGAAAGAAAGTAGCCGTCGTCGGCTCTGGCCCTGCGGGTCACAGCGCCGCTTATCAACTCGTGCGTCTCGGCTACAAAGTGACGATCCTGGAAAAATCTCCCAAAGCTGGAGGACTGAATCGCGGGGGCATTCCTGATTGGGTTCTTCCGGCTCACATTCTCGATCGCGAAATTGAGCGCCTGGAGCAACTGGGCATCACGATCAAAACCAACGTCGAAGTTGGCAAGGACGTCACTTGGGACGATTTGAAAAAGAATTACGACGCTTGCGTGCTGGCCATTGGCCTCACCGAACCCAACAGCGTGCGAGCCGAGGGTGAGAACAAAGAGGGCGTGCTCTACGGCCTTCCGTTCTTGCGCGACATCGGCATGGGCACATCCAAGGTGAAACTAGGCGCTCGTGTCGCCGTGGTCGGTGGAGGAAATACGGCCATCGACTGTGCACGCGAAGTGCTGCGGCAGGGTGCTGTGGAGGTGACCATGATCACGGTAGAGGCGAATCCTAAAGAGATGCCGGCCTCGCCGGAAGATCTGCATGACATGCTTGAGGAAGGCGTGGATTTGTGGCATGGCCGCGCGGTGACGGCGGTTCTGGGCAACGGCAAGGTCGAATCGCTGCAACTGCATCCCGCGCGTTTTGCCGGCGCTATCAACGCTTCGCCCATCAACGTCGATCGCGAAGCTCCCGCGGAACGCTTCGCCGTTGACAATGTAATCATTGCGATCGGCCAGCGTGCCTCGGTCGGTTGGCTGCCTGACGAATTCAAGAACGAACGCGGAACCATCCGGATTGACAAGTTCGGTCGTCTTGGCGACACAAATTTTTTTGCCGCCGGAGACATCACCCAGGTCGGTTCGGGTCAACCCTTGATGGTGGTGAATGCCGTTGGCGACGGCAAGCGCGTCGCTTTCAACCTGGACACGGTGATGCGGGGCGAGGCGTTGCAGCCGCGCACGATTCCGGTGGACGTGATCATGGATTTGAATCGCATGAACATGACGTACTTCCCACACTTCCCGCGCGTTCAGCAGGCGATGCTGAATCCAAACAGCCGGCGCAAAACGCAGGATGAAGTGATTCAGGCTTTCTCCGAAGAACAGGCAGTCGAAGAGGCCGGCCGCTGTTTCAGTTGCGGCACGTGCAACGCCTGCGACAACTGTTATCTGGTATGTCCCGAGCCTTGTATCGCGCGTCCAGAGCGGTCGAACGGCCTGTACAAAATTCTTGTCAACTACTGCAAAGGCTGCCGCGTGTGTATTGAGGAGTGCCCAACCGGCTGCCTGGAGGGCGTGCCCGAGCTCGACTTCGATACCGGAGTCGTGCGTATGGATACTGCATTCGCGATCACGCCCGGTCTGCACGGACGTCAAGCCGAGGAGCTGCGAAACCTGGGCGAGCGTCCGGCAAAGAATATTTAGTATTGAAACCAAGATGCAACGTCGCAGCAGTGTCGACGATAGAGATTTTAGAATTCGCGGAGTGAATTATGGCAACAGTTACTGAAGCAAAGAAGAGAATGGTCCGGATTAATGGCTGCGTCGCGTCGGCGCAAGCCGCTAAATATGCAGATGTCGACGTAATCGCGGCGTACCCGATTCGTCCGTACACGGCGACGATGATGGCGCTGGCGCAAATGGTTGCAAACGGCGAACTCGATGCCGAATACATCGTGGCCGATAGCGAGCACTCGCAGTTGAGTATCGCGCACGGAGCTTCATCGTCTGGAGCGCGCGTTTTTACCGGCAGTTCCGGCGTGGGCGTGCAGTTCGCTTACGAACTTTATTCGCCGATCTCGGGAAGCCGCATGCCGGTGCAGATGATGATCGCCGACCGCACGCTCGATCCTCCCGGCGATTTCGGCTCCGAACATACCGACGCACTCTCGACTCGTGACATGGGCTGGCTCATGGGCTGGTCCTGCGATGCGCAGGAAGCATTCGACAATCATCTGATCGCGTTTCGCATCGGCGAAGATCCGCGCGTGCTTTTGCCGCAGATGGTTTGCCAGGACGGTTTCTTCGTTTCGCACATTACGGGCGATGTAGAGTTGCCCGATCAGGGCCAGGTCAACGAATTCCTGCCGCCTTACAAGCATCCCTATCCGCTCGATCCGCGGCATCCGGTTTCGCACGGCCCGCAGATCATGCCGGAGCAAGGGCCTCCACTGCAGTTGGAGCGGGCTCGCGCCATGGAGGGTTCGATGGCCGTCATCGAGGAAGTGCACGACGAGTTCGCCAAGATTTTTGGCCGTCGATACGACCCATGGGTTGAAGAGTTCATGACCGATGACGCCGAAGTCGTGTTCTTCCTGCAAGGCGCTCACGCGGTGACGGCTCGCTTCGCGATTCAACACATGCGCGAACGTGGACTGAAGGTCGGCATGGCGCGCCTGCGCACCATCCGGCCATATCCCACCGACCGCGTGAACGAGATTCTCAGCAAGTTCAAAGTCGTGGGCGTCATCGAAACCAACATGGGTCTCGGTAGCGTAAGCAGCGGCGGTTCTTTATACGCTGAAGTTTGCGCGGCTCTCTACGAAAGCAAAGAGCGGCCGCTGGTGCTCTCGTTCATGGCGGGCATGGGTGGCGAGGCGATCGTGCTGAAGGAATTTTATTGGATGACCGAAAAAATGCTGGATGCGCAGAAACGCGGCAAGATCGAAAAGCGCACCCACTGGGTCGGTTTCGAACACTAAGGTTTCTGGTGTAGCGGATTTACTCCGCGTGAGATTTAGGATTGATGCAGGGCCTTGGGCTTTGCGATTTGGAGGACTGATATGGCAACCATCGAAGTGCAGCGGCAAATTCTACCGATTCTCGCCAGCCCGAATCAGGGAGCGCGTTTCTATAATCCTGATCTACCGTCGTCCGAGCCCTTTGTGCCGGGCCATCGCACCTGCGCGGGCTGCGGGCCCTCCATCCAATACCGGATGACGAGCAAGGCTTCCGGCGACAATACGATTCTGGTTGGGCCGACAGGCTGCATGTATGTCGCCAACAGCTCGTATTTGTGTACGCCTTATAACGTGCCGTGGGCGCACACCCAGATTGGCAGCGCCGGCAGCTTTACGGCGGGCGTGGCCGCGGCCTATGAAGCGATGATCCGCAAGGGTAAATGGAAGGGCGAATTTCCGAACATTATTTGCGAGGCGGGCGACGGCAGCGCCTCCGACATTGGACTTGCCTCGATCTCGGGCGCGCTTTATCGCAATCACGATTGCCTGATCATCTGCTACGACAACGAGCAATACGCGAATACAGGCATTCAGGCCTCGTCGCGCACGCCCTACGGCGGTATGACGACTTTCTCTCCTCCGGGTCCGGAAGTTCCGGAAGGGAAGAAATTATTCCCGAAGGATCTCGCGCGCATGATGGCGGCCGGGCATCCGCACTGTTATGTGGCCACGGCGAGCGTCGGTTATCCCATCGACCTAATGAACAAGGTGCGGAAGGGACTCAACCACAAAGGCGCGGCGTATCTCATGATCTATACTCCCTGCCAGAAAGGGTTCGTCTACGAGACTCCGCGGTCCATCGATCTTGGCCGGCTCGTTGTTGAGTGCGGCCTCTATCCTATGTGGGAGTGGAATCCCGAGAAGCGCGAATATGATTACAGCTTCCGTCCGCAGAGCATGCGGCCGGTTTCCGAGTATTTGAAACTGCAGGGACGATTCGGACATCTCCACGCCGAGCACATCGCTTCGCTGCAGAAGTTCGCCAACCAGCAATGGAAGATGATGGGAGTTGAACTGCCCGAAGCCCTGGTTCAGGCGGCAGACGCGAAGAACCTGACCAACATGGCAGCAGCGGCAGAGGCGGAGGCGGTTGCGCAAACCATATGAACACAACAGCGAACATTCCCGCTAGCAAAACCGGACCCGAAGTCGAACCTGAGGGACAGGAAAGTTATATTGTCACGGAAGGCAAAAAGCGCGGTGCGACGCGCGACGTACGGCCGGACGCGGCGTTCGACCGCTACTACACCGTGTTGCGCGTGCATCCAGGCGACGCGGTCCTCACCGATAACTGGCATACCAACGAAGTGCTCAGCCATGCGCGGGCCAACTTCGAAGGGGTCACGTTCGTGATGCGCACGCTTGAGGCGTGGGGAGTGATGATCGAAAACGATCATCGCGCTTACTACACCGCGGGCGGACGCATCTGGATGCTCGACATCGAGCCCTGCGAAGGCAAGAAGGCGCGATTGCCCGGTACTGCCAGCGGTAAAGGATAGCGGACGGTTGAGCCGCATCCAACTTATCGACGACACGCCGGAAATTGCCGAGCTTCTCACCTTCGCTCTCCGCGACGCTGGCCACGAGGTATTCGCTTCCGGATATACCGATTCGGTCAACGATCTTTTGACAGAGCACCGCGCCGATGCTCTTGTGCTCGATTGCTCTGCGTACGAAATGAGTGAGGCGTTGTTCGACAGCGTGCGCCACCATCCAGATCACGCCGAGCTTCCCATCGTCATCATCAGTGATACGCCGGAGGAAGCGGACGCAAGCCTCGGCGAGCGCAGCGCTCAAAGAGTCTTGCTGATTCCGAAGCCTTTTACCGCGTCGCACGTCGCAAGAGCGCTCGCTCAGCTGCTGGGATGAAGGTCAAAATCAACATGCCACTGTGGAGCATGGACGATTGGCAATTCGTTGAGCGCGAGACCGTAATCGACCCAAAGGGCAGGCAGTGGACGGTCGCGTTGATGGATGTGCTGGGGCAGAAGGGCGATCCCGACATGCCCGACAAGATGCTCGAATTGCAATATTCTTCGGGCCGGTATTTCACGCTCATCTATTCGCCGAGTGGTGCGGTTCAGCGCGAGCGGGGCTACGCTTCTCTGGAAGAAGCGACAAATGCGTATGGAAATCTTCTCGTGGGCGTCATCGATGGAAGCCTCGATCCATCGCAGCCTGTTTTCCGGCAGGATTTGGAAGATTGATTGCCGGCGTCAACAGGAGCTGAAGCCCTGGACATTTTCCGTCGTTTTACGCGGCGCTGAAGCGCCGCTATTCCACTCAATGAATCTCGGCAGCCGCAGGGGCGAGTCTACCTTCCCGGATCCAAATCCCTCATGATTACGTGAAGCACCTGGCCCGCGAGTCGCGCTTCGCGTTCGGAAATTACAGTCCGTGGGCCGGTCTCACCGTGATCTCGATATGAACGGGCGACTGCGGGAAGGCGGGCGCAACCGCCGCGAATCAACCCAGCTCTCTCGGCCACCGTGAGCCTTGTTTCGAACGACCACTCGGAGATTTTTTCCGCGGGTGCGCCTGACTCAATCAGTGCAGTCAAGCCTTTATGTTCCAATGCATCCGTAACGATAGCTTCTAGAATTCCACAAGAGTTCAAAAGCGCATCGTCAAATTTTCCCTCATCGAAGGCACGGCGGCTATCGGCATAGGCCTGCTCGAGGACGGGACGAATCTCCGTATTGTGAACGAAGTCAAAACGATGCGGAGCCGGCTGCGCCGATGATGCGGAGGCAATTGCGGCATCGTCTTTTTGAGAAAGAATGGCTACGGCTTGCTCAAGCACATCGATTAGCCGCTTAACGATCACTTCCGGCGCCGCACCTTCGACCGCGCTGCCACTATCTGAGCGCAATAGGAACGCCTGGCTAAAGGCTCGAGCAAGCCAATGGGCTTTGCTGCCTCCGGATAATTGGTTGATGGTGACTCCGCACTCTTCCTGCCAGGCGCGAGTGGCGGCGATTACGGATCCATCGGAAGGATTAGCTGCCAGAGCCTCGCCAAGCTGCCGACCGCGGCGGATGAGGCCATCGAGATGAGACAGGTAAGTTTCGACTTGGGCTTGCAGACTATCGTTCATGGGTTAGGTCTCTGCGTACCTTGCCGCGTCACTATCGGGCTACAGAAACAGCCGGACTCCAAAAGTATGAACCCTGCCTGCAAGGCAAAGGTGAGGCACGGCTTCTCGCTTTATGCCACCTGAAGATAATGCCACCTGAAGAAACTCACCCCTGCGATGATTCCGTTCTTGACAGTCCCGGACGGGCGTGCTAAATTCACTGCCGCTAAGTGGTTCGATGACTGGACCAGTCTAGCACCAGTTGGCTCACTCTCGGGTCAGGAACGTGCTGAAGCCGGCTGGCACGACGCAGCAAATCGCCGCCACGCTCGCGGCGGCTGCCGGTGCGATACCTGCAGCGAAGTGCGAATCTTCCGTGTTGAAGTTCGACTAGCCGTCATGGAGGCATGTCTATGGCAGCATCTGCGGCTCCGCTGATTCATCCGTCCCGTATTTCCAATCGCTGGGTTCAGCTAGTGGCTGGCATCATTGCGATGATGGCGATCGCCAACCTGCAGTATGCCTGGACCCTGTTCACCAAACCCATGCAGGCGCATCTCCATGTAACGCTGACGGCGATCCAAGGAATTTTCAGTCTCTTCATTCTTCTGGAAACCTGGCTGGTTCCTTTTGAAGGAGCTCTCGTCGACCGCATTGGCCCGCGCCTGATGCTGGGCGTTGGCGGCGTTCTGGTTGGCTTGGGCTGGGTATTCTCTGGACAAGCCGAAACGCTTCGCGGCCTGTACTTCTGGTATTGTCTGGGCGGAGTTGGTGCCGGCATCGTCTACGGCGGAACCATCGGCAACGCGCTGAAGTGGTTTCCAGACCACCGCGGCCTATGCGTTGGCCTGACCGCTGGCGCGTATGGCATCGGCACTGCCGTAACCGTGTCTCCGATTGCCTCCATGATCGCAAAGTCCGGTTACCAGCATACTCTGGTGTTTTGGGGGATCATCCAGGGGGTGGTCGTGCTGGCCGCGGCCCTGTTCCTGGCGAAACCGCCTGAGGGCTGGACTCCTCCCAACTGGACGGAAAAGGAGGCAAAGATCAAGCAGCACGTGCGCAGTTCGGCCGTGGACATGACACCGTTGCAGATGCTGCGCCAACCCTCCTTCTACATGATTTACCTAATGATGACCATGTTGTCTTTCGGCGGCTTGGTGGTGACGGCGCAACTGAATCCCATGGCCGTCTCCTTCCATGTCGATAAGGTTATCGTCGCCTGGGGCATGAGCGCCCTGGTCATGGCGATCTCGGTGGACCGCTATCTGAACGGGCTGACGCGACCGTTCTGGGGATGGGTCTCCGACCATATCGGCCGGGAAAACACCATGTTCATCGCCTTCACCCTGGAAGCGATCGCGGTGTTTGCCCTGCTCCAACTGATCAGCCGTCCAGTGTGGTTCATCGCGCTGTCGGGCTTGTGCTTCTTCGCCTGGGGCGAGATCTTCTCGCTCTTCCCTTCCATCACTGGCGACCTGTTCGGGAAGACTTGGGCGACCACCAACTACGGCATCGTCTACACCTCAAAAGGAATGGGCGCTCTGTTTGCCGGTTTCGGTGCTGCCTGGTTGTTCGAGAAGACGGGCTCGTGGACCAAGGTCTTCTGGGCGATGATTGCCTGCGATCTGATCGCCGCGTTCCTGGCTTTGTTCTGGCTGAAGCCACTCGCCGCCCGCACGGTCGAGGAATCGAACACGGGCCTGCGTGCGGTGGGCCTGTCGCCGGCGAAGGCGCGCAGCGTGGCCTAGCGAAACCAGGCTGTAGGAAAATACAAAAGGGCTCTCTTCCTGGAAGAGAGCCTTTTATTGCCTAGCCGGGCAAGCGCTGTCCGCGAGTTTCCGCGCCAAACGGAATCAACAGCAGACCGAGTGCGAAGGCGATCGACGTCATCGCGACCGGAACTCCTAAAGAACCGAAATGACGAACCCCGAAACCAACCAGGAAGGTAATCCCCGCGCCGCCGAAGCGGGCAAACGATGTGGAAAAGGCGAAAGCGCTGGCGCGGCACTCCGTGGGATATTGCTCGGGCAGCCAGAGCGTATAGACCGCAAAGTTAGCTCCTCCCAACCCTAGAAAGAATA
>Ga0210405_10002238_pt1 | contig 20366 bp, 10 predicted proteins | sample IncBWH11MmetaG_FD_155492 | JGI IMG/M metagenome (GOLD analysis project Ga0210405, IMG submission 155492) | Forest soil microbial communities from Barre Woods Harvard Forest LTER site, Petersham, Massachusetts, United States - Inc-BW-H-11-M | ecosystem: Environmental > Terrestrial > Soil >... | reverse complement strand
CCTATCGTTCAGGGGACTCAGAACCCGCCCTTCATTCAGAAAGCCACCGGTTTCCGTTACCTCGATGGACCAGTGCCGACTGGACATCCCGGGGGTGGAGTAGGCATTAGCAACCCAGGTTTCGGGCGGACCTCGAACCCTGACATCCCCAATAATTGGCAATGGAACTTGTCATTGTCCCGGGAGCTGTTCCGGAACAATACCATGCAGGTGAGCTACGTCGGATCGCGTGGGCTGCATTTACAGAGTTACACGGACGTTGCCCAAATTGCCCCGAATTGTACCGGCCCAGGGGTCAATACTGCTGGGCTTAACATCCCAGCCGGTGACACTTGCCGCCAGTACTTTGCCTTATTCACGATAAATAACAATGGGAACGGTAACGCCGGGTTCCGTCCCTACATGAGTTATTTCGGCCAAGCCACGAGTGGCCAGGCACAATTCCCCGTGATGGACTTCTCGGGCACCTCTAAGTATCAGGCACTCCAAGCCTTCTGGAAGGGCACCATTGACAAGCGAGGATCGATCTATCAATTCTCGTATACTTGGTCGAAGACCCTCGCCCTTGAGGGCATCCAGGGCTTGATCGGCCAAGGCAACACAGACATCCTCAGCGACAACTCGAACCCCAGGCTGGACTACGGCCCCTCGGCCTTCGACCGCCCGCAAATCTTCACTGGCTCTTTGGTCTATGCCCTTCCGACCTTGAACAGGGACAATGCCTTCGTGAAGAACGCGGTGAATGGCTGGTTCGTAGATCCAATCATCACGCTTGAGAGTGGCACACCCGTTATTCCAGGCACCGGGCCGGATCTCTGGGGTACCGGAACAGGTGCGGATCGACCGAACCGTGTCGCTGGTCAGCCATGTCACATCAATATGCCCGGTCTGAAGCAACAAATCCTTAACCCAAATGCTTTCTCCATCTACAGTTTGCCGATCGGCACCGACGGCAACGCTTCCCTCGGAAATTGCTACGGTCCGGGTGTCGACAACTGGGATATCGGCCTGCACAAGGAATTCAAGCTCAGGGAGCGCCTCCATATGGAATTCCGCTTTGAATTCTTTAACGCCTTCAATCGGGCTGAATTCCAGGGCGTCAATGGCGGCTTGGGTGGGCCTCAGCTTTGCTTTTCCGATAAATCCGGCACACCAGTCGACGTACCTGGTCTTGCCGGCGATCCTTGCTTCTTGCTCGGTAACCCAACCGGCGCGCAGCAAATACCCTACACAGCGGCGAACGTGATTCCCAAGGCGACTGTAATAAGGATGATTGGCGGAGTGGCGACTCCGGTCACCGGAAACACGCTGCTTTCTTCCACTTTTGGCCAGGCGACTTATACTCGCCCCGCCAGGCAGATTCAGTACGCTCTACGATTCACCTTCTGAGGCTTGACGGACAAGTTGCTCCAGCGTCTAATGGAGGCGGGGCTCAAAAGAGCCTCGCCTCTCTTTATTTTGATGGGAAATTCTCCAGTGCGTTTCCAGACCGCTTTCCCGGGTTCTGTCATCCGACTTACTGCTCCCTTACTTGCAATTTCGCTCGTTATACCAGGGGTTTCCGCTGCCCAGCAGATGCCGGACCCGCTTGATCAACACTACAGTGCCGCCCAGACGTTCCAATTAGCCGGAGATTTGGACCACGCGGAAACGGAGTACCACCAGGTGCTTGGTCTTGCTTTGCGACATTTGGGCAATCTTCTGGCTGCTGAAAAGAACACTTCCGAGGAGGCCGTCCGCTTGCTTGAGGACGCCGTGGCCGCGCAGCCCGCCGACGAGAACGCCCGCACAGACCTTGCCATGGTTTACTTCCGAGCGGGGCACTGGGATCGGGCCAGCGAACAGGCCGCCCAGGTGGCCAAAGAGAATCCTCGCAATGTTCGGGCCTTGCAACTGCTGGGAAACATCGAGTTCGCGCAGGGCAACTTTGCGGCCGCCGCGGACCACCTGCACACGGCTCTGGGACTTCAAGGCGACTTTGACACCGCCTACTCGCTGGCGCTTGCCTATCTTAGTCAGCACAAGTTGGCGGAAACAAAGCTTTTGTTTGACGAACTGCTGAATGACATGGGCTCGACCCCAGAGCTCCATGTTCTCCTCGGCCGGGCGTATCGCGAAACGGGATACCTCGATGAAGCCCTCAGGGAATTCAAGAAGGCTATCGAGTTGGATCCGCGCTACCCGAGGGTTCATTACTATCTCGCCTTGGCTTATCTCGCCCAAGGAGAAAAGGAACGCTTTCCCACAGCGCGCCCGCTTTTCGAGCAGGAGCTCGCGATTAATCCGAAAGAGTTCTTCAGTACTTTTTTCCTGGGCGTTATTTATCTGGAGGACCGCGACTTTCCCGAGGCCGAAGAATACCTAAAAAAGGCAGTTCAGCTGCAGCCAGACAATCCCGATCCTCTCCTCTATCTTGGCCAAGCGTATTTCGAGAGCGACCAGCCAGAGCTGGCCATTGAGTCCTTGAAGAAGTCAATTGCTCTAACGACCGACCCGTCGCGCAACCACTATCAAGTATCGAAAGCCCACACCATGATTGGCCAAGTCCTGCTCAAGATGGGTAAGCAGCAGGAAGCCGAGACGGAACTGAAGCGCTCGCAGGAACTGCGATCCCAGGCCTTCCAAAACGACAAGGACGCGCAAGATGCTCGCGAAATGGGACAGCATGAGTTGCTGCCCGAACTTCAGAACGTTGAGGAAAAGCCGGCATTCTTGGGGGACCGGCCTCCTCCCGATGCTGGGGAGGAAAAAAAGACGCGGGAACTCCGCGCGTCTCTCACCGAGATTCTGGCGAACGCTTACAACAATCTAGGAGTCATTCAGGCGAGGCGCGAACGGTACGCCCCGGCAGCCGATTACTTTCAAAAAGCTTCGCGATGGAAGCCCGATTTAGCGGGCTTGGACCGCAACTGGGGTTTGGCGAGTTTCCGTGCTCAGCGCTTCGAAGAAGCCGTCGGCCCGCTCGCGCGTCAGCTTGCCCGTCAGCCGGAGGATGTCAAAACGAGGGATGCGCTCGGCTTGAGTTACTTCATGACAGGCCAATTCGCCAAAACACTCGAGGTGTTTCAGCCCGCTTTGGCAGACCTTCCAGATGATCCAGGAATCCTGTACGCGCTGGGAGTTTCCCTGGTCCGCACGGGAGATTCAGCGAGGGCGTCGTCCGTTTTTCGGCGGATGCTTGAAAAGAACCCGAATGTTGCCGAAATGCATGTTCTCCTGGGTCAGGCCGATGCCGACCAAAATCAGTACACTTCCGCCGTCGAGGAGTTTACTCGCGCACTGGAACTTGATCCAAAGATCGAAGGAGCGCATTTCGGCCGGGCGCTCATTCTTCTTCACGAAGGAAAGGTCGACGATTCGGGGGCGGAATTTCGCGCAGAGCTTGAGGCGCATCCCGCAGACGCCAAAGCCAAGTATCACTTGGCCTACGTCCTTCTGATGCAGCAGCAGAAAGATCAGGCTTTCACTCTGCTGTCCGAGGTGGTTCGCGACAAGCCGGATTATGCGGACGCTCAATATCAGCTTGGCAAGATCCTACTCGATCGGGGAGCAGTGAAGGCCGCGATAGAAAGATTGGAAATGGCGGTGCGACTCGATCCCACGAAAGACTATAGCTATTTTCAGTTGAGTGTGGCCTACCGGCGCGATGGCCGGCTCGAAGACGCTCAACGCGTTCTCAAGGATTATCAAAAACTGAAAGCGAAAGAACGCGGGACCGACCGGCCGTGAACGTCGGGCGCAAGTTGCTTTTGAGCAAACCAAGAACTCGAGCCACGCGACGGCAAATAGCCGTATGCGGCCTGGCTCTTTTCACGATACTCGCGTTTCTCACAGCACCGCTGGTGGCGGACGAGGATTCACAGAAGTTTGCTCGCGTCGCCACGCTGATTCAAACTGGAAAACTCGACCAAGCCGAAGAACTACTCTGGGAGGTCTTGACCCAGCATCCTGAGAACGCCGAAGCCTTGAACCTGCTTGGGAGCGTCCGCTTGCAACAGAAACGCTTTGTTGAATCGGAGACGCTGTTGCGTCGGGCCACCAGCTTGGCTCCGGCCTTACTTCCCGCCTATATCAATCTGGCGCGCGTCTTCCGTGCTCAAGCCGAGACGGACAAAGAGGTCGCCATTCTTTTGGACGCGCTGCGTCTGGCTCCGAGCGACGCGGAGGTGAACTCGAGCTTGGCGGCGGCGTATTTACAAGAAAATGATTATCCACGAGCCTTGGAGGCGCTTCAACGTATTCCTATTCAACATCGGCCGGACAGCGCGCTGCCTCTCTTGGCAGCCAGCTACCTGGGTTTGGGCCGGGTTACGGAAGCTCGAGCACTCGCGGCGGCCGTAGCCTCGCGCGCCGCGAAAAACCCGGCGCTCCGGGTTGAGTATGCGGAGGTGCTGTTGGATTTCGATCTCACGAACGATGCCCTCGCCCTACTCGAAATCGCCCAGAAGCAGCAGGCTCCTACTTCCAGATTGTACTTTGCCCTGGGACGAGCCCGGGAGCGAAAGGGCGATATCCTCATGGCCCAGAGGGATTTTCGGCGAGCCGTGGACTTGGACTCCACCTCGATGGACGCGTTGCAGGCGCTGGCACGCGTGCTGGTGGCCCAGGGACAATGGGAAAAATCACTGGAAGTTCTCAGCCGCGCCCGTGTAGCCGCCCCGAAGTCGCCGGACGTTCTGCGCAAATTTGCTGCCGCTAGCCTGCATGCGGGACATACGGCGGATGCAGTGGATGCGGCGCAACAGCTTGTCAACCTGCGGCCCGACGAACCGGAGGCTTTGTACCTGCTGGGCGTCGCGCAACTCCAGGCTGGTGACACGGAAGAGGCTCGCTCCACGATTCAGGAATATATAAAGCTGCGTTCCCGGGACCCGCTTGCCTTCCTCGCACTGGGGATGGCCGCAGCTGGCTTGCGCGACTTTCCGGCCGCGCGGGAAAATTTCGAACAATCGATCAAGCTCGACCCAAATCAGGTGGAGGCCTATTATCAGCTGGCTCTCATTTCACGCGACCAAGGCGACAACCAGAACGCCATCTCTCAATTGATGAAAGCTGTTGCCGTCGATCCCAAGCATGCCCAAGCTCATGCTCTGCTTGGGACGCTTTATTTACAGCAGCGCCAGTATGATAAAGCCCAGGAACACTTGACGCGCGCGGCGGAGCTGGCCCCCAGCTTTCCTGATACGCACTACCAATTGGGACTCCTGTATGCGCGGTTGAACCAGCGCGAGCATGCTCAGCGTGAAATGGAGCAGTTCCACAAGTTGAAAGAGAAAGAGAATCCAGGTCCTGTGCAGCCCGGATCAAAGCCCGCCCACTCCTCACCGCCGTATCCTCCATCGTGACCCGAACTCCCACTCCGCCGATCCGTGCGTTTTCTCGCTTGGGTTTTTTGGGCGTACCAGCTGCGTTCTTAGCCTTGCTTGTACTTTCGATGAGCCTCCTCAGCCAACTTGCCCCAGGCCAGGAACCGGCCGCTACACTTCCACAACTCGTGGACATCACTGATTCCACCGGCATTAAGTTCGAGCATCTGTCGTCGTCCGACAAGAAGTTTATCGTCGAGTCCATGTCTGGCGGCGTAGCGTTGATCGATTATGACCGCGATGGCTTGCCCGACATTTACTTTACGAATGCACCGACCGTGGACATGGCGCTCGCGGGCAAAAAGGCTCGTGGTGCTCTTTATCATAACAATGGCGATCGGACATTCACCGACGTGACCGACAAAGCGGGGGTCGGATTTCCCTGCTTCGCCATGGGGGCGGCCGTCGGGGACTATAACAACGATGGCTGGCCCGATTTGCTGGTGACTTGCCTCGGCGGCGTCGTTTTGTACCGCAACAATGGCGACGGCACTTTCACGGATGTGACCAAACAAGCCGGCCTCAACGACACACAGTTTGCCACAGGGGCCGCCTTTGGAGACTACGATGGCGACAGTTGGGCGGACCTGTTCGTCTCCCACTACGTGGACTTTCACCTGGATGACCTTCCCAAATTTGGCTCCAGCAAGACTTGTCAGTACCACGGTCTGGCCGTGCAGTGCGGTCCAAGGGGGTTGAAGGGTGCTGGCGACCTCCTCTTCCACAACAACGGAGATGGCACCTTTACCGACGTATCCAAAGCTGCCGGAGTAGACGATCCACACGGCTACTACGGCTTAGGAGCCGTTTGGTCCGACTTCAATGAGGATGGTCGCCTGGACCTGTTTGTCGCGAACGATTCCACGCCAAACTTCCTCTATCGCAATGAGGGTAAAGGCCATTTTACGGAAATGGGGTTTCTCGCCGGAACTGCTGTGAGCCAGGATGGGTCCGAGCAGGCCGGCATGGGAGTTGCTCTCGGCGATTATTTGCACACGGGTCGCCTCTCTCTTTTCATTACACACTTCTCGGAGGAGTACGCAGCCCTATTTCGCAATGATGGTGGAATGAGCTTCACTGACGTTTCTTTCCATGCCGGCGTCGCGGCGCCGACAATTCCCTACGTTGGCTGGGGCACCTCTTTTTTCGACTTTGATAATGATGGTTGGCCGGATCTTCTTCTGGTGAACGGACATGTCTACCCCCAGGTGGATACTCTCGATGTTGGTGCAAGATATCGGGAGCCAAAACTCCTCTTCCTGAATCGGGGCGATGGCACGTTTCGCAATATCAGCGAACTCGTAGGACCTGCGATTCAGACACCACAGGTCAGCCGCGGCGCGGCCTTCGGCGATCTCTTCAACGACGGGCACGTCGACATCGTCGTCGAGAATCTGGACGGCAAGCCAATGATCCTTCGCGAAGAGGGCGGGAACCATAATCACTGGATCGGATTCGAACTCGCGGGAACGAAAAGTAATCGTCTAGCTCTGAATGCGCGCATCAAGGCTGTCGCCGGAGACTTGATTCAAATAGATGAAGTACGCAGTGGTGGAAGTTATCTGTCGCAGAATGATCTCCGAATCCACTTCGGTCTCGGTTCCCACGAACGGCTGGAACGCGTAGACATTCTCTGGCCCTCTGGCAAGACCGAGACTTTGACGAATCTTGCGGCCGATCACTTCTACGCGGTGAAGGAAGGAGAAGGAGTTGTGCCGCGCGAACGGGTGCGGCCCGTTGCTGTGCCGCGCCACTGACTATCGAACCTTTCTGGGCAGGGCCTAGGCACTTCACCTCTTCGCGCTGTTCAATTCATTGCTAGAATACCGGTCTGCCAGTAGCATCTGAACACGTCGGGGATGCCTTTCTGGGGAATCGATGAAAGATTCTTGTGCGCCTCTGGCGGTTACGCCATGGTGCGACAATGAGATTCCCATGGCCTGTTGCCGTGCCGCCGCGTCTGCCTGACCGAGGCAACCCGATGTGTGGAGACGGAGAAGGAACATGGTGTCCAAAAGGCGTTCGGTTCGTATTTTGCTTCTGACTGTTGTTTCCGCGTGGCTCTACGGTTTGCTCAAGGCGCAGTCTCCGCCACGGTTGGACGATGCCGCAATCGAGCAGCGCGTCAGCCGACTGCTCGGTCAAATGACACTGGAAGAAAAGATCGGCCAGATCGTTCACTTCGCCGATAGTTCCACGGGACCTGGTTCGCCCCATGCCGACTATCGCGAACAAGCCGCCCAGGGCCGTGTGGGCTCCTTCGAGAACATTACGGGAGCGGCCGAGACCAATTCCTTGCAAAAACTGGTCATCGAAAACTCCCGGCTGCACATTCCACTCGTCTTCGCGTTGGATGTAATTCACGGATACCGCACCATTTTCCCTGTACCGCTGGCCATGGCCTCGACCTGGGATCCCGCGCTGGTGGAAAGAGCCTCGCGCATCGCTGCCAAGGAGGCCACCAAAGAAGGCATCCGCTGGACATATTCGCCCATGGTTGACATCGCGCGGGATGCCCGCTGGGGACGCATTGTGGAAGGAGCCGGAGAGGATCGATACCTGGGCTCCGCCATAGGCATTGCTTACGTGCACGGATATCAAGGCGCTCGCCTGGACGATCCGGAATCCATGCTGGCCTGTATGAAGCATTTCGTTGGCTATGGAGCCGCCGAAGCGGGGCGCGATTACAACTCGGTGGAAATGTCCGAACGCATGTTGCGTCAAGTCTATTTACCGCCCTTCCGCGCCGCCGTGGAAGCTGGCGGCGCGTCGGTCATGAGCGCCTTTAATACCCTAAACGGTGTGCCCGCTACGTCCAACCGGTTTACGCTGACGCATATCCTTCGCGAAGAGTGGGGGTTTGCGGGCGTGGTGATCAGCGACTATGGATCAGTCCGCGAAACGATCGCTCACGGTATTGCCTTGGACGGCAAAACCGCGGCGCGCAAAGCGATTCTAGCCGGCGTCGACGTGGATCTTGAAAGCAACGAGTATTCCCGCTATTTGGCGGAACTGGTGCGGTCAGGAGACGTGCCGGAAGCCGCCGTGGATCAAGCTGCGCGTCGCATGCTCCGTATAAAATTCGCGCTCGGACTATTCGATCATCCTTATACTCCCGAACCGGCAAGCGGCGGCAAGCCTGAACTCGATCCTGCCCACCTGGAGTTCGCCCGCTCCGTTGCGGAACGTTCCTTTGTGCTTCTGAAGAACGGTAACTCGCCAGGGAAGGCGCCTCTCCCACTTGGTCCGGACGTCCACACCATCGCCCTCATCGGCCCTCTAGCCGATAATGCCTCTGATATGCTTGGTCCGTGGCGCGCTAGGGGCAATGCGGCAGACGTAGTGACGTTGCGGACAGCCCTCACCTCGCGCATACAGCAATCGGGTGGGCGCGTACTCTACGCCAAAGGCACGGAGATTCTAACTGCCGAAGATAACGGCTTTGCAGAAGCCGTTGCGGCGGCCAAGCAGGCGGACGTTGTTTTGATGGCTCTTGGCGAAGACTCCTTGTGGATGACCGCCGAGGCCGCTTCTCGAGCCCATCTCGGTTTGCCGGGAAACCAGCAACAGCTTTTGGAAGCAATGGCCGCGGTGGGGAAACCCGTGGTCTTGATTGTTTTCAGTGGCCGGCCACTCACCCTCAACTGGGCCGCGAATCACGTAACGGCGATTTTGCAAGCTTGGTTTCCGGGAGTGCAAGCGGGACCGGCGCTGGTACGAACCCTTTTTGGCGATGTGAGTCCGAGCGGGAAGCTTACCGTTTCGATGCCGCGCAGCGTGGGCCAAGAACCCCTCTACTATGATGCACTGAATACCGGGCGTCCTGCGGATGGCGTTGATCTCAGTCGTCCACCGGCCAACAACGGCGAAAAATATCATTCGCGCTATGTGGACGAACCGAATGCCGCGCTCTTTCCGTTTGGATACGGACTCAGCTATACCAAGTTTATTTACTCACCTTTAGAGCTGAGCACATCTCAGATGAGTGCTAGTGGACTCAACGAAAACACGGCGCAAGCGTTGCATGTGTCGACCACGGTAAGAAATGCTGGATCGCGCGCTGGCGATGAAATTGTAGAACTCTACGTCCGCCTTCGGGGAACCAGTGTCGCTCTTCCTGTAAGACAACTCGAGGGATTTCGAAGGCTTACTCTCTCGGCTGGAGAATCAAAGCGGGTCGAATTCACCTTAGGACGCGATGAACTTGCCTTCTGGAACGTCGATATGCAGGATTTAGTTGAACCGGCAAGTGCCACTGTATGGATCGGCCCTAGCTCCGCGGAGGGCGAGAGGGCAGATTTCGTTATTGCGAAGTAGCAAGAATCCTTGATGCAGGTTGGGTATCCTCGACCAGTGTCCGGCTTTGGGCCAGAGCTTAGGGCTGTTGGGGTGCCGGGGTCTTCTCTGTTTCGATGCGTACCGGTGCAAGTTCAACCGCGTCGTGGGAGCCTCCGTACGCCTGATTCCCCGAAAGGCTCCTCTGCTGCTCTGCCAACGCATTCAGGCGGACAAAAATAGCACGCTCCTGTTCGGCTTTCCTCGGGAGTTTCGCCTTGGCGTAGGCCTTCGCGAGATTAAAGTGCACTTCTGGACTACCCGGAGCAAGCTTGCTGGCCCATGCGAGTTCATGCACGGCCTGCTCGTCCTGACCCAGTTCGAGGCATGCACGTCCAAGGACGTAGTGGGATTCGACGGAGTCCGGAGCGAGTCGTACAGCCCGCTGAGCACAAGCCAATGCCTCTGCCGGACGGTGCCGTTTTAGTGCCACTGATGCCAAGCTGATGCAAGGCAGTTCGCTCTTCGGCGAAACTTGCAATTCTGCGCGTAGTTGTATCTCCGCCTCGTCAAATTCGGAAAGCGCGACAAGTGCCGTTCCATAGGCATAGTGGAGAAACGGGACAGAGGGATTCTCCTTCAACAGAACTTGGAATTTGGGATAAGCCTGGTCGTATTTGCTATTCAGTAGCAGCCCAGCGATCTCGCCCGCAGATTTCACCAGAGCGCTGCTGGACGGCTCCACTTGCTCGGGCAGCAAGCGCATACGGAGCAGCGCCATCCCGAGAGCGATCTGAACCTCTTTTGCGAGTGTCCCCGAGCGCGTTCCCGGTGCCAGTGTCTCCATGGCGCTTTCAAACTGGCCACTTTGATTCTCAAGCAGGGCCAGATGATATCTTGCAAGGCCCACCGCTTCCGGACTTCCACCAAAGCCTAGTTCTTCGCCGCGTTGCAAATGGATAAGAGCGTTCTTGTAATCCTTCATCTCAAATTCGCAAAGCCCCATCACCGCCCATGCCGTTCCGAAATTTTGCCGTCGATTCACCCAGTTCTTGAGTTCAGAAATGGCTTCGGGATAGTGGCCGGCAGAGTAGTGGAGCATGGCCAAATTCCATCGGCCGTCATCCCATTCGGGCCGCAATAGCAAGGCCCGTTGATAATTCTGAATCGCCTGGTCTGCATCATCCCCAGCCTGCGCCGCCGCTGCTCGGCTCGAGAACTCCTCGAAACTCTTCGACCCAGAATCGCTCGATTGGCGCGCTGCCACCTCCACATTCCCTCCAGACCTTGCCTTGCTATGATTCGAATAAATCAGGGTGATTCTTTCCTCCGGCCGGTACTTTTCGGGTATCAGCTTTTCCGCGAGCGCAAATTCCTCCAGGGCTTCCTCGCTCTTGCCAAGGACTTGCAAAACCCCTCCCAGCGCTCTATGCGAAGCCGTGGAATCCGGCGCCAGTTGCACCGCTTCCTTCGCTGCGTGCAAGGCTTCCTGCGGGTGTGGCAAACGAAGTTCCAGTTGGCTGATTTCGATCCACGGCAACGCACTCTTTGGTGAGATGCCCGCCTCTTCGCGTTGCTGCTGCATCGCTTCTTCGTCCCGCCCGGCGAGAGCAAGCGCTTTCCCATAGGTGTAGTGCAAGTACGGAGTGCCCGGGTAGTCTTTCAATAAAGGAGGAAATGCAGTCAGCGTCTTTACGGAATTATTCTGCGCGATGGCTGCGGCAACTTCCCCTGCTGCATAAATCAGCGCGTCTTGGGAATGATCTATCTCTTCGGGCAAGAGCGGAACGCGAAGTATCGCCAGGCCCAACGCAATCTTTATTTGTGCCGGCATTTCGCTCTGTCCAAATGTCGAAGCGAGCAGCGCGGCTGCCTGATCGGATTCGCCGCGGCGAAGGAGCAGCAGAGCGAGGTGATATTTCGATACGCCTCCAATCTCCGGGTCGGCGCCGTCTCCGAGACTTAGCCCTTTTTCCAGGTGCTCCAGGGAATTCCCGTAATCCCTTGTCTCGAATTCGCAGAGCCCGAGGAAATTCCACGCCGGCCCCGCGTTCGGTGAGACTTCCACTAGCTTTTGGAACGCGGGAATAGCCTCTGCATAGCGGTCCCCGTCGTAGAGCAGCGTCCCGAGGTACCACCAGCCCTCTTCCCACATTGGATTAATCTCCACGGCGCGCCGATACTCTCGAATTGCCTCGTCAAGATGGCCGGCCGCCCGCGCAGCCGCGGCCGATTTTGCTACTGCTTCGAAATCTGCCTTCACCGCATTTTCTTGGGAAGCTGAGGTGCTTTGCCCGGAGAGCGCAGCTGTCGACCAGGACGCCAGAATGATCGCCAAGAAGAATCGCCCAGGGTACAGGCCTGTTTGTTGAACTTGCATGACGGATCTCCCGTCGCCGGGACGCTTGTATTCCTTGACGATAGCATAAAGGCCCAGCGTGGGAGCATGTCCCAGCCAGCTAGCAGACAAAAAAGCGTCTTGAGGGTGCCAAAAATCGCACCAGACCAATCACGTTATTTCTGCGTCATGGTATTGTGCTGAGTTATGATGCGGCGGATGCTTCACAGGCTTTCGAACGCACAGCTCCTTCTTCTTTCTCGTCGCCGCTTTCTTCAGGGCTTGTCTCTTTTATTCGGCACTCTTTCCCCACGGCTATTTCCTTTTCCAGGAGCGTCCTCTCCCGCGCCGCCGTATGCCTTTGAAGAGATCCCTCCCGCAAAGAGCGGCATCAGCTGGGTCCACACTGCCGGGAAGTCCCCTGAGAAATACTTGCCGGAGACAAGCGGCGCCGGCTGCGCGTTCCTTGATTACGATAACGACGGCTGGATGGACATCTATCTGGTTAACAGCGGCAAATGCGATTTTTACCATCCTCCTCGCCCGCTGCGCAATGCGCTCTTTCGCAACAACCGCGATGGTACGTTCACGGATGTGACCGAAAAAGCTGGCGTGGCCGGCGGCGGCTTCGGCATGGGAGTGGCGGTTGGCGATTATGATGGCGATGGCTTCCCCGATCTGTTCGTCACACAATTCGGCCACTGCATCCTCTACCACAACAACGGTGACGGAACTTTCACCGATGTCACGCAGAAAGCGGGGGTCGCCGCTCCCGGTTGGAGCTCCAGTGCTGTCTGGTTCGACTACGACAACGACGGCCGGCTGGACCTCTTCGTTTGTCGATTCGCGGAGTTCGACAAATCACTAGCCTGCGGCGTGGACCAGGACGGCACGCATCATTATTGCATTCCACGCATCTTCAATCCGCGGCCGAGCTGGCTGTTTCATAACAACGGCGACGGCACTTTCTCGGATGTCAGCAAAGAGTCCGGCATCTCTGCCCATCCTGGGAAAGCTTGGGGAGTCGTGGCCACGGATGTAAACAACGATGGCAGGATGGATCTCTTTGTCGCCAACGACACAGTGGCGAATTTCCTTTTCATGAACCGCGGCGGCCGCTTCGAGGAAGTGGGGCTCGCGGCCGATGTCGCGTACAGCGCGGATGGCCGGGCACGTTCCGGTATGGGCGTGGATTCGGCGGACTTCAACGAAGATGGCTGGATGGACCTCTTTGTCTCGAACATCGACCAGGAGATATTTTCACTCTATCACAACAATCATGACGAAACATTCGAGGATCTCTCGATGGCCCTGGGCATTGGCATGTCCACCCGCTGGATGAGCGGGTGGGGACTCAAGTTTTTCGATTACGACAATGACGGCAACCTGGATCTGATGATCGCCAACGGTTTCCCCGATGATCTCGTCGAAGAGCTGTCGCACCAGGTTACTTACAAGGAGCCTCTCTTGCTTTTCCGGAACGAGGGCAAGTCCTTCAAGAATGTAAGTAGCCAAAGCGGCCCCGTTTTTTCGAAATCATTTCCCGCGCGCGGTCTGGCCGTCGGAGATTTTAACAACGACGGCGCGATGGATGTGCTCGTTTCCAACAATGATGCTGCTCCCGTTCTCTTGTGCAACAATATTGGCAAGAACAATCATTGGCTTGGTGTTCGTCTGATTGGCCGGAAGTCAAACCCGGATGCCGTCGGCGCGCGCGTCACGCTCCAGGCTGGCGACCTTAAGCGCACCCGCATGAGAGTTGGTGGAGGCAGCTTTTTGTCCTCTCACGATCCGCGCATTGTCTTGGGCATTGGCAGTCGTACAAAATTGGATTCTCTGGAAGTGAAGTGGCCACAACCAAGTGGCGCTGTTCAGCGCTTCACAAATTTGCCCCTCGATCGCTACATCACCATCGTCGAGGGAGTTGGCAAGTGGGAGTAACGCCTTCTAGGGCGTCGGCCTCAGGGTGCAAAAAAGGCTTTTTCCAGAGCGCAATCTAATCAGAGGGGTGGCCTTCCTCCGGGTGTTGCGTGCTTCCGCCAATCGTCCTAAGCGAGCGACGCTGCGCGATATTTGCAATCTAATTAACAATGTGATGATCTTTTGCTGCCCATGTAACCGCGCCAACATCCGCGACCGGACTGCTCGCAGAACAGTGTAACCTCGCAAAGCCAATCGGCAAACGCTTCGCCTTGTATTTGCCATGTAGGCCTTTATTCCTCCACCGTGAAAATTCATTCGCTATTCGCGAATCGCGAATGGAGCCCTGAGTCTGAAGTCCCAAGACGTGTCCCGCGGACGCGTGACAGCCAACCGGTGCCGGACTAATTGAGAACTTAATTAGTTATAGCGATGACGTTTATGTAATTCTCGCTAAACACCCTCAGCCGGTTGGACGAGTGGAAAGAATCCTATCTCGTGGCAAATTATGCCCTCGCCGCGATTGCCACCGGCCGCAGCGACTTTTAGGAGAAAGCGTGTCAGCAACTCTTGCATCGCACACGAAGAAGGCTCGGCTACCTATTGGAATGTGGAGACTTCAGGAACAGCCCTTCCATATCCTGGCAATGCTACTCGAGCACCCCGGCGAGGTCGTAACTCGCGAGGAGCTTCAGAAAAGACTCTGGCCCGCGGATACTTTCGTGGATTTCGACCACGGGCTCAACAAAGCGATCAGCAAAATCCGCGAGGCTCTGGGCGACTCCCCAGAAAGTCCGCGCTTTGTAGAAACTGTTGCGCGTCGTGGTTACCGCTTCCTCACGGAAGTAAAACTGGCCGATGCGGCCCTCGTTCGCAGCCCTGAACTCGAAGCTCAGCCTCATCCTGGGTCAATGTCTGGTGATCGCGCCGATCTCGCAGGCGAATCTGCAAAACTCAAACAACTTCTGCCGTCACTTGCCTGGAAGGCTTCCATCCTAGAGCACAACCAGCTGCCGAACTTTGAGCAGGCTGTCTTGCCCGCATCTTGACGCCGCCTACGACCTCGCGTGCTGGCTGAAGCGCAATGAGCAGGATGCCCAGGACGTCGCCCAGGAAGCATACTTGCGCGCTTTCCGATTCTTTCCCTGGTTCCGGTGCGGCGATGCGCGGGCCTGGCTCATGAAAATTGTCCGGAATACTTGCTATACCTGGTTGCATACAAACCGGCCACTGCAAGAGGCGGCGGAATTTGACGAGCACCTTTTCCCCACTGATTCTTGCGCTCCCAATCCAGAAAAAGCTGCGCTCCAAAACGACAGCTACTCTTGTGCGAAGAGCGCTGGAAAAGCTACCTCCGAATTTTCGAGAAGTACTCATTCTTCCCGAACTCGAAGGGATGTCTTACCAAGAGATCGCCGATGTCACCGGCATGCCCCCAGGCACCCTAATGTCGAGCTTATCGCGTGCGCGAGGCCGCCTTCGTCAGATTCTGGCAGGTCTCATGAACGGAGACACGGTGCCAAGCTCACGGCGAATAGCGGTTGTAAACGCATGAGTGCGCGGCCTGGATCGTCGGTAGTGATATTCGAATTCGCAATCATGGCAACTGCTTGGCAAATTCAGAAATGAGAGCAGGGCCAGGAGCCAGCGCTCAAGAACGATCGATGTTGCGAAGGACTAATAGAGCCGTTTCCGTGATTTTGTTCTCCACGCGGGTCGGCAGAGAAAAACAGTCATAACTTGGCGACCGGAATACCAACAATTTTATTCCCGTCTCCGAAACATACCTGGATCGCGGAATTATCCAAGGGCATGCGGGGTCTTACACACTGAAGACAATGAAATGTCTCGTAATTCAAACCGCGTCGAACGAGGAGATTTGAAATGATCTGGGCTCGACATTTGAAACTATTTACGAAGCTAGGCGTGGCTGGTCTTGCACTGGGCGCTTTAGCGACTAGCGGGAACGCGCTGAATGCATACCAAGGCAAGTTCACGCTGCCATTTGAGACTCACTGGGGAAGCGCCACACTGCCGGCTGGCGATTACACTTTTACCATGGCATCCGTAAGCTCTGACTACAGACTTTACATCCGGGGAGCGCAAGTCAACGCCATCATCAGGGCCACTTCAACCGACGACAGAGGCGTTTCAGAGCACGCGCAATTGAACCTGGTGGACATCGCCGATGTGCAGACCGTCCAGACATTCGATGCTCCGGAACTCGGACTGACCTTCATCTATTACACACCATCACAAAAGCAGCTGGAACGTAAAGAAGCTCAGCAAAAAACGGATTCACAGACCGCGCCTGCGACGAAAGTCAGTGAAAACAGGACTTCCATCGCAGTCCACGCTGCGGGTCGCTAAGGAAGGAAGTCATGCAAGCCACTGCAAACGTCGCGGGCAGTAAGCTAGTGGTTGGATCCTTGACCAGGCCCACGGTAGCGAAGCGGCGAAGCCTGAACTGGGATGCGCGTTCCAGCACGGAACGCCTCTCGAGGAAGGCTGCGCCGCCAGCCTCTTCTCTCGCCAACAGTGAGCTGAGTGAGGCGGAGGCCATCCGGCGAGCCCGCGACGGCGATCGGACCGTGTTTGAATACCTCTACCAGTTGCATAGCCGGCGTGTGTATGCGGTATGCCTGCGTATGGTAGGCGACACGGCCGAAGCCGAAGATCTCACTCAAGAGGCCTTTTTGCTTTTGCTGCGCAAAATTCACACCTTCCGCGGCGAATCAGCCTTCTCTACCTGGTTGCACCGACTGGCGGTTAACCTCGTGCTGATGCGTTTGCGCAAGAAGTCGCCGCCAACCGTCTCGCTCGAAGCGACTCTCGACCCGGACGACGAAACCGCCTCTCCTCTCCCGGCGTCAAAGATTGGTGCACCTGACTTGTTGCTGGAGGGATCGATTGACCGAATAAATCTCGAACGCTCGATCGAGCGGTTGCCCGTGGGCTATCGAACGATATTTGTTTTGCATGATATCCAAGGATACCAGCACCACGAAATTGCGGAGATATTGGGGCGCTCGGTGGGTGTTTCGAAGTCGCAGTTACACAAAGCCCGCACGCGGTTGCGTGAACTGCTCCATGAAGTTCAGCGTGAAAAAACCCGCGATGAGCGCATGGCCGCATTCAAGATGCGTTCCCGATCGAACGAGGTTTCGTTGCTGTAATGCCGGATCCGTGCGAAGGACGACAGATATGCTCGGCGTAAGTTTCCTTTCGGAGATCGACGTTTTCAAACATTTGCCTCATTCCTGCCTCGAGGCCCTCGAGAACGACAGCAGTGTATTGAATTGTACTGCTGGGCATCTGTTTTTTCAGCCCGCGCAGACTGGCAGAGCGCTGTTTGTCCTGGAGGAGGGTTCTGTTCGCACTTTCAGAACTTTTGGCGATAGAACGCTGACCATCACCGTGTTTCAACCTCCCGCCATATTCGGGGTAGTTGGCTGCTTTGGCTACGGAAAGTACCATGCTTCCGCGGAAGCCCTCCAGGACTCGCGGGTTCGAATGATTTCGCGCGAAAGTATCCAAGCCCTTCTAGAATGCTCTCCGCTCGTGGCGCACAAGTTCGTTGATCTGATGAGTGAGCGATGGGAGAACTTTCTCAAGAAAATAGAAACCCTGGGTCGCAAGGGTCTGATTCCGCGTCTCGCAACCCTGTTGTTAGAAAAAGCGCAGAACGGCGTAGTCGCCGACATGACTCATAGAGAGCTGGCCGGCTATCTCGGCCTTCATAGGGAATCCATAACTGCCACTTTGGGTGAACTACGAAGAGCGGGCATTATCGCGATAGAACGGAAAACCATACGCATTCTTCATCCCGAACGTCTCAAGCGCGCCGCTCGGGAATAGAATCCCGTTTGAACTCCTCCGCACTTTTGTAAGGATAATTACATTTCAATTCTGCAACCTATCCGCTAACTCCTGCTCTAAAGGTAAGGAAGGACATCGCCCTCAAATGCATGTGCCTACATCACGTGCTGAGGACGAAGTGTTCCACGGCACTCACGTTCCAGCGAGGTCGTTGCCTGTCCGCTTCACTGAGGCGGTTTGTTTAGAAAACATAAAAGGGGTGTGGGAATGAACCGAAGTGCTGCGTCCATGTATAGCAAGCGAACCAAAAACGGCAAGACTTATCTGTCTCTTTCGTTCTTTAGCGCAGCGATGATGCTCGTTCTGTTTGTTGTCACCCAGCAAACCACCTACGCGCAAGTGTCCAAGGGCTCGGTCTCGGGAAGTCTCGTGGATCCTCAGGGAGCATCCGTGCCTGATGCTTCGATAAAGATAGTGAATACGGGCACAAACGAGACAGTTACGGTCACGAGCGACAGCGCAGGCCTGTTTCGCTTTGGTTTGCTTTCGATTGGCACGTATCGACTGGAGATTTCAAAGACCGGATTTAGCAAGACCGTTGTCGACAATATAGAGGTGACTCTCGGCGCGGATCGTGGACTAGGCGCGATCAAGTTGGAGGTCGGTGAGGTTAGCTCAACCGTTGAAGTTACATCCGGTACGCCTCTCATGGAAACCACCGAGGCGCAGGTCACTAATGCTTTTTCAACTTCCAACATTTCCAGCTTTCCGGGCATCGCGGAAAACCAAGGTCTCGATTTTCTCGCGCTGACCCTGCCGGGCGTGGCGAGTACTCGCGACTCGGGTTTTTCCAACACAAATGGTGTCGGTTTTTCTGTTAACGGCATCCGAGGGCGAAACAACGACCAGCAAATCGACGGCCAGAACAACAACGACAATTCGGTAGGCGGACCTGGTCTGACTCTCTCCGATCCGCATTTCGTCGACGAATATCAGATAATCACGAATAACTTCGGCCCGGAGTACGGGCGCAATTCCGGCTCCGTCGTCAACGTGAGCACGAAGGCAGGCACAAATAAGTTTCACGGTGAAGTGTATGGAACCGAAAGCAACTCTGTCCTCGACAGTCTCAGCAATACGCAGAAAGCGTTCGAGGGACTGAAAAAGGTTCCCCGCTTCAACGACGAGTTTACAGGCGGAACGATTGGCGGACCGCTGGTAGCGGACCATCTGTTTTTCTTCGGCGGTTTCGACAATGAAATCGTCTCCCAACAGCAAGTGTTTGCGAGCGGACTCCTGACGCCGACACCAGCGGGACTTGCCACGCTTGCGGCTTGCTTCCCGAACAGCGCTGCCGTCCAGGAATTGCAGAAATTCGGTCCCTACGGAGTGCAGGGCGGCAATCCCACTCCGCAAAACCCGACGACTCCGACTTCTGCCGGCGCAGCCGGGTTCGTCGCCGGCTGTCCGGGTGTTCAAGTTGGCGGCGTTCAACGGTCGCTCTCGACAGGCTCGAAATCTTATAACTTCCCCATCCGCCTGGACTTTCAAACGAACAAGAATCGTTTCTCGGGACGCTATCTGTACAACAGATCGACGTTCTTCAATACCGATTCGTTCGTCACAGCCGCTTCGGGTTATCCCGTCAACGTGCCTGCCCTTTCACAGGACTACGCTTTTAGCTGGGTGCGAACGATTTCTACTCGCATGTCCAATGAATTCCGGGCGAGCTACGGCAGGCTGAACGTCGAGTTTGGCGGAAACAGCATCGGTAATACGGTTCCAACCCAGCAGAATATTGGAGAGGCCCTCGCGCAGGTGACCTTTAGCGATCCACGACTGCTGTCATTCGGGCCGGCAGCGAATTCGCCGCAAGGACGCATTGTCAACACCTACCAACTGCAAGATAATTGGAGCTACTTCTTGGGACGCCACGCATTGAAGGCGGGCGTCAACTTCACCTACCAGCGCTCTCCGAACCAATTTCTCCCCGACCTGAACGGCGCCTTTCGCTTTAGCGATTTCGCTGGTTTGGCAAATAACGCTCCTAGCAGAATTCAAATTGCTTCCGGAGCTTCCGACCTCGATTTCCGCGAGAAGGACACGTTCATCTACTTCGGTGATGATTTCAAGATCAAGAAAAACCTCACCTTGAATCTCGGTATCGACTGGTCCTACTACGGTCAACCTGCTAACCTTTTTAATAGAATAACGACGGCCAATGAGACCGGCCCAAATCCTCTCTTCAATCCCAATCTCCCTCTTGGCGTGAGAACCTTCCCATCGCTTAACGCGCCGAAGAATAGCTGGGCTCCGGCCGTGGGCTTTGCATGGACTCCTGAGTTCGGTGGCAGACTCACGGGCAAAGGAAAGACGGTTATCCGCGGAGGATACCGCATTGCATACGACCCAGCGTTCTACAACATCTATTTGAATATCGCTTCCTCTGCTCCGGTGGCCTTGCTCAACACTCTTACCGGCACGACCGCCGCGGGGATTCCTTTGCCGGCGGTTCCGACTGGTCCCAACGTTCGCTCACTGCTTGCCGGAAACTTGACGACCGGTGTTTTCGACCCGCGCACCTTCAACGAAACCAGTGTTCCACCGAACTTTGAACCGCAGATGACGCACGAGTGGACTTTGGGAAT
>Ga0210405_10002237_pt1 | contig 20369 bp, 15 predicted proteins | sample IncBWH11MmetaG_FD_155492 | JGI IMG/M metagenome (GOLD analysis project Ga0210405, IMG submission 155492) | Forest soil microbial communities from Barre Woods Harvard Forest LTER site, Petersham, Massachusetts, United States - Inc-BW-H-11-M | ecosystem: Environmental > Terrestrial > Soil >... | reverse complement strand
ATCGCCTTGCATTCGCCGTTCACGTACGAATAGATGGCGAATCGAAACCGGACTGATTGCCCAGTTCTGATGTCGGGTTTCGGGTGAAATTCTCTGGCAGGGTTTTGCTATCTGCAACTTGCGGACACGTCGAGCCTTAGCGCGACAAAACCGTACCCAGAGTTCGAATCTCTCTTCCTCCGCCACACAGTCTAAACTGCAGAGAATTTCCGCTCGATCTGCGCCGAAATATCCGAATAATGCCCGTATTTCGCGATTCTTCTTCAACAAACCGGACTGGAGAGAACGCGCTGCTCGACAACGAAGGCGGGTACTATCCCGGTTTTTCTCTGGAGGGCACATGAACAGTCCGGTTTCCGAAACAGCTTTAGGCGAATGCAATGCGATCAGAAGCCGGGGATTCGGCCAAAGCGAGTTGACTTCTTCAATTCGTTGGAGACAACGTTCCCAAGCCCACGCCTTGGATGAAGCATATGGCAGGCGCAGTCGCTAAGTGGTACAGTGCTGGCGCTCGCTGTGGCGGTTCACGCAACGAGCATGTTAATCGTGGCCGGGGTTCTGGCCGTTTTGTTCTTTGAATCCTACGAAAGGCTGGCTACAGCGACTGGGTCTAACATAGGGTGCCTCTTTTCAAAACTGCATTTCTGAGATCTTTCTTCCGAGATCCTTCTCGGAGATCTTTCTCCGGATAGATTGTAGTTAGAACGATTCGCGTCCGGTCGGGATAACCGGCTGTACATGATTTGTGTTGTGCCGCAATTCCTGACTATCCGGGTACAGGGTGCGGCGAGCCCGATTGATGCCGCCCAATGGACTATGTGGGCGCAGACTATTCCATGGATTCCATGAAAGATTTTCGGCAAAATTCATTTGATCAACGGAATCGAACTTTTGCGGATAAATCGAAATGGTCGCCAGTCGAACGGGCGGTGATGTCCATTCGACGGTTGGATCTTCGACCGGCATGGCCGTGGCGTCGGTCTGCGGATTGACGCAAAGATGAAAGTGAGCGCCGATCTTGCGGAAAGTCAACTGCTCGATCAGCGCCGCCCGCAGTGCATCGGGCGAATCGGTTAACGCAATGGCCGGGTCATCCTCATGTTTGGAGGGGAGCGCCATGTATTTCACAGCGCCATCGCCCAACTTATAAGGAGTCTGGCTCCAATATGTAAGCGCCAATGGAGTTGACTTAGGCAGGCTGGTGAAACCGACAAGCTTGGGATGAGTCGTCATCGCAAGCTGGCTTGCCGGAGTACCCGATGCGGTTGCCACGAGAAAGTCGAATATGTGCTGAACATTGCGGGCAAAGAAAATCGGGTGATCGGCAAGAATAAAATCTTGCTGCGCCGGGGCGTCTGGGTTGTCACCGGGCACAAAGACTTTTATCGCCATGCCGTGGACATCGGGCACGCGATCGTCGGGGGTTCGTCCGTTGGAATAGCGCACCAGTGCGATGTAAGCGCGCGGCTCTTTGAAAAGGCCGATGCGAAACTCGCGTGGAATATCCGCTTCGGCCCTGAATCTTGCCCAAACGCCGGCGTGTTGCTTGGGATGTTCTCCCCGATGCTTCGGGTCCTGCGCAGCTTGTATTTTCAAATGCAAGCCCCGGAGCTGTTGAATCACGGCATCCTCGCCGGGAGGCGGATATTCCTTCCCCAACTCAAGCGGAACTGGCTGACTCGCGGTCGAATCCGGCATAGTTTTCCCTCGTTCAGAATCCACTGACGAATATCAATTGGCGTGCGGCTGAGGTGAATCCGCCCTGGCTTTTCGAGCGGCAGCATAAACCAGGGTGCGCGCGTGCCCAAGAGAAGCGTGATTGTCGGCTTGCAATCCCTGCCAAATTCCCGACGTGGCTAATGGAATCGCAATGCTTGGGGCAGTCCAGTTGGCGTCGAAAGCCAAAACATCCAGCGCTTCAGGCGGCAGCGCCTCGGTAAGGCGGATCTCGGCGAGATCCACCCATGGGTAGCGCGCTTCATCCCACACGCTGGAACAGTTGACCGCCTCCGAATCATCCCCTGGTCGCAGCTGCCCCTGTAGCAGGTAGCGCACTCCTTCGTGCTCAAACCGGCTGAGAAAATCCTGCTTGAGATAAGTATCGGACCGCGGATCGTTGGCCAACGGCGGGTACACCGTAATTCCCTTGGGCTGCCATGTTCTGGGATAGTTCCCACGTTCCGGTCCCCGGTCTCCGTTAATCAGGCGGTATCTCAAATAGGACATCACGCCGGAATTGTCCGTGAGTTCGTAGCAAATCTGGGAATGGTAATAAAAATCGGTGAACGAACCGCCACTTCTGTATCCCTCGGACAGGATCTGATCGTTGAGGATGCCGGGTTTAAGCAACTTTTCAACTCGATCCTCATTCGGAGTGGTGACCATGGTCAGGAAGGCGCGAGCACTGCGCACGAACAGTACGCGGCCGGTGTTCATCATGATGTCGTGAAAACCGGGCGCGGCGGGATCGGCATTGCTCTCGTAAAACTTGAGCGAGGTAGCCGCACCATCTCTGGCCCGATTGTCCTTTTGGGCGCCGGGAGAAGAATGCCGCAGAATAACGGGGTAGGTCCTGCCGGTTTTAAAAAAATCGTTTTGCGGAAATCCAATGGGAATAATGATTCTGGCTTCGCCGCGAGCGGCCACGCCATAGGTGTGCGTAGCTCGCCCCTGGGTTTTTGTGGCGACACGAACGAAAATACCTTGCAAGGTTTGGACGACCTGCTGAAAATCCTGGTCTAATCCTTTCGTTAGCACTTCGTAGGATCGGGACATTGCTTTCTCCTATCGGTTATAAGGTCTTAAGAAATTCGATCAGATCGGTGAGCGATTCCTTGTTCTCAGGTCCACTCCAGTCCAGCCGCACGCGGAGCTCACCGGCGTGCTCCGGACCATCCCAGTTATTTCGCAGGATGTTGCCGTTCGCGTCGATGGTGAGATTTCGATCATGTCCGGCATTGGAAGCGCTATCCCAACTCGTATCGAATACCGTAGCAACCGGGGTGGAGCTGCGAAAAGAATTGAGTTTGGCGATGTCCCATTGGAAGCCTACATGAACCGGATCGTAATCCACCGATCCGCGAACGAATTTCGTCGGGCGTTCTGCGGGAACCAGAAGATGGTACAGAGTAGGAACCGATCCGTTGTGCAAGTAGGGAGCCCGCGCCCACACGCCATCGAGAGCGTTGGTTACATAACCCTGGTTCGCGCTGGTGGTGCGATCGAACAAAATAGAAGATGCGGGAAGGTCACGAGGTTTGTACTTCACACCATTCGCATCCGTCGTTTCGTAATTCTCCGGCACGCTGGCTACAAAATACTTCAGGAACAAGGCCAGAGCATCGGCATTTAATACACGGGACCGGTTTGGATCGGTACCGATGAGGTCGGTCTTGTACAGGTTGTCGTTAAACGATCTGTGGCAAGGCAGGCAATTTGTCTTGAAGATCTCTTTGCCACGCTGTGCGCGCTTTGCGTCGATGGCGAAAGGATAGGCGGGCGGAGGCAGGTGGCTGATAAATTTTGCGGTGATGTCGGCGTTCATCACGTTGACGGCCGTGGGGTCTCCCGCGACCGCCAGGCTGGCGGCGACATTGCGAAAGAAAGGCGACTTCACACTGCCATCGATCTGCGCCAGGTTCTGATCAGCCATCTGCCAGGTGCTAAGAATGTCAGTAACCGTGGCCAGTTGATTGGGGAGCGCGGGGAATTTCATACCCGCAAAGTCATGCAGCGTTTTCTCTGGCCCGATGGAATTCACGGTATCGAGCAGCAGCAACCGGGGTATCAGGTCGCCGCTGCCATCCGATTGGCCTGGACTGCCACCATCGAGGGGTGGCGCATTCGGTTTGCTGTAACTGGTCGCCTTCTGCTTATTCACCGCGGCTTCGCCCAGCAGGATTTTCACGGCAAATCCTGTCAGGATCGTCGCGGCTACATCCTTGCCTCCGGCGGTAGACGTGAATGCCTGCCTCTCGCCCACTTCCACTTGGTCCGGGATGCCGCGGTAATTGCGATAGAAGTAATTCGGCGGCTTCTCGGCGATCAGCTTGCGCAAGCGATCCGCGGTTGCGGCAATATCCTGCGGAGTGCTCAGCAATTTGTGAACGGTCAGTTCAAAAGCTCTGCGCCACTTGCGCACGTCGAACTGGGTATTGGGCGCACCGACCAGCATTTCGTAGCTGCCATTTTCCAACCGGACCCGGCCAACGTGACAGGCTCCGCAAGTCAGGGCTACGGGGTGCAACTGCTGGGCGGGATGTGCGGGATCCATGGAATCCCACGACAAGCCCTGCGGCAAAGGTCCGGCAGAATTTGGAATTAACCCGAAGCGGGAGAATTGTTCTTCGGGCGGACCCCAAATATCGGGCGCTAAGTCGGGCAAGGAACGCAATAAAATCAGCGGCACGCCCGAGTATCCATCGGAGGCGTTAACGAACCAATCGTATCCCGAGGCGTTTTGTTTCAGATAATCCTCGTAGGCAGTGTTCGCCGGGGCCACAGCAGGAGCCGACAAGTTCGAAGAATGACGATTGCAGCTGCCTAGCATGGCCAAGGCGATCCACAGGCTGAGCACAGCGAATTTGGAATTCACGTTTGACCTCTCCTTGTTTCTAGAGGGATTTCAAGTATTCGATAACGGCCCAGCGATCCTCTTCCGAGAGCGCGGGACGACCGATTACACCATTCCCCAGGGGCCCGGACCCGTCTCTGAACTCGTGTCCTTTATTGCTGTTACCTGGCTTATGAACATCGTAAAGATAGCCGCCCTCGAGTTTGGAATAATCGTGGCCCACCTTAACCGGATCGAACTCCTTGCTTCCGGTCCAAAACGTGTCTGGCCTGTCGTCTGGTGAGAGCAACTCGTACAAATTAGGAACCGACCCATTGTGCAGATATGGAGCGGCCGCCCAAATGCCGTTCAATGGCCGGGCTTTGTAAACCGCTATCGATTGCACCGCTTGTTCGCTGGGGTCGCGGTTCCCTCGCCATGTAATCTGATCCTTCGGAGAAATGTTGTTCTGGACGAAAAATTTGTTGGCGATTCCATTTGTAACCAACTCCAGGCCATCGCCTGCGGGGACACGCCCTTTGCCGAGGTCGCCGGTATCGGCCGTACGATGGATAAAGTCGACGGCTTCATGAGGGTCGGTGCCGACAAAATCCGCTTTCACGTCTTTGACCATCAAGAAGCGCACGCCTTGCTTGTTCTCCTGCCAATAGATGGGGTGCGGAGATTTGAGATCGGCCTTGAGTTCCTCGACCGGGGGCAAATGGCATTTCTCGCAACGGTCTTTGTAGACTTGGGCGCCGCGTGCGACTTTCGCGGGATCGAGGGGCGGAAACTCCGCGGGCCACTTGGGCGACCAGAGGCCTTGATACTGCGCGGGACCCGAGAGTAATCCTTCGAGAGTTTTAAGACCCTCGACGGAAACGCTGTTGTTAAATTCTTTGGCGTCGGGTCCGTAGAGTTTTGCGGCGGCGCGCACGCCCAGCGCCTCGCCGATATTGCGGACCAGCGGGTCTGAAATCGAGGAGTTGTATTGCACCCAGGTAAACCACGAAGCATCCCAAATCTGAGGGAAGCGGACTGGGGCGTTCGCCGGCGCGAAGTTGCTCGCAATATGCGTATCGACGGCGAACACCTGATTTCCGATGCGTGTGAGAGCATCGGTACGATCAAACCCCGCGACATTGTCGTAGATACCTTTTCCTGGCCCTGCATATTTCAATTCATACTCTTCTGCGTCAGCCAGGAATTTGTCGAAGTCCTTTTTCAACTTGGCCTTCTGGTCTTCAGAAGCATTGGGGCCCAGCACACGCTTTTCGAAACGGCCGTAGCGAAAAGGAATCTTTTGCGTGAAAAGCATGGCGAGCCCGAGCGCCTTCTGAAATTGAGTGACCTCGATCATGGCCGGAGCGCCGTCGATGCGGACGGCATACTTGCCATAATGGAGTTCGCCCGTATGGCACGCGGCACAGTTCAAGCCCACTACCGGATACTTCTGATTGTTATCCGGATCGTTAAAATTCTCCTGCCTCGCGAAACCAATCGGTAGGTCATTTGGATTGATCCTGGGATCTGCCGTGCTGGCGAGGAAACCAAAACGGGCCAAGTAAGTTTTGTCGGCGAACAAGTCGCAACCAAACAGAGAGAAGCAGGGCTGCTCCAGCGCCATGAACCAGTCGTAAGGGACAAGGCGGGTTCCTTGCGCCGTGTGATGAAACTGAACCTGCTGGTCCGGACTCCATCCCTGAGGCAAGGGCACGAGTTGTTCGGGTGGGGCCTGGTAGGCTGGAACCACTACCGTTAACTTGCTATACAGACTTGAATTCAAGAACAGATAAGTGCCCAGCAATAAAACTATCAGTATCCCAAGTATGACTTTTCTGTTCATCTCAGCTCCCTGTGAAGTGTGAGGCTTTCTAATACTTTTCTAGTTTCTCTAAGCCAGGTGTTTCTAAGCCAAGTGCTGCGAAGCCGCGCGGCCGAACTCGAGCGCGGGCTGGCGGGTCGATGGATCCAGGTGGTTCTTAATACGAATATGCTCGAACAATCCGTCGAGGCCGCCAGCGCCATCCCAGCCTGAGCAAATCTCGTTTACGCTATGCGCGCCGAGCATCCTGTAACTTTCCGTCTGCGACTCGTTGAACCACTGATTACTTGTGCTTTGGTGAGGAAACTCCGGGTTGGCGCCTTGATAGGCGCTGACGTCTGGAGGCTCATTGCCCAACATGATCGGTTTTATATAAAGCAGCGATCCATCTTTGCGCTTCGGGTCTAACGCGGAATAGCGGATTACAGCCATGGCTAAACGAGTCTTCTTGTCGCGCAGCGCTTTCAAAGATTCGTCGAATTCAATGGGAATCTTCTGGTCGATGCGGATCTTGCGCAGGGCATTTCCCAGATCGTCATACTTAAACTCAGGGTCACATCCGGAGTCAAGCACAACGATACTGCGGCAGCCGCGCCTGACCATTTCATAAATTGCAAGATTCTCAAAGTGGCCGCCGTCGGAAAGATATACATATTCATTGGTATCGTTGGTCAGTCCGAAGGCTTCTTTGACTAGCGACGCAATGGCCGAACTTGGCCCCGACTTCTGCCATGTTTTTACGCCAGCTTTTCCGGGATTTCCCATCCATGCGCCGAGCCGCGCATTGAATAATGTCATGATGAAACCAATGACGGGAGAAGAATGGTAGCCCATGTTCGGGCTGGCGGCCGCGCCCGAGATGGTGATTGCCGTACCGAGAGAAATTCCGTCCGTCCCGCCATATTTGCTGGAGGGCCGATAACCCAGCGTGCAATGGCCCGTGTACAAAGGCGAGACGGTGAACGATTCAGCCTTGCGCTGCTGCCAGGCCAGACGCCTGCCGTGAACCAGGTTCAGCGCCATATTTAGTACGTGGAACGGTTTGAGCGCGGGTTGCAGTTGGCTCATTTGCAGATTATCGGTTTCGGCAAAACCGGTGAACTTGTTGGCATCGTTCCGGTTGCCGGATGCTCCTAAATAAGCGCGGATCAACCGATCACGATACATGCCATGAAGCGAAAACTTATTAATGTTGATGTAGTGGCCCATGAGGAAGCCAAATCCCAGGAATACCAACGCAAGCAAGAAGATAGATGTGGCGTGAGTGTTTTCTATAACTTCACCGTGTATCCACCAGGGAGCGTCGGTGGCTGCCAATAACCCGGTCATAAATAACAGCCAGTTTGTAAATATCGCCAAGCCGGTTAAAAATACCGCCACAAATACGGGAGCGGCGAGCTTCGCGGCCCAGTCCAGAATCATCCCGCCACCGCTCAATTGGGCCGCATTGCCACCTTTTTGAACTTTGGTCTTGGAACTAAGGCCTCCCAAGGCGCTAATCCAGCCACTTGCCCCACCAGCAACCGCCAGAAGCGATTTTTTCCAGACACTGTGGGATTTCAGAACCCAGGACGGAGCGAGCAGCACCAGAACGCACAGACTTACCCAGGAAACGATGAACAGCAGCATCCATGCGGCGGCACGGGAAAGCCATTCTCGATCCTCATCCTGCAGGATGTTGCTGGTTAAGCCCACAAAAAGTACGACCGCAAGCATGAAAGCCAGAATCAATAAGGGAGCAGCTACCGCCACATACACAGCCCAACTCGCTTCCTGATAGAACTTGACGGTGAGCAGCCACGCGCAGCAGGCGGTGCTGAACCCCACCAGCAGAATCGCGGCACTCAGGCCAACAATAAGCTGCGGCCTACGCCAGATGGCTTTGCCCCCAACGAGCAGGTAGGCAATCCAACCAGCGGTGCTGGAGACTGTCATCCACAATAAAATGTCGCGAAAGGCAGGCAGGTTGGTGGCGAAGCCAGGATCGTTCGAGTTATACCAGGAGTCGAATGCGACAAAGGTGACGGCGGCGCCGATGAAGGGAACCAGACAGTATTTGAGAAAATCGAATTCGGAGTGGTCCTTTCTGCCCACCCCCGGCAGGTAGCGCATCGTATTGAAGATAGCAATGGCAAATAACGTACCGCTAACCACGGGAATCACATTGACCAGTGTGCCCAATAGATCCGGGACCATGCTGCCCTGCATGGTCACACCCAGCCGGGCTAACGCTAAGACCAGGCGGGGTATCATCAGCACGAAAAGCAGGATCGGCACCAGGACTAACCAGTTGAGCATCATGTTACGGCCAACGGTTGCGGCCAGCGTCCAGGTGTCGGTTGAGAGTAGCCCAAGCTTTGGAGTTAGATAGTTGTTGTACTCCCGCAGGTGCTGTACGGGATCGGGGGCGCCTTCGGGAGGGTCAGGAGCGATTGGTTTTAGTTGCGAGATGATTTTATCGAGCCCATGCTCGCGCTGCTTCCAGGCAGTAAGCCAGCCTCCGACATAACCTCCGCCGGATACGGTTGAAAGATAATCGAAGCCGGCAAGAATACCTTTTTCCGCCAATGCCTGGATCGCCCCGAGAGCGAACGTAGCGCTGCGGATACCACCACCCGAAATGCACAATGCACTAAGGGGAGTCTCTTCATTGTCCATCTTCCGGAAAAGATCCTGGTCTGTGGTTTCGCTCCATTCGGTATTTTCGCGAAGGATCTTATATTCCTCCGTGAGAACGTGGACGAACGGTAAAGGACCTTCTTCAGATTTCAGCATTATGGTTTTCACTATTTGCGCCTGACGTGTTAGCAGACTCATGAGGGTTGGTCTGCTTCGCCCCGAATTATAGTTGGTGCAAGCAACTCAGTAGCCATGTTATTTAGCCAGGGTGAGCTTGTCCTTCACATCACTTCGCGTTACCCATGCCGCGAGCAGCAGGGGAATGCTCGCGTCCGACATAGGAGGTCATTCCAGAAATGCTGGGAAAATGATTCTTGGCGCATCCGAACGGATAGAGAGCGGGCTATCTATTCGGATAGTCGTGGTGTGGCGTCTGGAACGCATCGACGTGAAAGGGAGCCGAAAGTTGCGCGAACACGCAAAACTCGTCCCCAGTCGGGTAAATGGTCGCGATCCCTCTCGCTACACCTGCTCGGGCTGGAACCTTCTGAGTGAGCTTGAACATCGTTGGGCCACCGTCTTCACTTTGCTCCCGCAAGCAAAGAATGGTGCCATGATGTAGCGGTCGGTGATTCGACGGACTCGTACCGCAGCTACATTATTGGGAAAATGTTCGAGAAGGAACCGTCGTTCACGTTCGATCCTATTGTATTTGTGCTCTGGGAGCATGTTTACATTTCTTATTAAGAACCAGGCGAATGGGAAGGGAGGAACCTGAAAAGCGAAAGAACAGGTTCTGGCCGGTGGGTCGATATTCGGAAGTACCCCAGATTGGGGCACGCGGATCGGCACCGGGGAGTCAGCATATGGGAAGTAATCGCGATTGCACACGAAGGACAGCTCGGCGGATCTCAACAGATCGGACTCGGTTTTTACCTGCCAGTTGGGGCAAAAAGCCTGACAAAAATCTCTGAGAATCTCCATTCATTCAGCACTCTGACGAGCGTGTTTGGTGGAGATAGTTTTCTCTTTGGACTGCGTGCTCAAGCACGTAGTCATCGCGAACTAGTTTCGGAAAACCATGCGGGGCGTGTCCTGACCACTTTCAGCCACACTATCGTATGCCGTTCGCCTTAATGAGCGGACGAAAAGATGGAACTGTTTTTTTTCGATCTGCGGCCAGTCACTGCCCGTTGATTCTCTGGTTAGCTTCTTTACTGGTGCAAGTTACGCAAACGTCGGGACTTACGGAATTCAAAAGGGTAACGCGAGTTCGAATCCTACTTGCTCCGCCATACAGTCTCAACCGCAGAGAAATTCCGCTCGCTCTGCGCTGAAATACGCGAATAATGCCCGTATTTCGCGATTGTTCATAGGCAAACCGGACTTCAGAGAACGGACTGGTCGTCGGCGAAGGGGTGACCGTCGCGCGTTTTCTCCGGAGGGCACTTGTGCGGTCCGGTTTCAACAAGGGCATCAGGCGAATGCAATGCGATCAGAAACCGATGATGACGCGAAGTCCGGAGCTTTACTCTTTTATCCACACTTTGATCCGGTCTCAAGCCGGAACCCCTACCCGAATCCGACTTGACTTCAGGATCTCGACAGTCGTCGGACGGGAGGCCGAAGCGCTCTTCGTTTAGACCAATCTGTGACCTATGAAACATCCCCACTCAATCCAAACCGGCTTGAGTGGGGCCAGCCCCCAGGAATACCAACGAAAACTGCTCCGAAGAAGTGATACAATCATCCGCCCTATAGAGGCGGGTGATCTTATGTTTTGTTCAGAGCAATGCACACGACTCTCGTTAGTGATTCTCCTTACTTTTTTCTCCTTCGGTCTAACGGTTAGATCAGCTGACGCCCAAAGCTTTCTTTATAACTACTCTGCTGTGAGCTCAGGAAGCGCTCCTATGGCAGTCATCTTCCAGGACTTTAACGGTGATGGCAGGATCGACTTGGCCTCGCTTGACTATGCTAATACCGTTTCCATCATGCTTGGCCAGGCCAACACAACTTTTGCGCCGCCAGTGAACTATCCCACAGGGAACTCGCCCTATACATTCATTGCGGCCGATTTGCGAAAGGACAATAAGATCGATCTGATTACCGTGAACATGCCAAACGGAATCGACGAGCCGGGAACGATTTCGGTTTTGCTCGGAAATGGCGATGGAACTTTTGGGCCGCATGTCGATTATGACGTTGCCGACTATCCAACCGGAGTGGTCGCCGGAGACTTCAACGACGATGGAAAGATCGACCTCGCGATATCGAATAACGGTGACAACACAATTTCGATTCTCTATGGCAATGGTGACGGGACTTTTCAGCCGCAAGTAGTGGTTGATGTGGCATCGGGGCCGATGTCAATCGCCGCGGGTGATTTCAACGGCGACGGAAAGCTGGACCTGATCGCTTCCTGCGTGGGATCGAGCGTTGTTTCGGTTCTTCTAAACGATGGCAAGGGCAAATTCACCCTCGTGAATTCTCCCTCGGGCCTGTCGGGCCCGGATCTAAGTTTGGTCATAACCGGCGACTTCAACGGCGATGGAAAGATTGACACAATCATCTCAAGCAAGATTCAGGAGCAGCTTTATTTCCTAGCGGGAGAAGGAAATGGAAGCTTTAAGTCCCCTGCGGCACTATCGAAAAACCCACTTGGGGAGATTTACAGCCTGACCTCCGCAGATATCAATAATGATGGCAAGTCAGACCTCGCGTTTGGATCTGATGGTCCGTCAGGCCTGTTTGTGATGTTGGGCGAAGGCACCGGGAAATTCAAAGAGCCATTGTTTTCTCCCGCCGCAGGAGTCGTATCGATCGCCTTGGCAGATGTGAACGGCGACGGCCTGCTTGATCTCGTGACGCCTGCGGCTACCCTCGGTTTGCTGGAAATTTCCCTCGGCGACGGGAAAGGGCAATTCGGAATTTCCAAAACGACCAGCACCCCCGGACCGGGTGGTCCGAACTCCACCGTTGCTGCCGATTTCAATGGAGACGGCAAACTCGACCTTGCGATAGCGCAGACCGGTATCCCGAATGGCCAAATCTCCGTCGTCCTGGGAAATGGAAAAGGAGGGTTTGGCACGCCAATCGTGTCTCCGTTGCTCTCGGAAGCAATCAACAACCAGAATCAGATGTTATCGGGAGATTTCAATGGCGATGGCAAACCAGATCTGATCATAATGGACGATTACTCGACCGGATTTCAGGTGCTGCTGGGAAACGGGAACGGCAGTTTCCAAGCGCCGGTGAACACCGATCTGAATACCGCCATAAATTTCGCGATTGGCGATGTAAATGGTGATGGAAAGACCGATGTCGTCGTGATCACGACGGTCAATGGACAAGGTACGGCTACCATTTACCTCAGCAACGGAGACGGTACGTTTACGACTGGGGCGCAGTACACAGGGCAATCCGGCGCCCTGTATATTGCCGATGTTAACGGCGACGGAAAACAGGACTTGGTTTTTGTCGGAAACCCAGTGCTGGTGATGCTCGGCAACGGCAACGGAACCTTTCAAAAGGCAATTACTGGTCCTGTTCTGACTTCCGCCTCAGGAGCAGTCATCGTGGACTTCGACGGGGACGGAGTCCCGGATATTGTAGCCGGTACATACAATGGGATTGCTTTTTTGAAGGGCAATGGTAATGGGACATTTCAAAATCCTGTGTATTCCAACCCTGCAATCGGGTTTTGTTGTGAGATGAAAGCAGAAGACCTAAACGGAGACGGCAAGCTCGATCTTGTAAATAGCGGTGTGCTCGCGATGCTCGGCAACGGTGATGGGACCTTTCAGGCGCCAGTAACCTATGAAGCCAATGGGCTAATATACTCGGGAAATATCGTTGCAGGCGATTTCAACTCGGATGGTATCGGAGATATTGGGATTATCTTTGAAGACTTTTCCACCGGAACGACAGACGTCTCCCTTTATTTAAGTGAACCGACTTATGCTGTATTCCCACCATCGATCAACTTTGGATCAGTCAAAGTAGGAACAACGAGCGCGCCCGTAAGCGTTGCGCTGTGGAACGTGGGAAATGGAAACCTGTCGCTTTCGAGCATAACCGTAACAGGCGATTTCATCGAACGGAACAATTGCAAAAAGCTGACGATCGAGGCAAGCTGCACGATTGAAGTTCAGTTCAAACCGCAGAGCACGGGTCCTCTGGCTGGCGAAATCACAATCAAGGACAACGCTTTGGCAACCCCTCAGAAAATCACCCTCACGGGAACCGGAAAATAGGGGGCTGGCCCGCGCCAGTTCCTTCAACGTCCGTAGGCCATTCTCTCCATGGTAGACCGAGCGCAGATAGCCGCCGCGTAGTTAGATCGGCGAGCTTGCGCGCGTCAATCTTGTCGCTCTTGTTTCCTTCTTTCAGAAGAGCATTTTTCCGCGGATCACACACTACGAGTTTGGTGACGTGTGGCTTCAGTAGGTCGTACAACCAAGCCGCCCAGGTTCCTTCTTCCAACGTCACATGCAAATCACCGTGTAGTCCCTGGACAAACTGCAGGATGGTGCTGGCCTTGGTTTCGACGATGGATTCCATCACCAGCTTTCCATCGCCGGCCATCACCGCGATCGAAATCGTCTCTTGGTGAACGTCCATGCCGATATACTTCTTAACGTTCATAGGGATGCCCCTTTCGCTAGAGTTCTGGATCACACTCAGACGCTACTGCAAAGGGCGCCCTTTTATAATGCGTCGGCTTCTGGGAAGTTGGCTGTCCCTGACGACACAACAAATCTGACAAACTAATGATGTCTCAAATTCTTAACCAAGAGTTCTCAACCAAGAGGCGCAAGTCAGGAAGCATGAGTAAGAATCTCTGAAAATTCCCATTTATTCGCCTTCTTGGAGCACTCCCTCTGCGGATAGATTTTTCGCTTTCGGACTGCGCGGTAGGCAGGCAGTCACCTGCTAACCCCCCTTCGTAAATCACACGCGGACCGTAACTCTTGTGCAGATTCTCAAGGACGGCGACCTGCTCCCCCGATCGTGAGGGGACACGAAACTCAAACTTCACCACTTGGCGTTTCTTCGGTAGTTCGATCTTCTCGATCTTGTCCAAGGCCTTAATTCGGCTCTGCACCTGGGCCGTACCGAGGGTTCGAATCTCTCTTCCGCTGTTCGATTGAATGAAAGGTGCGGTTCGGAGCAATACCACCCGATAAATTCGTCGGTGGCATGCCCGTATGATTCTTGCGAGCTCGCTGCACCGAGCGAGTGAAGAAACCGCATTCTTCGACTGCTCTAAATCGACTAGGCGAAGCATTGTTCTTGCCTTGGGCGTTTCGATGTCTTCCGATGCGCCATTACTGGCGGCCTCCCACGCCGCGATCAGAATGGTCGCTCAATTGGAGGCTTATGGTCTCGAAAGCCGTTTCTGTGCACTTAGCGAACAGTGAGTCGGCTATCAAGGGGCTTGCTCCATTGTTCTTTGCGGAGGAATGAAACACGAATGGCAAAAACTATTGTTGCTGGTGCTGCGTGTCGGACTCCGATTGGGTTTCGTCAAGAAATTGGGACCACTCTTCGTCCGCCGCGAATTCCTCGTCGGGAGGGAGAACCGCTTGCGATGGGGTCACGCGGACTCGAACCTGCAACTGAGTATCCGCTTTGCCCTTCATCATGCCCATAGTGGGGGGAACGTCGGCATAGTCGCGGCCGATTGCAGTACGAATGTGTTTTTCACTCGCGATTGCATTCATAGTCGGATCGAATCCCACCCATCCCAGCCTTGGAAGTAACGCTTCGACCCATGCGTGAGTGGCACCCTCGGCCACCGAATCGGTTTCCCTGCTGTGGTAGAGGTATCCACTCACGTAGCGGCAGGGAATTCTGGCATTTCTGACCAGCACGATCATGATGTGGGCGAAATCCTGGCATACGCCTTGCCTCGACTGAAGGGCGTCTTCAATTGGTGAATTGACCCGGGTGCTCTTCTTTACATATTTAAAACTGCTATGGACGCCGGAAGCGATATCTCTTAAGAATGCCAACGGGCTCCGCCTTTTTCTCTCGTCGGCTCCGATCTCTCCAGCCAATTTTTCAAGCTCCGGTGATGTGCGTGCAAAATAGCTGGGCATCAACATATCCCAGTAGTCTTTTCTTTCCACCAGATCTTCTAGATCCTGCCACGCCTCGTACTCCATGTCCTCGGGAATGAGCGGCTGGTTTTCGATATTCACCAGCGCATCGGAAATGATTGTGAGCTGGCTGTGACGGGAAGGCAGGTCGAAGTGGTGAACTAGATTGCCGTACGAATCGGTGTAACCAAAAATGCGGGCGCGCGGGTTTACCGACAACTGAAAAACAAAGCAGCGCTGGTTGCCTTCGCTTCTGGGGTGCATGCGGACTTCCATCATGCTCTGCCAGACAGAGCGGCTGTAGCGATAGCGCGTAAAGTGGCGAATAGCGTAGAACATTTTAGTTTTGAAAAGCAACTTCGATCGGATATTCGATATACAGTTCGTGAACCGCTGCGTGCAGTTCGCGGCATTGGTCAACGATTGCGGCGAGATATTGGTGCAGGCCGCCGATGATTTCATCGATCTGCGCATACGTGACTTTCGATCGCAGGCGTCCGATTAACCTTTCGACGTTCTCCGTCCGGCGGCTCAAGGAAAGGTTGCTTATTCCTGTCAGGGCTTCATGCATGCGATCGATCGAGTAGCGAACGGAATAGGGGAACTCGGCCTTCAACAGCAGGAAATTCGCGATTCGATCCGGTCGGAGTTCGGCGGTGCAGGCCTTGCAATAAGCTTCAAATGCGGCGCAACTGCTTAACAAACCCACCCAATCGAGATCGTCGGGGTGCGTGCCGACGTCGAAGTAAGCCCCGAGCGTTACACAGAGATTGCAGGCCCGCTCAATATATTTGCCCAACTGGATAAAATGCCAGGCTTCGTCGTGATTCATGGTTGCTGCGGCGATGCCGTTAAACCTGTAAGAACCTTCGCGAACCAGGCTCACCACCTGCATTGCTCCAGCATCATCATCGGGTTGGAGTTCAGATCCGGTGACGTCGTGATAGAGCCGATTAAGGTGCTCCCACATCTCGGAGCTGATTTCTTCGCGAACCTGCCGCGCGTTTTCACGCGCTCCCTTAATGCACTTCACAATGGAAAATGATCCCTCTTCCTCCGCTACCAGTAAGAAGAGCGCATGCTGGGGGTCGAACTTGCTGGAAGCCACGCCGGGAGCCAGCGAGGAGACAGCGTGAAACCAGCGCTCTTCCGTGGAAAACTTCGCCGGATTCAAGATCAGGCCGTACGTCGCCTTTAGCACGCGCGAAGCATTATCGGCGCGTTCGAAGTATCGGCTCATCCAGTAAAGGCTGTCGGCTACGCGGGAAAGCATAAGGTAGGTGGCTCGATATTCCTTCTCTCTCAGTTCTGCAAAACCCAGGTATCTTTCGAGCCGCCGCCCTGAGAAGAATTTACAACCAGCGAACCCTTGCGCAATGCCACGCGTGTCAGCCCACCGGGTACGATGCAGATTTTTTCCCCGTAAAGAACATACGGACGAAGATCAACGTGGCGGGGCTCGATGATTCCATCGACAAAACACGGCGCAGTGGAAAGGTTGATCGTGGGTTGCGCGATATAGTTTCGCGGATCGGCGTAGATCTTTTGACGAAACTCCGAGCGCTGCTGTTCGCTGCTATGCGGGCCGATCAACATACCGTAACCGCCGGACTCGCCCACAGCCTTGACCACGTACTCTTGCAAATTCTCGCAGACGTGGTCCCTTTGACCACGATCGGACATTAACAGAGTTTCGACATTCTCCAGAATCGGATCCTGGTCCAGATAGTAGCGAATGATTTTGGGGACAAAGGCATAAATTGCCTTATCGTCCGCGACTCCCGTCCCGAGCGCGTTGGCCAAGGCTACGTTTCCGGCGCGATAAGCATTGAAAAGACCAACCGCACCCAGACTTGAGCCGGTTCCAAAAACGAGAGGATCGAGATAATCGTCGTCGATTCGCCGGTAGATCACATCGACGCGCTGCAAACCGAAAGTAGTTCTCATGTAAACGATATTGTCGTGCACCACTAAATCGCGCCCCTCGACCAGTTCAATCCCCATCTGCCGTGCGAGGTAGGTATGCTCAAAGTAAGCCGAGTTGTAAGAACCGGGCGTGAGCAAAACGACGGTCGGCTCGGAACGCCCTTCGGGGGCAAAGGATCGCAACGTCGAAAGCAACTCCTGACTGTACTGCTCGATAGGGCGCACTCCGCATTTCTGGAATAACCCCGGGAAGATTTGCTTCATGACGCGCCGGCTGGTGAGCATGTAAGAGACGCCGCTGGGAACGCGAAGATTATCTTCCAGAACCACGAAATTCCCGTCAGGATTTCGAATCAGGTCGGTGCCGACGACCGTGATATATACATCGCGCGGGACTTTCACATTGCGCATTTCCCGGCGGTAATGCTTGCAGGTGTAGACGATGCTGCCGGGGACCACTCCGTCTTCGATGATCTTGCCTTCGTTGTAGACGTCTTTCAGAAATAAATTGAGCGCCGTGATGCGCTGCGTGAGGCCACGCTCAATCTTTTCCCATTCCGCGGCAGTTATGATCCTGGGCAGCAGATCGTGAGGAAATATCCGCTCGGTGCCCTTGTCGTTCCCGTAAACGGTGAAGGTGATGCCTTGATTGAAGAAGGACTGGTCCGCCTCATGTTTGCTGCGTTGCAATTCGTCCCGTCCCAAATTGAGGAGCAGGTTATGCAACGGGCGATATTGTTTGCGCGGATGGTTTACAGCGCTGAACATCTCATCATAAGCGCCGTTCAGCTCGTAGCGGTCCAGCGTGTCGGGCCCGCCGCGATCGGACGTCTCTGTTTCTATAATCATACGAATTCCGCCGATCCCCGCCAGCATAGCTCAGCGGCTGCCGAATCAGGCATGGGTAATTACGATTGGCGTCATTCAAGAAACCGAGCAGAACGCCGGGTCGATCCTATGCTCCGGATCGGGCGACTTCTCTGACGCTTTCGGCGGGGTTTTCGTTGCTTTCCGATTGAAATTCTATGTCGGGAAGCTGCTCAACCGCCCTGCGGAGTGACTGCTCCCAGCTCGAATGGATCAGGTTCAGGTCCCTGTCTCCAGCGGAGACGCGGCGGTATCGCGTAATTTGCAGACTATCTTTCTTATAAAGCAACAGATCGAAAGGTGGTCCAACGGTAACATTGGAACGCATCGTCGCGTCCATTGACAGCAGGGCGTACTTTGCTGCGACCTCCAGGGAAGTTGTGGGCTGGATGCCGCGGTCGAGGACCGGCCGGCCATACTTGCACTCACCCAGTTGGAGGTACAACGAATCCTCAGTTGCCGCTAGAGGATTTCCCTGAGGATAGATAAGATAAAGATTAGGATCCTGTCCGCGAACTTGGCCGCCCAGCAGTAAGTGAACGTTGAAGCTGAAAGAATCGCGCTCCAACGAAGCGCGGTCGATGTCCGAGACCCTGCGCACGCAGTCTCCTACGATTCGGGCGGCGTCATAAAGCGAACTGGCCTGGGCAAGGCCGCGCCCGGAATCAAAGTCGTCTCCCAGCAACGTGATTACGGATTGGCTGATGGAGAGGCTGCCGCTGGTCAAAATGACGAAAACCCTCTCGCCGGGCTGAACAAACCGGTACATCTTGCGGCAGACGTTGACTTGATCAAAACCCGCGTTGGTTCGCGAATCCGAGGCTAGGACCAAGCCTTCGCGCACAGCGATTCCCAAACAATATGTCAATTGGCCCTCTGTCTGAACCTACCGCATGATACACCGAATGCTTATCCCGAATTTGTGATCCTGGGCAGCAAGGAAGCAGCAAGAAAAATGTAAAACATTCCACGTATTTCGTGGTATTTCTGCATCTCACCTCCGCGCACGCTGACTCGGGGGATTTCTAAGAAACATGCTGATTCGTCTTGGCTACGACATTACATTCGATGTGACCGGGGAAGTCCCAATCGTGACCCTGCTCAATGTGCATCCCTCGCGAGAGAAGGACCTGCGAGAAGCCGACGAATTAAGCACCGATCCGCTGGTCAGCATCGAAAATTACCAGGATGTTTTTGGAAATCACGCTTGCCGCCTGCTGGCTCCGGCGGGAAAGATTCGATTGCAGAATTCCACGCTGATTGGAGACTCGGGACTTCCCGACCTTGAGTGTCCGGATGCTCCCGAGATACCCGTGCAACAACTTCCGCCGGCGGTTCTGCCCTTTCTTCTGAACAGCCGGTACTGCGAGGTAGATCTGTTATCGAGCACAGCTGCGGAGTTGTTTTGGAATGCGCCAAGAGGATGGGGCAGGGTTCAGGCTATATGCGATTGGGTCCACAGCAAAGTGACTTTCGGATACCAATTCTCGAATCCCGTCCGCACCGCTCTTGGCGTATATACGGAGCGGGTCGGGGTTTGCAGAGACTTCCAGCATCTCGCGATTACGTTTTGCCGGGCGCTCAACATCCCCGCGCGCTACACAACTGGATACCTGGGGGATATTGGAGTACGCCTTGACCCCAATCCGATGGACTTCAGCGCCTGGTTTGAAGTGTATCTGGGCGGCCGCTGGTGGACGTTCGACGCCCGGCACAACGCTCGGCGCATCGGGAGAGTTTTAATGGCGACTGGGCGCGACGCCACCGACTGCGCGATAACCACGTCATTCGGCAGAGCCCGCTTAATCTCCTTCCAGGTTACTTCTGATGAAGTGCAGGCTTCATCGGGAAGCGATCGATAACAATCCGCCGTCGCCGAATACTCTCATGGTCATTGGCCGGTCGAACCGGATGGATACCGCAAAGGAAGATGCCCCAAATTGAAGACGCCTGCAATCAGGTCGAAAATCGAGATGCGCTCAGGAAGTTACCCTAGCAGTGTCGCGGATTATGGAGAGTCGAACTTCGGTTATTTCGTCATGGCGTCAGCAAAGGCGGCAGCATTTATCTATACCGCCGCCGCAATTTGATAGAGGAATGGCTCCAATTCTTAACCAAAGGGCGGAAATCGTGTCCCAAAGCATGACCAGGAATCTCTGAAAATCCCCATTTATTTGCCTTTCTTGGAGCACTCCCTGCAGATAAGATTTTTCGCTTTCGGACTGCGCGGTAGGCAGGCAGTCACCTGCGAACCCACCCAGGCTGCCTAGGGACCTCACGACGTGACCATTTTTTGCCACAGAATCGCCTTGCATTCGCCGTTCACGTACGAATAGATGGCGAATCGAAACCGGACTAATTGCCCAGTTCTGATGTCGGGTTTCGGGTGGAATTCTCTGGCAGGGTTTTGCTATCTGCAACTTGCGGACACGTCGAGCCTTAGCGCGGCAAAACCGTACCGAGAGTTCGAATCTCT
>Ga0210405_10002235_pt1 | contig 20371 bp, 15 predicted proteins | sample IncBWH11MmetaG_FD_155492 | JGI IMG/M metagenome (GOLD analysis project Ga0210405, IMG submission 155492) | Forest soil microbial communities from Barre Woods Harvard Forest LTER site, Petersham, Massachusetts, United States - Inc-BW-H-11-M | ecosystem: Environmental > Terrestrial > Soil >... | reverse complement strand
GCTGTTTTTTCCCACTCCACCTGCGGCACTTGCGGGCCGGAGTGTAAAGGATGTCCCGGAACGTTTTGTAAAGGATGTCATGGAACTGGACAGCTTCAGCGCCGCTCTTCCACTAGGTTATACGGCGGAGTTTGGTTACGCGGCCGGATTCGACCCATTCCACTACAAAGATGTTGCCGTCGTGGTCGAGGCAGGCGCCGTGGGGGCAGACGAAGCGGCCGGAGGTTAGGGTTCCGGGAGGCTGGTTGCGAAATGTGCTCCAGTCTTTGCTGGAGTACTCGCCGTCGCCGAGACTGGCGATGACTTTGTTGTTGCGGTCGAGGATGATTATTTTACTGAGAAGATCTGCGATTACGACTTCGCCATTCCGTTCGTGAAGATAGCAGGGCATCTTCGACGTGCCCGAAATGGTGTCAACATGCTTGCCGTCGAGGGTGAATCGTTGCAATCGGCTGTTGCCCCGGTCGGTTACTACCAATAGCGGTGGATCGCCCTTTGTTACTCCACGAGTATCGACCCACAGGCCGTGAGGGCAGTCGACCTGGTCGTCAGCTTTGCCCAGTCCACCGAAGGTGCGAATAAATTCAGCTTGCTGGTTATATTGGTTGATAAAGCTCGAGCCGTAGCCGTCACCTATATAAATGTCGCCGTTGGGAGCTATGGCAACGTTAGTTGGCCGATAGGCGACAGTCGAGGTCTTGTCTTTCGGCTTGTAAGCATCGGATTCTGCCGGGTAACCCAGCGTGAATACTTCCTCGCCCTTCAAGGTTCGCTTGGTGACGATGCCGTGTTGATAGTCGCATAGATAGAGGAACTCTTCGCTTCCCTCTTTGCGGATGGTGAGGCCGTGCGCTCCACCTTTGAATTGACGTCCCCAGGAGCGGACGAACTTACCTTTTTGATCGAAGACGACCATGGTATCGAGGCTGTCGCTGGCGGCATGGACTGTGTGGTGGATGTAAATGTTGCCTTGCGAGTCCTCGCAGACGCCGTGGGTGTTGCCGTACTTGATGGTGCGTGGCAGTTCTCCCCAGTCGTGGATTGCTTCGTAGCGATGGTCGCCGTCGCCGAGAATTGGGGGTTTGGTGCCGGCCTTGTCGGTTGCGCCCAGAAATGCGGGAGCACAGGCTGCGGCGGCGCTGGTCGTTATGAAGGTGCGTCGTGTAATTTGCATTGTGGGGCGTCCCTGTCGAGGTCGAGTGATAAAGAAGTCAGAATTTGTGTCGTCCCTCCGGGACTTGGTTCTTCTTTTGTGGACTTACCCAGGACTTACGTCCTGGGCTATTTTATGTCGCCCCTACGGGGCGGGAGTTCCATGGCTCCATTCTGAATCTTCTCTTGAGAGGTCTTATCGTCTCCTACTTAGTTGCTCCTAGCCATAGAAGACTTGTCACTCACCAGTTTTGGATCGGCGAATTGCAGCCAGAAGCCCATCATCTCTTCGTCGCTGGGCTCACCCCAACGAAGCGCTTTCGAGGGATCGGGATTCTGCGGATTGTTCAGCGAGTTGTCGAAATAGGCGGTGGTTACTAACTTCGTTCCTTTCGGAAGCAGGAACTGATGTTTCAGGAAGTAAGTCTCCTGCCAGCGAAAGTCATAGTGGGGCACATTCAGGATTACTTCGTGATGGCCATCGGGATAGATAGCTTCGGTAGTCATGCTCTTTCCGCGAAAGTGCATGTGAGCGGTGTAAGCCAGCACAGTTACATCCTTGGGTAAGGTGTAACAGGAAGTTACGCGATGATTCTCGTCGTTTGGCGGAATCAGGAAAAGGTCGTTCCAGATTTCGTATTGTGCGATTTCATGCTTCACCGGTTCTTTAGCGAAGACGAGACCGATGCTGGTGCGATCTTTTACGTCCTCGCCGGTGCGGTTGCTGTAATGAACTTGAAACTGCAAATAAGAGCCGGCGGGAATTCTTAACGCGTAGCCGGGAGGGCGAGTCTCGGCCAAATGTCCGGGAAGATAGATGCCGGGCACGATATTGATGTAACCGGATGACATGCCGGGAACGCCGCCACCATCGGGCGATGAGCAGCCGTCGTCGATGACGGGGGCATCCTGGCGGATGTGCAGCACCTTGCCGGTGCGGTAGTGATATTTGTCGACTCCGGCATCGGCTTTGCCGTGCTCCGCTTCTTCTTTCGCGACTTTGTCAGCCGCGATCACGGAGACTGTGGCATGATGCACGACGCGGCGGTCGCCGGGAAGTACCTCGGCGGCTTGCACCCATTTATCTTCCGTGAAGTTGGTGGGAACGTAGATGTATTCGTAATCGTCCTGGCTGGCGCCGGGGACGGTGAACTCGGGAATCGTGAGAACGAGGTCAGGCTTGATGTGCCAGCTTTCGGGATAGACCGGAGCGGGAGGCAGATCTTTGGGGGCACCTTCTTTGGTGCCGGTTCGAACCCAGGTGTCAATGGTGGCGATCTCTGCGTCGGAGAGGCGGGCGTCGTTGAGGAATTCGCCGACCTTGGGATCGGCGTGCCAGGGTGGCATTTTGCGTTGCACGACCGCTTCGCGGATGGAGCGGGCCCAGGGACGAGTTTCTTTGTAGGTTACGAGCGACATGGGAGCGATATCGTTGGCGCGGTGGCACTTGGTGCAATTCGCGTAGAGAATTGGAGCGACGTCGCGGTTGAAGGTGACTTCTTTTGGAGTGGCCGGAGGTTCCTGACCGGCTCCTAAGAGCAGACAGCCGAACGCTAGTAAGAGAACAATAAGAATAATTCTGCGGGCGAGCATGGATCCTCCATCGGGCGTCATTCTAGACCTGGGGAATGGGGAGCACAAGGAGCGGAAGGGGCCTCGTTTTGAATTTCCTAAGGTTTTGAATTTCCTAAGGTTTTGAATTTCGGTGGTGGTGCAATTTGGCGTACGCGCCAGGCCGGTCAAGCGGGAGATCCCTTCGACTTCGCTCAGGGCAGGCTCTTCGCTCCGCCTGAAGAGCGGCTACGCTCAGGATGACGCCGACGGGAGAAGTGCACGCTGCTTTTTCAAACTGACCCACCACCATCGCCTCGGTTAAAACGGGTTGGATTGTTGGCGGCTAACGGGCGCTAAAGCGCCGCTCTTCCATGGTGACGACACGAGCCCGCCTCGCTTATGGCGCATATCCTCGATGGTTGCGGTTACGGCGCGGCTGAAGCCGCGCCCTTTCAAGGCGCTCGGGTTGAGGCAATGATGTAGTCTGTTCCTTCTGCAATGAGAGCACGACTGAGACAGTTGTTGCTGGCGATGGTCGGGATTTGGGGACTGGCGGGGTGTGCGTCGATTGGCCCGCCGCTGCCGCCGGAGTTGGAGCTGCCGCGAGCACCATCCGATCTAAAGGCGGCGAGAAAAGGCGAGAAGGTTACGCTGACCTGGACGATTCCGGCGCGAACTACAGAGCGGCAGAGGGTGCGGTACTTGGGAAACACTCGAGTGTGCCGCAGTCTTGAAGCGACACTCAAGCAGTGTGGAACGGCTGTCGCCGAGGTCGCGGCGCCGGCGGACTTTGCGAAGAAGGAAGCAGGCGGAAAAAAGTTGACGGCGAGCTATGTCGACACGCTGCCGGTTGAGTTGCAGCGAGGGAGTGCTTCTGACTCGGCGAGTTCAGGCTCAGCGATTCCAGGGTCGGCGACATACGCCATTGAAGTTTTTAACCTGCACGGACGCGCGGCCGGATTGTCGAATCAGGTCCGAGTATCCCTAGCGGAGACTCTGCCTCCTCCGACGGATTTCCGGGCGCGGGTGACGGCGCAGGGAGTGGAGTTGAGCTGGATTGGAGTGTTGGTGCAGGCGTCCGCGAATTCGATCCGCTACGGGTATCGCGTCTATCGGCGAGACGAAGCTGGTCAGCCGACATTAGTGGGCGAGGTGGGCGCAGGAGCCCAGACGAATCTGTCGCTGACCGACCGGAATTTTGAGTGGGAGCAGAGTTACTACTATCACGCCGAGAGTTACACCCTGGTCGCGCAAGCCGGGACAGCTGATATTTCGATCGACGGCGACGACACGTCCGAGATAAAAGTTTTCGCACATGATGTTTTTCCGCCGGCGGTGCCATCGGGATTGCAGGCGGTGTTTTCTGGGCCGGGACAGGAGCGGTTCATCGATTTGATCTGGACGCCTGTTGGGGATGCGGACCTGGACGGATACAACGTTTATCGTCATGAGGAAGGCGGAGCGGCAGTGAAGCTGAATCTGGAATTGGTGAAGACTCCAGCTTATCGCGATATGAAGGTTGATGCGGGAAAGAATTATTTTTATTCCGTGTCGGCGGTGGATCAGCGCGGGAATGAGAGTGCGCGGTCGGAAGAAAGTAGTGAGCGAGTGCCGTGACGCTGATGGTCATTGCAGTTGAGCAGGAGATCCTTCGCTACGCCTGAAAGACGGCTACGCTCAGGATGACAACAAAAATGTAATGATCGACACGATCGACGGGTTTCTGGAAATATTTTCGCTGGAATTCGACTGGGCGTGTTTAGATAGATGACGATGAAATATTGTCGATTTCAACTGAATGGCCAGGCGCAGTATGGACTGGTCGAGAGTGTGGCCGGGCGCGATTCGATTCTGCGAATTTTGCTTACACCGCCGGAGGAATCCGACGGCGACGTGGAAGGTTTGAGAACGCGGCGGATCGATCCGATTGCGCTGGACAAGGCGGAATTGCTGCCGCCGGTGCGGCCGTCGAAGATTGTCTGCGTTGGGCGGAACTATAAGGAGCATGCGGAGGAGTTGGGGCACGACATCCCTACCGAACCGCTGCTGTTTTTGAAGCCGAATTCCGCACTGCTGGCTCCGGGTGGCACGGTGCGGAGGCCGAAGATTTCGAACCGCGTCGACTATGAAGCCGAGCTGTGCGTGGTGATTGGGAAGACTTGCTACCATCCAGCAGCTGACGAGGATGTGCGGCAATACATTCTTGGCTACACGTGCCTGAACGATGTGACCACGCGTGACCTGCAGGTGAAGGACGGGCAGTGGACTCGGGCGAAAAGCTTTGACACGTTTTGCCCGGTGGGTCCGGTGGTGGTGGATGGGCTTGATCCGTGGGCGGGGGTTGGGGTGGAGACGCGGGTGAATGGGGAAGTAAAGCAGTCGGGTAATACGCGGAATTTTATTTTTCCGCTCGATGTGGTGATTCGACACACGGCGGAGGTTATGACGCTTTTTCCGGGAGATCTGATCGCTACGGGAACACCGAAGGGAGTGGGCCCGGTGGTAGCGGGAGATGTGATGGAGATCAGCGTGGAGGGAGTGGGGACGCTGAGGAATCCGGTGTTGGATGAGTAAGAGTTTTGTGACGACTCGAGCGTCAATTCGAGAGAAGTCAGCCCCACTGCGGCCCGATAAACCTGGGCTGCTGGACGGCCGAGGGCGGCCGTCCCTACATGAGCATCTTGGCTATTGCAGGCGGAAGCGTTCGCGCATTAGGCGTTGCAGGCGGGGTTTGTAGAGGAGGTCGTAGGCCAGCTCCTTGTCGGGAAACATGGCGAGGGCGGCGCGCTTGGCTCCGGCGGCAAGTTCGGAGGCTTGTTCGACGGTGAGGCTGGGATCCTGGCTGATGACGGACGAGACCATGCTCATCATGACCTGGAGGCGGCGGATTCTGCGGGCTTCGTCCTGGGCGTCATGATCTTCTCCGGTGGTTTGTCCTGCGAGGATTGGATTCTTTTCGTGCTTCGATGGCTCCCCGGTCGTCATAGTAGTCCTTTTCTGCCCCAGCTTCATCCGCCCACAGGCTTATCTTTTGATGTTTCCGCGCCGGTCGCCGTTGCGGCGGTTTCCCAGCATTGTGCTCCAGTTTGGGGGGAATGCAAAGAGCCGGAAGTGAGGGGCCGGTGGCTACGCGCTCGGAAAGCGGCGCGATACGTCCGGGCCGCCGGACAGCCGAGGGCGGCTGTCCCTACACGGGCCGTGGTGTTCCTAGATCTGCCGTTGCGTTAGTACATTTGTCGTGATGTTCCTAGATTGGGCGTGGTATTGGAGGAGGCTGGGGAAGAGTTAGAATCACTGCGTGAGGTCCGGGCTATGAGTCCCGGCCTTCTGGAAATGGAGAAAACATGGCAGAAGAGGCCAAGGTGGCTGAGGCGCGTCCGGATCCGAATGAGAAGTTGGTGAAGGTGTTTGACAGCGAGCAGGAGTCGGAGGCGATGGTGGTGAAGGGCTTGCTGGATTCGGCGGGAATCGATAACGATTTGAAGTCGTCGAGCCTGCTGCAGGATGCGTTTCCGGGGCTGGGTGGGATGATCATTCTGGTGCGTGAAGAGGACGAGGAGCGTGCGCGGAGTTTGATCGCGGAGTCGCAGAGGGTTGGGGATGATGATGAGACGAAGAGTTGAGTGGGTCCCTCAGGGGCTAAAGAGTGTGGGTGAGAACTCTGTCGTCCCTACGGGACTTTAGTCATTTTTGTCCCACTGTCTCCAGCGCTGAAGCGCTGGGCTATTGTCGGTTGCCCCTCCGGGGCAGAATTCAGAGCGACTTCGTTCCACCGTGGCATCGAGAATTGAGTTCTCACGCACACTTCAAAGCCCGAATCTCTTTGGGATGTTGACGGTGCGGCTGAAGCCACGCCCCTCCAAAGCTTAAGTAACTCCGCTCCCTAACTCATTCGAGGGTGGGCAATGATGGCGTCACCGAGTGGCCGTCGAGGTAGAAGGTTACGGCGCCGTTGACGTCGGTGCGGTAGACGTGGACTCCAGAGGATTGCAGGCGAGAGAGGACATCGGACTTGGGCAGGCCGTAGGAGTTGCGGAAGCCGACGGAAATGACGGCTGCGCTGGGCTTCACACTTTCCAGGATCTCGGCCATGGTAGAGGTCGAGCTGCCGTGATGGCCTACCTTTAACAGTTGGGCGCGAGGGTGATGAAGGATGGCGATGCGGCGTTCGACGGCTTTTTCAGCATCGCCTTCGAGCAGGACCGAAGTGGCTCCGTAGCTGACGTGCAGGACCATCGAATCGTTGTTTTTAGGCGCGAGACCGACGGGCCAGTCGCGCGGCGGGAAAAGCACTTCCACTTTCGCGCCGCCTAATCCGAATTCATCTCCTTCCCAATGGCGCACGACTTTGATTCCGAGTTCGTGCGCCTCAACGATTAGGTGATCGAGCTCGCGGCTCGGCGGCAAAAGTCCTATCCATAATTCTTTAGGATGGAAATCTTTGAGGACAGCGGACATGCCTCCGATGTGGTCGGAGTGGCCGTGCGAGATGGCAACGGCATCGAGGCGTGAGATGCGGCGCGTCCAGAGATAAGGGGCTACGACATCTTCGCCGAAGTCGAGTTGAGAACCTGCGCCCCAAGTAGGGCCGCCGGCATCGATGAGCAGGGTGCGGCCCTGCGGCGTGACTAAGAGGATGGAATCGCCTTCACCGACGTCGATAGAAGTGACCTCGAGAACTCCGGGACGGGTTTGCGGGTTGGGAGGGACGAAGGCCAGCGCGAGAGAGGTGGCGAGCAACGAGAGCAATCCGGCGAGCGCGAGCAGAGCGCGGCGGCGGGCACATAACATGGCGAGGATTAAGGCCACGGACGCTGCGGCGATCATTGGCGCCGACGGAGTTGCGACGCGCAGGTCGGCGAGGCGCAGGCCGCCTAGTCCATGCACAGTGCCGGTGATCGCTTTCACTGCAAAGAGGGCAGGCAGGGCGGGAAGTTTCGCGAGCAGCGGGGAGAGATATCCCAAGACCGCGGTGAAGACAGCGGCGGGCATGAGAAGTTGAGTGAGGGGAACGATGGCGACGTTCGCGGGCAGGCCGATGGTGGTAGCGCGATGAAAATAATAGGCCATGGGCAGGGCGAGGCCCATCTGCATTATGGCCGATACCAGCAATAGTTCGAAGACGCGCAGACATGTGATTGTCATGCCGCGCGTGATTTTGAAAGACAGAGGCTGGCCGAGAAAACGCGCGAGGCGGCCGGCGAGCAGGCGGAGATCAAGGCGGAACTGGGCAACGCGCGGAAGGAGCAGACCTCCGTAGTCGTCGGAGTCCCAGTGGGCGAGGGATTGGCGATAGAGCTGCGAAGTGCGTTCGACGAGCGGCAGGCCGATGGCGGCGACGATGAGGACGCAAACGAATGTCATTTGAAAGCTGGCGGTGAAGAGCTGGCGGGGATCAAACACGAGCAAGGCGAGGGCTGCGATGCCAAGCGCGTTGAGCATGGAGCGGTCGCGGTAGAGCAGGCGCGTGCCGAGGTAGATGGCGCACATCAGAGTGGCGCGCCAGACGGGAGCACCAACTTCGGTGAGAAGCGCATAGAGGACGCAGAAGAAAATCGTGAGAAGAGTCGCGGAGATTTCGCCGAAGCGCAGGCGGCGCAGCGTCCAGAAAACGACGAAGGCGAAGATGGTGACGTTCATGCCGGAGACGACGAGAATGTGATAGGTGCCGGAGCGCTGGAAATCGACGCGAGTGTCGCGATCGATGAAAGCGTCTTCGCCGATGACCATGGCGTCGATGAGTGCGGCCTGGGGCGGGGGCCAGAGCGCGTGGACTTGGGCGATGATGCTGGAGTGAACGCGCGCGCGGAAGAGTTCGAGACGGCTGCCGACGAAACCGGGGAGTAGTTGAACGTCTTCGACTTTCGCTGAGCCCAGCGCGGCGATGTTTTGGGAGGCGAGGTAGCCTTGATAGTCGAAGGCTCCGGGATTGCGGAAGTTGCGGGGCAACTTTAGTTTGACGGGAAGGCGGATGCGTTCGCCGTAGTGGAAGAGACGCATGGCGGGCGGGGATGGATTTGATGGCGCTTGCGTGTAGATGCTGAGGCGGATTCCGGCGTGCGCCGGAATTATCGTGCCGTCGGGAAGGAGAATGTGTTCGGTTTCGACGTCGAGGGTTTGGCGGAGTTCGTTGGGAGTTGTTTCTTTTAGCTTGGCTTCTGAGATGGCGTAGGCGGTGATGTCGACGGGCTGGCCGTCCGCGAACAGTTGAAGGCTCGTGTCAGGAAGAGCGTATGAACCGCGCAACTGGATGTGGAGCGCGCCGGCGAGGAAAAAGGCGCCGAGAGCTAAGGCCGCGCTTAGATATTTTCTTTTCTGATCTCTGACGAAGTAGAGACCTGCGGCGAAAAAGGCAGTTCCAGCTGCCAGCCACCAGGACGCAGGACGCCACGCGTGGGTTCCGGCGACGGTCCCGATGGAATAGGCGAGGGCGGCCCAGAGAATGGGTTGACGGGTGGGCTTGAGTTGGAACTTAGGGGGCGGGGTCGATGGCGGCATTCTGCGGAGATTCACCCCAGCGGCTAAAGCCGCATCTTCAAAGCGGCTCTTCGCGGCGCTAAAGCTGTCCAGTTCCATGACATCCTTTACAAAACGTTCCGGGACATCCTTTACACTCGGCCCGCAGGTGCCGCAGGTGGAGTGGCCATCGTCGAGCGCGGCTGCATGGGGTCCAACTCGCAGATCAAGGTGCGGCGGTAGAACACCAGGATGCGGTGTTCTACTTCCAGCAATCCCACTTCTTTTCCGGCCAGCGCCTTGGTGATGTAGTGGCGCTCATGGTGCAGTCGGAACTGTCCGTTGCGATCGACCTCTTTCACTTCACTACCCGCCGGATATTGCCAGGCGGACTGCGACTCCCGAAACGCTCGCCAACTCTTGTGCCACACTTGATCGGGCGTCTTCATGGCCAGCGCTTCATGCGGACGCACACAGTTGTATTCCTACCGAAAATCGTTCAGCCAGTTTTGCCGTTCGCTGTCCTCCGGCCTGCCCCGGCGCAACAGAGCCGCAGTCAGGCTGCGATGAAACCGTTCCACCTTGCCCTGGGTCTGCGGATGCTGGTAGCCGCTGAAGCGCAGGCTCACATCCTGATCCATCAGCCACACGGTAAATTGACTCCAGCCCATGTGTCCCTGGGTGTTGAACCAGGGCGTGCCGTGATCCATCAGCATTTCTTCCGGCACGCCGCTTTCGCGGAACACTCGCTCCAGCACGGCCTGTACGCCGCGCGCCTGCGTGCTGCCGGTGTTTTCCAGGGCCAACGCATAACGGCTGTGATCGTCCAGCACCGAGAGCGGACCTACCGTTTGATCCCATCCCTTGGCACCTTGGAAGTCCATCTGCCAGAGCTGGTTCGGCTCGGCCCGCTCGAAGCGCCGCAACGCCATGGGCTGCCGGTCCCAGTCGCGCACCAACTGGTGCCGCAAAAAAATGCGATGAATCGTGCTTGTCGGCAGCTCGATGCCTTCCTTCCCCAACAGATGCCGAATCTTGCGGGCTCCCCAATCCGGCCGCTGCCGCCGCAACTCCACCACTCGTTGTTCCAACCCCGCCGCCGTTCTCGCCGGACTGTCATGGGGACGCCGGCTTGCCTCTTGCATCCCTGTGATGCCGCGCGTCTGCTACCGCTTCAGCCAACCATACCCGGTGGGCCGCGAGATCTCGAACTCGGCACACAGCTCGGTCAAAGTCTTCTCCCTGCGACTCGCCGCCACCACAAATCTCATGCGCTGCTCTTCCACGTCCCGCGTTCTCCAAGCCATCCCTCGCCCTCGGGCCGAGGCTGTTTTTTCCCACTCCGCCTGCGGCACTTGCGGGCCGGAGTGTAAAGGATGTCCCGGAACGTTTTGTAAAGGATGTCATGGAACTGGACACCTGAAGCCCCGCTCTTCCACGGTCGTGCACATTTTCTATTTTGCATTCACTACAAAGCGTCAGCGGACTAGGTGGAGCACGGTTTCGAGGTGGTAGGTTTGGGGGAACAAATCGACCAAGTGCGCGCTCTCGACGCGATAGCCTGCAGCCAGTAGCGGAACCAGGTCACGGGCCAGTGTGGCCGGATCGCAGGAGACGTAGGTCACGCGAGGCGCACCGAGATTGGATAGCGCCCACGCCACCGGATCTCCTAAACCGCTTCGAGGCGGGTCCACAATGATCAGATCGGGGACGACCAGGTCGGGATGGGACAGCTGGGAGACGACCGCGCCATTCCCGACCTTACGTTTTTTCCCATCGCCGCGACGCTGCGCGGGCGAACCGCCCGCACCTGCGCGAGTTGTACCAACACAAGCTAATCCCGCCCTTCCTGGGTTGAGGTACTGCCCGACTTCGGCGGATACCGCCTCTGCGTTGACTGGCAAATTGTAGGCAAGATCGCCGGCGGCTGTCTGTGACGACTCTACGGAAATCACGTGACGGAAATTACATGCCAGGGTTGTGGAAAACAGACCGGCACCGGCATAGAGATCGAGGGCCAAATCTCCGGATCGGTCCGCTGTAATAATTTCGATGAGTTTATCGACCAGGAAGCGGTTGGTTTGGAAGAATGCGCCTGCGCTGACGCGGTACGATTGATGGCGCGTCTGATAGGTCAATGCGGATTCCCCAACCGCGACCAGCGGCTCGTACACGCCTTTTTGCGGCTCGCGAAGGGCGACGATGCCTGCGATCTCCGGCGTGGCTGTGCAGAGATCTTCGGCCCAGGCGCGAACGGCGGCGCGTCGAGCTTCGGGAGCGCAGAGAAATTCGAGCAAGAGTCGGGTGTCGTCGCCGTTGGCAAAAAATTCGACTTCGCGCACGCCTTCGACGGCGTTGCCGGCTCGTCCAGAGTGCCAGAGCGCGGCGATGCCGCGATTGATCAGGGGCGAACTGATGGGGCACACTTCGATTGGTAGAAGTTCATGCGAAGCGAATTTGAAATATCCGGCGGCGAAGCGTGGGTGGGTATGCACCTGCAAGCGCGAGCGATTGCGATAATTCCACGGCGGAGACGGATGCACCTGAATCTCGCAGGGCAATTCGAGCTTGGCGATGCGGCGCAGGTTCTCGCGCAGGATTTCTTTCTTAATGTCGAGCTGGTGGTCGTAGTCAGAATGCTGATAGTGGCATCCACCGCAGCGTGCAAAATGCGGGCAGGGCGGCGTGATGCGGTGAGGGGAAGGCGCGACGATGGCGGTGGCCTGAGCGCGCGCGAAGCCGGGTTTTTCTTCGGTGACGGTCGCGTCGATTTTTTCGCCGGCGAGAACAAAGGGAACGAACACGGCCTTGCCGCGTCCGCGGTCTTGACTAGGTGACGGAGTGACGGGAAGGCGGACGAGTCCGTCGCCGCCGTAGATGAGCTTTTCAATGGTTAGGAGCAAGAGTTGATTCTACGGGAGATTCGGGCGCGGCGGGTATTGGCAGCTTTCTGGGGAAAGGTGAGTCGAGCTGCGCTCGACGGACAGCCGAGGCTGTCCCCACATTCAGGCCTTGGCGGGCTCTTAGCGGGCGGGGGCGCCCGCTCCACACTACGACATCGGGCCGGACTCTTGGGAAATGAGTCCGGCCCTTTGGTTGAGGCCCGTGGCAGCGAGCAGGGGTTAGGGCGTTACTTTGCTGATGCGCGTCCCCCAATTGCCGAGTGAGCTGCGTGTGCCTCCGCAACCACCGAAGGGGGCAGCGATGTAGGTCGCGAACGTGCATGTTTGCCCGATGTACTCGGCGGCCATCCAGATGGAGTTGCCGTCGATGGCGGTGGCGCCGTAGTCTCCCCAGCGATTACGGCCATTGCCTACGAAGGCCTTGTAGGAAGTGAACCCGTCCTGAGGCCCCAGGCCAGCGGCGGCGATGTGGATGTCACCGGCGCCGACCAGCGCGTCTAGAGAAACATAGGCTGCGGTCGGGAAATTCCCGAAGTCGGTGACACCGTCGCCGCGGCCAAGCAGCGTGAAGGAGATGACCCCGCGGCCGCTTGAGGTCACGCCGACGGCAGGATAGGTGAGATTGTTATTGGCCAGTGCGACTACTCCCTGCATCGCCACCGAGGCCGAGACGCTGCTGGTTGTAGCTGAGGGTTTGAGAATGAACCAGGCGACACCGGCCTTGTTCGCATTGTTGAGGGTAACAGCAGTGTCGAGGGCGCTCCAGAGTTTCCCGTTCGCGAAAACCACCTGCTGCATGCGCGAGTCGTTGGAGTCGACGTGTTGTGACTCGGTCTCGTTATGTGCAGGCTCGCCGCCGAACAGAGCTTTCCAGCATCCGGTAAATCCGCCGAGAGAAGTAATTACCGTCGTGGTGTCGTTGATACAGGAAGCGAGCGGGACGTCTCCGACCTTCTGGTCGGCCTTCGGGGGAACGCCGTAAGGGTTGACCGTCAGGACCGCGGTGTTCAGCACCAGGGCTGGGGTGGTGTTCAACGACTGGGTATTGGAAAGGGCCCAGAGGCGGATGCGATTGTCGCTGTTGGTGTTACTGAAAATCGCCACTGAGCTGAGGAAATACTCCGTGCCATTGGCGTCGGTCGAGTAAGCCATGGCGGGTGTAGTGGCCGGCCAAACCGTGAATCCGGGATTTCCGTCCAGCGTGAAACCGCGCGTGTCGAACTGGAAAACCGTGATCGTGGGAGCTCCCGATGTCAGGGCACTCTTAGAAGCGGCATAAATCTGCGAGCCAATGAAGCCGGGAGCGAAGAGGTTGAACTCGTTGGTGGTCATGTAGAAACCGTTGGCGTCAGCGCCGATGTGGGGATAGTCCCCGAGGCAGAATCCGCCGGCGCAGTTGTGGTTGGGCGTACCTTGAGTGCCGTCATCCTGCACTGGGAGTTTGTAAATCACAAAGCTGCCCAGCGGGCTGGAAGTCGTGCTGACGGCGATGTCCAGATGGTTCGTACCCGCCAAGGATGAGCTGGTTCCCACGCGATCCAGGGTCAGCACCACCAGAAACCAGCGCTGCGTGTCGGGATCGAAGTAGCAGCTCGGGTCGGTGATTTCGGCGCCGAAGGTACTTGGGCGAACAATGGCTGAAGCGTAGCCAAAGAATCGGTTGAGGGAAACGGGTCCGAGCAAGCTATTGCCGGAGGTATCGTAAACGTTCACAATATCGTTGACTGCCTCCATGACAAAGCCGTTGCCCGCACACAGTCCCTGGTCGGGCGGTTCCACGCTGAATTGATTGCCGTTGTCGGCGAGACGTTGCTGGCGGTGGTTCAGCCCGTCGAAGGTTAGATTCAGCTGCGGGTTGGATTTGGCCTTCTTTCCGCTCTTGCCTGAAGGGCCCTGTCCGGAGCCCGTTGCAACCGTGATATTGAGAGCCGGGCCGGTGACGGGCGAAACGCTACTGCCGGTTCCGTCGTCACCGTTGTCGATGCCAGGATCGATTTCAGGAGACGCCAATGCATCTCCGCCTAACGAGGATGCCTGAAAGGAACTCGTGCCCGTGTTGACGATTTGCTGAGAGGTTTGGGCGCTAGCTGGCCGTACCAGCATAAAGCTGACGAGCAGGCCGAGCGCCAGTGCGACGAAAAACATTCTGTTGACTTTCATGAGATTCCTCCTTACTGAGATTTCGAGAAGCAGAGGGCATTCCTTGTTGGAGCGCCCAGGGTTTGACCGTATTTCGGCGATTAACATGGAGTTTTGGATCGAACGTGAACATGGAGACGCGCAAAACGCGGGCCATACTCATCAGGCAACTAATTAGTCGACTAACCTGAAGGCAGAGCATAGTTCACGTCGCAGCGGACTAAGTGGACGCGCTGAACATACAACGTGGGGTAAGTTAGTGCCAAAATCGTATAAGAGTTAAGGTGAGAAGGTCAAATAAATTGTCAGGGAACTGTAGCTGCTCCAAGATAATGTCACCCCCTAACTGCAACGAGACTTTATCACCCCCTTAAGGATGGTGACGATGAGTCAGAAAGAGTTCCAGCGAGTGAAGTGATCGAGAATGCAGGCCGTTACTTAAACGATAAGGGGTGACAAAGTCTCGTTGCAGTTAATACGACATTTTCTGCTTGCAACAACAGTTTGCAGCTTTCGAGGAAGGCGAGTCGGGCTTCGCTCGACTGGACAGCCGAGGCCGGCTGTCCCTACATGAGCCTCGCGACACAAAAAGGCCCTCCGATTTCCGGAGGGCTTTGTCATATTCTCTGAGTTCGAACCTAGTGGCTGTCTGCCGGCTTTTCGGCGGGTTTCTTGGAGGCCATGTGAGCGGCTTTGGGCTTCCAGAAATCCGGATCGGCTTTGATCCACTCGTCGGACGGGTAGCTCATGCGCGGGTTAAAGGCAAATAGGTTGGTCTGGCTTGCCTCGATTGCCGCGGCAGAAAGTTCGTTGAGCTTCTTCATGCCGGATTCACCCATGGCTTCTTCAAAACCCTTCCCTTGCATTACGCCTTTGTCGATCTCTTCGGCGGATTTCATGGGATTGAAGATGACATAAGTATTGTCCTGCAATCCGTAGACGACGGAGTAGGTGGCCCAGTGCGCGCCGGGAATTTTCTGGTAGGCGGCGGTGACCAGCTTTACGATTTCATCCCAATCTTTGTCATGTCCGTGACGAACCTGAAATAGGGAGATTTCGAAATAGCGCATGTGAGGGATGTCCACTGCGGGACGCAGGCTGTAATCCGGGCGGAATACAAGCGCAGAGGAATCGGTCTCGCTGAGTAGATCGCCGTCCGCGGCCCAGGCGTGATCGAGGGCGGCTGAGAGAGTGGTATTTTTCTCTGTGGCTTTCTGATCCTTTTCCCAGTCGGCGAACGATTCGTAGCCGGTGAGAAAAAGAGCGCGATTCTTGCCGGAGATAGACTCCACGGCCAGATAGTGAGTCGGCCATTTTGCGTTGGTCATCGCTTGAACGAAGGCGCTTTCGGTTTTTTCATGAGCGGCGCCCGCCTTACCTGGCTTGGTATACTCCCGCGTAATCGTCAGCACTTTGGGCGGCATGTGTTCGGCAGGTGTTTCCTGGGCCGCTGCAATTCCGGACATCCCAACAGCTACTAAAACCAACAGGGTGAGCTTCGAGTTCTTAAGTCTCTTCATGTTGACCTCCTCGGTCACACAGCAGACTGGAAAGCGGATTTTCTTTCTCGAACTTGGAAAGCAGTCGAATTGTACACAGATTGGGGGGCGCGTGCGCCAGGCACGGGGGACAAGGCAGTTGCAACACTGGGAGCAAGGGAGCTTGCGACCGGAAGCGAGTCGAGTTTCGCTCAATCGTACTGGCGCTGGACTTCCAAGGCGATTCCGGGAGTTCCCATTCTTTCGTCGAGAAAGTGATGTGGGTCGGTTTGTCGTTTCCTTTCGTGTTCGTCTAGAAGACGATTCAGTTGCTCAATGATCAGGGCGAGGGTCTGGGTGTCGGGTGCGCGTTTCGCCATGGCGCGCAACCGATGCCAGCCCTCGGGTTCGTCGGGTAGCTTCATGAAGAGTCACTCCGGCTGTGATTTGAACCGCTATTGATTCTTGACGAGAAATGCCCAGATGTAGCTACAAAAATTTGGTTTAATTTTGCAAAATGACTCCCAAAACGGGAAAAGCAGCTGGATATTGTGCAGGTCTCACAGGGAGCGTCCGGCGGCCGCGCCGGAGGACCAGGCCCACTGAAAGTTGAAACCGCCGAGGTGGCCGGTCACGTCGACGACTTCTCCGATGAAATAAAGGCCGCGGATCTTGCGGCTTTCCATAGTTTTCGCGGAAAGTTCGGCGGTGTCGACACCGCCCGCGGTCACCTCAGCTTTCTCGTAGCCTTCGGTTCCGGCGGGCGAAATTGCCCAGCCATGCAGTCTCGTTTCAAATTCAGCGAGGGCTTGGTTCGTCCAGGACGTGGGGGCGTGGAGATCGATCCAGCGGTCGGCGAGGCGATGAGGGAGAAACTTTCGCAACTCGGCGCGGAGCGTGGCGAGGGTTCGCGGGGTCGGCGGCGTTGGCATCGTTCTTGAGCTTTCGCGAAATGCGGCGGTCAGTTCGAGACCGGGCGCGAGATCGATCACGATGGGCTGGGATTTCTCCCAATACGACGACGCCTGCAGGATTGCCGGACCGCTCAAGCCGCGGTGCGTGATCAGCATCTTCTCGCGAAATTGCTGACCGGCGCAGGAGGTGACGATCTCAGTGGAGACGCCGGCGAGACCGCAATATCGGGAACGATCCTCGGGATTCAGAAGTAACGGAACCAATCCTGGCCACGGTGCGCGAATGGCGACGCCGAATTGACGAGCGATGTCATAGCCCAACGACGTTGCACCGATCTTGGGAATGGAAAGGCCTCCGGTGGCGACGACGAGGACGGGGGCGCGAAATTCATCGTCAGTGGTGCGGACGATAAATTCTTTTTCTTGAGTACGCTCGACCTGGCGAATTTTCGTGCCGAGAAAAATGCTCACAGCGGCGGCGCGGCATTCGGCTTCGAGCATGGCGAGGATGTCACGTGCGGAGCGGTCGCAGAAAAGCTGGCCCAAGGTTTTCTCGTGATAGGGGATGCGATGTTTTTCAACCAGCCCAACAAAATCGCCGGGAGTGTAGCGGGCTAACGCGGACTTGGCGAAATGCGGATTCGAGGAGAGGAAATTTTCCGGCTGGCGGTGAAGGTTGGTGAAGTTGCAGCGTCCGCCGCCGGAGATCAGGATCTTCTTCCCGAGACGATCGGCGTGTTCGAGCACGGCGACGCGGCGGCCGCGCTTGCCGGCCTCGATGGCGCACATGAGTCCGGCGGCGCCTCCCCCGAGAATGAGTGCATCGAAGGTATGGGTCATGGGAAGAACGATTGCGGGCAGTCGTACGCAGAGAACAGACCGATTCCCAGGGTTGAAGCCCCGAGTTCATATTCTCACCCTCATGACGCGACGGAGAGTGAATAGTTTGGTAGGCGACTCGTGGTAATAGCAACACTCGCTTTTTCGAAGAGGACACGGGAAGTGGGCATCCGGCCGGCTCGAATCGCTGACTAGAACTCGGACTGCCCGAGCACTGTCATCCAGAGCGGAATTTGTCTCGCGCTTAGCGCGAGACAAATGGGAGTCGAAGGATCCCTAGCCTGCTTGGGGTAACTGGGCCCCCGGACGTTCGTAGATGCTGACGAAGCACCTAGAGAGAACTCCCCAACGTAGCACCAACACTGGAGACACGGTAGGGCTCCTTCGACTGCGCGAGTGCTTCGCTTTGCGAAGCACTCCCTTCGCTCAGGATGACAAAACTAGGGATTTCGTGGGCGTCTGGTCACATATAGAACAAACTGAGGCGTGGAAGGCCGTATTTTTCCAGGAGCCGTTTGTGGATGTACTGTTTTTGCAGTTGGTCGATCTGCGCTGCGGCCATTTTGCGGCGGTAGGGAGCGAGTTCACGATCGGCTTGCGCGCGCACGTCAACGATTTCCTGATCCGGAGTGGCGGCGAGCAGGGCGGCAAAAAGTTTTTCTTCCAGGACGGTGAGGTGACGCTCCAAGTCCTCCAGCCTTGCGGTGGTTTGCGCGGTTTCGATTTGTTGGGCTAATTTTCGCAGGGTTGCGACGGAATCCTGCGCGATGGGCTGCAGGGAAATTCCTGCGGCATGAGGAAGCTTCGCCGCGCATAGGAGATCGGCGTTGCGGCGCAGGAAGGCGGCGATGGTTCGCGGCTCGAATCCCTGCCCGGCGCGCGATGTGCTTGAGGCCGGGGATTCACTGTTGGAATTCGCCACGCCCACCACGGCTTCTTTCATAACCTCAGCCGCTGACAGGACTTCTTGCGCGCAGTAGGCGAGGCTGTTCACCTTCCTCGAATTCGATAGACGCTGGCCGTAGTGGTCGAAGGCGGCGTCGATGCCGCGCAGCGCAGCTTCGAGAGGAATGCCTGCATCTTTCCAGGTTTCGATCAAGGCCCAGTCGAGCGTGGTGAGTAACAGGCCTCCGCCGCGACGGAGGAGAAATCGTTCCTCGATTTCGGTGAAGTAGTTGAAGTAATTGAGACGATCGAAATTGGGTTGGTTGTGATTCGTTTGATCGGGCACGGCGGTCAGCGGGTGGAGCGCGGAGTGGAAGAGCTGCGCGGGCTGCCATTGTTTATTTTGCGCGCAAGTGGCGCGGCTTTGGGCGCGGCCGTGACGCGGGCCGCGGCATTTCGCTCCCAGATAATGCGCAGGCCTTCGAGGGTTAGAAAATCGTCCACAGTTTTGATGTATTTCGATCCCGTGCCGATCATGGGGCCGAGGCCGCCGGTGGCGAGCACAGTGGTCTCTTTGCCAAGTTCATCGAGGAGGAGTTCGAGAATGCCATCGACCAGGCCAAGGTAGCCGTAGTAAAGGCCGGACTGCAGACTGCCCACGGTGTTGGTGCCAATCACGCGCGCGGGTTTGCGAATCTCGACTCGCGGCAGGCGCGCGGTGCGCTGAAAGAGCGCGTCGGCGGATATGCCGATGCCGGGACAAATTATTCCGCCGAGGTACTCGCCTTTGGCGGAGACGCAGTCGAATGTGGTCGCGGTGCCGAAGTCGACGATCACGCATGGGCCACCATACTTTTCGAAGGCGGCGACGGCGTTTACGATGCGGTCAGCGCCGACCTCCGCCGGATTGTCGTAGTGGACCGGCATTCCGGTTTTAACGCCGGGCTCGATGAAGAGCGGCTTGGAATTGAAATAACGCTCGCACACCTGCCGCAGCACGGGATCGAGCGGCGGAACTACCGACGAGATCACGATGCCCTGAATGCCCGAAGCTTCGAGACGCGCCATGGAAAACAGATTGCGGAACAATACCCCGTATTCGTCGACGGTGCTCCCCTGCCGGGTGGCAACTCGCCAGTTAGCGACGAGACGCTCGTAGCGCGGTGCGGCGGCTTCTTGCGAGGTGACATCGCGCGTGGGGGCGTCGGCGTCTCCATCGGAATGCGGCTTCGCACCCCGGGCGAAGACTCCCAGGACCGTGTTCGAATTGCCGACATCGAGAACGAAGAGCATGGTTTTGGGGAGCTGTGCTCAGCAGCTAGCAATTAGCAATTAGCGGTTGGCAATTAGCCTTCGTGAGTGCGAAAAACCGACGCTAACTGCGAATTGCTAACTGCCAATTGCTAATGGCTAACTGCTTCTTTCACTTCTCTCACGGTTCCACTTAGAACCGTTTGCAACCCTTGCGGGGTGCGGACTTGCAGGAAGCCGCGTTCGTCGAGGCCTTCCGTCGTTCCTTCGACTTTTGCGCCGTTCTCGTCGATGCAAACCTGTTTTGCCCGCACCCACGAGGAGTGTTCTGCAAAGCGGCGCAGAATCGATTGCCGCGCGCCGGGTTGCTTGATGAACTGGCGATATTCCCAGTCGAGCGATTTTAACAAAGCGGCGGTCAGTTCCACGCGCGACCACTCGCTGCCTGTCGTAATTCGTAGTGAAGTGGCTGCGTTTTGCAATTCTTTGGGAAAGTCCGCCTGGTTCACGTTGATGCCAATGCCGGCGACAATGTGGCGAACGCGCGTAGCCTCGGCATTCATCTCGGTGAGAATGCCGCATACTTTTCTGCCGTCGATCAGGACATCGTTGGGCCACTTCAGATCGATGGAGACTCGGTCATCGACCTGGACGATCGCGGCGCGCACGGCTAATCCGGCAGCGAGCGCCAGCACCAGTACGTCTGAGGGCGGCAAGGCAGGGCGAAAGACCGCCGAGCAATAAATGCCGGCAGAGCGGGCGGACTCCCAGGTATGCGCTCCGCGGCCGCGGCCCGCAG
>Ga0210405_10002233_pt1 | contig 20376 bp, 16 predicted proteins | sample IncBWH11MmetaG_FD_155492 | JGI IMG/M metagenome (GOLD analysis project Ga0210405, IMG submission 155492) | Forest soil microbial communities from Barre Woods Harvard Forest LTER site, Petersham, Massachusetts, United States - Inc-BW-H-11-M | ecosystem: Environmental > Terrestrial > Soil >... | reverse complement strand
GTCCTTTTTCGTCCTTGATCATCACGAACCAGACTTTCGTTCCCGAAGCCCAATGTGCGTCGCCTGTAGTCATTTGGGCGTGGTCCGTTCCAAAGACTTGCTTTACGAGAACGGTTCCGTCGGGAAACTTCCCGGTTTTCCGATAGCTTTCAGCGGTGCCTGGGGATGCGTACGTGAGGTGCATCTGGTTTCCTTTCGGGTCGAGCACCATGTATGTTCCGAGCGCCTGGTAACGATCCCGGAAATCGCTGGGTTTGCGGATATTTCCACTGTCGTCCACTAAATCGAACCCGTTGTGACTGCTGTTGGCTTGTTGTTTAGGCTGCTCATGGCCAACCAGAATGATCAATGTGATAAGCACTACCGAGCTGACGAACTTCATATCCTCACCCTCAGGCCGCTTCGAACGACCGCAGCCATACACTGCAAGCGCTGCGCCAATCCCAAAACCCTTGTGTTTCCGTCGGTCAGCGCATGACGAAGGCACGGGAAGCACTGAGCACGAGTCGAAAGATGACGAGGTGAAGTCTCCGTGTCGTGGTGTGACGATACTGCGACACGCAATTAAAGGCAGGAGACAGGAGATGCTCGTCGAATAAGCGCTAATTAACGACCAATCCGTGCGGCAGTACATCGATGCTGACTCGCAAGAAGATCAGAAATGCTCTGAGGAAGGAGTGCACTAATTGCAAGGACCACGAAAGCCGATTATTGGACCCGCGACTCCGGTCATAACCAGTGTTCATTATTGATAGCCGAAGCACACACAGCTAATCGTGGTCCGCTGCCCAGATCAATCGGCGCGGGGTTGCCACGGTTCGTCCGGTTCTCTGTTCTCGTCCACGCCAGCGACCTCCAGTTGCCGCAGTGGTCGCGAGATCCCCAGCTTCTTCATTTTGGAAATTAAGGTGGTCCGCTTTAGTCTTAGACGAGCGGCTGCACCTAGGGGCCCTCCTACGATCCAACCTGACGCGTTCAAGGCTCGCAGGATCAAGGCGCGCTGGGAACCCTCGAAAGTGACCTCCGGTCCGACGACGTTTGTGTTTGGCAGGTTCGCTCTTACGAGGTTCGCGTCGAGTGCAGGCAAAGGATTCGCGAGGACTCCGTTGTCCGAGCGGATTACTGCCCTTTCGATCATATTCTGAAGTTCTCGTACGTTCCCGGGCCAAGAGTAGGAGGTGAACGCATTCAGCGTTTCTTGCGGAATGTTGCTAATCTGCTTAGCCATGCGCCGCGAAAAGACTTCGACGAAGTGCGAAACCAGTAGCGCAATGTCCTCACGGCGCGCCCGTAATGGCGGCAACGTGATAGGAAAAACATTGAGGCGATAGTAGAGGTCGCTGCGAAATTCGTTTCGCTGCACCATCTGCTCGAGATTTCTATGTGTCGCAGCAACCAGCCGGACATCTACATGATGTGTCCGGCCACTACCTAGACGTTCGAACTCCTGTTCCTGCAGAACTCGCAGTAGCTTGGGCTGTAGTGCGAGTGGGATATCGCCAACCTCGTCCAAGAAGAGTGTTCCCTTATCGGCAAGTTCGAAGCGTCCGGCTTTCTGTGCGATAGCTCCCGTAAACGCACCTCGCTCATGACCAAATAGTTCGCTCTCCAGCAAATCGAAAGGAATGGCAGCGCAATTTAGCTTTACGTACGGTCGGCCGCACCGTGGGCTGATGTTGTGAATCGCTTGCGCGATCAACTCTTTGCCTGTACCGGTTTCACCTTGAATTAATACGGTGGAATCGATCGGTGCGACTCTTTCAACCTGTTCAAGCACAGCATCGAGTTCAGGGCTCTTGCCTACAATTCGCTCGAACTCGCGATCTCTTTCGTTCCGTTCACAAAACCGAAGTGTTTCGAAGCCCCCCCCAACTACCTCCGAATCGGCCTCGTTACATACATACCGAGAAATTGCAGCTGAACTCATATCCGGCTCCTTACTTGGGCTTGGTTGATCCTCCACTTACGAATCACTGTCGGCAAACTGGCAGACAGTTCCGTCGCAAAGTCCCCCAACCGGCCTTCAGATCAACTTGGCGTGCGAGGCATAGGGCGTATCGAATCGTCTCAAACAAGGGCCAGTGATAGTGCACGCGCAGGATGCGGTGCCAGTCCAGGACGCATCGTCGATTCATAAAGCCTCCACCGCTCTTATTTCTGTGGGCCAATCGGACTCCGGTCACTGAAAAACGAGTTTGAGTCCGTTGACTTTCGAGCGGATTGTGGACTAGGTTCCGTTCGACGAACAACCGCAAATAGTCGGTTCGCAGCCCCCATATATCGCCAGACTTCAAACTACTACTTTTGGAGTATCGGAACGCGCCTAGCGGTTGGAGATCTCGATGAGCTTCCTGCCGAAGAGGTGGGCATCAACCGACCAAGCGCCCGGTCCGATCATGGCCAAAGTGCCCCCGAGGATCGCCAGGATGCCAGACATCCATGGGTCGCCAGTCCGCGAGAAGAGGATCCACAGTTCGACGAACGCAAGCACCGCTCCCGCTATTGGAGTCCATAGACCAATGAAGAGGAGTAGCCCGGCACCCGCGGCAATAAGTTGCATGAGAACTGCTGAAAAATGAGCTGCTTTTCCCAGAGTTGTGAAGAAGCAGTATGCGAGAACCGCGGCAACCAATGCGCGCTGAATCAGAAGGCCCTTGCCCGGCCAACCGTTTGCGAAAGTAGAGAATAGGCGTTGCATGGCAACGCTATACGATAATCGTGCTCAATCGGTTTCGAAAACCATAGAAGGTAGGGTCTTGTTGTCCTACTTTCAGGGGGTATGAAGCTCAATAATTCCGCGCTTTAGCCCAATCGTAACCGCATGAGCCCGGTCGTTTGCCCCGAGCTTGGAGAGTATGTTGGTGACATGGCTTTTGACGGTCGCTTCGCCAATCGACAACTGATCGGCAATCAGTTTATTAGAGTTCCCGGCGGCTATTAGCCTCAGCACATCGATCTCGCGCTGTGTTAAGTCATCGTCGGCAGCGTGCTCGGCCAGCTGCTCAGCGACGTCTGGAGGGATTCGCTTTTGCCCGGCATGGACTGCACGGATGGTCTCCAGCAATTCTCTGTGTACATGTCCCTTCAAAATATAAGCCCGAGCGCCCGCTTTAAGCGCCCGCATGACTTGAACGTCGCCCGTATAAGTCGTTAGAACAACGATTCGGGCGTTAGGAAATTCGCTGCGAATGCGATCAATTGCTTCCGTGCCACTCAAACCTGGCATCTGAAGATCCATCAACGTCACGTCCGGCCGGTGCAAACGAAACGCTTCAATCGCTTCTTGTCCGTTGGAGGCCTCAGCCACAAGCTTCATGTCGGGCTCGGCGTTAACCAGTGCTGTGATTCCTTTCCGAAGTAGAGGATGGTCGTCAACGCTCAAGATTCGAATGAGGCTGGGATTTTCGTTCATACCCTTTTCCCTCCCAGGAGGCGTCTGATCCCAGAACGCCTATGTTTAGAGCCATCTCCCGGCGCTTCATAGGCTGCCGTAGCCGGAATATTCAACTGAACTTCCGTTCCTGCTCCGACTTCGCTCCAGAAATCCAGTTGTGCTCCGATTTGCCGCGCGCGTTCACGAACTCCCCGCAGCCCCCAATGGCCGGACGTCCCCCCTTCTTTCAAAATTTTCGGATCCATTCCTTTTCCATTGTCGCGAATCCGCAATCGAAACGCCTGATCGTCATATCGAATCTCAACCTCGATCCTGTCCGCGTGTGCGTGCTGAAAAGAATTTCGCAGAATCTCGCGGGTGATCCGATAAACTTCGTCCTGCAAAACCGGCATCAAAGGTTTCGGGTCGCCCTCCACGATCATCCGAAATGCCGGCGCCTGAGAGTTCCCATACTCAGAATCTGCCAACTCCTGAGCCGTCGCTTTCAGCGATTCTCCTAAGTCCCCATTGCGACACGGGTCTGTGCGGAGATCATGAATTGCGCCTCTGCTCTCAGCGATCGCCTGCTCCGTCGCATTGATCGCACCATCTAGCGCATGAATCGCTTCATCAATTCGCCGCGGCAACATGTTGCGAGCCGCCTGAAATTGAAACATCAGCCCGTGTAAGCTCTGCAGCAGAGTGTCATGCAGTTCCCGTGCAATGCGGGTACGCTCATTGACACGCGCATCCAGCGCAACACCGAACTGCCGGTGAAGTTCCCGAAGACGGAGTCGATATAGGGAAAAGGCAAGCAGCAAGAGCCCCAACACACTGCCAACCTGGAACCATCGGGTCTGCCAATATGCGGGAGCGACTTCGAAGGCTATTGTCTTTTCTTGGCCGCTCCACGCTCCGTCCGGATTTCGACCCATCACATGAAATCGGAATTGGCCCGGCGGAATGTTTGTATAGTCGATTTCGCGTAAGGCTGTTGGCTCGCTCCAGGCCGGATCGACTTTGTCTAGCCGATAGCGATATCTCACCGCTGTGGGATTCGAAACGTTCACACCGGCATACCGAAACGTCAGGCGGTGTCGGCCGGCCGGAAAGCGAGCCAAGCTGTCGGCTGCAACGGCCCTCCCGTCAACCAGCATCCCATCGACGCGCACGGTTACCGGAAATGCCGGCCGTGCAAACGCGGACGGTTCCAGAACAGAAATCCCCTTATTCAGCGAGAACCAGATGCGACCGCGATGGTCGGCGACGACCGTGCGGCTGCGCTTAACGCCTTCTGAGCTTGGCAGGCCTTCCGTCACCCCAAACTCCCGGTACTCACCTTCGCCGAATGATTGGTTCAGCAAGGCAGTTCGCTTCACGCGCAGGACGTGATCTCGCGTTGTGATCCACAACCAGCCTTGACTCTCCGCGATACCAAGAATCTCTCCGTAAAGCGGATCCGGCGCTCCTAAAGGTACGTGCACCGTCCCCGATTGCAGAAACGAGATGCCCTTCTTAGTACCGATCCAAAGAATGCCCCCATCATCGAAGAGAAGGCTTTCAACGGCGCCCGGCGGCAATCCTTTCTCGGTCGTATAGGCGACCCAATGATTATGTTGCAGAACAGCGAAACCATTTGGTGTCCCAGCGAAGATCTCACCAGCAGTATTTCCCGTAATTGCGGAAATCGTGTTGGACGGCAGTCCGTCTTTCGTAGTAAACGTGTGCCAGGTCTCGTCATGGAAACGACTCAGCCCCGCAGTAAGCGTACCAGCCCAAACAGTGCCATCTGGTGCTCGATAGATTGAGTAGACGGAGTCCTCAGCGAGACCGTTTTGCCTTGTGTATATATTTGCCTGAAGTGCATCGCCGTGGAGACGAAGGCGCGTGACACCGCCGTTTTTTCGCGCCACCCAGACCTCGTCTTCCGCACCGCCCGCAACGGAATAAATGACGTCGTCCTTGAGGCCCGCAGTCTCAACCGCTCGAATCGAGCCCTTCGAGAGTAGGAATAGTCCGCCATCCAAGGGCGCAAACCAGGTGCGGTCGCGCTGATCTGTGTAGATTGCTCCACAATTGCCGCAGGGCAATTCTGCCGAGGTTAAGTAAGTTGTAAAGCCGCTGGCACGGTAGCGTTCGATAATCTCCGGTCCACCGATCCACAGGTCGCCATCCCGGTCTTCGAATAACGCAGTGACAGTCCCATGTACGCTCAAGCTATCAAGCGCCCGAATTTTGCCCTCTCGATCAATATCCCTCACGTGCGCTTTGAAAACGCGACCATCACTGCCGATCCACACGTCGCCCTCTCGACCGTTGGCCAGTGCGAGGATCTCCACTCCGTCTAGCTCCGGGCTCGCTTCCGTCAAATTGCCATTATGCAGGTTCAGCAAACCTTTATCGGTGCCTATCAACAGCGCCGAATCGCCAATCGGAAGCAGGCAGTTGACCCTAACGCTTGTCAAAGCTGCAAGATGCTGAATATCGGGCCCACCCGGTGTCAAAGACAGACGGAACACACCGGTCTCACGAGTGCCAATCCAAAACGCTCCGTCCGCCGTTTGCGTGAGTGCCGTGAGCGAACGGGGCGTCATGCCAGGATCAAGCAGTAAACGAGCCGACCCATGCTCGTACTCAACCACACCCTGCAATTCAGATGCGAACAGCAGCCGTCCATCGCGAGTCCTGCTTAGCAAAGCTGCTAAATATCGGTGCCTGCCGTTGTCGGACATTGGTCCGGCGAGCCGACCAGCGGCGTACCGGAAAAGATGGGTATGGTCATCAGTGGCCCATAGTTCATCGTTCGAATCGGCGAGCACATTCAAAATCGGGACCTTCGCTCCTACACTGGAGCCGTCCTCGGGAATGGACAAAAAACTCCAGCCGCCATATCTGACCAGTCCTTTGCTGGTGCCGATCCATATATATCCATCGTCGGTTTGAGACATCGAATAAACGTACCCGCCCGGAAAGCCCGCTGCTGCATCCCAGAGATCGTGTCCGTGGGTGGGAATGATGGTGCGCCGCTCGGCGCCGACGGTCCCGCCTGATAACAGCAAAAGCACGGCATATTGAAAAATACGGCGCATCAGATGGCATGACCTCCAACGACTCACGGCAAGTACTCAAATCGGTCGACGACAACTTCGGCGGTACCCTGAAGACCGGGTGAATTTCGGTTCGGCTTCGTGTATGGAAACAGCGTCAGCCGCAGTGATTCGAACCCAGGTTGCGGAACTTCTGATGTAAAGACACGCCTCGACACGACAGACGCGCCGCGCGGTCCGGACGCACGCGACGTAACCATTGTGAGGCGGCCCGGTTCCCAAACAATTGAATACTTCAGCTTCCCCGCGGGCGCGACGAAGCGAAAAAAGTTAGCCTGCACAAGGGTAGGCTGCAAGACATACTCAGCATTCTTGTTTTGCGGTTCGCCCCACCGGCCGATGTTGATATCGAATTCCCGGTGGTTGTCCTGATCAGTCGAATAATCCCAAGTGAAAATGCCGAAGACCACTGACGGGTCCAGGTTGGAGATGTCTTCGACTGTAAACAAATATGTGCCGTAACCCAGGCTCTGCGTCAGGCTCACCTCTGAACAGGTCCATTGCCCGTTTCGATTGATAATCCGAAGGTGAAGCGCTCCCTTTTGGTCGACGTAGACATTGTCGGGGTTATAGGGGTTACTGGTACCGCCGCGATCGCTGGGTTTCCAGCGGACCCGCCACGTGAAACCGCTGAAGTCAATGAAGTAGGACGATGATTTTTCCTGTCCCGGGCTAACGGCCACGGCGGCTACCCCCTGTCCACGTGGCGGCAGTTTATCCAACACTGCAGCGGGATGGTATCCAGGATCAACCAGCAAGACCGCATAGCTCGTGCCGAGATGTGTTTCGTTTCGCCAAACCCCGTCGGGCAAAATCGGGGTAAACGGCGAAGTCAATAGCGGCTGCAACCACCACAATCCTCCAGATTTGGAATAGATGACCAGTCGCTGCCCTTGTTTCGCACCGCTTATCTTTCCTTCCATAACATCTTGCTTGTTCTGAGTTCCGGAGTTCCGTTCAGGGACTTGAGTGAACGAAATCCCCGCGTCAGAGTCTAGCTTTACGGCCTGGTGGCAACCAGCCAGCACAAACGCCAGCGTGAACGACAACAACACGGTTGTCACACGCCTGAAATCCTCCAGCATTGCTGGATCGGATTCAAGTTCGTAGTCTGAAGGTTCCACGAGAATTGCCCTCCAACGGTGCGGGACGGCTTTGTGCCGTTCCCGAGTGACAGGTGTCCTACACTACAGCGTCGTCGAGGCGCACACGTGCTTGAAAACTGGCACAGTACGCCTTCCATTTCTGAGACAGAATAGGTCCGAGTAAGAAGCGAAGAGAATCATTATCCACCAATACCATTTCTGTGCCCCGCGTTGAGAGTTCGTGGTCAGTGGCCCGACTCAATTCAGCCGCTGGTTGCCACGGGCTGTTCTGACTCGCGGCGCTGGTTCAGCCCAGCCACCTCCGCTTGCCGCACTGGTCGCGAGATCCCAAGCTTCCTCATTTTGGAAATCAACGTGGTCCGCTTCAGTCCTAGGCGAGCGGCGGCACCTTGTAGTCCTCCGACAATCCAACCTGACGCATCTAATGCCCTCAGGATCACTGCTCGCTGCGAATCCCAGAACGTGCCCCCCTCTGCGGAACGCAGTACGATGAAGCTCCGGTTGGTCGGGTTCTCTCCTAGCAGGTTCGCGTCCAGCGTGGCGAATGGATTCGCAAGCACTCCTTTCTCCGAGAGGATTACGGCCCTTTCGATGAGGTTCTGAAGTTCTCGCACGTTCCCGGGCCACGAGTACGAGGTGAACGCATCCAACGTTTCTCTTGGAATGCTACTGATCTGTTTACCCATGCGCCGCGAAAAGACTTCCACGAAGTGCGAAACCAGAAGCGGAATATCCTCCCGGCGTTCGCGCAGGGGCGGCAGCACAATCGGAAATACGTTTAGACGATAGTAGAGGTCGCTGCGAAACTGTTGTCGTGTAACCATTTCCTCCAGATTGCGATGGGTCGCGGCCACCAGACGAACGTTGATTCGGTGTGTCTTGCCACTTCCCAGCCGCTCGAACTCCTTTTCCTGCAGCACGCGCAGCAGCTTGGGCTGCAAGGCCAGCGGAATGTCTCCTATCTCATCCAGAAAGAGAGTGCCGGTGTCGGCCATTTCAAATCGACCAACCTTTTGCGCGAAGGCTCCGGTGAAGGCACCCTTCTCATATCCAAACAGTTCGCTTTCCAACAGGTCGAAGGGAATCGCCGCGCAATTCAGTTTGATGAACGGACGATCGCGTCGCGCGCTGGTTTTGTGAACCGCCTCTGCGATAACCTCCTTTCCCGCTCCCGTCTCTCCGAGAACCAGCACTGTGGAATCGGTCGGCGCTACTCGTTGCACTTCAGCGAGCACGAACTTGAGCGGTGCGCTGTCGCCTATGATTTCTTCAAATCTGTCCTCAACGCAAACATCCTCTATTAACGAATGTCTATCGACTTTTTCCATAACCGACCTCCAGTGAGCTTCCTCCAAGCTACAAACGTGAGTCTCATCGAGACGAAACCACTGATGCATTCACTTCTATTGGTCCACGATCACGTCGTCTCCATGCTGCCTTTCTCCTGACGTAGGGCTGAACGAATCCATTGAAGTAACTGCTCGTCGCTAAAAGGTTTTGCCAGAAACGCGACTGCGCCGGCTTGCATTGCGCGCCGGCGGGATTCCTTGTCGTCGTAAGCGGTCATAAAAATGATAGGAATGCGGCAGTCCGCGGCAGCCAGCTGACTTTGCAGCTGCAGTCCATTCATGCCGGGCATCCGTACGTCAACGACGAGACACGAGCTGCAGTCCAGTTGCCCAGAGCTAAGAAAGCTCTCAGCTGATTCAAATGCTGCCGCTGGAAAACCAAAAGATTCGATGAGTCTTTTCGTGGTCCTACGAGTGGACTCATCGTCGTCAATGATCGAGATCAGATTCCCTGCTGCTCCGGGCTCGTCACCGAACTCATCTAAGGCTGAGCGAATGCCTTGCAGCAACTGCTCATCGCTGAAAGGCTTTCCAAGGAATGCAATGGCGCCGGCCTGCATGGCTCGCCGGCGGGATTCTTTGTCGTCGTGGGCGGTGATGAAGATGATGGGAATGCCGCAGCCCGCCGCAGCCAGCTGGCTTTGCAGCTGCAGTCCATTCATGCCGGGCATCTGTACGTCAACGATCAGACATGAGGTATCGTTCAGATGGCCAGAGCCAAGAAAATTCTCGGCAGATTCAAAAGCAGCCGCTCGAAAACCAAACGACTCGATGAGCCGTGTTGTCGTCCTGCGAACCGACTCATCGTCGTCAATGACCGAGATGAAATTCTTTGCCACTAGGATCCTCCAGTGCACCCACCCTATCTACAAATGGACAAGGAATCTATTGGGCATTGGTGGATTTTGCGTCCCAGAAAGGACAATGCGGGTAATGCTTTCGTTTACCAGGGATTGGGAGGGACTCTCGTTCTTCTCGATGCGCTCGTTCCCGGCTCGATGCGAATATCAGTTTATGGCGTTCACGGCTCCACAGAAGACTCAAGCTTGTCGATCATCTTTACGAGTTCAGCCACGGATTGCGCGCGCATTTTCTCCATTGCCCGGCTCCGATGAACCTTCACGGTGTTTTCCGCAGTTCCGAGTTGATCAGCAATCTGCTTGTTGAGCATGCCTGAAACGACCATGGAGATCACCTTCTGCTCGCGAGGCGTCAACGAGTTGAAGCGCTCTTTGAGGTCACTTACCTCTTTCTTCCGTTCCCGTCTTTCGCGGTCCTTCTCCAAGGCGATGCGAACAGCGTCCAGCAGATCCTGGTCGCGGAATGGTTTGGTGAGAAATTCAATGGCTCCAGCCTTCATCGCTCTAACACTCATGGGAATATCGCCGTGGCCGGTGATGAAGATTATCGGCATATGGCAGTTTCTCGCAGCAAGCTCGCGCTGAAAATCGAGGCCACTTAACCCGCGCAGTCTGACATCCAGTACCAGGCAACTGGGCGCGTCTGGCAGCTTTCGTTGCAAAAGGGCGTCAGCCGAGTCGAAGCTTTCAACCTGCAGACCAACACTGCTCATAAGGAACTTGAGGGAGGAACGTACGGAGGGATCATCATCCACAACGAAAACCACGGGAGCCTGAGTCATGGGGGACTCCCAGCGGCTGCGGGCAGGGTGAAGGAAAAGATCGCGCCATGGGGAGAATTGGGTGTGGCCCACAGTCGACCACCATGACTTTCAACGAGTGACCGGCTGATGGACAAACCCATTCCCATCCCGTTCGTTTTCGTTGTAAAGAACGGAGTGAAAACGTGATCGCCTTCCGAACCAAGGCCACTACCCGAGTCGCGCACTGCAACCAATACATCGCCAGCTTCACCGACATGGGATTGCACCCAAAGCGTGCGACGCCGGTCCGTGACCGCGGTCATGGCTTCGATGCCATTCATGATCAGGTTCAGCAGAACCTGCTGCAACTGAACGCGATCAACCAGTACAAGCGGTAGAGTTTTCATCAATTCCAATTCCAGGAGCACTCGATTCTCAGAAAGCTCGCGGCGAGCTAGAGCGAGCACCTCCTGAATCACGTCGTTTATATCCAACTCCTTCCTCTCAGCGGGCGCTTTCTTTATGAATGCGCGTATTCGAGCGATCACCGCGCTTGCGCGAGTGCCATCGGCAACAATTTCCTCAAGGGCACGATGCAGAACTTCAGGATCGAGATTACGACGGGCGAGCAGTCTCAGGCAGGCGTTAGCATTATTGGTCACAGCCGTCAGAGGCTGGTTGACTTCATGCGCTATAGAAGCCGCCAATTCGCCCATAGTTGTCAGCCTGGAGACCTGAGCAAGCTCCAGTTGCGTTGCGTACAAGGAGGCTCGGAGTTCCTCGGCTTGCTTTCTTTCGCTGATATCGCGGACAAAGCCCGTAAATATCCGATGACCGTCAGCGGTCAATTCTCCGAATGAGATTTCCACCGGGAACTCCTCTCCATTTTTGCGGAGTCCAGTGAGCTCGGTGCCTTGCCAATTGATATGCCGCTGGCCTGTCGCCGCGTACCGTCTGAATCCATCCTCGTGCAGCTTCCGCAGGTATTCCGGCATGAGCATGGTGAGAGGTTTTCCAATCAGGTCCGCCGGGTCATAACCAAAGACTTTCGTGGTGGCGGGGTTTGCAAGCAGGATTGCACCTTTCTCGTCAATGCAGACCACGGCGTCACTGGCCGTTTCGACCATGACGCGGTATCTCTGTTCGATGGAGCGCCGTTCGGATTCTTCTTTTTTGCGTTCAGTAATATCTTCGACGATTGTAAACAGGAAAAAGGCTGCGCCACCCGTTCCTGGAACGAGAGTGACATTGTTACGCACCCACACTAGCGTGCCGTCTTTTCGTCGGTAGCGCTTTTCGATTTGGAAGTGTTGCCGCTTGCCTGCCCAGAGTTCTCCGACCAGCTCCAGGTTAAGTTCACGGTCCTCTTCGTACGTCACGTCAAGTTGGCACAGCTGATACAGCTCCGACTCTGTGTATCCCAACATATCCCGGAAGGCCCTGTTCGCGGCAAAGAAGCGGTCGGCACGGTCACGCATCATGATGCCGATTGCTGAGTTCTCGAATGCCGTTTGCCATCGTTGCTCGCTTTGTTGGAGCCTTTCTTGTGCCTGTCTGCGTTCGTGGATGTCCTCGCAAGCGATTAACGCGCGTAGCGAAGGCTCGCCAACCTGGTCTCGGGAGACGGCCAAAGCCTTTCTGATCGCAAACCACTGATATTCGCCGTCGGCACGCCGTACGCGGGCCTCAGTCTCGAACGGTTTGCCAGCGGCCGTGGCCACAGTCCATTCTTGAATGAAATTGGGAAGGTCGTCAGGGTGGATCGTTGCGTGCCAACCCCAGCCGGTTAGTTCTGGTGACGAGCAGCCCGTGTATTCATGCCAAGCGCGGTTCGCAAACTCGGCAGAACCATCCGCCAGAGCACATACAACCAACGCTGGAATCGTTTCGACTAGAGCCTGGAGGTCTATCGGCTCTGTGCTCCGTCCAACACCTTGTGCTTCAGCGGTCATGGTTTCCAAGGCACGCAGCAACGGGCGACACGATCACAAAAACTTTTTGAGTCACCATTCGCAGAAACAGCGCTCTTCCGCTACATTCTCTAGTCCGCTGACACAAGCTTTGTGAAAAATTCTGGGCGGACTCTCAGAACACTCTCAACGTTTAATGTCGAAAAAAACACTCCCAATCATCGGGCGGCTCGATAAGTACGTGCTGCCTCCTCATGGGGCGCGAAGTAGGCGTTTTGCCTCAGCGCGTGCCCACGAACAGCGAGCGGATGCGTGCCAAAGCCCGCGTTCAGCACGAGGCGACCAGAAACTGTGTTGACGTCATACATGCAGACAATGACGCACGGATAGCGGCGGCCCAGAATTGTTGCCCCATTTCAAGTTCAACGACTTCGTCGGCGCCCTTACCGGGCAAGGGGGCTTGGCCCATACCAAGATTGCCCAGGTAACGAATTGCCGTTGCTCCCTTGCTTACAGCGGCCGCAAAGGCTGCCTCGATGTTAGCTAGCGTCTCAGATGCGGAAACCGCGCGGCGCAAAATGACGAGCCGACCTTCCTGGAGCACGCGATCCAACTCTGGATATTTCTTCCGCAGAACCTCCAAAACCCGTTGATTCGCTTCATCGTGTCCGAACAGGACGCAATACTCGGATTCGTTGTTGATTCCAAGCTCGAGGAAGCGAACTCCGCGCTCGAATTCCTCCTCGTTCTGCCAGAAGTGGATGAGGTGGCTACCAAGCGCGACTTGATCGTTGGTAATGCCCAGGGTAATCTCGTCATTGGGGCCTCTCATACGGCTCCTCCATAACTTCGATCTTATCTGCCACAAGGCTCCGAATCCTCACAAGGAGGATCGAGCACGTAGCTCGAAAGCTCCACAACGTAAATCTTGCCCAACAGCGGGAGCTATATTGCGGTCCTGTCGTTCCTGAGGAAGACTGAGTAGGGTCCGGACGACATTTGCAGAACAGAACACAATAACGATATTCGCCCGCAAGCCCGAGTCATCGCCCACAGGTTTCGCAGCAAGCCATCGACAGAGCCTCACTATCAGTCCGCCTTTTCCGCTTGTCAAGAACATAAACTAACCCCGGCTTGACATAAGTAGTTGCTCGCGTCTGCTTAGATTTTTCGGAATGCGGAAGTGGAAACGGATGCTTAACGAAGTAATGCCAAGAGCATGGTGCGAATCGTCGTGGAGAACACGTTTCGCGAAAAGACCACGAGGATCACAAGCGCCAACGCATGAATGTAGAGTGCCGCTAAAAATTGCACCGACGTCCAGTCGATGGCGCCGCACATGAAGTCCGTTTCGTTTTAGAGATATGCTCCGAGTTCATGCTACGTCTTGCATCCTTGACTCAGTGCTTCGCAATGCCCGCTCCCGAGTACCCTTCCGCCAGCCCACGAGAGCTGCAGCCCTGGCTTTACTTCCAGCAGCACGCGGGTCCTGACTCGTCACTCCCTCCGCCGGGGGATGCGAATTGAGGCCGCCCTCACGACGCGGTCGCGTCTTGCTCATTGTTCGATCGCTACGGAATTCCGAACTGCGTGTAAGCAGCACGCGCAATTTCTGCCGCCCTCGAAACAATCTGGCTTTCAGGGTCCCGGTCCCTAGGCCCAGAATCTCGGCTGTTTCACTGACCGTTCGCTCTTCCAGTCGCAGGCAGACGACGGTCCGAAATTCCGCACTTAGCTGATTCATCGCTTCGCAAAGGATGCGTTCGTTCTCCCGTTGTTCGTATATCTCTGCGGGGTCTTTCCCTCGATCCGGAATCTCCACAGGGAACAGCTCCTCGGGTTCTGATTTCACATCGTCAAGAGAGATTTCCCTCCGAGATCGATTCTTCCGCAGACACATAAGCCCTTCGTTGATTACAATCCGCATCAACCAAGTGGAGAAAGACGATTTCTCTTGGAAACTGTCGAGGTGCATAAACGCTTTGTGAAAGCTCTGCTGCACGACGTCCTGCGCGTCCTCTCGGTTGCGAGTGATTCGGAAAGCAACCGAGAGAGTCTTTGCTTCGTGTCGCTTCACCAGAAATTCGAAGGCCTGACTCTCTCCGTTCTTTGTCGCAGCGACTAGCATCGAGTCAGATTCTTCCCAAAACACGCTTGTCATCTGTTTATTTGTCATCTTTCTCTCCCTTCCGTCGCAAACATTCGACAGTCCATCTCACGCAACGCTTCCCGGGAGGAGGCTTGCTCTGCGATATTTGCATGCGTCAGTCGCAACCTTATGAGTTCCGCCGTAACCGGCCTCACTGCTCCAGCATCGGCCAGCCTTCAGGTCGCGAATGCACGTAGCCGCTGTCATTTCATCGAGTATCGCCAGCCGCCTCATCGAGCGGACGAGGCGAGGATAGTGCAGCAAGATCGACGGGATGTGATAACTGCGCAGAAACGCGCTGCGTGCGCCCCTTGTTGTCATTGATCGCCCCTGGTGTCCTTATCGGCTGCCTTTGCTTTCGAGTGGTAATCGTTCTTCTCAGCTTTCTCTGAAGGCAATTTGCATACCAAATCTCGATGCCTCTCTCGCAAGACAAGGGAGCTCATTTCCTGGCTGTTAATTGTGGAAAAGACCGGAGTTCGGAGCTACCGTGCTACGCAGCGATGACGACTTCATGTCAAAACGTCGAATGTTCGACACACCGGCCAAACGCGTTCATCAAGCAGCCAGTTCAGCTAGTCAAGAAGATGGGCATGCCAATTCCGCGAATCTCGGAAAAATTGGGCAACATTAAGGTTCAGACTCGCCCCTCTGCGCCGAACGCTTGCGCAAACAGAGTCTTCAGCTAGGCAGTTTGCGCCGCGATCGCAGGAACCGTCGCCAGATACCCAACTCGGGAATCCAACCAACCTCGTAAATGAGCTCTTATTTTTCGGCTATACGTTCTCGGTCGTTCCATACCAGGCAATTTGCGGTTTCCCACCGCGCGTCCACTCCTGCCGGAAACACTGGAAGGGGCAGGGTTGGTATGTGGCTAGTTGCTTCCTGCATGACTGACAATCTCTTCGTCTGGAACTTCCCAGATACCATCTGTATCAGCGAGGCTCCGAACACTTTGCTGCAATCTGGTTTCCATGGAACATCGCCAGGGCCGAACATCTTGTGAGGTCGTTCATAACGCCCTTGAGGGTAACCAAGTCCTCAGAGTCCTTGTACGATTTCCCAAAGGAACCACGACCGGCGCTCCGTTTGATCAATCCAGACCTCGATGAGGCTGGCGGTCGCCACATCGTTGTACTTCTCGCAAGTTTCATGAGCGGAGCGGAAATATCGCGTCAGCACCCGGTTATCGGTGGCGAGCTCTGCCAGCATTTCCTTCGGGGCGACCCTTTCCTCATCATTGTCCTTCAAGCGTTGGTGCCGTGAGATGTCGCCGATTGATCGCAACGTCGTTCCGCCGATCTTTCGTGCACGTTCGGCAATTTCGTCGGTTACGGCAAAGATCTGATCGGAGTGTTCGTCGAGCAGCAAGTGATAGTCCCTGAAGTGCTGCCCGCTCATGTGCCAGTGGAAATTCTTGGTTTTCAAGTACAGTACAAATGTGTCGGCTAGCAAGCGACGCAATTCAGCCGTAATCTCAGTGACGCCTTCGCTTGTGAGGGCAGTCAGTCTTTCTTGAGCTGCCTCGCCCGCCTTCTTGGCTTGAGTTGCAGTCTCCTTGGGCATTTCCGTTTCTCCTTCCGGCGCCAAGCATCAGAAGAATCGGGCCGATCGCACAAACTGTGTGAGAACACCGAAAATCACGTCGAGCGGTCCCGCGCATTCCACAATGCCGGGACTCTCACCGACAAAAGTCCGTTGTTCTTGATTCATGTAGTCAGCCAATTCCCCTTGCATCATTTCCACGCCGGAGATCTGGGTGTCTCTCGCGGTTGGGGCTTTTGACCTCGCCCAGATCCGTAATCCAACCACGATTACGAATAACGATAGTCCTAGCGGGAGAGCAACTGACGTTAACTCAGTTCCGAACAGTTCAGCCCCGCCAAGACCAAATGCAAAAAGCACCACGATGAGGCCAAGTGCCCGCGACGCCGCTCTTGCCCTTGTTTGACCAATGGCCGCGAGACGCTGCGTCGAGCCCGCGAGGTAACCATCCAATCCGTCGACGAGAACCATTCCGAATGAAAACGTCACTCCAAGCAACCATGCACTGCCCTGGCCAGCAAGAATCAGGGCCGAAAGCTGTGACGCTGTCTCGAATTCCGCCGCCAATAGCATGCCGAGAAGGAACGGTTGAACGACGATGGGGCGCGATCTAATCCTAGGTGCTGCCGCTCCCCGGAGCAGTCTCCACAAATTCACTGAGCCGATCACGATCAAACTCCAGGGACCAGCGAACGCCAATCGAGTTGCCAGAAAGTGACCTATTCCCATCGCAAGTAGCGTCACAACCAAAACATGGCCAAGTGCGAAATAAATTCCGTTCGTTGCACGAGGACGAATGCGCGTCAAACCATCGATCGCTGCAAGGTGGTCAGGATCCACGCCATGCCGCATCCCCAACGCCAAACCCATTACCGCTAGTGCATTCATAAGTTCCTCGGCCCGAGAGTCCAACTCATTTGCAACTTCATCTCCATCCCTTTTCGGGCGCGCTTAGCGGCCGTTGATCGAATCGAATGGCCACTCATACTAAGGTCGTTACGTAGACGGACTAGCGTAAACGACAGCTCGTGAGGAGAAGGACTGCCTTCGCATCGACACATCGACACCCACGGTCGAAGTACGGTCATTCGCGACACCGCGACCGGCATCTCAGAGCGATCCTGTGATTGCTGAAGACACGCGATTTTTGATTCCTTTCACGGAGCAAACAGCCAGTACCTTACCAGTGCCCACACGAGTGGGACGCCTGACAAGACCGCGAATGCCAAGATCAAGAGGAGGTGAGAGATGGAGATATTGATTTCACGGGTCTTATCGCTACGTTCTGAAAAGAGAGGCATCAGATCATGGCCTCTTGTACAAAATCAACATTGTTAGTCACCTCCCAGCCTGGCTCTCTGAACTACCGAGCTTCGAGCGGCCGTCCCGAACTGGTTCCACCGTTTTGTCCGTTTTTTGTTTGCCGAGGCGAATTGATCGCCTGGCGCATGAGAGCGGTCACTTGCATCCGAGCGCGAAACAACTGGGCTTTCAGAGTGCCTTCTGGCACACCGAGCGCTGCGGCGGCTTCGGCGGTCGTTAGCCCTTCAAACACTCGCAGGCGGAAAACCACGCGCAGCCGGGCGGGCAGCCCTTCCACTATTCGCTCGAGGGTCTCCCGGGTTTGTGTCCGGCGGAGAGATTCCTCCGCATCGGGCGAACCATCTTCGAGCCGTTCTGCCCAAATGGCGTTTCCTTCTTCGTGATTCTCGTCATACTGGTCAAGCGAGACCAAATTGTGGTTTAGCCGGCGCCGCAGTTGCATTCTGGCGGAGTTCAGTACAATGCTGCCAAGCCACGTGGAGAACCTTGCTTCGCCCCTGAACTGGTGCATGTTCTTGAAAGCCGATAGGAGGGCATCTTGGAGAGCGTCCTCTGCGTCCTCAGCGTTGCCGAGCTTGCGAAGGGCGAGCCGGTAGAGGACGGGCGAGTACCTCGACAATAATGCGTCGAACCGGTCATGATCCCTCTCCGGGATCGCCTTTACGGGCTCGGGGCCGCCGGCGGCATGAATCGTTTGAACCGTTTCCATTGGTTGTCTCCTCTTGCCGATTGCTCGGTGATCGAATCGCAAACGAAATGCCAATTGCTCGATGTGTCTGGTTTAGAAGCAACCGTTTGGCAAAGAAGAAGGTCGTAGGTTCGTGTGCTTTATCGGAGAAACACTCAGCTGCTCTTGGTCGCGTGTCACGAAGTTCGACAGCGAGTCCGCGCTGCGACACACGAGTCGGCGCTGCGACACACTCTCCGATCGGTGCGTCTTATTGCGTTCGTCGAGATGTACGTCGGAAAGTAGGCTGCCCCGACACCTTTGGCATTGCTTTTGCCTCTATGCAATGCCGAGGGCTCGGACGAAATGGCATCGCGCCGGAGCAAAAATCCGTTTCCAAACAGAAGCAGCCAGCAAAGAGGTGTCGATCATGAAATCACTAACTTTCATCCGGTGGTATCGCGTTTTGCGGGCACACCACCAATGGACCGTGTTCCAGTCGATTCAATATGCGCTTTGGCTCATGCGCTAGACAGGTCCCCACATGAAGCTTGGCCTAAAGCACCACCACGCTGAACCCACGATGCATTTGGGACATGCGGTACCTCCGAAGATTGCGGCCGCACATATGGGTCATGACCGGCATGCCGGACACTCGGTGGCCATGTTCCGGGACAAATTCTGGCTGATTCTGATCCTCACGCTCCCCGTGGTCGGGTGGTCGGGGGAGGCTCAACACTGGCTTGGCTATGCCGCTCCCACTTTTCCTGGCTCGCAATATATCCCTGCCTTTCTTGGCACGATTGTTTTCCCCTATGGCGGAAGCGTGTTTATTCGTGGCGCTTGGGGAGAACTCGCTGACCGCCGACCGGGGATGATGACGCTGATCAGTCTCGGCATCGTGGTTGCCTTTGCCGCTTCGCTTGCCGCGACATTCGGGTTTTTCAAGATCGATGTTTGGTGGGAGGTCGCGACGCTCATCACCGTTATGCTCCTTGGCCACTGGCTGGAGATCAAGGCGACTGCACAAGCGAGAGGCGCTCTCGACGCGCTGGCCGCCTTGCTGCCGGACAGTGCAGAGCGCATAACGGAGTCAGGCGTCGAAAAAGTTCCTCTAGCGGAATTGCGGGTAGGCGATGTCGTCCTGGTGCGGCCTGGAGCTCGAGTACCTGCGGACGGCAAGGTGATTGAGGGCACCGCCGATGTGGATGAGTCGCTGATCACAGGCGAGTCGCGAGCAATTTCGAAAGGGCCGGGTACGACCGTTGTCGCAGGCATGGTTGCCGCTGGAGGAAGTCTGCATGCGCGAGTAAGTGCCGTTGGGGAACAGACGGCCCTCTCAGGAATCATGCGACTAGTCGCTGCTGCTCAGGCTTCCGGCTCGCGGGCGCAAGCTCTTGCCGACCGTGCCGCCGCGCTCTTGTTCTATGTTGCAGTGGCTTCGGGTGTGCTGACGTTCGGATATTGGTGGTTAGCTGGTGATACCGCACACGCACTCACCAGAACTGCCACTGTGCTCATCATTGCGTGTCCACATGCGCTCGGTTTGGCGATTCCCCTGGTGATTGCAATTTCAACTTCACTGGGCGCGAAAAATGGTTTGCTTGTGAAAGACCGGCTCGCGCTCGAACGGGCGCGCGATCTGGACGTCGTGATCTTTGACAAGACAGGAACACTCACGCGAGGTGCGCCGACGCTTTCAGGGGTTGCCGCTGTCTCTGGTGCAAGCGAGGAAGAAGTGCTCAAACTGGCAGCGTCGGTAGAGGCGGACTCCGAGCACCCGCTCGCCAAAGCCATCGTCAGTGGGGCGAATCGCCGCGGCGCGAATCCCCTGCAGGGCAGGGATTTTGAGGCGATGCCGGGGAGCGGCGCACGCGCGACCGTAAACGGGCAGAGTGTCTCCGTGGGAGGCCCACATCTCCTTTCCGAATTGAAGGTCGTCGTTCCGCCCGAACTGGAGAAGGCAGCAACGGCCTGGGCATCCGAGGGGCAAACTGTGCTTTATGTCGTTGTGGACGGCCGAGTGATTGGCACGGTGACGGTGGAAGACGAAATTCGTCCGGAATCCGCCGAAGCGGTGAAGGAGCTGCATAATTTGGGCGTGCGCGTGGCAATGATCACGGGTGATTCCAAGGCAGTCGCGGATTCTGTTGCGAAGCGGATCGGAATTGACGAAGTCGAAGCTCAAGTGCTGCCCGCCGACAAGGCGGCGGCAGTTGCACGGTTCCAGGCCGGGGGCAAGAA
>Ga0210405_10002231_pt1 | contig 20383 bp, 20 predicted proteins | sample IncBWH11MmetaG_FD_155492 | JGI IMG/M metagenome (GOLD analysis project Ga0210405, IMG submission 155492) | Forest soil microbial communities from Barre Woods Harvard Forest LTER site, Petersham, Massachusetts, United States - Inc-BW-H-11-M | ecosystem: Environmental > Terrestrial > Soil >... | reverse complement strand
CGTAGCGAGAATTCCTATCTGGTAGACTCTGGCCTCTCGGAAATGTCCTCAGTTCAAACGTGCGAGTCGCGATGCGACATTAAGCCAGTGGGTGACCGATGACACTCATCCTGGTTCTCGGTTTCAGCCTCATACTGGTGGCTCCGTTGCTGCGACCTTCCAAAAAGAAATCGCTTGCGATGGCGACGAATGATTACCACTCGGCGCGAGGCACAACTTCACAGCTGCAGCTCGGCACGCTAGACGAGGAATCTCGGCGATCGATTAAGGCTTATCCGCCGGAGGAGGAGGTTCCTTTTTTTGAGGCTTGGGCGGGGTCTGGCGCTCCTGCTGCTGTTTCTCCTGCAGCTGTTTCTGTTCTTGCGCGTGCTTTTCCTGCAGTTGCTGCGTCTGCGTTTGATGCTGCTGCTCGACTTGCTGCTTTTTAGCCGCATCCGCCTGTTGCTGGGCGAGCTTGGCGTGTTCCTGCTCTTGCTGTTGCTGTACTTTCTGCCGATCCTGTTGCTGGTTTGCGTGAAGCTGATCCTGCTCCTGCTGGTGCTTCCGGTCCAACTCAGCGTTCGTCGAGGGTTGCACGACCGGCCGAGGCGGAGAGGGAATCTCGTTTGGATGAACGACTGGAGGAGGAGCCGTCCGATTGGGTTGTGGTGGCTGCGAAGCCGCGTTCGGATTACCCGGACGTTCCGCCGTGCGATCATTCGGAGGGTTGGTGGGCGGCTGTCTGTTCAGCGTCGTCGGCTTGTTTGCATTCGGATTGGCGTCATTCGGCGGCGCGGGCCGGTCGGTGTGACGGTCCGGTGGCGGCGGAGGGTTATTCGCTGTGGGCGGGCGATTCGCTTGCACTGGTTCCGGAGTGGCGTGGGGGTTCGCTGGACGATCCGTCGGGCGATTACCCGGAGGATTGTTGGGCTGCACGGTCTCCGGCGCCGCTGTCTGAGGAGGCTTATTCGCGGCAGGAGGGCGATTGGTTTGCACTGGTTCCGGAGTGGCGCGGGGAGTCGTCGGACGATCCGCTGGGCGGTTCGCCGGAGGATTGTTGGGTTGCGCGGTCTCCGGCGCCGCTGTCTGAGGAGGCTTATTCGCAACAGAAGGCCGATTGGATTGCACTGGTTCCGAAGTGTCGTGAGGGCTCACAGGACGATCTGTTGGGTGATTAGCCGGAGGATTGTTGGGCTGCACAGTCTGCGGCGCTGGTGTTTGAGGAGGCTTATTCGCTGCCGGAGGCCTATTGGTTTGGACTGGTTCAGGAGTTTCGCGGACATTCGTGGGACGTTCCGCCGGTCGATCGGCGGGGTGGTTGGGAAGCGGTACCGCTTTGTTGCCGGCATTCGGAGCTACCTGCGCGGGTTGCCCGGGTTGAGGCTGAGCCGTCTGAGGCTGGGCTGGCTTGTTCGCTACGGGCACTGGGGCAGCGACGGCCTTCGCGACCGGTGCGATTTTCACTGGGGCTTCCCGGCGGGCGGCTGGAGGCTCAATCTGGTGAACCTGAGCAACGGAAAGCGGTTTGCCGCCATTGCTCTTGATCGCTTCCTGCTGCTTTTCAAATGTGGGCGGAGGCGGGGGCGGCGCTACTTTAGCGACGACCGCGCGTGTCTGGATTGCGGCGGGTGGTTTGGCGGCAGCAGTTCCTGTTCCGAGAACCGCTTGTTTGGCAGGGATGGCCGCTGGCGTAAAAGCCCTCACGGGCGCGCTCGCCACTTCCCGCTGATCCACCTTCACGGAATTCTTGTTGACCGACTGGGCTCCAGTGAACGCGTGCGGAGTGGTTGCTGCTACTGCACCCGGCACACTTTGATTCACATATTTTACGTTTGTCACGTTCACATTATTGTTAACGACGGTAGTGTTGTAGTAGTTGTTCACGACCGTCGAATTCACCGTAGTGTTCGAAACGTTGACGTTGTTTACGTAATTGCGGCTCACGCGGTATGACGGCACGTACACTTCGCGCGGGCCCAGGGGAAACCACCCCACGCTTTCGCCGGACGCGTACTCTCTACTGCCGGCTCCGACACCGATTGCGAAATGAGGGCCTCCGACCCAAGCCACCAGTGCAGGCGCGTACACAGGGCGCACGTAGGCTTCGCCTTCCGTCTGTGGCCGTGCGGGGACCCAGCCCCATGAACCTTCATAGGAAACCCACCGGCCGTAATGGAATGGCGCAAATCCCCAGGGTTCGTCATCTACCCACGTGTATCCCCAGGGCTCGATATAGTCCCAATGGCCGTAGTGATACGGAGCCCAGCCCGGAACGGATGTTCGGGGGAACCATACGTTGCCGTTGTCGCGAGTTTGACGCCACGAGCCGTGATCATCCAGGTCCTCGTAGCCAACTACATCAGCCGAAACATAGCGGGCGGAATTGGAATGCTCCGAGCGACGGTCGCGAGTCGCTGCCCAATTATCAAACTGGTCCTCTTCGTTTCCGTAATTCTCGGAATTGGCATTCAAGCGATCGAATCCGCTGAAGGTTGCGGAATCGTTGGCGTGCACCGTGTATGCGGCGCCTCCGCCGGTCACTTCGCCCTGGCCGCTGCGAATTCTGATGGCGGTTGAATCACCCGCATCGTTCACACTGATCTTGTACAGACCGGGCCGTAAGACGGAAAACGCCAGGTTCGGGGTGTCAATTTCGTAGGTCTCGTTGTCGTCGAGGCGGCGAACACGAACCAGAATAGTTCCCGCGGATAATTGAATCTGTGTGACGTTGTTGCTTAGATTCAGAAATGAAAACCCGGTGTTGTTCGACAGGCGAATCATGGAGCCATCGAGTTGCAGTTCCACGCGCCCGTCATGATCCGACCACAATTTGTCACCCGTGGTCGCCGGGCGGTTCACTCCCGCGGTCACCCAATCGTCAGTTCCAGCCGGTTGGAAGGAAACCGAGCCCTGGGCATAAGCGAGTCTCGCAACACGCGAAGGTGGATCGTCATCGTCGGCCATTGCCGGCAAGGCGTAGGAAGCAAGGGCAACCAACAGGCAGAATGAAATCATCCGTTTTACATCACGTTTTATAAACATTGCATTGCCTCTTCTCTGGGTTTCCGGGCATCCTGGGCCGCCCGATGAGAGCTTTCCTCAAAGATTGCATCGAACTGAGGATTAATCTGTCCAATTTGGCACACCAGGGTTGTGAGTTCTTGATCGCCCCGGAGAGGGTAGTTGGATTCCCCTGCGAACCAATCCTCGGCCCTTAGTGGGCCGGGGCGCGGGACTTTGAATAATAGCCGATCGATACGCAGAGGGAACCTTGTGGTCGTTGACTTCGCTGCCAGTTGAACGATATAAAGCATCAGAACTTTTCGCAGCGCTCAATGGGAATTCAACTCAAGCCTGGCATCGCGCAGCCCGCCCTGATCCTTGCGGTCTTGTGCTTTTGTTTGCTTCCGGCCCTGTCGGCTTCGACCGACACGCCGGAGCAATCCAAATACATCGGCCCGGGTTCCTGCGCGGCCACGAGCTGCCACGGCAGCGTGAAGCCGGTGGCGGGCAGCCGCATCTACCAGAATGAATATTCGACCTGGATCCTGCAGGACAAGCACAGCCGCGCGTACGGCGCTTTGACGGGCGACGTTGGCGAACGCATGGCGCGCATTTTGAAACTGGATAAAAAGGCCGAAGAGGCGCCGAAATGCCTGGCGTGTCATGCCCTATACACCACGCCGGAGCAGCGCGGCCGGCCGATTGAGATGGCCGATGGAGTCTCCTGCGAAAATTGCCATGGACCGGCGTCGGGGTGGCTGGGGCCGCACACCACGCGGGACTGGCCGCACGAAAAATCCGTGGCGCTGGGGATGCACGACACGCGCAACGTGATCCACCGGACGGAGAAGTGCCTGGAGTGCCATCTCGGGACGAAGAACAAGTTTGTGGATCACGAGATGATCGCAGCTGGGCATCCGGATCTTTTCTTTGAGCTGGACTCGTTTTCTGCGGTGATGCCACGCCACTGGAAACTGCCACGCGAATCGGCGCCGGGGAAGCCCGCGGAAGAGGCGGCGTGGGCCGGAGTGCGTGATTGGGGTACCGGGCAAGCCGTGCAGCTTCGCGGAGAGATGGAACGCCTGGTGTGGCGCGCGCGCAATGAGCGGTTTGATAAGAAGGAGGTGTGGCCCGAGTATTCGGAGCTTTCCTGTTTCGCGTGCCACCACTCGCTGGGGCCGGCGAAGGAGAGTTGGCGACAGGCGCATGGTTATGAAGGGCGCCGCCCAGGCGATCCGGCATGGAATTCGTCACGGTATGCGGTGTTCCGTTTGCTGGCCAAGCAGATCGATTCGGGGAACGGGCAGGAGCTGGACAAGCACATGCTCACGGTGTCGAACGAGATGAACAAGCTGAATCCGGATCGCGGGGTAGTTGCGAATGCGGCTTCGGCTGCCGCGCCGTTGGCGCTGCAGATTGCGGAGCGGCTGGCAACGATGCAATACGACCAGGCAGTCACCCTGCGGATGATGCAACGCATCACAGACGACGCGGAGAATATCGCGATCGCCGATGAGCGTGCCGCGGAACAGGCGGCCATGGCGATGGATTCGCTGTATATTGCGTATGGCAAGGACACCAAACCCGCGAACGATGCGGAGATTCGCGGCGCGATCAACGTTCTGTTCCAGCAGCTAGAGAACCCGTCTTCTTATAATGCCGATCAGTTTGCCGCGGCCCTGCGGCGCATCCGGCCGATGCTGCACTAGCGCTCCAGCCTCCTATTGCGCTTCTGAAAATTCGTTTCCTTTCGGATCCGTGCTCTCGCAACCAATTACTTGTAAGCTGCTTGTTGAACACCTTTGGTACTGAGTGCGATTGCAGGAAGGGAACTCATGCTTTTTTCGAAGAGTCTATCGCTGCTGATCGCCGGACTGCTGATCTCCCCGGGTTTTGCGCCAGTCCAACCGGGATCATCCGCACCTGGCGAGGCAGACAAAGAGGTCGTGCTTATCGGAGCGGGGGATATTGCCGATTGCTCCGATCTTGCCGGAGCAGAAGCGACTGCGAAATTGCTGGAAGCAAATCCTGGAACGGTGATGGCGCTCGGCGACCTGGCTTATCCGAACGGCACCCCGAGAGATTTCAAGTGTTACGACAGGACCTGGGGTCGCGTGAAGGATCGTACGCGGCCGGCGGTGGGCAATCACGAATTTCACTCTTCGGGCGCCACATACTACTTTCAATATTTTGGCAGTGCGGCCGGCGACCCGAAGACCGGCTATTACAGCTATGAGCTCGGTTCGTGGCACATTGTGGTGCTGAATTCCGAGTGCGCGGAGGTCGGCGGATGCGGGGCTGGGTCACCCCAAGAAAGATGGTTGCGCGCTGATCTCTCCGCACATCCCGTGGGATGCACGCTGGCCTATTTTCACAAGCCGCGCTTCAGTTCCGGTCTCAACCACGGGAACGATCCGGAGGTTGGGGCCTTCTGGCAGGCGTTGTATGACTTCAACGCGGAACTAATTCTAAATGGGCACGACCATGACTACGAACGCTTTGCGCCGCAGGATCCCAACGGAAATGCAGATCCAAAGCGGGGGATTCGCGAGTTCGTTGTCGGTACTGGCGGAAAGAACCATCGAGAGTTTGGAATTCGCAAATCGAACAGCGAAGTGAGGAATAACAACACCTTTGGGGTCCTTAAGTTGACGCTGAAAGAAACGGGGTACGACTGGAAGTTTCTTCCGGAGGCGGGCAAGAGGTTTACGGATTCGGGATCGGGAAACTGCCACTGACGACAGCTTGCGTTTCAAGCGCAAGTAAATCGAACCGGGCAATGCCGGCTGCGTTACAATACAGATTCCCCGGCATACCACCATGAACCGCATGGAACACTTCTTCTGCTCCACAGCGCTGTGGCAGAGCATGACGCACCGGATTCTGCTTCCCTGGGTCTTGTCCGGAGGGCGGTTGGGGGATCACGTCCTCGAAATCGGGGCGGGTTATGGCGCGGCGACGGGACATCTGCTGAAACTGGTGCCTCGGGTCACCTCGCTGGAATACGATCCTCGCTTGTTGCAAAAACTGAAAGCGAAGCACCAGTGCGCTGAACTGACGCCGCTCTGCGGGGATGCGGCGACACTACCGTTTGCCGACCGGTCGTTTTCCTCGGCGGTCGCCATCCTGGTGTTGCATCACCTGAAGAGCAGAGAACTGCAGGATCGGGCGCTTGCGGAAGTGCATCGCGTATTGCGCCCGGGCGGTTCTTTGTTTGCGTTTGAGATCAATGATGGCTGGATTCACAGGGCGGCACATTACAAGAGCACGTTTACCCCGGTGACGCCGGGTTCCGCATTTGCACGCCTGACGAAGGTGGGCTTTTCGAAAATCTCGGTGGATTTCCGCGGTGGCGGATATCGTGTGAGCGCGCGCCGGGCGGCAGAGGAAACCTTGAAGGGACGGCCGGTAGCGGCGTCAGCGACTGCCTAAGGCGGCGCCGAGTTCGCTACGCGTCTGGATGACACGCAAAATCGCGTCGCGCGTAACGATGCCGACGATATGCGCGGCGCCGTCTTCACCGTGGCTGACCACGGGCATCTGGTTCACATCCGCGGCCAGCAGACGCTCCAGCAAGCGCTGCAAAGGCTCTTCCGGCGAAGCCCAGATGATTTTGTCACGCGGCACCATCACGGCCTGAACCGAGTTCATATTCCATTCGTCGCGCGAGACCTTGTTCAGCGCCGCGACGTTCATCAAGCCAACGAGCCGTTCGTCCATCGTCACAATGTGCATGCGGCGCCCCGTGCGTAGCACCTCGTTGCTGTATTCCTCAAGGCTCATGTTCGCGGGGATGGTGGGCACTTCTTGGCTCATGACGTCCGTCGCTGACAAACCGGCAAGGGCGCCGCGGATGGTGACCTGGGCCACGCTGGCCTGCGCTGCGTTCAGCAGATACCAGCCGATCAAGCCGAGCCACGCGCCGTTCCAATTGCCATAGGCAATGGAGCCGATGCCGAAGATGATCAACGCATATGCGATGAGCTTTCCGCTCGCACCGGCCACTTGCGTAGCGCGCGTGAAGTCCTTGGTGGCGCCCCAAACGATCGCGCGGAAGATGCGGCCGCCGTCGAGCGGAAACCCGGGCAATAAATTGAAGAGAGCCAGGGAAAGATTGGTTTCCCAGAGATAGGTGGCGAGGGCGCCTACCATGGGTTTGCCCGGGAAAAGGAGCGTTAGAGAAAAGAAAAGCACGGAAAGAAATCCGCTGGCGAGGGGGCCGGCCACCGCGATGTTGAACTCCTGAATTGCATTTGAGGGTTCGCGGCTGATGCGCGCCAATCCGCCAAAGATGAACAGCGTGATGGAGAGGACTTTGATTTTGTAGCCTTGGGCGACGACGCTATGGGCGAGTTCGTGGAAAACGACGGAAGCGAAGAACAGAAGTGTGGTGAGCAGGCCCACGGTCCAGGTCTGCGTGCTGGTCCACGAGGGATACTTCGTTGCGAAATTGCCGGAGATGGTGAACGTAATCAGGCCAAAAACAAGAATCCAGCTGAAATCAACGTAGATGGGTATGCCGAGAATGCGAGCGACGCGAATCCCTTGTGCTTGAGACATCTATCCTATCGTACCGCAAATTCACCGCGGCCGTCTTGCGCCGGGAACCGATTCGCACGATTGGATGGCGCAATATTCTGGACAATTCTGGGCGGCTTGGGCATTCTTTGGTTACTATTACCCCAGCACCGCTCCCAGATGCGACGGCTTACAAAGGAAAGCGAGAGTTATGAAACCAATCTTTTGGGTTGGAATAGTTCTGATTGTTCTTGGCGCCCTGGCGCTGGCTTACCAGGGGTTTGATTACACCCGTCAAGAAAAAGTGCTGGATGTGGGCCCGATTCACGCGACGGCGGAAGAGCAAAAGCACGTCTCGATTCCTCCTGTGCTTGGCGGGTTGGTCCTGGCTGGGGGAATTGCCCTGGTGATTGTGGGAGTGAAGAAGAAATCCTAGCCTGAGATGTCAGGGATTTTATCGCCGAAATAAATTTGGGATATACCACCTCGCGTAAGTTGACACTCCCAGAAGAATGACGGCCCACCAGGCAGTGAGCACTGCCCTCATCCACAACTTGTAACGCGCGAGCCTCAGCTTTTCCGGCATGAGCGTTGTTCCCGCTGCGAGCAGAATGTACAAGGCCGCGCATTCAACAATTGCGCCGAGTGCCGCGTGAGCGGTAGCCATTGCGTAGTAAGATTTGCCAATTTTGAGAGGAATCCGAGGCCAGACGTGGCGGCTAAACGATGGCACCATCACAAGAGCGATCACCGCGGCGTTCAGAAGCACGGCTGTGGACTGGCACCACGCATGCGCCCGAAATTTTCTCAAGCGCGCGAGCAATGCACCGGCGAGCAGCGCCAGGCCCATCGCAAGCTCGAGAAGCAGGACGAGATCTGCGGAGAATGTCGCCGCCGTGCCAAGGAAGCCCTCGCGCAAAGTTCTATCCAGGTCCGTTTACGCCGCTGAGGAATCCGCCGAGGTGGCCGGTCAGCGCAATGATGGCGACGGCTGCAAGCTCAATCCACAAACGATACACGGGCGGCATTTGCGGACGCTTGCGCGCGCGATAGTGGACGGCCCAAATCACCCAGATCAACAGGCTCGACGTCCATGCAAGGATTATGTGCTGGAGAAGGATGCCCTTCATTTTTTGCCCTTCGAGCGCGAATCTCCAGGCGAGGAAGCCCGTGGCCAGGGTCGGGATCGTCGCAATGGCGGCGGCCAGGAAATTGAAATAGGCGGCTTCCGCCAAGCCCCGGCGTTTTTTCCATTGGCCGATGAAGTCGAACGCTGCGCCGGTGATCAGCAATGCGATCGGGAAGTGGATCAAAACTACGTGCTGCGCATGTTTCGCGAGGACGGTGTAGTGGATGTCGAAAGGGTTCAGGCTCATTGGTTGCTTACTTGACGACGACGGTCGCGGTCATTTTGGGGTGGATGGAGCAGAAGTAGGGATAGTTTCCGGCCTTGGTGAAGGTGAAGGAAAACTTTTCGTCGGTATCGAGGACCTTGGATTTGAAGACACTGTCCGTGCTGACGACGGTGTGCGGGATGTCGTCGTGATTGACCCAGGTAACCGTGGTCCCGGGAGCTACAGTGATCGTGGCCGGGCCAAAACTGAAATTGTCGATTTTCACTTCCGCGGTTGCCGCTTGTTGCGGATTCGCCGAAAGCCTCGGAGCGACTGCCAGCAAGGCGGTCATCATCAATGCCGCGGCCGTTAAACTCAATACCCATATCGTTTTGCTGCTCATTCTTTTTGTCCTTTTCTGATTTGTTCGAAAAAATCTCTTGGCGCGAAAAAATTCGCTATTTGTTCAGGTCAGTCCGTGTCGGAGGCGACCTGCAATAGGTAGACAGTTTCGGGGCGGAAATTATTCCGGCAAGACGGATCTTTTCCCAAGCAAAGTGCCGGCTGGGAGCCAACGCGGCCGAAACTGGCGTGTTTTCAAAACTTTGCCGTGTCGAGGAGTGCGGCCCGGGGAACACGGCGTGTCTGGCCAGCCACGAAAACCTCGTTTGGCGCTCTCGATAAGCCCTTCATTTTCAATCCCTTGGATGTGGTGGCAGACCTGCCTTTGTCCACTGTGAAGAGTTGCACAGCCCAGCGCACCTCGGGAGAACACACATGGAAACGATGCTTGGATTCGCTGGAGTGGTCGTCATCACGATGCTAGCGCTGTTTGCCGCGCTGGCCCTGCAGACCGCACTTCTTCACCTCACGCTCCGGCTGATGCAGCCGGCTACCGCGGACCGCCGCCCGATGCGTGTGGCGGTTGCGCACGGCACCCGGATGGTTGCACGCGCCTTTCAGGTGCAGAGGTAACTTCACGGAGAGTTTCCGGAACAACAGCTGAACGAGGACGCAATTGGTTCCTCGCAGGGTTACCGGAAGTAGGGCAAAGGGAAAAGATCATGCTGGCACTGAAATATCTTCTGATGATGCTCGGAGTCGGCCTTTTCGGCGGCTCGGGGATTCTGGTCGCGTACGACATTTACATCGCAGCAAGGCTCAGGTGGCTGCTTGAGCAAACCAGTGGGGAACCGGGGACGGAGGCGGTGCAGCGCAAGGCGGCGCGCCCTTTCGGTCCGGTACGGTGGAGACTCGCGCTGCAGTTGGCGGCGGTCGGCATCGTGCCGGTGCTCGTAGCGCTGAGCATCGTGGTGGTGCCCGATGGCACCGCGGGGATTCGCGTCAGCCAGCTTTCCGGCGTGCGCCCCGGTACGTTGTATCCGGGCGTCCACTTGGTAACGCCGCTGGTGGATGACGTGGTGCTGTACGACACGCGGGAGCAGGTATACACGACTTCGGCGTCGCTGGGGGCGAAGCCGAGTACGGAAGTTTTGACCGTGCAGGCGCGCGAAGGATTGAATCTCGGGCTGGCCGTAAGCGTTCGTTATCGCATCGACCCCTCGAAACTTTCCAGCATTCACCAGAATTTGCCGCAGCCGGTTGGCGAGCAGGTGGTTGCGCCGGTGGTTTCTTCCACGTACCGGCAGCTTGCGCCCAACTATGTGACTCGAGAAATTTTTGCGGTGAAGCGCGAAGAGCTTCGCACCCAGGCCGCCGACATGATCAAGACGCGGCTGGCTTCCGACGGAATCGTTGTGCGCGAAGTGCTGCTGCGGGACATCCAGTTGCCCGCCGAATACGCCAAGGGGCTCGAAGGCTTGCTGCTGAAGGAGCAGGAGAACGAACGGCTGGGCACCGAGCAGGACATCAAGCTGAAAGAAGTGAAGATTGCCGAACTTGAGGCGGACGCGCAGAAGGCTCGCGATGTCAAACAAGCGGAAGCCCAGGCGCAGGTGCGCGTGCTGCAGGCCAAGGCGGAAGCCGACGCAATGCAGTACACCCTGCCCTTGAAGGAAAAGCAGATTGAGCAGACCAAGCTGGAAGCTCAAGCCCGCAAGGAGTCCACTTTGCAGAATGCGGAAGCCGCAGCCCAAGCGAAGATCATTGACAGCAAAGCGGAACTCGAGCGCCAGCACAATCTTTCGGAGGCCGAGGCCAACCGGATCCGCGTCACCGCCGCGGCTGATTCCGAGCGGATGAAGTATGAAGCCGCGGTGCTGAAGCAGAATCCGATGCTCATCCAGAAAATTATTGCCGAGCGTTTGTCGGACAAGCTGCAAATCATGATGGTGCCGATAGACGGCAAGAACTTCTTTGCGTCGGATGTGATGCGCTCCGCATTCCAGGGCGGCATGGGGGCGGCTTCGAGCGGCGACGAGTCCGAGGATCCCTCGCCGGTGGCGACCGCAACGGCACAGCGCAAAGGGAACAAGCGCCCGTAAACGAATTTCGGAGAGGCGGTACGAGCAAGGCCGCCTCTTGGGAACGCCGGCCAATACCCCTGCGGGTGGCCCGGATCGCGTCGCTGGAGGAGCAGCCATGAGCAAAAAGACAAGCACCGCCGCGCTTGAATCTTCTCGCAAAGGGCAGCTTCGAAACCAGCGCCGCGCTCCGCGCCACCCGGCCGGTGCAAGACGAAGTAACGAGGTAAAGAAACCACGAAGTAACGAAAGAGTTGGAGAGTTTGGGCAGGCGCAGATTGTGGTTCGACGGGAGGACGCCATGAACGGGAACGGCGCTAACGGGCTTGCAAGCAAGCTTCGCGTGATTCTGCCGGTGATTTTGCGGATTACCTTCTGCCTGGCGATGTGGACGCTGGGCGCCATGACGATGACGATCGCGGAGGCGCAGACGCGGGAGCGCCTCATCGCGCCGGAGTTTTCGAATTGCAATTTGAAATTGGTTTCGTTGGCAGCGGGTAGCGAAAAGCTAGCGCGCGCCAGCCTGGACTGAGGCTGTCCCAATGGCTTCCACAAAAAAGAAAACATAGCAACCTCTACTGACCCGCCGGGCGGCCCTGACCACGCCGTCCGGCGCCCTTTTTGCGAAAGGGAAGATTGATGAGCGCAGTCCGGTCCTGCGGGCAATTTCGGGAAGGGTGGTAGCATCTATCTGAAGGAACTTCGAGAGGTGAGCGTTGCGGCGAATGGCGGCGGCATTTATTGTGTGGGCGATAGTAATCGGCGCGGGAGTTGCGCAGGCGCAGGCTCCTTCGTGCGCGGATTTGCGCGCGCAGAAGGGGAAGGTTTACGGATTTCAGCTGACGCAGCTGAATGAAACGCAGATTGATGCGAAGAGCAAAGAGATTGACGCTTACTGGAAACAGCTTCAGTCGGCCGGCCCCGAAGGGGTGAGTTGCCTGAAGGAGATGCTCGCAGCGGAGAAGACCGACCACATTTTTCAGTTCGATGCCGCGTCCTTCCTGTTTCAGCTGGACAAATCGCCGGAATCGCTGAATCTGGTCAAAGACGCGATCGTTCAGACCGATTTTCAGGAGACGGACCCGGCCAATTATCTTTCGCTGGCACTCGAACTGGGACAGCGCGGCGTGAACATCCAATCTCTCGCGGCCAGGCTCTTGCTCTTTCCGAATGCAATTATCCATATTTCGGAGCACTCGCTGGATCTTGACTCGGATACCGCGGCGCTCTTTTTGTACGGAAGCATGGATTCCACAAAGGCCAGCAAAGCGCTGATTGCACAACTGCAGGCGCAGGAACCGTTCGTGCGCGCAGGTGCGGCGCATCTGCTTGCGGAGGAGATGACCGAGGAAGCGTTTCGCACGCTTAGCGCATGGAGCGGCCTCGCCGAGGTTAAGGAAGACTATCGCCGCAACGACATCCAATCGGTAATGAAATACCAGGCACCGGACCCGGCGGAGTTCGCGAATCCGAAATGGTCCCGCGAGCAGGTGCTGCAAATCATCGCCGGGCTGCCGCACACGCGGAAGGAATTCGACGATGTGATGAGCACGCGGGGCGCGGAATTCGACAAGCAGATGCGCGAGAAAAAGCCGTCGCAGGAAGAACTCGCCAAAGCCGTTGCCGAGAGCGAGCCAATCTACGGAATCTCCGACCGCACTGCGTTCCAGAACAGCGCGGTTGCGACACTGAAGGCCGAGGATTTCGATGCTCTGCGGGGAGCGCGGCGAAAAGCGCTCTACAACATTTCCGACGAGAGCCTTTCGGAGTATCTGGCGTATACGCAGGTGATGATCCGGCTGCTGAACCGGCTGGATTTGTACAAGGATTACCGCGCTCACTGAGGCGGAACAGGCAGGAAGTGGCGCGGCGGAGCGAGCGTGCAATTTTTCGGGAAAACTTGCAGCAAACCATTTTCGAAGAACCTGCTTTTTCCATGGGCGTTAATTTCGATTGCCGTGTTGGGGGCGATCTTCTGCGTCTCCAGGCCCGTGGCTGCGGATGGCGACGCCGCTCTGCGGGAAGCCGCGCAGAGATTTGTGGAGCGCGTCGTCGGCATTCCCGGGCTGCATGGCACTTTACGGCTTGAGTGGCATCCGGATGCAACGTGGTCCGAGGGCGAGAGCAAGCGCTGGATAGAGAAGATTCGCGATGAATTCGAAAGACGAGCTTTGGACTTGACTGGAGAAGCGGGTGCGCCGGTGCTTGACGTTTTTGCCGCGGAGACGCCGACCCAGGTTGTTTTGACCGCCAAAACTCGCGTATCGGACCGAGACGAAGTGCGAATCATCTCCATCGCGCGGGCGATGCTGCCGCCGGCTGCTTCACCGGTTGCGCCGATCCGGCTGGAGCGGCAGATGATTTATGAAAGCCCAGACCGGATTCTGGACGCTGCTTCCGTCGAGAGCCCTGACGAGGGAGGCTTAGTTCTCTTGCTCTACAGGAATTATGAACTTGTCGCCTTGCGTGCGGATCCGAAAGGTGTTGTTAAACAGAGCGTGTCGCTGAATCCGGCGAACTGGAAGCCATCGCGCGATCCGCGTGCAGAAATCAGGATGCGGGGAACCGTTGTTTCCGTGGAACTTACCGGCAAATCTTGCGAATTTTCCTGGGAGTCGCCGGCAGATTTGAAATGCCGCGCCGAGAAGTCCGCCTGGCGCGTGGAGACCCTGTTGACTTCACCGTGTGACAGGAGCGATTGGAAATTGCTCAGCTCCGGAAGTGACACCAACACGAAGGACGTCCTGCAAGTGGTTCCGGACGGAGCGCTGCGGGAAAGCAACGCCGCGGTGCTGAGCGAATTTCCGGGACCGATACTCAGCAGCAACGGGGAGCAGGATCCAAGCAGCGCACTGGTGATCTCCCGGAATTTGCGAACAGGCAACTATGAAGTTTACAAAATTACGTTGGCTTGCGGCAATTAACGGGGCGGTTGTCGCACTGGCTGGTTTCGCCGCGCAGGCTGCGACTCCGCACTATGGAGGGACGCTGCACGTAAAGCTGCGCGCATCGAGCGTCGCGCTGGATCCGCGTGAGTGGACGCCTGGGTCGCTTTCTTCGGCGGCCGGCGAAAAACTAGCGAGTCTCGTCTTCGACCGGCTGGTCACGTTGGATGACCGTGCCAAATTTCAGCCCGCGCTGGCGACGGAATGGTCGCACGATGCGGCCAGCAGGAACTGGCAGTTCAAGCTACGCTCCGGCGTTCGATTCTCCGATGGCTCGCTGCTGACTCCCGCCGATGCTGTCGTCTCGACGCAAATCTCGTTGGGCAAGGGGTTCGAGGTGACCTCCGTCGAAAACGGCATTGTTATTCGCGCCGCGCATCCCACTCCCGATCTTCTGGAACAGCTGGCTTCCGGCAGGAATTTTGTCTTTCGCCCGAAGCCCGATGGCACACTTTTGGGAACCGGACCTTTTTTCGTGGCCGAATCGATCCCGGCCGCGCCAGCGGAAGCGAATCCCACGGCGATAAAGCCCGCCAAAATCAAATTCCAGGCAAATGAGGGAGCGTGGTCCGGGCGGCCCTTCGTGGATTTTGTAGAAGTCACTCTGGGCGAGCCGCCTTTGCGACAGCTTCTTGACCTGCAAGTGGGAAAAGCGGACATCGCGGAGATCGCGCCAGACCTGGTTCGCAAAGGGCGCCAGGAAGGGCTGCGCATCTGGAATTCCTCGCCGCAGACGCTGGTTGCGCTGCAATTCGATGACGCACTCGCAGCTCCGGCATCGGACCAGCTTCGGGAAGCTCTGTGGCTGGCGCTCGATCGCGACACCATGGCCAACGTGTTGCTGCAAAGGGAAGCACAGCCCGCCGATTCTCTTTTGCCCCAGTGGCTATCGGGATATGCTTTCCTTTTCGAGAGTCCGATGAACCTGCAACGCGCCAGGGAACTGCGAGCTGCTTTCCCCGCTGGGGTTCCGGGCGCGGCTCAGCCGTTGCGGTTGCGGGTGGATGCTCCGGGCGATCTTTTCAAGTTGATGGGGGAGCGAGTCGCTGTAAATGCGCGACAGGCTAATTTGGCGGTGCAAGTCATGTTGCCGGCGAACGCGAATAACTCGCCAGCACCGGCCGCGGGGTTGCACCTGTTTGCCTGGCGTTACGATTCTCTTTCGCCGCGGGCGGAGCTGGAGGCTCTTGTGAAGCAATTGCTGGACGGAGCGGGTCTGCCAGCCACCATGACCGATCCCGAGCAGTTGTTCGCGCAGGAAGGCCGGTTGCTGGAAGAGCGCCGCATCCTGCCGCTGGTGCTGCTGCCGGAGTATGCCGGGGTCCGCGCAAACGTGCACAATTGGAATGCATCGCCGTGGGGCGATTGGCGGCTTGCCGACGTGTGGCTCGATTCCGAGGATCCGATGACAACGAAAGCGCCGACGAGCCCGCAGAAAAATAGCTCGACGGTTCGCAATCCGGGGGCACGACCATGACTTTCCGCACCAAGGTTTTCCTGATTTTCCTGATCACCGTGCTAGCCTCCGTGTCGCTCGTGGCCTATGGTGTGAGCTTTTACACGCAGCGCGCCTTCGAGCAGATGGACACGCAGCGCACGCACGCGCTGGAAGTGCAATTCGGAAAAGAGTTTGCGCAGCGCGGGGAAACGATTGTTCAACAGGTGGAAAACATCACCAATGCGGATGTGACCGTTCGCATGGTGCTTGATCTTGCGCGGCCCAACGCCGACGCTTCGCTTTACCTGCACGATGCCAATGGCGCGGCGCAGAGCCATGGGCTGGATTTTGTGGAGTTCGTGAATTCCGACGGCACACTGGTTTCCTCGGCGCAATATCCGGCGCGCGTCGGCTACAAGAATGACTGGGTGACCTCGACCAAGAACTGGGATACCACCGGCGCATTCCTGAGGCGTGAAGAGTTGCCAGACACGGCCGCGCTTTCGCTAACCGCAGTTCGAACTCAGACCGTCGGCAATAAGACGATCTATATCATCGGCGGCCGGCGTCTGGACCAGAATTTCCTCGCCTCGTTGGAACTTCCCGAAGGCATGAGGGCGCTGCTTTACAGGAATCTGGAGCCCACTTTTGTTGCATCGGCGCTTACCGACGCAAACGGTGGAGTCCCACAGGCGGAAACGTTTCAATCCTTGATCGAGCAGATTCAGAGGCAGCCGCAGGATCTGACAAAGACCATATCTTGGAACCACGATCCGGCCAGCGCGGAGACGTTTCACGCCATGCCGCTCAAGGGGCGCAATGGCGAATTGCTTGGCGTGCTCCTACTTGGCAGCTCGGCGAAAGAACTGGTGTTGCTGGAGCGCGAGATTTTGAAGATTGCCGCCGTGGTTTCGCTTGCCGCGTTGTTCATTGGGCTGCTGCTCAGCTGGTGGGTCTCGCGGCGCATCACGCGGCCGGTGGAGGAGCTTGCCAACGGCGCACGCGATGTGGCATCCGGACGGTGGGACACGAAGATTGACGTGAAGGGCAGCGACGAAATCGGGCAACTGGCGAACGCGTTCAATGAAATGACCGGAACGCTGGCCGCGCAGAAAGAAAAGCTGGTCCAGACGGAACGTGTCGCGGCCTGGCGCGAACTGGCGCGACGGCTCGCACACGAGTTGCGCAATCCCTTGTTCCCACTGCAGATTACGGTGGAGAACTTGCAGCGCGCGCGGCAGCTTGGTCCGCAGCAGTTTCAGGAGGTCTTTACCGAGGCGACCGCGACGCTGAAAGCGGAATTCGCCAACCTGAACAGCATCGTCACCCGCTTCAGCGACTTTTCCAAAATGCCCGCGCCGGAATTTTCCAAGGTCAACGTGAACGAGGCGCTGCGCGATGCGATCCGGTTGTTCGAGCCGCAATTCACTGCGTTGGGGAAGCCGCACATTGGCACGGAATATTTCTTGAGCGACTCGCTGCCGGAAATTGACGCCGATTCCGACTTGCTGCACAAGGCGTTCCAAAACCTGGTGTTGAACGCTATGGATGCCATGCCTGCCGGCGGCACGCTTTCGCTGCGCTCCAGCGATGGCGGAGACACTGTGCGCATTGAGGTTTCCGATACGGGAAAGGGTTTGACGCCCGAAGAGTGTTCGCGGTTGTTCACGCCTTACTACACCACGAAGCAGTTGGGCACCGGGCTGGGGCTTGCGATCGTGCAATCCGTCGTCAGCGATCACCACGGAACAATCTCCGTTTCGAGCGAAGAGGGCCACGGCACAACGTTCCGCATTGAATTGCCGAAACGCCAGGGCGGCGCCGCGCTCAAGCCAAAGGCAGACGCGAGACCCGCGGAGAAGGAGTCGGAGCGCGCCGCGACTGCGACGGATTAGCTCCCCGACACAAGGACCACCTTGCCACGTAAAGCGCACCTGCTGCTGATTGATGACGATCCGAACACGCTGGCTTCTTTGGCGCGGGCTTTCCGCCTGGCGGGACACGAAGCCACGGTTTGCGACAATGCTTCGCGCGCGGTCGAACTGGTGCGTGCTGAGCATTTCGACTTGATCCTCTCGGACGTGGTCATGCCCGGAAAAAGCGGCATGGAGCTTCTTGAGGACTTGAAGAAAGTCGGCGTGCAGACGCCCATCGTGCTGATCTCGGGGCAGGCGAACATTGAGATGGCCGTGAAGGCCACGCGGCTTGGTGCGCTGGATTTTCTGGAAAAGCCGCTGAGCACGGACAAGCTGCTGCTTACGGTTGAAAATGCGCTGAAGCTTTCGCGCTTGGAAGATGAAAATCGCGAATTGCGGCACAGGCTGGGCAAGCACGAGCTGGTCGGCTCCGGCCCGGCAATGGAAAAGTTGATGGCGCAGATCGAACGCGTGGGGGCGAGCGAGACGCGGGTGTGCATCCTCGGCGAAACCGGAACAGGCAAAGAGTTGGTTGCGCGGGCTATTCATGAAAAATCGTCCCGGCGAGAAAATGCGTTCATTACGCTGAATTGCGCGGCCGTTCCTGCCGAATTGATTGAGTCGGAACTTTTCGGCCATGAAAAAGGCTCTTTCACGGGTGCAGCGGGACGTCACCTGGGAAAATTCGAGCAAGCTGAAGGTGGGACGCTGTTTCTGGATGAAATTGGCGATATGCCGCTTTCCATGCAGGCCAAGTTGCTGCGCGTTCTGGAAGAGGGCGAGGTCGAACGCGTCGGCGGCGAGAAGCCGATCAAGGTCAACGTCCGCGTGATCGTTGCCACGCATCGCAACCTGGAAGAACTTGCCAAGAAGAACGAGTTTCGCCTTGACCTGTTTCATCGCATCTACGTCTTTCCATTGTTCCTGCCGCCGTTGCGCGAACGCTCCGAGGATTTTCCTGACTTGGTGGCGCACTTTGCACGTCAGGTGGCTGCTCAGAACGGCTGGAAAGAGAAGGTCTTTACGGCGGAGGCGATTGCCGCGCTAAGAAAATATTCCTGGCCGGGGAACGTCCGCGAATTGCGAAACATCGTTGAGCGCCTGGTGCTGCTCGGAGCGGAACACACGATCACTGCCGAAGAAGTGCGACTGGTGCTGCCCGGAGGAGAAGCGGCAAGTTCCAGCGGCAACACGGACACGGGGCAGGGAACGCTCCTCGAGCGCACCGAAGCCTTCGAGCGCGAAGTGCTCCTCGGCGAAATTCGCCGCCACAACTTTCACATGACCAACGTCGCGCGCGCGCTTGGCCTCGAGCGCAGCCACCTCTATAAAAAGTGCCAGCAACTCGGGATCGATCTGCAGTCTCTCCGCAAGCCCGAGTAGGTCTTCCTATTTCTTATTTCTCAATTTGTGGAAGAGCTCTAATGAAGGACTCGAAGTGTGCGTCAACATCAAGAAGAACGGGAAGTTTTACCTCTTGACCGTTATATACGACAAGAATGTAGTAAGAAGCTAAACGCGTCTGCCCGATCTTGTACCCGCGAATATCCTCGCGCAGTAGCTTTTGCCTCGTGAACCAACTTACGATTTCTACCTCGTATTCTCCCAAAATCACCCGCTTGTTGATACCCTGGGCACAAGCCAGAGCGAACACTGCCGCCAGAGCATCCATCACAAGAACGTCCCACCACGGCAGAGGGCGTTTCATTATTCGCGCCAAATGCAAGAAACTCATAAAAACGAAGAAAGCAAGGAGAGCAGTGGAAAACCACGCGTAGAATAGGCGCCATTCCGCGATCAACTCTGTAGATCCGCGGGACTTCTTGCAGATTTGATGCCTCCGCGCGCATGAGCCGAGTCTAGAGCTAATCCATTACAACAGCGGAACATGCGAAAGTTTAGTTGCTGTAAGGATTACTCCCCAACTTCTCGGTGCTCTTCAATAACCCATTTATTTGCAATTTGTTACGTCATGCTCCGATTTCGCTTGACAAATTACATATTGCTATATAGATATAGCATATCGCAATATAGGGAAAGGCGGCCCACCATGACTCTCGGAGACAAACTTCGCTCCCTTCGGGCCATTGAGGGTTCTTTGCGCGGCTTTGGGCGGCCCATGACGCAGGCCGAGCTTGTGGAAGCTATGAGGGAAGAGTTGGGGCGTGGGCTGAGCCAGGCGTACGTTTCGCAACTGGAGAGCGGCGCTCGGCCGCACATGACCAACACTTCCCGCGAGCTGCTGGCGCGCTTTTTCCGGGTTTACCCGGGCTTCTTGGTGGACGACCCCAAAGGGTATTCGCGCGAACTGCAATCCGCGCTTCGCATGACGGATTCGACGGTTGATGCGTGGCTCTATGCCGGCGCCGACCAGTTCAGTTCGGATCCGGAACTCGAGAAGGCGCTTCTGGCCATCGCGGAGCATCCGGATTCGCGCGGCGCGATATTGCTCCTTGGCGAAATCCTTCGCACGCCCGGCCTGGCCGAGCGGCTCGGTGAAGTCCTGCAACCTTCGGCGATCACTGGCTCCGGCCATCCGCCGCCAATTCCTTCACAGAACTAACCCCTTGAGGGCCAACGCACGGTTCGTCTGAGTGGCGAGGTGTCCTATGACTTGGTCTGACCTCTATCTCTTCTGTTTCCTGGTGGGCTTCTCGCTCAGCGTGCTTTCGTTTCTTGCGGGCGCGGTGCACCTGCATTTGCCGGTCAAATGGCATCTGCCGTTTCATGGCGGCCATCACGGAGCTGGCGGCGGAATCGCCAAAGGCGGCGCACACCTTTCCTGGTTCAACGCTTCCAGCATCCTGGCGTTTCTCGCATGGTTTGG
>Ga0210405_10002229_pt1 | contig 20403 bp, 15 predicted proteins | sample IncBWH11MmetaG_FD_155492 | JGI IMG/M metagenome (GOLD analysis project Ga0210405, IMG submission 155492) | Forest soil microbial communities from Barre Woods Harvard Forest LTER site, Petersham, Massachusetts, United States - Inc-BW-H-11-M | ecosystem: Environmental > Terrestrial > Soil >... | reverse complement strand
GCTCGAAAGGCACTGAATCCTTTTGTCGGAGGCGCCTGTGAAAACCTCGATGGAAATTGCCTGGGGCGTGTGTGTCTCCGGCGAGTCTTCGAATTAATCGAACCATTTGGCTGGAAGACCTTCCCGCCTCTCCTTTTTCGCGCACAATTGAATTACCGCGTTCGCTTAACGGCCGGGATCCTCACCCTATGAGATCCGTTCAAAGGAACGCAAAGCCGTTTTGGCTTGCTGGAGCAATTCAGCAAGGACGCGCCGTGCCGCTGGCAGCCGGCGGGAGGATTTTCAAGTGTTCATCGAGGATTTAGGTTGGGACGCGTACTTTGAGGCGCTTCGGGTTGAATGTGTGGGTGATGGTTACGTTCCGGCACGCGTTATTTCCCAGCACCGGGGGTTGTGGCGCGTGGCCGGAGACTTTGAAGAGTGTTGGGCGGAGCCTTCCGGGAAATTGCGAAAAAAGTCGGAAGCTGGCGGCGATTGGCCAGCGGTGGGCGACTGGGTGTCGGTAGAAATTCTCTCAGGGCAGCCGAATGCAACCATCCAGCAGATTTTGCCGAGGCGCAGCCGATTTGTGCGGAAAGTTGCGGGCAAGCAGATCGCGGAGCAGGTGATCGTTGCGAATATTGATGTGGCGCTTGTGGTGGCGGCGCTGGACGGCGATTTCAACGTGCGGCGCATCGAGCGATATTTGGCGCAATGTTGGGAATCGGGGGCGCGTCCTGCGATTGTTCTAAACAAAGCTGACGCCTGCTCGGAATCGCAGAAACCCGTGGCGGAGATCGAGGGCATCGCGATGGGGGTGCCGATCTTTCTCGTCAGCGCAAAAACTGGAGAAGGATTGGAAGCGTTAGAGGCCAGCTTCCAGAAAAGGCAAACGATCGTTCTGCTTGGATCTTCGGGAGTGGGGAAGTCGACTTTGGTGAATCGCTTGCTGCAAGAGGAGCGGCAGCCAACGCACGCCGTCCGGGAAAGCGATAGCCGCGGGCGGCACACCACCACGTCGCGAGAGTTGTTTGTGATGCCGAGCGGTGCGCTGATCATTGATACGCCCGGCTTACGAGAACTTCAGTTGTGGAAAGCAGAGGAAGGATTGACGCAAACGTTCGCGGACGTCGATGAACTTGCCGCGCAATGCCGATTCACCGATTGCCAGCATCAAAATGAGCCGGGCTGTGCCGTCCAAGGGGCTCTCGCCGAGGGCGTGCTTGCCGCCGAGCGGCTGGAGAGCTGGCGCAAACTGCAGCGCGAGCAGGAGTTTCTCTTGCGAAAGATGGATCCCGAAATTGGCGCGACGCAAAAGAAACGTACTAAGATATTAATGCGTCAAGTAAAACAGAAATACCAGGGTCGGGACAAAGGTAAAAACTAAGAACCTACTATGCGGGAGTTACTTCTGAATTTGGAGCTGGCTCGACGTGTGGAACTTGCGGAAGCGCAAGCTGCGGTCGAATGCGCGGAGGCGCTTGGGCGATTCCGGCCAGGAAGCGGAGCGGCGGTGCGTCGTCTTGCCGGTGGATTTGCGGTGTATTGCGGCAAAGGTTCGCCGATCACGCAGGCCGTGGGGATGGGGCTCGATGGGCCAGTGAGTAAAGAAGAGTTCGACCGCCTCGAGGAGTTTTACCGCAGCCGCGACGAAACCGTGCGCGTGGAGACGTGCCCGCTCGCTGATCCTTCCTTTATCGAACACTTCGCGCTGCGCGGGTATCGCGTCACGGAATTTTCCAATGTGATGGCGCGGCAGGTGAGCCCTGAGGAAACTTGTCCAGCGCCGCCCGAGGGCGTCACGATCGAAAGAATCGGGAAGGACCAGATCGATGTGTGGACGCTGACTGTTTCGCAGGGATTCGCGGAAAAGTTTCCGGTTTCGCAGGAATTGCTTGAGGTGATGAAACTTTTCGCGTTCGGGCCCAAGACGGAATGTTACCTGGCGCGGGTGGACGGGAAAATTGCGGGCGGCGGGACACTGGCGCTGCACGACGGCGTGGCGGGGTTGTTTGGCGCGAGCACGTTGCCGGTGGCGCGCAAGCGCGGCGTGCAAACCGCGCTGCTGCAAAGGCGTCTTACGCGGGCGTCGCAAGCAGGCAGTGACCTTGCCGTGAGCATTGCGCAGCCAGGAAGTACTTCTCAACGCAATATTGTTCAGCAGGGTTTTCAGGTGCTTTACACGCGGGTCAAGTTCGAGAAAGCGCTGGAGTAGAGCGTTGCTGGCACGGGAGAATCAGCGCTCGACCTGCTTGTGGATGAACGCGACGATGTCTTGCGTGGAAGTGCCGGGCAGGAAAATTTCGGCGATGCCGGACTGTTTCATGGCAGGGATGTCGGCTTCAGGAATGATGCCGCCGACCAGGACGGTGACGTCCTGCATGCCTTTTTCGCGAAGAAGGTTCATGAGTTGCGGGCAGATGGTGTTGTGCGCCCCGGAGAGAATGGAAAGGCCGATGACGTCGACGTCTTCCTGGACGGCGGCAGAGGCGATCATCTCCGGAGTCTGGCGGAGGCCGGTGTAGATTACTTCCATGCCGGCGTCACGCAGCGCGCGCGCAATGATTTTGGCGCCGCGGTCGTGGCCATCCAAGCCGGGCTTGGCGATCAGCACTCGAATTTTCTTAGTTGTCATAATCCGTTCTTACTTTGCCGCGGGATTCGGAATGCAACTGCTCCTCAGTTTGCCAGATTGTAGCGGCAGCTAGGTTCCGTGAGCTTCAGGTTGCTGTGCCACTTCAGTTCGACATACTCAATAAATTCAAAATGCTGGCTGCCCTCCTGCCCGAGGATTTCGATCAAATATCTTCCAGGCAGCGTCCGAATTGCAAACCGGCCCCGGCTGTCGGTGCTCTTCTTGCGGACACCGGATTTCCGGATCTCATCCAAAACGCTCTCAAGAGCAAAGCAATGTTTCGTATCAGACAGGTTGTTGTATCCAGCCAAATCGGAACGAGTCCGCTCGTCCGCAGATTGAATTTGAAAGACGCGCGCATTTGCGGCCTTTTCTTCGTCATTTGTTTGCTGGATTCTACCGAGCACGCCGACGATGCGCTGCTGCTGGTCTTCGTCCACTGAATAGATCGTGACGCTGGCGCCCGAGAGCGCGGCGGTGTCTTGATTGGTAACGGGGACAGTGACCTCTCCCGTGATTCTCGAACTCGCCAGCCAAAAGATGGGAACTCCCGCGGCGAGGGCTAAGACCACGATCAAGCCCCCAAATCTCTTCAGGAAGGACGCCTTCCGCGTCTCGGATGCAGGCTGCACTTCATTGGAAGGTGGATTGAGAGGTGGGTTCAGAGAAGCCATCCAGCAGCCTTTCGGGACATCAGGTAATCGCTACCTCTTCGTAGGTGCCGAAGACTTCGCGGAGGGCGTCGCAGATTTCGCCGACGGTGGCGTAGGATTTTACGGCGTCGAGAAGGGGGGGCATCAGGTTGTCTTTGCCTTCGGCGGCTTTGCGGAGGGAGTTGAGGCGGCGGTCGACTTCGGATTGGGAGCGGTCGGCGCGAAGTTTGGAGAGGCGTTCGGCTTGGCGGCGGACGACGGTTTCGTCGATTTGCAGGGTGTCGAGAGGCTTTTCGGCTGCCACGTAATCATTGACGCCGACGATGATTTTTTCCTTTTTGTCGACGGCTACCTGGTATTTGTAGGAAGCTTCTGCGATTTCGCGTTGCGGGTAGCTGCGCTCGATGGCCGCGACCATGCCGCCCATGGCGTCGATTTTTTCGATGTAGTCCCACGCGCCGCGCTCGACTTCGTTTGTGAGGGTTTCGACAAAATACGAACCGCCGAGAGGATCGACCGTGTTGGTGACGCCGGTTTCGTGCGCGATGATTTGCTGCGTGCGAAGCGCAATGGTGGCGGCGAACTCGGTGGGCAGCGCCCAGGCCTCGTCGAGAGAATTTGTGTGCAGTGACTGGGTTCCGCCCAGGACAGCCGCGAGCGCCTGAATCGCCGTGCGCACCACGTTGTTGTACGGTTGCTGCGCCGTCAGCGAGCAGCCTGCCGTCTGGGTATGGAAGCGCAGGGCCCAGGTGCGCGGATTCTTCGCGTTGTAGCGCTCGACCATGGCTTTGTGCCAGATGCGGCGCGCGGCGCGATACTTGGCGATTTCCTCGAAGAAATCGTTGTGCGCGTTGAAGAAAAAGGAGAGTTGTGGGACGAATTCATCGACGTCAAGCCCGCGGCGCATTCCATATTCGACGTACTCCATGCCATCGCGGAGCGTGAACGCCAATTCTTGAATCGCGGTCGAGCCGGCTTCGCGGATGTGGTAGCCACTGATCGAAATGGGGTTGAACTTCGGCGTGTTCTTGACCGCGAATTCAAAGGTGTCGATCACCAGGCGCATCGACGGTTCGGGCGGATAGATATATTCCTTTTGCGCGATGTATTCCTTGAGGATGTCGTTCTGCAGTGTGCCCGAAAGCTTCTTCCAGTCCGCGCCTTGCTTCTCCGCGACGGCAAGATACATCGCCCAGATGACTGCCGCCGGCGAGTTGATGGTCATCGAAGTTGTGACGTTGGCGAGTGGAATTTTGTCGAAGAGCACTTCCATGTCGGCGAGGGAGCTGATGGCCACGCCGCATTTGCCGACTTCACCTTCGGAGAGCGGATGGTCGGAGTCGTAACCCATTAAGGTGGGAAGATCGAACGCGGTGGAAAGGCCGGTCTGGCCTTGCGCCAGGAGGTAGCGAAAACGCTGATTGGTGTCTTCCGCCGTACCGAAACCGGCGAATTGCCGCATCGTCCAGAGCCGCCCGCGATGCATGGTGGAATGAATGCCGCGCGTGTAGGGAGGCTCGCCGGGAAAGCCCAAGTCGCGATAGGGATTCCAGCCGGGGAGATCGGCGGGAGTGTAGAGACGCCGGATGGGATATCCCGAAATGGTAGTGAATTCCGTTTGGCGTTCGGGGCTTTTTTCAAGGGTAGGGCGGAGCGTGTTTTCTTCCCAGGCGCGTTCTTTTGCAGAGGGCTCGCGCGGTGCGGTCGGAGCGTCGCCGGTCGTGATGGTCGAAGCTGATCCCTTGACCTTTTCGCTCATGGTCTGGCGCTCCAATTTGCGCGCGTTCCGGTAGGTAGCTACCAAAGAACGCAGAATTCCATGCTATGCGAAAGCGAAATGCAGGGCAAGTGGACGGGGCGCGGAAGTCAGTACAGAAGAATGACAGCGAGGCCGGAAGGGCGGCAGGTCCAATCCAGCCTCGCTCGAGAAATTATCGCTGCCCCCCGTCCAGGAGAGACTTCAACAAATCTTCCGCGCCGACGACCTTCCCGTGGAGCGTGCCGGGGATTAGCGTGTCGCGCTCGATAGTGCCGGACTTGGCGTCGGCGATGGTGACGCGATTCACTTCGAGTGTCCGGCCAAGCGCGCGTTCATAATTTGCTTTGGCTTCCTCGAGATTGGCGAGTGCTCGAAGCTCATTGCCTTGAGCGACGATTAAGTCGCGCTGGGTCTGAATGACGGTGTAGGTGGTGGACGCGCCCAACTGATATTTCTTCTGCTCGGCGTCGAAGGTTTGCTGTTGGAGTTCGCGCGCTTTCATGGCGGCCGCGACTTGGGCGCGGTCTTGCGTGAGCGCGATGTAGGTATTGCGGACGTCGAGAAGCGCGGCGTTCCGCAGCTGCTGTTCTTGGGTTTCCAGTTGCCGCTGCTCGAGAAGGGCGCGAGCGTGAAAAGCCTGAGCCGAGCGGTTGCGAAGCGGAAGCGTCAGTGTTAGCTGGCCGACATATTCCGGGAACTGATTGTGAAAGATTTGGCTTTGCGCCGTCGTAAAGCCTTGTTGATTTATTGTCGGAGGGGGGCCAGGAATCAAACTGTTTCCTGCCAAACCTGCGGATAGATAGAACGCGTTCGCGGTGAGCGAGGGTAGAAGAGCGTTTTTGGTGGCGCGAACGTCAATATCGGCGTTCTTCAGGTTGTAAACCTGCTCCTGAAGTTCTGGCCGTTTGGCAAAGGCCTCCTTAACGGCATCTTCGAAGGAAGCCGCTTCAATGGTGGCTGGTTGCGATGGCTTGTCCGTTGGAACGATCTCCACATTGATGATGTTCGTGGCCAGCGGGTCTTTGGAGATGAAATTTTTCAGGGTTTGCTCATCCGTGAGCTGGATAGTCTGCGCGAAGATGAGGTTCTGAGTGTCCGTGGCTACTTCGGATTCCGAACGTGTTACGTCCAGGGGCGCAAGGCTGCCGATTTCGAGTTGCTTTTTGTTGTCTTCATAGAGCTTTTGGGCAACCGCAACAGCTTGCTGATTGACTTTGACATTTTCCCGAGCATAAGCAAGCTCCCAATAGGCCGTGATGGTGTTGGTGATGGTGGTGATGGCTTGTTGGGCGAAGGCCCAGTCCGCGATTTTGCGATTGTTGTTAGCGATGCGAATGTTGCGGGTCCACATTTGGATGCCGAACCCGTTCAAAAGAGGTTGAGATATGGAAACAGAAAGCGTCGAATTCACATCCGGATTGAAGAAGTTGGGGATATTGGAACTACTGCGCGTGTTGTTCCAATTCACTTGGATGTTAGTCCCGGTATGAAATGTCTGCGAATACTGGTTACTGAATTGGGTGGAGTGCTGAACGATCGAGGCAACGCCTGCGGTGCCGGCGCCGGAAGTGAAGGCATTGTTGATTGGCTGGGTGATATCGGCGATCGAGGCGCTGCTCGTGAGCAGGGGATCGAAGTTCTGAACGAAGAAGGTGAACTGGTTAAGGGGGGCGGAGGAGGCGGGAATGGCGACGCCAGGCGTAGAGAATCCGGAGTTGCCGGCGTTGGCGTTGAGAAGACCCGCATCGGCGATCCACGGATAATACCGCTGGACGGCAATATCCAGGCTATTTTCGAGCGCAAGTTCAACCGCATCTTGCAGACTGATCTCGAGCTTGTTGTCATGAATCAATTGATCGATCCGCGGCGAGTTAGTGAGCACGGGCAGCTCGACGTGAATGGATTCGTAGGGCTTGAGAATGTTGGGAAACGCTCTAGGGGCTCGCGAAAAATCATATTTCCCAACGCCAAGCGAAGCGACCGGTGCGACGGACGAGCCATCCGGGGCAGGGGGTGTCGCAGGAGCAGGGCTCGACGGCGGATTTTGCTGCGGGCTCTGCGCGAAAACCGGTGAAAGCGGCCCCGCAGCAAGAAAGCCGGCCAAAACGATTGCAAACAGAGATCGGGCGTATTGCGAAGCCGTCTTCCGGGTTTTTACCCCTAAAATGGACCACTTCAAGGTCCCCCTCAGCGTCATCATAGTGATGTTTACCCTCTAGATTCTGTCCCAGCGGGACGTTTTTGATTTGACCTAACCCTGTAAAACGCTCGAACCATGGATTTTGTTTCATTTGCGGGCTGGATTTGGCGGCACGAGGACAAATAAACCCTGTGCTGTGAACCAGAAACATGGCCGCGTCAGGTGCAACGAGGATAATGGACACAGGGAAGCAAGACAAGGATTTGGCGAAGTTCACTACCGAATCGAGGAGTTTCTAGGGAGTCGGCCGCTGTAAAGGCGGTTGGAGCGGAGAGCAAGAGAACAAAAGATGAAGACGAGGCCGCGCTCGACGGAGTTTGCGCGCGGCCTCGCCTCGCTATTAGCGCATGCCGCCATCCTTAAATAGGTCTTCCGTGCCCACGACCTTGCCGTGAAGTGTTCCGGGGATCAGCGTATCGCGTTCGACTGCACCGGACTTGGCGTCCGCGATGGAGACGTGATTCACCTCAAGAGTTCGTCCCAGAGCGCGTTCGTAGTTTGCCTTGGCCTCCTCGAGATTGGCCAGCGCGCGAAGCTCCGTGCCTTGCGCGGCGATGAGGTCGCGCTGAGTGAGAATCACGTTGTAAACGGTGGACGCTCCGAGCCGGTATTTCTTTTGCTCAGCGTCAAACGTTTCCTGCTGAAGCTGGCGCGCTTCGCTGGCGGCATCAACCTGGGCGCGGTCTTGCGTAAGGGCGATGTAGGTGTTGCGGACGTCGAGAAGCGCGGCGTTTTTCAACTGCTGCAGCACAGACTCCTCCTGACGCTCGGCGAGGATGGAGCGGGCACTGTCTGCCTGAGCGGAACGGTTGCGCAAGGGCAGGCTCAGAGTCAATTGCGCGGAATAGTCGGGGAAGCGATTGTGGAAGAGCTGGCTCTGCGCGGTGGTGAAGCCCGACTGGTTGATGCCGGTCACCGGCGCTTTGTTCAGCGGCTCATAAATGGGAACTCCATTGACGAGCACAGGATTGCCATTTGCATCCAAGATGGGCAGCAGTAGATTGGGGCCCAGCGTCGAAGTGCCTTTGATCGGAGAATTGCCGGCCAGACCAACGGAGCTGTATTGCCCGCTAAGCGTGAGACTAGGCAGCAGCGCGTTGCGCGTGGCCTGGATATCGATATCCGCGTTTTTCAAATTGTAGAGTTCCTCTTGAAGCTCAGGCCGTTTCTCGAATGCTTCCTTAATGGAGTCTTCGAACGACGGGTTTTCAATCGCCGCGGGCTGTGTCGGCTGATCGGTCGTGATGATTTCGACGTTCACGACATTGGGTGCGAGCGGATCCTTGGTGATGGCATTTTTCAGGATTTGTTCATCTTGCAGCTGGACCGTTCGCGCGACGATCAGATTCTGGCGGTCGGTAGCCAGTTCGGATTGCGCGCGAGTTACGTCCAAAGGCGCCATGGTGCCGGCGTCGAGTTGTTTCTTGTTGTCGCTGTAGAGTTTTTGCGAAACAGTCATGGCCTGCTCGTCGACTTTGACGTTGGCGCGTGCGAAAACGAGTTCCCAATAGGCCGTGATGGTGTTGGTGATGGTGGTGATGGCTTGTTGCGCGAAGGCCCAGTCCGCGATTTTGCGGTTGTTTTTTGCGATGCGGATGTTGCGTGTGTTGACGGCGATTCCGAAGCCGTTCAATAGCGCTTGCGTGAAGCCGATCGTCAAGGTCGACTGAACGTCTGGATTAAAAAGGTTGGCCGTCGAGGTCGAACTGCTGCGCGTATTGTTCCAACTCACCGTTAAATTGGTCCCCGTTTCGAAGCCCCGCGAAACTTGGTTGTTGAATTGCGAGGTGTGAGTCTGCAGAGTGGAAAGGGTGGCCGCGCCGGCAGCGCCGGTCCCCGAGAGGAGGGGATTGTTGATTGGCGTGGAGCGATCGTCGATGAGAATGCTGCTTGTGACCGTCGGGTCGTAGGAGAAGCTGGGAAGGAACGCGGTGGAGGAACTAAATTGGCCGCCAGGCGTTGAGTAGCCCGAGCCGCCGGCTTTGGCTTTAAGAATCGAGGCATCTGCTATCCACGGGTAGTATCGCTGGATGGCGATGTCCATGCTGTTTTCGAGGGCGAGTTCCACCGCGTCCTGCAGGCTAAGCTCAAGCTTGCCATCGTGGATGAGCTGCTGGAGCCTCGGCGAGTTGGTGATAACCGGTTCATCGATGTGGATCTGTTGATAGGGCTTCAGGAGATCGGGGAATGCCCGTGGCCCGTTGGTGAAATTGTATTTCGCTAGGCCCAGTGAGCTTACGGGAGCAATAGACGAGCCTTGTGTCGCCGCAGATGTCGCGGGGGCGGGATTCGGCGGCGGGTTCTGTGGCGCGTTTTGTGCGAACACAGGCGAAAGGGGACCAACCGCGAGCATGGCGGCCATGAAAAACGCTAACAGAGACCTGGCCGCCCGCATTCCGAGCCGCCTCTCCTCTGAAAACAAACTGGACCGCTTCTTGCAAACCAGCGATAGAAAAGACTTCGCGGTCTCATAGAGAGTCGTCATGATGATTTTTCCCTCAAGATTCTGTCCCATCGGGACGTATTATTTGCTTCTGACAGTGTGGAACGTGCTCTGAACAGGTGTTGTTACACTTAATTGGCCGGTTGCTTGCCACGCGGAAGGAACACTCCGGGAGCGTGGCCATGAGAAAGTGCTATTCCGGGCCGTTCTTCACAGTTTGACCCAGAAAGCAGCCAGAAACGTCTTGGCGCAGCCCGGAAGCTTGGCCTGCAGTTTAGCAGGGGCTCCATTCCTTGACAACGCGGCGCACCGCGGCTAGGCTGCTGACGTTTCGATGTTTAGAGGCAATTAGCGGTTAGCCGAAAACGATGCTTTCACGAGAAGAACTGCTGCGCATGTTTGAATCTGCCGGAGCCATCCGGCACGGCCACTTTGAGCTTACCAGCGGTCTGCATAGCGGGACTTATGTGCAGTGTGCGCTCGTCCTCCAGTATCCTAAATTTGCGGAGAAACTCGGGCATGCCCTCGCGGCTCTATTTTCCGACGCTGTTATCGGTGCCGTTGTCTCGCCGGCTTTAGGCGGAGTGATTATCGGGCAGGAGGTCGCGCGCGCCTTGCCGGAACCAAAGGCGTCCGTGGGTAGGGGAGTGCCGGCTATTTTCGCCGAGCGCGACGCCAGCGGCACGATGACTTTGCGGCGCGGATTTTCGCTTCAGCCCGATGAGCATGTGCTTGTGATCGAAGACGTCTGGACGACTGGCGGCTCGACTCAGGAAACCATTCAAGTTGTGGAAGAAGCCGGCGGGCGAGTGGTTGCTGCCGGAGCGTTGATCGACCGCAGCGGTGGCACGCTGGAGTTGGGGGTCGAGACCCAGGCTTTGCTGGACCTGCCCATCGCCAAATACGAACCCGAGGATTGTCCGCTGTGCCGCGAGGGCGGCGCCGCCGTAAAGCCTGGCAGCCGCTTCGCGCGCTCGGCGCAGTGACGCGTTCAAAACACTTGTCGAACCTGACCCCTCTTCTGAAACCTGATCGCTGAAACCAGAGCCAGCCCTTCTCATGCGCCATTTCAAGATCACTATCGCTTACGACGGAACGGACTTTCATGGCTGGCAGATTCAATCATCCGATAAGCCGACGATTCAAGGCGAGATTTCCGGAGTGTTGCGGCAGCTCACGCAGGAGAATGTGCAGCTGAATGGCGCGGGACGGACGGACGCCGGTGTGCACGCGCTCGGGCAAGTGGCCAGCTTTCGGACGCAATCGGGATTGTCGGCTGGCGAGTTCCAACGCGCGCTGAATGCGCTTCTGCCGCCCACGATTCGCATTGTCGGCGCTGAGGAAGTGGGGCCGGATTTTCACGCGCGGTGGTCGGCGCTTGGAAAAGTCTATCGTTATCGTTTGTATCGCGGCAAAGTCGTGCCGCCGGCGGTGTGGCGCTTCGTTTTGCACTATCCGTTTCCGCTTGACGAAGACGCCATGCGGATTGCCGCGTCTCGCTACGTCGGCCCGCACGATTTTGCTTCGTTCGCGGCATCCACGGGTTCCGAGGACGATGACAAGGAGCGCTCCACGGTGCGCGAGATCTACGCAAGCGAGTTAGTGCGCAGCGATGATGGCGAAGAGCTTGTCTATACGGTGCGAGGCCGTTCGTTCATGCGCTTTATGGTTCGCAAGATGGTTGGCACGCTGCTCGACGTTGGCCGTGGCAAACTCGTGCCCGACGATATTCTGCGCCTCTACCAATTGCGCGACCGCTCCAAATCCGGGCCAACGGTGCCTCCGCAGGGACTGTGCATGGTGCAAGTGATACACGATGAAGCCTGGCGCATCTAGGTCGCATCGGGCATTCGCAGGCTTGCACAGAGACGCCCCGCTTGCGAGTCCGCTGGTTAGCTAGTATACTTAGCTAACCATGTACACCGTGCACCAAACCAAGACGAACCTATCGAAACTGCTCCGCAAGGTCGCAAACGGAGAAGAGGTGATCATCGCCCGTGGCAAGGAACCCGTGGCGCGGATTGTCCCTTTTTCCAAGCGCCCGAAGAAGCGTGTCCCAGGCAGTCTTAAAGGGAGAATTCACATCCACCCGTCGTTCTTTGACCCGATGACCAAAGAAGAGTTGGCGCTGTGGGGTATCGAGTGAGCAGCGTTTTGCTTGATACCCACGTTCTGTTGTGGTGGTTCCAAGCCTCGCGCAAACTGTCCCCCAAGGCGCTGGCAGTGTTCCGCGATCCCAAAACCACGGTGCTCGTATCAGCCGCATCCGCCTGGGAAATCGCAATAAAGCATAAGGCTGGAAGGTTGGAAGCCGCGGCTTTGGTAGCCAATTTCGAAGCACGCCTAGAAGGCGACAGATTTTTGGAACTGCCGATCACTGTCGCACACGCAATCCGCGCGGGCATGCTTAAGGAAAGTCACAAGGATCCATTCGACCGCATGTTGATTGCACAGGCGCAATGTGAAGACGTCCCTGTTTTAACCACCGACAAAAGATTTGAGGAATACGATGTTCAACGAATATGGTGAGCTTATCCTTGAAATTGACTTGAGCGCTGCGGCGCTACGCGGGTTCCCCATCGAGAGACGGTGCTGTTGCCGTTGAAAGTCGGCTAGAATCTGCTTATGGCGGCCACGGTCATCCCCGTCGAAACGATTCCGTCGATCGATCCGGCTACGGGCAAAACACTCGGGCATTTTGAGAAGACTCAGCCGGCGGCGTTGCCAGAAATATTGTCGCGAGCGCGTGCTGCGCAATCCGCGTGGTGCGTTGTGTCTATCGAGAAGCGCTGCGTCCAACTGCGTGTGTTGCGCGACGGCATGATGGCTTCGAGGTGTGCGCTTGCCGATGCCGTTGTGGCGGAATCAGGCAAGCCGCGAGTCGAAGCGCTGTTCGCGGATCTTTTTGTTGCGCTTGACACGGCGGAATATTTTTCGAAACAGGGTGCAAGACTCTTGCGCCCGGAGCGCGTACCGCATCACAGCAGCGCGGGTAAAGCGAAGTCCGGGCGCCTAGTCTACGAGCCCGTCGGCGTGATCGGCATCATCAGCTCCTGGAACTATCCGCTGGCCATTCCGCTTAGCCAAATCATTCCTGCAGTGTCAGCGGGTAACGCTGTCATTTGCAAGACGAGCGATTTCACGCCGCAATGCGGCGCGCTGATCGAAAAGCTTTTCGCAGACGCGGGTTTCCCAAAGAATCTTGTCACAGTGATTCAAGGCGGCGGGGAAGTTGGCCAGGCGCTTATCGATGCCGCTCCGGACAAAATCATCTTCACGGGGAGCGTAGCCACAGGCCGCCGGGTCGCCGAAGCGTGCGCCAAGAAACTGATTCCCAGCGTGCTGGAACTGGGCGGCAAGGACGCGATGATCGTTTTAGCGGACGCGAACCTCGAGGTTGCGGCGAGCGCCGCCGTTTGGGGCAGCTACACGAATTGCGGGCAAGTATGCCTTTCCGTCGAGCGGCTTTTCGTGGAAGAGCCCATCGAGGAAAAGTTTCTTGCGCTCTGCGTCGAGAAAACGAAGAAGCTTCGCCTCGGTCCGGGATGCGATCCCGCGACCGACGTTGGCCCGCTGATTCGTCCGCAGCATGTGCAGCGAATGACAGACTTGGTCAACGATGCCGTGGCCCGCGGCGCTCGAGTCTTTTGCGGCGGCAAACCGCGCCCTGATCTTGGCGCAAACTTTTTTGAGCCGGCTGTCATCACGGGCGTAAATTCTTCGATGAAGCTTTTTCAAGAGGAGACTTTCGGTCCCATTCTTGCGATTCAACCCGTGAAAGACGCCCAGGAAGCAGTCACGCGCGCGAACGATTCCACTTTCGCGCTTGCAGCGAGCGTGTGGACAAGCGACGCAAAACGCGGCCAAGCTATTGCCGCCCGGCTGCGCGCGGGTGCAGTGATGGTGAACGATGCGATCAGCTATTTCGGCATCGCGGAGGCGCCGCACGGAGGCTGCGGCGTCAGCGGATGGGGCCGCACCCACGGCAAAGCTGGCCTGCTCGAAATGGTTCAAACCAAATATATCGATGTGGACCGTTTGCCCGGGCGCGAGAAGCCGTGGTGGTATCGTTATGGCGCGGATCTCGAACGCGCCGCCGACGCGTTTCTCCGGTTTGAATTTGGTGGAGGCCTCGTCGCAAAATTGCGGAACGTTCGCGGCGCTTTGAAGACGATGTTCCGCGATCACAGTTTTTAGTTTCGGTGGGCGCAGTCACTGCGCGGACAGTCTGCGCAAGCGAAGATACGAAGGAAAGCGAGCCCCGATGCAGCAAAACGAATGGATTTACGACTGGAACGTGGCCGCAGTGCCGCTCCTCGCGCCGGGCACGCACGTCCTGCTGAATGACGAAACGCTTCGCGACGGCTTGCAAAATCCAAGCGTCCACGATCCCAGCATCGAAGAAAAAATCGAAATACTGCGCTTGATGGAAGCGCTCGGCATCGAGTCGCTCAACATCGGTTTGCCGGGAGCGGGGGCGCGCGCGGTCGAACACACGGAAGCCCTGGCCCGCGAGATCGTCACCAAGCGCATGAAGATCAAGCCCAACTGCGCCGCGCGAACAATCGAAGCCGACATTCGCCCCATAGCAGAAATTTCTCAGCGCGTCGGGATGGCAATTGAGGCCGCAACTTTTCTGGGCTCGAGCCCTATCCGCCGTCTCGTCGAAGATTGGACTGTCGATCATCTCGAACGCACCACCGAAAAGGCCGTGAAGTTCACCGTCGACCATGGCCTTCCTTCCATGTACGTCACGGAAGACACGATTCGCACCGACCCCGAGACCGTGAAGCGTCTTTACACCACGGCGATCCGCAGCGGCGCGCGCGCCATTGTTCTCTGCGACACGGTCGGCCACGCCATTCCTAACGGCGCGTACAACTTGGTGAAATTCGTCATCGAGGAAGTCGTCAAGCCCAGCGGCGAGAAAATTCGCGTGGACTGGCACGGCCACAACGATCGCGGCTTGGCCGTCGCGAATTCTCTGGCAGCGATTGCCGCGGGCGCGGATCAAGTCCATGCCGCGGCAAACTCGCTTGGCGAACGCGTCGGCAACACCGCCATGGAATTGATGCTGGTGAATTTGCGCCTCATGGGCGTCATTCACCAGGATCTTTCCCGGCTCCGTGAGTATTGCGAAAAAGTTGCCAAAGCCACGCACACCGTCATTCCTCCGAATTACCCAGTCATCGGCCGCGACGCATTCCGCACGGCAACCGGCGTGCACGCCGCCGCCATCATCAAAGCGTTTCACAAGGGAAACGAGTCGCTCGCCGACTCCGTCTATAGCGGCGTGCCCTCGCATCTCTTCGGTCTGGATCAAGTCATCGAAATCGGCCCCATGAGCGGCAAGTCCAATGTGTTGTTCTGGCTCGAACGTCACAAAATCCCCGCTGACGACATCCTCGTGAATCGCATTTTCGATGCCGCCAAGCAATCCGCCCGAGTTCTGACCGACGCAGAAATCTCCTCCCTCTGCGCTGAGGCCGCACGCCATTGAGCAGAACAAGATCGCGGCGCAGGACAGTGAAACGCGTCCTTGTTTGGGTTATCCTCTTCGCTATGCCGGTTCGCTTTCCTCTCGCCCGACACTCCACCCGTTCCGCTTCCGCTGGCCAACTTGCCGACGACCCGCAAGTGCGCGCGGCGCTGGCCTGGTTCGCGCCCAATCTAAATTGGCTAAATGAGCAGCAGGCCCGCTTGACGGAGATTCCCGCGCCCGCCTTTCAAGAAGGCCAGCGCGCGGCGGCGGTCAAAGCTCTTCTGTCAGCGGCCGGGCTGAACGTTCAAATCGATCCCACGGGCAACGTGATTGGCGAGCTCCGCGGCGTAAACGAAAAAGAGATCATCGTCCTCTCCGCGCATCTGGATACAGTGTTCCCGGCGGGAACGGACGTAAAAGTGCGCCGCGACGGCAACCGGATGCTCGCGCCGGGCATTTCGGACAACAGCACGGGGCTCGCCGCGCTCGCAGGCATCGCCACCGCCATTCACCAAGCTCAAATCAAGCCGCAGCGCACCATACTTTTCGTGGCCGACGTCGGCGAAGAAGGCGAAGGCAATCTCCGCGGCATGCGCGCCCTCGTCGACGCTCACCGCAGCCGCCTCAAAGCAGTGATCGTTCTCGACGGTGCAGGCACCGACCACGTGACGACGATTGCGCTTGCCTCGCGCCGCCTCGAAGTGATCATCAGTGGCCCCGGTGGCCATAGTTGGTCGGACTTCGGCATGCCCAATCCCATCAATGCGCTGGTTCGCGGCTCCGTGCGTTTCATCAATACCAAAGTTCCGGCGGCGCCGCGCACTACCTTCAATCTCGGACAAATCGATGGCGGCACATCCATAAACTCCATTCCTTACGAAGCCCGCCTTAAGGTCGACGTGCGCTCCGAGAGCGAAAGCGAATTAACGCGTCTCGAATCCGCTCTGCGCGAATGCATGGCCGCTGGCGTTCGCGATGAAATGGAATCGTCCCGAGATCGTTCCAGAGGCAAGCTCGAATGGAAGGTTGAACCCCTTGGCAGCCGCCCCGGTGGCGAATTAGCGGCAGCGTCGCCGCTTCTCGCAGCGTTGCGCGCGGCGGATGCTATCGTGGAAAACGTGTCACGGATCGAGCGTTCTTCCACCGATGCGAACATTCCTCTTTCTCTGGGCATCGACGCGATTTCTATCGGCGCCGGAGGCAGCGGCGGTGGCGCGCACTCGCTCCAGGAATGGTATGACCCAGCAGGCCGCGAAATGGGCCTGAAGCGCGCCTTGCTCACGCTGCTTGGAATCGCGGACGTGGCGCCGGAGAAAACTAGATGAAGATTCGCGGGACCAGTCTGCTGTATCTGGGACTGATTGTTCTTTTGAGTTTTTGTGCTGGATTCATCGTTTTGCAGACCAAGGCCCAGTCGTCCCAGGGCGAATCGCACGTCGTCGTATATCTCCACGGCCGGATTTACACGAATGACCCGGCACAGCCGTGGGCGGACGCTATGGCCATTCGCGATGGCAAGATTCGCTGCGTTGGCAAAATCGATTACGTCCTTCTCGAGTGCGGCGGAAACGACCCGGGCGCCGAAACGATCCAGCTCAAAGGCAAGTTTGTAATGCCTGGTTTCAACGACGCGCATGTGCATCTCGGCGCGGCCGGGGCTGGCTTGCTTTCCGTGCCGCTCAACGGCGTTCCCAGTATCGAAGAACTCCAGAAGCGCGTAGCCGGCGCCGTCGCGCATCACAAAGAAGGGGAGTGGATCACCGGCTTCGGCTGGGACCACACGCTCTGGGCGGATAAAAAGTTTCCCAACAAGCAAGAACTCGATGCCGTGGCGCCAAAGAATCCAGTTTTTCTAGTGCATGTCTCCGGTCATGTGGCCGTGGCCAATACGCTCGCGTTGGTGCACGGCGAAATCAAGCCGGACACGCCGAACCCGCCCGGCGGCATGATCGAACGCGACGCCGACGGCGCAGCCACCGGCATGCTTGAAGAAGATTCCGCGATGAGCCTGGTGTCTGCCCGGATTCCCGACCTGAAAATCGACCAGCGCCGCCGCGGCATCCAAATGGTCCTCGCCGATGCCGCCAAAAACGGCGTGACCTCTGTTCAGGATTTTTCCGATTGGTCGGACTATCTCGTGTACGTGCAATTGAAAGAAGAAGGGAAGCTCACGTTGCGTATCACGGAATGGCTGCCTTTTCTTCTTCCAATAAACGAGTTGCTGAACATGCGCGCGCAAGGCGGTACGACGGACCCGTGGTTAAAAACCGGCGCGTTGAAAGCTTTCACGGATGGCGCGCTTGGCTCTCGCACCGCTGCCATGCTCGCGCCGTATTCCGATGATCCTTCTACGAGCGGCATACTGACGAACGATCCGGAAAAACTCCGCGCCATGGCCATCGAGCGCGACAAAGCTGGCTTCCAGCTCAACTTTCACGCCATCGGAGACCACGCTAACCGCGTGGCCCTCGATGTATTTGAAGCTGTCGCCAAAGCCAACGGCCCGCGCGACCGCCGCGACCGCGTCGAGCACGCGCAAGTTCTGGCGCCCGAGGATTTGCCGCGTTTCGCCCAGCTTAAAGTGATTGCTTCGATGCAGCCTTCCCACGAAACCACCGACATGCGCTGGGCGGGGCAACGTGTCGGTCCCGACCGCTCCAAGGGTGCGTATGCGTGGGCCTCTTTGCAGAAAAGCGGGGCCCGCCTTGCTTTCGGCACTGATTACCCCGTGGAACCCCTCAACCCGCTCCGTGGACTTTACGCCTGCGTAACCCGCGAACTGCCGGATGGCGGCCCAGCAGGCGGATGGCAGCCACAGGAAAAAATTTCGCTGGACGACTGCATCCGCGCCTACACTTCCGGCTCCGCCTACGCGCAATTCGAGGAAGGGAAGAAGGGCGAACTCAAAGCCGGGGAATACGCCGACTTCATTATTCTTTCCGATGACCTGACCAAAATACCGCCGCAGCAGTTCACAAAGACCACGGTTCTTCTTACCGTCGTCGGCGGGCGCACGGCCTACACGCCAGATGGAAGTCCTTTCCGTTAAATATATCCCGGCTCCCGAGCGGATTTTCACTCGCACAGCGCCGTTAAGTAAGTACCGGGACTTCTAGTCCCCGTTCTCGCCCTTCTTTCGCTTATATATAGCAAATCTAAATTTTACATTGCGCTTTGTCACATTCCCGTTGACAAACCCTCGCAGCGGCCATATATAAGCCTCCTACAACCCTGTGGTGGGGTTGCAGTTGCCAAACAAACGACCAGATTTGCGGGAAGCAAGCTCTGCCGCTTCAGCGGAGCTATTTCTCGGAGGGTGCACGTCGGTCGAAAGCGATTGCGGACCGCCTATGAAACACTGTAGCGAAATATGGCGAGACGTATATCGATGTCCGGCAAAGTGATATTAATTTTAGATAATTTATAGAGAGCACTCGGTTTAGCTTTTTTGTGAAGCATTGGTAACTGGCTTGCAATTGTCGTTTCCATACGGTTTGTTTTGTGGTGGTTGCCCGATTCAAAGAAAGTTCGGATCTTTCAGAGTAAGCGCAGTCGGCTCTGTCTGATTAGCTTTACATGCTCGATATGTCTCGGGCTGCCAAAGCCCATCCAGGAGGTAGTTGAATGTCAAGCAAGCGAGTGGCTCTGCTCCTAGCTGCATTGTTTTGTTTGTTTTTTGTAACTCCGTCGGCCCTGTTCGCGCAGAGCGCGTCGACAGGTACGGTCGCCGGAACCGTTACCGATCCTTCTGGCGGTGCCATCGCCGGCGCGACCGTTACCCTAACGGATACCGCGACGAGCATTGCGCGGGCCTCAACAACAAATGATACGGGACGTTATTTCTTTGCCAACGTAGTGCCAAGCAAATACACGGTCACTGTGAGCAAGACTGGCTTTCGTGTCTCGAAGCTCGTCGACCAGGTCGTGACCGTCGGCGATTCGCTCACCCTGAACGTTGTCCTGGAAATTGGTTCCGTTGCGGAGACCGTCGAAGTGACGAGCACTAGCGGGGCCGAACTGCAAACACTGAACGCGACAGTAGGCAACACCGTCAGTGGCGACCTCCTGCAGAACTTGCCTTCGATTGGTCGAGACAGCAGCACGTTCGTGACCCTGCAGCCGGGCGTCTCTCCCGATGGCAGCGTGGCCGGCGCGGTCGTCGATCAAAGCACCTTCATGCTCGATGGCGGCCAGAACACGAATGACATGGATGGCAGCATGCAGGTTTACACCCCGAGTTTTGCTGGCGATCCCACGGGCGGCATCGTCTCAAATTCTATCGGCGGTGCGCCCACAGGCGTCATGCCCACGCCGCTCGACAGCGTCGAGGAGTTCAAGGTCAATACCGCCAACCAGACTGCCGACTTCAACAGTTCAGCGGGTGCACAAGTTCAAGTCGTCACCAAGCGCGGCACCAATGCCTGGCATGGCACCGCTTACGAGTATTATTTCGATAATAATTTCAATGCCAACACCTGGGATAACAATGTAACCGGCACTCCGCTCCCCAGTTACCACTACAACCGCATCGGCGCCGCGGGCGGGGGGCCGATAATTCCAAAGCCCATCCTCGGCGGAAAGACTTATTTCTTTGCCAATTTCGAGGGATTCTGGTGGCCCGGCTCTACAACCATCGAGAGGTTGGTGCCGTCAGCGCAAATGCGCACGGGAGTGCTTGAGTTCGGCGGTGTTACGTACAACATGGCTACGGGGATGAACTGCGGCCCGACCGGAACCGCCGCCTGCGATCCTCGCGGCCTAGGAATCAGCCCGTCGTTAACTGCGCTTTGGGCGCTTGAACCGCTTCCCAACGAGCTGGGTTCTGGTGGTGGTGGATGCGGCGGATTTGCGACCGTCCCCCTATGCGACGGCGTGAACGTACAAGCATTTAAAGCGAATGGGTCGAACAACTATACCTCACATTTCGGTGTGGCCCGCCTCGACCATGACTTCGGTTCGAAATGGCACTTCAATGCCAGCTACCGCTACTACAAGCTGGTTCGAGCGTCTACAAGTCAGGTGGATATCGGAGGAGTCCTTCCTGGCGATACGAAGGGTACTCCTGCGATTCTGGGAACCCGTCCCCAGCAGCCGTGGTACTTCGTGGCTGGTTTGACCACCAACATTACTTCCAATACCACCAACGATTTCCACTTCAGCTACCTCCGTAACTACTGGGCTTGGGGCGATCCCGGTGGCATACCTCAGGTGGCCGGGCTCGGTGGTGCTCTTGAGCCCTTCGGCGAATCCGG
>Ga0210405_10002228_pt1 | contig 20408 bp, 21 predicted proteins | sample IncBWH11MmetaG_FD_155492 | JGI IMG/M metagenome (GOLD analysis project Ga0210405, IMG submission 155492) | Forest soil microbial communities from Barre Woods Harvard Forest LTER site, Petersham, Massachusetts, United States - Inc-BW-H-11-M | ecosystem: Environmental > Terrestrial > Soil >... | reverse complement strand
AGGCAATTGTGCCCGGCCAGATCCTCAGGCTTCTTGGGCTGGCCGAATTTGGCAAAGTAGCGCGGCGCGCCGACCACGCTGAGCTGCGCGCCGCCGAGCCGCCGCGCGATCAGGCTGGAGTCCTGCAAAACGCCGAACCGCACGCTGACATCGACGCTCTCCTCGATGTGATCGATATAGCGATCGTTGAAAGTGACGCGCAGGCTGATGTCGGGATAGCGCGCCTGGAATGCGCCGAACAACGGCACCACTTTGAGGCGCCCGAACGACACCGGCATGTCGATGCGCAGGTTTCCCGACGGCTTGAGCTGCGCGTTCTTGAGCACGAGCTCCGCCTCCTCGAGCTCCGCGAGCGCCTGACGGCAGCGCTCGAAATAGGCAGCACCGTGCTCGGTCAGGCTGACTCGGCGCGTGGTGCGGGCCAATAGCGGCGTGCCGATCTGGTCCTCGAGCCGGCTGATGGCGTTGCTGACGCCGGACTGGGTGATGCCGAGGTCGGCTGCGGCGCGCACGAAGCTCAAGCGCTCCGCCACCTTCACGAAAATCGCCAGAGTGCGCAGGTCCTGCATCGCCACACCTATCACTATGGGTGATAAATAACATTACCACGACGCGGATTATTCGGAAACGGCCGAAACATTAAATCTGAGCGACGCGGATGATGGGCGCAAAGGAAAGGAGAGCGACCATGACCTCTATGACGCATTCCGTACCGGCAACAGCCAGCCGCGGCGCATCGCACCGTTCCGGCACCGATCCGGCGTTTCTGATCGCCGCCGCTTTGTTCCTGGCGGTGGTGATCGCGAATGCGGCGTTCATCGCCTTGGCGGCGCGGAGCATCCCCGACATCGGTTCGCTTTACATCACCGTGACCTGACGGCGGCGCGGTTGGCGGAACCGGCAATAGGCAGGAGAGACCCATGAGCATCGTGCAAATAGCGCAAAGCTGGCAAGGTTGGCGCCGGCATGGCTTGCAGCGGCATCGGCGCAGCGATGGCGGCTGGATTGCTCTACTTAAAGAGTGGTGGCGCCGGATGCAGGACAGGCGGACGCTCGCAACCATGAGCGAGCAGTCGCTCCGCGACATCGGCATCTCGCGCTACGATGCCGAGTTCGAAGCCCGCAAGCCGTTCTGGCGCGCCTGAAGCGCCGCAGAGTCGCTGCAGATCAATTGTTGCTGGCGATATTCGGCCGCACCTGCAGCTTGTCGATCACCGGGATCAAGGCGTTGAGGAACAGGTCGGCGCCCTTGACGTAGCCGGCCGGCGTGAAATGCACATGGTCCGGCGTCATCAGCGGCGGCGACGCTGCGACCAGCTGGTGCGCGGCGCACTGGTTCGGATTGATCGTCGCCCAGTTCCAATAGACAAAGCCGTGGCGCTCGGCGATCTTGCGTTCGATGTCGCGAACGAGATCGAGATGCGCGATGGTGTGCCATTCGCAATCCGCCGGCTCCGTCCACAGTGAGCCGTCGCTCGGCGGCGCCGGATGACAGGCGGCCTCGGCCGGGCCTTTGCCCAGACAATGCGGCGGGCGCTCGGCGCCGTCGGGCGGCCCGACCAGCACGATCTGCGCATTGGGCAACGCGGCTCGGATCCGCGCGATTGCCTTCTCGTAATTGCGCTCGTAGCGCGCCGCGTCGAGATTGGGTTTTGACGCCTCGTTGGTGCCGAATACCAGCACGACGATTTGCGGATCGAGGCGGCGCAAGCCGTCCGCCATCAGCTTCTCGTCGAATTTGTTGACGAGGTCGATGGTGGCGCCCGGATAGCCGATATTGTTGTACGAGACGCCGGACTGCTTCTGATAGACGCCGATGCTGGCGATGCTGACGACGCCGTTGCCGCGGGTGCGGATCTCGATCTGGCGGACGCGGTCGCTCGGCGCGCCGTCGGGCCGCAGCCGCAACACCACCGGCTCGACGCCGTTGCCGTTGAGATCGGCGCTGCTCTTGACCGCGCCGTCGAGGCTGATGTCGATCGCGCCGCCGCCGGGCTGGCGCAGCGCCTCGATCTCGATCGAGTCGAACGGCACCGGCGTATCGGAGGCAAATGTCAGCACTTCACCGGACGCGGTCGCCACCGCGTTGAAGCCCGACAGCCAGAACTCGGCGATATTGTCGGAGCGCTGGATCGAATGATAGGTCCAGCCCGGCGACGCCGTGATTTTCATGGCGCCGGAGCGCACGCCGATATGCGGCTTGCCGGCGTCGAGATAGCCGACGCCGCCGTTGCCGTAACGCGCTTGCAGTTTTTGCCGCAACTCGCCGGTGAAATAATCCGCAGCCGTGTGGCTGTCGCCGATCTGCAAAATCACGAGGCCGCGTTGGCCTTGCGCTTTTGGGGCGGAGTTTCCGGGTCCGCTGGTGCTCGACTTCAGCGGCAGCGTTGAGACTTCCACGACAGGCTGCGAGGGCGTTGCCGCGGCGGGCGGAGCCACGCCGCTATCGGCGGCCGGCGGCGGCGCGCTGGCGACGCGCGCCGGCGGCGCTTGCGGCAACGGATCGGCCGCTGACGGAAGACGCGCATCGTCGCGACTGTCCTGCGGCGGGTGGGTCGTTTCCGGTGCCACCTGCTCGACCACCGTGATCAAGCCGCGCGGCCGCGGCACCGCCGGCGAGCGCAGCACCGCGATCAGCACGCCGGCGACCAAAACCAGGCAGCCGCCGCCGACCACCATGGCGGCGAGCGACAAGCGGTCCCGTTGCCTACGAGCCATCAATCCAATCCAAAAAAATTACGGCCTGCAAATCTGCGGCCATCTTCGCACGCGATCACAATTGTACGCGCCGCGGTAACGCTCGGCGTTACGCCAGAGGGCAATCGTTTCAGATTGAATCGATTGCCCTCTGGCATTTTAGCGGAGCATGATCTTGTCGGAAAACCGGATTCCACTTTTCCGGATCATGCTTCAATTCTGACTCCGGGTCCACACCAGCGGCTCGGAGGGTGCGCCGGGGACGTGGATTTCCATGACCAGCCGATGGTCGACGCGGGCCGGCGCCGGACGCGGCATGAGCGATGCCGTCGTGATATTGGCATCGTTCGGTTTCGCGGCGTCGTTCGGCTTTTGCGGCGCGCTGGCGACGGCCGTATTCGACGTGCCGGCACCGCTATCGATCATCGCCCACATATAGCGATAGCCTTTGCCGGTGAGATGCACGCCATCGGGCTCGAGGAATTTTCCCGAGCAGATGGTCGCGTCTCGCGTGCCGATATATTTGACGGAAGTTTTGGCGAGACGGTTGCGCAAAATCTCGTCGAGCGCGCTTGCCTGTTTGTCCCAGGCTTTACGCACGCAATGCGGCCCGATCCAGACCACGGTGAGCTGGCGTTGCGCGGCGGCGTCCAGGATGTCGTCGATGCTCTTGTCGATATTTTTCAGGCTGCCCTCGGCGTCGTTGGTGCCGAGGAAGATGTAGGCGGTCGAGCCGGGCGGCGTCCGCGCGATCTGCGCCAGCGCCTTGGGGCCGCGGATATGGATGCCGATCTGGGCCAGATTGTTGAAGCCCATGGTGGTGGCAAGGCCGTCGCCGATGCTGTCGCCGAGCACATAAGTGCCGCCGGCAAACGACGTTGCCGCCGGCGGCAGCACCGCCAGCGCAATCAGTCCGCCCAACACCCATTTCGAACGCAACATTCGTCCCGCTTCCACTCCGACCCCGCCGCTAATCTCTTGAACAATAAGGTCAAAGAACGATTAAACCACGGTCATTTTCCGTAATTTCCAGCCAGGATTAGGCGCAAAATAAGGCCTAATCGGGTTCCACACCGGAAATCGCGATGAAAATGTCCCTCGCACGCTGGTACACCGTCGCAACACCGGCCCGCTGCGACAGGTTCCGCAAAACCTCGGCGCCGCGCAATGCGGTCTCCTGGACCGGATTGGCGTTCATGTCGGCGAACCAGTTCACCACGCTCTGCGGGATGGTGACCGCAAGCAGCATGAGCGTCGTATAGATGACGATTGTCGCGGTGCGCAGCGCGCTCGCGGGACGCGGCGGCTCGAACTCGGTGGGGCGAGTGTGCTTCATCGCAAAAATCCTCAGAACTGGAAGTAGATGAACGGCGCGATGCCGGCCGGCGCCGCGACGGAGATCAGATAGATGACGATGAACGGCACCAGCACTTTCACTGCTAGCGGCGCTGCGTCGTAACGCTTTTCCAGCGTGACGAACATGCGCGGCGGCAATATGTGCGACAGCGCGCCGAGCGCGAAGATGACGGCGACGAACGGCGTCACGCCGGTGGACCAGCTCCGCCCACTCAACATCGTCGCGAAATAGCCGAGCCAGGCGTCGGTCGAGGGCGCGCGGAAGAACACCCAGGCGAGGCAGACGAATTGCGTCGTCACCAGCCAGCCAAGCGCGGTGGCAAACCTGCCGCGCTTTTTGGCGCCATGATCGCCGGTGACGCCGAGCATGCGCTCGATCACCAGGGCCGTGCCGTGCAGGCAGCCCCAGATCAGAAATGCCCAGCTGGCGCCGTGCCACAACCCGCCGAGCGCCATGGTGATCATGATATTGCGGTAGGTGGCGAACGTGCCGAACTTGTTGCCGCCGAGCGGGATGTAGAGATAATCGCGCAGCCAGCTCGACAGCGACATGTGCCAGCGCCGCCAGAAATCCTGCACCGAGGTCGCGCGGTACGGATAGTTGAAATTCTGCGGAAACTCGTAGCCGAGCAGATTGGCGACACCGATGGCGATGTCGGTATAGGCGCTAAAATCGCAATAGATCACCAGTGCATAGCCATACATGCCGAAGATCAGATCGAGGCTCGAATTCGCCGTCGGATCGCGGAACACGCCGTCGACGAAACCGGTCGACAGGTAATTGGCGATGATCACCTTCTTGAACAGCCCGCCGAGAATGAGGAACACGCTTTCGCCGAGCCTGATATTGGCCGGGTCGCGCGGGCCAATCGTCTGCGCCAAAAATTTGTTGGCGCGCACGATCGGGCCGGCAATCAGATGCGGGAAGAAGCCGATATAGAACATAATGTCGATCAGCGACGTGGTCGGCTTAATGACGCGCCGGTAGACGTCGATGATGTAGGACAGCGCGTGGAAGGTGAGGAAGGAGATGGCGATCGGCAGCGCCACTTCGATGAAGCCGATATCGATCTTGACGCCGATCGCGGCGAAGGCGTTGATCAGGGAAGCGGCGAAGAAATTGTAATATTTGAAATAGCCGAGCAGGCCGAGATTGGCGATGACTGCGAGCCACAGCACGGTCAGGCGCTGGGCGCGATACTTGAAACGGTCGATCAGCAGCGCCGCGCCATAATTGAACACCGAGCTGACCAGCAACAGCAGCGTGAATTCCGGCCGCCACGCCGCGTAGAAAAAATAGCTCGCCGCCACCAGGAAGAGTTTCTTCGCGGTGTTGCGCGCGTTGAGGAGCCATGTGACCGAAAAGACAACGGCGAAGAAGACCGCAAATTCGATGGTGGGAAACAGCATCTGCTTCTGCGGTACGCCGTGAGTCGCGGTGGATCAGGATGATACCACTATTGGTCGTCCTTCGACTGTTTCGTCAGGTTGGTCAGGCATTGGTCGAGATTCTTCCCCGCCGCATCGAGCGCCTCGACGATCTTGGGGAATAGATAGCCGGCGGCCAGATCCTCGCCGGCGACGGTGAAGTGCTGGCCGTCCGGAGTGCGGATCTGCACCAGCCGGCCGCTCCTGTCCGGGCCGTAGGAGGCGAACGTCTCGGGGCCCGCGGCGTGCAGCCGCCACGGCTCGACGTAATGCAGGTTGGGATCGCCGAGCGCCGCGATGGCTTCGGCGAATATGGCGTTCTTGCCGTCGATGTCGGTGTTGTCGATCGACTCGCGCATCGCCGGCATGCCGACCATGAGCACGACCGCCTTGGTGGCGACGGCGGCTTTGAGGAATTCGAGGACCTCGTGGCGATATTTGTCGGTCCAGTCCGGAGCGCCCCAGGCGGTGCGGGCGCCGTTGCCGTCGACGATGAATTGCCGGTCGTTGAGCCCGAGCGAGACGACCGACAGGGTCGGCTTGAAGACCTCGCCGATGCGCCGGATCTCGCGCGGCCAGTAGACCCTGTCGCCGCGGGTCAAGCCGGTGCCGTTACGGGCGAAACGGCCAAGCTCGACGGTATTTTTCAGGCACGGATTGCCGTCGATGATGCGTTCGATGCCGGACCAGTAATTGTCGACGATGGAATCGCCGGCGAAGGCTATCCTGATCTTACCGGGTGCATCGGCGCCTGCCGTGGCGGCAGCTTGGCTGGGTGTTGCAAGCAGCGGCAGCAACAGGCTCAGAATTAGGCAAGCGGCGCCCAGCGCCGATGCCGCGTCAAACGCGCGGCGCCACCGGTCGCTCACGGCGATCCCCGATCCCGATCCGGACCGAAATACCATCGGACAGCCCCTCTTCGCCGTACGGCCCACACATACAAAGTCATGGCCGCCGTCGCCTCAGCCCCCCGGCCGGCATCAGCGCAATCAATTCGGTAGCGAAACCGGACGGCGCTGGTCAAGCCGTTTGCTATTTGAGGCTTAGTCCACGCATAACTCCATTAAGTTCACGCTTTGAGCGACCCGTCATGACGAAGCCAAGCTAAGGCAGGCATGAGCGAACCCACTGCAAATCGCGCGCCATTAGCCCTGGTCTCGGGGGTGACGGCGACCGCGATCGTCATCGCCGACATGGTCGGCATCGGCGTCTTTACCAGCCTCGGATTTCAGGTCGGCGACATTAGATCCGGCTTTGCGCTCTTGCTGTTGTGGATCGTCGGCGGCGCGGTGGCGCTGTGCGGCGCGCTCTGTTACGCCGAATTGGCCACCATGCTGCCGCGCTCGAGCGGCGAATACAATTTCCTGCGCCGCATCTATCATCCGGCCTTCGGCTTCGTCGCCGGCTGGCTGTCGGCGACCGTCGGCTTTGCCGCGCCGATCGCGCTCGCGGCAATGGCGTTCGGGGTTTATTTCAAGGCCATTCTTCCGAACGCGCCGCCGCTTCTGCTCGGGCTCGGCCTGACTTGGCTGTTGGCGTTGGTGCATCTGTGCGGCGTAAAATTCGCCGGCGCCTTCCACAACGCCTGGACCATATTCAAGCTGGCGCTGATCGTCGTCTTCATCGTCGCCGGCTTTGCCTTCGGCGATGCCCAGCCGATCTCCTTTTCACCCCAGTCCGGCGCCCTGCCCGCGGTCATGAGCGCGCCCTTCGCCATCAGCCTGGTGTTCGTGATGTATTCCTATTCGGGCTGGAACGCCGCCACCTATATCGCCGGCGAAGTGCAAAACCCGGCGCGCAATCTGCCGCGCGCGCTGCTCATCGGCACGGCCGTCGTCATCGTGCTCTATGTCGGGCTCAATGCCGTCATGCTGGCGACGACGCCGCTCGCGGAACTGGGCGGCCAGCTCGACGTCGCCATGGTGGCGGGCCGGCACATATTCGGCCCGCTCGGGGCGCGGTTCGTCGGCGGGCTGATCAGCCTCGGCCTGGTTTCATCCATCAGCGCCATGATGTGGATCGGCCCGCGGGTGACCATGACCATGGGCGAGGACATGCCGGCGCTTCGCCTGTTCGCCCGCAAGTCCAAGACCGGCGTGCCGGCGACCGCAATCGTCTTTCAGCTCCTGGTCGCGGACCTCTTGCTGTTGACCCAGAGTTTTGAGGCGGTGCTCGATTTCATCCAGTTCAGCCTGACGTTCTGCTCGTTTTTCGCGGTGTTGGGCGTGATCAAGATGCGCATCACCCACCCGGAACTGGTGCGGCCTTACCGCGCCTGGGGTTACCCGATCACGCCTCTGGTTTTCCTCTCTTTGACCTTGTTCATGATGTACTATCTTGTCGTGAATCGGCCGCTGCAATCACTGGGCGGCCTGGGGCTGATGGCGGCGGGGCTTGTGATCTACTATGCGTCTAATCTGTTCTCGAATGTGCCGCCGTCCGATTCCGATAATACGATACCCCTCAAGGCCGATGCCCTCGATCGCGTCTAGGCTCTTCACCGCCGCGCTGTTTGCCGTTCTCCTGACGCTTGCCGTCGTACCGGCGCGCAGCGCCGAGACCGCGACAGCCGACGATACCGCGCGGTTCCTCGCCGGCTTGCCGCCGGCACCGGGCTCGCCGTTGGCGGCACTGGCCAAGGATCCGGGCTGGGCGCAGCACGCGCGCTTCTTCGATTCGATCTTCGCCCGCGAGGACGCCAGCACGCTGGCCAAGGTGCGCGCCTTCGCCAAGGAGAACCTGCCGCAACAGCACGACACCATGCTGTACATGTTCAGCGGCCCGGATTTCCTCTACGCCACGTCGTTTTTCCCGGCGGCCAAGACCTATGTGTTGAGCGGCCTCGAGCCGGTCGGCGACGTGCCGCAATTGACCAGCCTTCCGCGCGGCGCCGTGGATGCCAGCCTGCGCAATATGGAAGGCTCGCTGGCCACGATCCTCAACTTGAGCTTCTTCATCACCAAAAACATGAAGACGCAGCTGACCACCGGGCCGGTCTACGGCACGCTGCCGCTGCTCTATGTGTTCCTGGCGCGCACCGGCAAAACCGTCCACGAGGTGAGCTTCGTCAGCCTCGACAAGCAGGGCGAATTCATCGCGCAGGACGATCCCGGCAGGCGCGCCGGCCGCGCCACGACGCAAAGCGCCGCCAAGGGCGTCAAGATCGTGTTCTCCGACGGCAACGGACCGCAGCAGACGCTCTATTACTTCAGCACCGATCTGTCCGACGGCGGCGTCAAGATTTCCGGCTTTCTGGAATTCTGCGCAAAACTCGGTGCCGCCGACAGTTTTCTCAAGAGCGCGTCCTACCTGATGCACGGCGGCAATTTCACCCGGGTGCGCAGCTTCCTGGTCGATCACAGCGCCACCGTCCTCGAAGACGACAGCGGCATTCCGCTCGGCTATTTCGACCCGAAGAAATGGCGCCTGCAGGCGTTCGGCCATTATCTGGCGCCGCTCGGCATCTTCCCCAACACCTATCAGCCGCGCCTGGCGGATATGTACCGCAATGCCGCGCCGCTCGACTTCGGCATCGGCTACCGATGGCGCAAGAACGAATCGAACCTGCTCTTAGCCACCCGGCTGCCGCCCGGCCCCGGCGAAGCCGAATTTAACCCTTCGTTAACCATAGGGTCGGACAGTCCACCGACCGTGGTCGAGGGGCCGAAACCGCACCGAAAACCGCCCCCGCCCGCGCCAACCCCGCGCCGGACCGACGGTTTGCGCGGATTCTTCAGCGTTTTCGGCTTTGACGACCAAGCCGCCCGGCCGAGGCCGCCCAAATAGGGCCAAAGTCCTCGCCGACAGTCGGGCCGTCGGGTGGGGATACCTTGGCAAAACGGGGTCTAAGTTCACAGTCGCAGGCTGTCCGCCGGCCGGTTACCGGCGCGGGCGGCGCGCATATTGCGCGCCACGCTCCGCTCGATTCGGAATTGCGGCGCCGCGTCGAGCCGGTCAGCCCGCGCAAGGCCCCACCGCGCCGCGTCCCGATCACACGCAAACCAGTCTCGCACGCCAATGCATGGCGGACGCTGCTCGAGCAGAATCTGCTTTTGATTTCCACGTCGGTGTTGCTGGTCACCGTCACCGGCTGGGGCCTTGCGCTCTACAGCGAATTCCGCACCTCCGGCCTGATCGGCCCGAGTTCGACCTACGCGGAGACCGCGCGGCCCGATATATCCGTCGCCAAAGGCGATCCGTTCGCGGCGTCGACCTACGCGCCGAGCGCGCCGCTGCCGCGGCCCGATACGTCCTTCGCCAAAAACGATCCGTTCGCGATGTCAAGCTATGCACCGAGCGCGCCAGCGCCGCGGCCGACCGCCGTCGCCCCCGCGGTCCGCGAGTCGGCCGCAAGCATCATCGCGCGGGATTGGAGTTATTTCGAGCCCAAGCGAACCGCCGACGTGCCGCGCGAGCCGGCGACGCCGGCGAAGGCTCGCGTCGCCGCCGTTGCTCCCTCCCGTGCTGCCGTACGCACCGCCGTCATCGAACCGGTCCACACCGCTTCCATCGAAAAGCCTACGCCTGCCGTTGAAAGGCCTGCGCCGCAGATCGTGCTCGCGTCAGCATCCAGCGTGGCGCCGGTGCCGGCGGTACCGCACGTGTCGCTCGGCAACATCGAGGCCAAGACCAGCCTGGTCGACTTCGAGACCGCGCCGTTCCCGTATCACGGCGCGGTGCCCGGCGCGGGCCGGCCGTTCCTCGATGCCGGGGAGCCGGGCCGGCGCGGCCACGTCAATTTCCGCGGCCGCATGTTTTTGGAATCGAAAACGTTCGGCGACGACCGGGTGCTGCTGCACATTCCCCAAGGTTTTGATCCCAACCGCCCCGCCGTCATGGTGGTGTTCTTCCACGGCCATGGCGCGACGCTGGAACGCGACGTGCGCGACCGCCAGCGCCTGCCCGACCAGATCTCGGCCGCCGGCCTCAACGCCGTGCTGGTGGCGCCGCAATTCGCCTTCGACGCCGCCGATTCCAGCGCCGGAAAATTCTGGGAACCGGACGGCTTCAAGCACTTCCTCGACGAGTCGGCGAAGAAGCTCGCCACGCTCTATGGCGATCAGCGCAGCGCCGCCGCGTTCGCCAATATGCCGATCGTGATCGTCGCCTATAGCGGCGGTTTCGGCCCGACGCTCTCGGTGCTGGCGCGCGGCGGCGCGGAGGCACGCATCCGCGGCCTGGTGCTGCTCGACGCGCTCTATGCCGGCATCGACCAGTTCGCCGATTGGATCGCCGACCACCGCTCGACCTTCTTCGTCAGCTCCTATACGCCGCACACCGCGCACCACAACGCCGATCTCGAGCACGAGCTCAACGAACGCTCGGTGCCGTACGGCTCAGAGCTGCGCCGCAATCACCTGCAAGGCATGGTGACGTTCCTGCCCGCCGGCGACGTCTCGCACCGCGATTTCGTCACCCATGCCTGGACCGACAATCCGGTCCAAGACATTCTGCTGCGCATGAATGACGTCGTGCCGAAGACCGATGCGGCGACGCGTACGGCAGGGCGCAACTAAGCGTTCGCCTCGCCCCGCGCAGCGGAGATTTACCGGCGGCGTGAATGGCGAAGGGCAAGAGCGACTTTCCGGTTGCAAACATCCGGCGCTATCTCGAGCCGGGTCCGATCGTGCTGGTGTCGTCGGCCTGGCGCGGCAAAACCAACATCATGACCATGGGCTGGCACACGGTGCTGGAATTCGTGCCGTCGCTCGTCGGCTGCGTGATCTCGTCGGGCAATCACAGTTTTGATCTCATTCGCCGCAGCGGCGAATGCGTGATCAACGTGCCGACCACCGCGCTGACCAACAAGGTCGTCGGCATCGGCAATTGCTCGGGCGCCTCGGTCGACAAGTTCAAGAAATTCCGCCTGACCGCGGAAGCCGCGGAGGAAGTCGCCGCGCCGCTGATCCGCGAATGCCACGCCAATTTCGAATGCAAGCTCAAGGACGACCGGCTGGTCGATCGATACAACTTCTTCATTTTCGAAGTCGTCAAAGCCCACGTGGCGCGGCGGCCGAAATATCCGCAGACCCTGCACTATACCGGCGACGGCGTGTTCATGGTGTCGGGCAAGATCGTCAGCCGGAAGAGCCTGTTCCGGCCGGGCATGCTGTAGCGATTATTTCTTCTTTCTCGGCACCTTCTCGCCCTTCTTGCGCGCGATCGAGAGCCCGATGGCGATCGCCTGCCGACGGCTCTTCACCTTGCCGCCCGCCTTGCCGCTTCGGGCGGTGCCGCGCTTATAGCGGCGCATTTCGAGTTCGACGTCGTGGCTCGCTTTCGGCGAATATTTTCGTTGGCTTTTAGCCATGGCATTGTCTCCAAACATTTCTCTCACGATCGTGGCGTGCCGCCTGGGCACTTGGCAGGCCGCACTCCTGCCTTGAGCGGCAAGACACTCTATAACCATTGCAATAACCCTTGTGATCGCAATCGGTTGCCTGGAAGGCGCCGAAAAATTGCACCACCGCGCCCGATGTTGCGGACAATTTTTCCGTCTGCGGTGATCCAGGACCTGCTGCCGAGCGTAGCCGATCCAGCGTTGCCAAATTGCCGGGGAGAGCGATCGATGACCTATGTCGTTGCCTATGTGGCCGTGCTGATCGTGTTCGGCACGATCGACGCGGTGTGGCTGACCACCATGGGGGCGTTGCTGTACCGGCCGGCGCTCGGCGATATTTTGGCGCAAAACCTGCGCGTGGTACCGGCGATCGCGTTTTATCTCTCGTTTCCGATCGGCATCGTGGTGTTCGCCGTGCTGCCGGGACTGCGCGCGCAATCGCCGCTGACCGCAGCGACCCTCGCCTTGCTGTTCGGCGCGCTCGCCTACGCGACCTATGACCTGACCAACTACGCGACGTTGCGCAATTGGACGCTGCAAATCACCGTGGTCGATATCGGCTACGGCGCACTTGCTTCCAGCATCGCCGCCACAGTCGCGTTTTTCGCGGTGCGCCTGATCGCACGCTGAGCTTTTCGTCAGCGCGCCGGGGTCAGCCGGTAGTGGCTGACGCCCCATTCCTCGCCGCCGGCGTGGCCGAACAGGCCCATGGTGGCGAGGAAAAACAATCGCCAGCGCCGCTGCCACAGTTTCGCGTCGCGGCCGTAGACGCGCTTGAGGACTGCGAGCACAGCGTCGCCATTGCGGTCGAAATTCTCCAGCCAGTGTTGCGCCGTGCGCCGATAGTGGCGGCCGTTCCACCACCATTCGGCGTCCACCGCAAAACAATCGGGAAATTGCCGGATCAGGTTGCGGCTCGGCATGATGCCGCCGGTGAAATAATGCTGCGCGATCCAGTCTTCCTTGTCGTCGGCGGCGAAGCGGTACGAGGCGTGCCGATTGGCGAAGACGTGCATGAACATGCGACCGTCGGACTCCAGGCAATCGCGCAAGCGCTGCAACAGCGGCCGCCAATTGGCCATGTGCTCGAACATCTCCACCGACACCACGCGGTCGAAACGGTCTTTGCAATGGTCTTGGGGCTGGAACCCATTCATGTCGGCGGTGATGACAGTGAGATTGCCAAAACCTTCGGCCTTGGCCTTGCCGGCGATGAACTCGCGCTGCGAATGCGAATTGGAGACCGCGGTGATCCGCGCCGCCGGATAATGCCGCGCCATCCATAGCGACAGCGAGCCCCAGCCGCAGCCGAGCTCGAGAATGCGCTGGCCGTCGGCCAGCGCGGCGTGCTCCGCGCTCACTTGCAACGCGCGCTCTTCCGCGGCGGCGAGCGTATCGACGCCCTCGCCGTAAAGACACGACGAATATTTGCGCTGCGGGCCGAGCACCAGATCGAAGAACGCCGCCGGGATCTCGTAGTGCTGGGCATTGGCCTCCGCCGTGTTGACCGCGATTGGAAACGGCGCCATGTCGCGGGCAAAGCGCCGGTCGGCGTCGTTGTCGGCGCGCGACAGCTGCTTCTGCGTCCGCCCGACCAACAATTTGATCGCCGCCTGCGTCACCACGTCGGGCAGCGGCACGGCTTCGCCAAATCCGGTCATCGTCTGCACCAGGCTCATGGGTCGCTCCCTTCAAGTCCGCGGCGGCGCCGGGAAGAACGCATTGGTGCGCGCCTGGTAGGCGCGGAATTCGTCGCGCCGGCGCTCCAGCATGTGCGCCTCCAGCGGTGGAATGCCGGAAACGTGCACCAACAGCCAATACATGCAGGCCGGCCCGGTGAGCGCGGCCCAGCCCCATGGAAAGACTCCGCTGAGATCGACAGCGAGCAGCGGGTAAGCGAGCCAGCCAAACCATTCGAAGAAATAATTCGGATGCCGCGACCAGCCCCATAGCCCAACGTCGCAAATCCGGTTGTGGTTGGCCGGATCGGCGCGAAAGCGCCGCAGCTGCGCGTCCGCCAATGCCTCGCCGGCGATGGCCGCGATCAGCACCGCGACGCCGAGCGCGTCTTGCAGGCGCAAATCCGGCCACGGATTCCACGCCGCAAGCACCATCGACAGCGCCAACGGAATGCTGACCAGCGCCTGCTTCTGCGCCAGGAAGAACATCTGCCGCGACGCGTCGGCGCCCCATTGCACGATCATCTTGCCGTAGCGCGGATCGTCCAAGATGGCGACGGTGCGCCGCGCGATGTGCAGGCCGAGGCGGAGCGACCACACCGCGACCAGAACCGCCACCAGCATCTGGCGGGTCGTCACGCCCCCGGTCATGAGCGACGGCGTGAACGCGCCGGCGCAACCGACCACGCCCAGCCCGAAAGTCCAGGTCGTATCGATCCAGCCGGAATTGCGCGTGCTGCGCCAGGCGAGCCAGGCGCCGCTCATGATCGCCGCCAAGCTGACGCTGGCGGCAACGACGACCGCCACGAAAACGAGCGCGGTCATGGCACACCGGCCTGCGCGCGGGAGCGCGACTTGAGCACGTTGGCGATGAAGGCATCTGTATCGCGCAAAATCGGCACCAGCGACCGGATGATGGGCGCGATCGCGGCGACGATGATGTAGTGCCCGATGCGCGGGTAGATCACCGCCGTCGCGTCGTTGCCCGCGGCGCGCAGGCGCTCGGCGAGCCGGGTGGAATTGCCGGCGCCGACCATGTCGTCCCTGCCGCCGGTCAGCAACAATGCCGGCGGCGCGCCCGGCGTGACGTGGGAGATCGGCTGTGTTTCCGGCCGGTCGCCGCCGAAAATAATCTTGAACGTTTCGTCCTTGAGCGGCAGGAAATCGTACGGACCGGAGATGCCGATCAGGCCTGTGATATCGCGGCCGGGCGCGAGGGCGACCTTTTGCAGCCATGTGGCGTCGATCGCCAGCATGGCGGCGATATGGGCGCCGGCCGAGTGGCCCATCAGGAAGATTTTTTGCGGATCGCCGCCGAAGCGCTGGGCATTGTCCTTCACCCAGCGCACCGCTAGCGCGCCGTCGTCGAGGAAATCGGGATAGCGCGCCGGCGGATAGATGCGATAGTCCGGCAGCACCGCCACATAGCCACGCCGCGCCAGCGCCTTGGCCACATAGCGGTAAGTCCGCTTGCTGCCGCTGCGCCAGCCGCCGCCATAGAAGAAGATGACAACCGGCGCCGCGGTCGCGGATTTTGGCCCGCACACATCGAGCGTATGCCGCACGCCTTTGGCATAGGCGATGGAGGCTGTGAGCGCGATGCGGCGCGGCAGGATGCGCCAGCTGCGGTTTACATTGAACGCGTGCATGTCGGCCGCGATCGTCATGGCCGCCCGCTCAGATGCGCACGAACGGTTGAATGAGGCGCCCCAGCCAGCCTTGCAGCTCGATATGGCCCTGCAGCGCCACCAGGCATACGCAGCCGTGCTCGCTGTCCACCACCGGGTCATGTTCGACGCTCTCGTCGGCCTCGTCGAAGTCGCCTGAGCCGTAGCGGCCGAGAGCGTGGGTGAATGCGCCTTCGAACACGCAGGTCCATTCCGTGCCGGTGTGGCGATGCCGCGGCAATTTCGTTCCCGGCGCGGCCTTCAACATAAAGACGCGCACGCCCGCGTCCGACGCCACGTCGACCGGCCGCCATTGCACGCCGCGCCCGATCCAACGCCACGGCCCCACCGCATAGTGCGACAGCGGTGCCGGCAGATCGCCCGCAGCACCCACGCCGCGGATCGCCGGCGCAATAATGTCGAGCGGCCCGAGCGCGGCCATGGCGCGCTGCAAGGCGCCGGCCGATAGCGCCTCAGGTTCGACGTCGTCCAGCAAGGCGCCGCCGGCCTGTTCGAAGGCATGCACGGCGCTTCGGCATTGCGCGCAGAGCGACAGATGCGCGGCGACCACGATGCCGCGGGCTTCGTCGAGCGTGCCGGAGGCGAAAGCCGAAAGCGTGGCGTCGCTTGGATGATGGATGATGCTCATTGCAGGTCACCTAACAGATTGCGCAAACGCGCCATGGCAAGGCGGACGCGCGACTTGACCGTGCCCAGCGGCAGATCGAGCAAGGTGGCGATATCGCCATGGGCGCGGCCTTCGAAGAACGAAAGCTGCACGACGCGAACTTGTTCCTGCGACAGCTGTTTCAGCGCCGCGCGCACGCGCGTGTCGCGTTCCGCGGCGTTGAGCGCGCTGTCGGGATTTTGCGGCCCTTCGGGCTCGACCATTTCGTAGGGCGCGTAAAGCTTTGCCCGATTGTCGCCGCGCAGCCGGTCGATACGCAGATTGCGGGCGATGGTGAAAATCCAGGCCGCGGCGCTGGCGCGCGCCGGATCGAAGTAGGCCGCCTTGCGCCACACCGTGAGCAAGGTCTCCTGCGCCAAATCTTCGGCGGCATCGGCCGCCGCGCCGAGCCGCGTCAACATCGCCTTGATCCGCGGCGCATAAAATTCGAACAGCGACGCGAAGGCGGCGCGGTCCTGATGCTCGGCGATCGCCCTGATCCAGTCCGCCGCATTGTTCCCGGCCGCGGCCCGCCCATCACGCAGCATGGCGGCTCCGCGCTGGAGCGGTCCGGAACGGGCCCACGACAATCCGGGCCAAAGGCTTGCGCTCTCGACATGCATGCCCGCGGGTACGACCGGCGCGCGCCTTTGGATCAGTCGCCGGCAAATCGATTGCGGCCTTTGCCGGTGATCCAACGCCCCCAGCCAAGCGTAACCGCGCCGTGCGGTGAGGTGAGGAACAACGGGCGTGGCCGGCGGAGCCGGCCGAGGGGCGAGCGATGCACGGCAATTTTGCCATCCAGAAGAACATAGCGGTCATCGGCACCGGCATTGCCGGCATGTCGGCGGCCTGGCTGCTCAGCCAAAAGCACAAGGTGACGGTCTATGAAAGCGACCGCCGCATCGGCGGCCATTCTAATACAGTCATGGTCGAAGGCGCGAAAGGCGCCATCCCGGTCGACACCGGCTTCATCGTCTACAACGAAGCGACCTATCCCAACCTCACCGCGCTGTTCGAGCACCTCAACGTGCCGACGCAACTGTCCGACATGTCGTTTGCGGTGTCGCTCGCCGACGGCGACCTGGAATATTCCGGCACCAATCTGGCCGGGCTTTTTGCCGAAAAGCGCAACCTGTTCCGGCCGCGTTTTTGGTCGATGCTGCGCGACCTGCAGCGGTTTTATCGCGAGGCGCCGCGCGACCTTGCGCAGCTCGAGGAATTCCACACCACGCTCGGCGACTATCTCGACGCCGGCGCTTACGGCGCGGCGTTCCGGCGCGATCATTTGCTGCCGATGGCGGCGTCGATCTGGTCGGCGCCGGCGGCGACGATCCTCGATTATCCGGCCGCGGCCTTCATCCGCTTCCAGGACAGCCACGGCCTGTTGCGCCTGCGCAACCGGCCGCCGTGGCGCACCGTGCTTGGCGGCAGTCGCGCCTATGTGGAGCGGCTGACGCAAGCTTATGCCGACCGCATCCGTCTCGCCGCCGGCGTCACCGCCGTGCACCGCGGCGACGATTTTGTCGAAATCCGCGATTGCCAGGGCGGGGTCGAAAGCTTCGACGACGTCGTCATCGCCGCCCACGCCGACCAGGCCTTGGCGATGCTCGACGATCCGACGCCGCAGGAACGCCGCGTCCTTGGTGCCTTCCGCTATAGCCGCAACACCGCCGTGCTGCACTCCGACCACCGACTGATGCCGCGGCGGCGCGCGGTATGGTCGAGCTGGAATCACATCGGCGGCGGCGGCGGCGGGGGCGACGGCGACGAAAATTGCCCGACGGTGACCTATTGGATGAACTCGCTGCAATGCATCCCGCACGACAACTTGTTGTTCGTCACCCTCAATCCGCAACGCGAACCGCGCCACGCCTGGCACCGCGAGATCTACGACCATCCGTTGTTCGATTCCGCGGCGATCACCGCGCAACGGCAGCTTTGGTCGCTGCAAGGCCGCCGCAACACCTGGTTCTGCGGCGCCTATTTCGGCGCCGGATTTCATGAAGACGGCCTGCAGGCCGGCCTCGCCGTCGCCGAAGTCTTGGGCGGCGTACGGCGGCCGTGGCGCGTTTCCAACGAATCCGGCCGCATCGGGCTCGACCGCGCGGCGCTCTCCGGCGCACGGGAGCTTGCCGCATGAATCTCCGCTCCGCATTGTACGCCGGCATCGTGACCCACCGCCGCCTGCGGCCGCGGCCGCACCGGCTGCGCTACCGCGTGTTCTGGATGCTGCTCGATCTCGACGAGATCGGCCGGCTGCCGCGACGCTTGCGCCTGTTCTCGCACAACCGCTTCAATGCCTTGAGTTTCTTCGACGCCGACCACGGCGATGGCAGCGGCCGGCCGCTGCGCGACCAGATTGAGGGCCATTTGCGGGCCGCAGGCTTGGCAACCGATGGCGGGGCCATCCGGCTGTTCTGCATGCCGCGGATTTTCGGCTATGGCTTCAATCCCTTAAGCGTGTATTTCTGTTATCAACGTGACGGCTCGCTTGCCGCCATCCTCTACGAAGTCCACAATACGTTTCGCGAACGGCACTCCTATTTGATTCCCGTCGAACGCGACGTGGGAATGGCGGGGGTGGCGGGCGCACCGGGGGCGGTGATCGATCAGCATTGCCGCAAAGACTTTTATGTTTCGCCGTTCATGGACATGGACATGAACTATACGTTCCGTGTGGCAGTGCCGGACCAGCGCGTCATGATCGCGATCCGCGCCGCCGATCAAGACGGCCTGCTGCTGGCCGCGGCGCTGACCGGGGAGCGGCGCGCGTTGACCGACTTGGCGCTGCTGCGCGCGCTGGCGACCCATCCGCTGCTCACCTTGAAGGTGGTCGGCGCGATTCACTGGCATGCGCTGCGGCTGCTGCTCAAAGGGCTTAAGCTGCGGCCGCGGCCCTTGCCGCCCGCCGCGCCAGTCACCGTCGTGAACACCGAAGGCTAGCCGCCGTGACGTCCGCTGGGCCCTCGTTTTCGACAGAACCCGCCAAGGTCTCGGCCCGCCGCGGAGTTCTCTGCCGCATCATCGACCGTGCGATCCCGGCAATGCCGGCCGGCCGATTGCAGCTCACGCTGCCGAACGGTGACATCATCGAACGCCACGGCAGTATTCCGGGGCCGGACGCCGTCATGACCATGCATCGCTGGCGCGGCTTGCGCCGCATGCTGCTCGACGGCGATCACGGCTTTGCCGACGGTTATCTCGACGGCGACTGGTCGACGCCGGAGCTCGGCCAATTGCTCGAATTCTGCATGCAGAACGAATCCGCCCTGACCGCGACGGCGGCCGTCGGCCGGCTCGGCCTCATGCGCAATCGGATCGTGCACTGGCTGCGCCACAACACCCGGCGCGGCAGCCGGCGCAACATCGCGGCGCATTACGATCTCGGCAACGATTTCTTCCGGCCCTGGCTCGACGCCGGCATGAATTACTCGTCGGCGCTGTTCGCCAACTGCGACACGCTGGAGCGCGCGCAAGAGGCCAAGCTCGACCGCGCCGCGGCATTGCTCGAGCTCGACGGCGGCGAGCGCGTGCTCGAGATCGGCTGCGGCTGGGGCGCGTTCGCCGAACGGGTCATCAGGCATTACGGCGCCAGCGTCTTCGGCATCACGCTGTCGACCGAACAGCTTGCCTACGCGCAGACGCGGCTCGCCGGCGAGGTCGAACGCGGCCGCGCCGACTTGCGCTTGCTGGACTATCGCGACGTTCCCGGCACCTTCGATCGCATCGCCTCGATCGAGATGATCGAAGCGGTCGGCGAGCGCTATTGGCCGAATTATTTCGGCAAAATCCGCGACTGTCTTGCCAGCGGCGGCGTGGCTTTATTGCAGGCCATCACCATCGACGAGCACCGCTTTGCCACCTACCGCAAATGCCCGGATTTCATCCAGCGCTATATTTTCCCGGGCGGCGTGCTGCCCACCGTCTCCATCATCGAACGCGAGGCGGCGCGCGCCGGGCTGAAACTCGTGCATCACGAAGCGTTCGGCGACAGCTATGTGCGGACGCTACGCGAATGGCGCAGCCGCTTCCTGCGCGCCTGGCCGAAGCTTGAGCCGCTCGGCTTCAACGACCGTTTTCGCCGCATGTGGGAATATTATTTGGCTTATTGCGAAGTCGGCTTCCGCACCGGCTCGATCAACGTCGGGTTTTTCAAGCTGTCCGGCTGACGCCTGATCGTCGGGGCGGCCGAAGCCGCCCCGTATCCTGCCGATGCTGATCGCGCTACTGACTGCTGAACAGGTTCTGCGGGATACCAGCCGCGGAGAACACATAGTCGCGCGAGGCCGTGAGCTGCTGACGCAGCCGGTCCAAATCGACGTCGAGCAGCTGCCCCTTCCACTTGCGCACTTTGCCGGCGACGATCACGGTCTCGACATTGGTGCGGTCCATCAAGGAGACGACAGCGCCCGGCACCTGATTGAGCGGCGCCACGTTGAGTCTCGTGGCGTCGAGGATGATGATGTCGGCCTCCTTGCCCGGCGTCAGCGAGCCGACCTTGCTGTCCAGCCGCAACGCTTTCGCGCCATTCATGGTGGCGTAGCGCAGCACGTCCCGCGTCGTCAGCGGCG
>Ga0210405_10002225_pt1 | contig 20424 bp, 19 predicted proteins | sample IncBWH11MmetaG_FD_155492 | JGI IMG/M metagenome (GOLD analysis project Ga0210405, IMG submission 155492) | Forest soil microbial communities from Barre Woods Harvard Forest LTER site, Petersham, Massachusetts, United States - Inc-BW-H-11-M | ecosystem: Environmental > Terrestrial > Soil >... | reverse complement strand
CAGTCCTTGGGGCCTTCGCGGGAGCGAGCCGCAATTCCCGACCCAGCAGCATCAAGTCGCTTGCGACGTCGATGTCATAGAAGGGTTCCGTGAAGCCGGTTGAGAGTTCAAGGGCCTTCGTGCGCGACAGCAATCTGTCGAGCGCGCTCCTTGTTCCCAGACCGTCGCTTTCGAAGAGCGTCGGATGAGCGGCCTTGGCGCCAACCAGATAGTAGCCTCCATCGTGGGTTGGCCCGACAACGACGTCACGCGCGGCGAGTATTTCGAACGCGCTCGCCAGAACCGACGGCGCGAGGTGTGGACTGTCGCTATTGAATGCGATCACCTGGTGCCGGCTGGCAGCAGTGAAATGCCGAAAAACAGAGATGAGTCCCGCTGCCAGACCTTCCCCTTTTTGCGCTACGACCTGCACTCGTTTGCCTAATAGCTGCGCCAATTCCTCCTGATCCGCCTCGGGGCACATCACCGCGACCTCCACTCCCTTCAATGACATTCCCAGAGCGAGCGTGTCCTCTAACAGGCAGCAATACAACGCCGTCACAGCGGCAGCGGGGAGGCTCTCCATGAGACGGGTCTTGACCATGCCAGGCTTTGGGGCCTTCGCCATAATGACTAAGGTGCGGTTTGGGTGAGAAAGAGACTCAGCGGTCTGGGCGGAGGATTCCATGAGAGGTTGGTCCATCGGGACTTACGCCGGTCGCGGCGCTCCCGTCTTTCGACGTCGAAAAGAATAACCCAGGATCCGGCTCAGGATGAACCATCCTGCTCCGATCGTACCCTTCACCGTCCCGCTGATTTTGGATTTTCCAATCCGCGGGTGGTAGCTCACCGGTACTTCCTCGATGCGAAATCCCGCGATGGCCCCTTTCACGATCATTTCCACTGCCCAACCGTAGGTAGTCTCTTCGAGTGCCAGGGCACGCAGCACTTCTGCGCGGCCGGCGCGAAACGGTCCGAGGTCGCTTATCTTCACGCCGTACAAAAGCCGGATCAGGCCGGCGGCAAGGCGATTGCCGAATGCCTGGTGCCACGGTAGCGCACCGGGGTTGCTTTTGCCACCGAGGCGCGAACCGAGCGTTATGTCAGCGCGCCCCTCGATGATCGGAGCCAGGAGTATCGGCAACTCCGCAGGGCGGTCGCTGTAGTCTCCGTCGAGGAAAACGACCACATCAGGATTTTGCGTATTCGCAAGCCCTGTCAAACAGGCGCGACCGTATCCGCGACGCGGTTCGTGGAGGACGCGGGCTCCCATCTTTGCGGCGATCTCGGCGGTTCCGTCGGTGGAATTGCTATCCACAACCAGGACCTCAGTGACCAGTTCGGCGGGGAGATCAGCCAGGACACGGCCAATGGACTGCGCTTCGTTGTGCGTGGGAATGACGACCGACACTCGCATTTAATCTTGCCTCAACTCACCACCATAGGGAGGACGGCCAGCGCCGCGCCAGCAACGCGTCAACGCCCCAGGCTCGGCCCGCCCGGCCCACTACGAGACCAAGCGATGCAAGCACCGGAACCAGCAATTCCCAGATCCACGACGTGCCCAACTCCGATATCCAAAGACTGCCCAGGTACAGAAACGCTGCGAACGCGACCGGGCGCGTCAGCAGACCAATCACGAGCAGGATCCCGAGAGAAATCTCGGCAACCGCCTGCAGCGGAGCCGCCATCGCAGCGTGGCTCGCGGCCAAACCCATAACCGCCTTCCACACGGCCGGCGAGTGGCTCGACTTTATGTAATAGTTGATCAGGCCCGCGTAGCCCGCGGGACTGTAAAGACCCTTCCCCAGATTCTCGAAAAAGACCCACACCAGCATCGCTCCGATCGTGACCCGAACGATCGCCAGTCCATTCGCCGCGGCCGGTTGGTTGTCCACACTTTGCATCTGGTTTGCTTCAGTCATCATCGTGTACCTCGCACACTATGGATGCCGCGGCGGGAAGAAAGAGACTGCACATTCTAAGCGCTTCTTCCTCTTCTCGCTAGTGGATGCACAAGGTTCAAGTAAGTTAGAGCGGGATGGCGGGGCACTCGGAAGTAATCCAAACGCCTAATAAACATTAGTGTGCTATCGGAGGCGCGTTTTCACGCGCTAGCCAGACAAGCGGGTCCCAGTACCCAAGTTACCCGTAACCCGGCACGACTTATCGGGACTTAGCCTCAGTGGATAAAAGCACGAGTTGCGAATGAGGGCCCGTTCCCACGCTATTGATAGCCGCTAGACTACAACTCGCCAAAAAGGATTATAATCGGGCCGTTGAGAGGGAATTGGCATGGCGAAGGTAGGCAAACAAATCCACCGGCTTTTCTTGAGGTTGTTGAACTTTACGCCAGAGTTGCTCGCCAAAACTCAAGAGGAAGCCGAACTTCAGCACGCCAGCATTGATGTGCTCATACGCGACGCAGTGGAAAAACATTTAAAAGACCTGAAGGTGGCACGCGAGGAAGAAAACGAAGCGGAGACGAGAGAGTATGCACGTTTGGTATTGAGAGCCCATTTCGCAGAAGATCGCAACGAATTTCTGACGGAAAACGCCATCCGTTGGATCGGCAAACATCAGCGCTAGCCCTAAGCCATGGGTAATTCGCCGGGGGCCCCAGGTTCCGCCTTTTGGTACTTGGGTCTTGGGTCGGGTTTTTCTTTCCTTTGAACTTTCAACTTTTAACCGACGAGTTGCGTTGGCCGAAAGCTTTGTGAAAGCGCCCCCGCGACGGCCTTGCCTTGAATACTGAAATAAGAGATAATTCTTGGTAGCAGAGAATAATGTGGAGAATGAAGAATGGCGACCAAGATGGACATCAAGGTGGCGGACGAGGTCTGGGTGGCCGCTGCGCTCCTCCATCGCGAGCGACGCGCCACTGTTGATTTTTCCGTGGAAGAAATCCTCGAGCGGGCCAGACAAGAGGGTATAAGCGACGAACTGCGCCCCGGTGTTTACGTGCATATCGTGCAACATTGCGTCGCCAACCGCGCCCCGAATCCCGGCCGCTACCGCATGCTGCTGGAAACCTCCGAAGGCCGCCGCCGGCTGTATCGCAAAGGCGACCCCTATCATCCCGCGCGCGAAGGATCCAAGATCGTTCCGGAATCCGAAGACCTGCCGAAGGCGTATCAGGCCCTCTTGAACTGGTATCGCGACTGGTCGGAAGCCGCAACCGGGCAACAGGTGCAAGGCGATCCGCTGCTGCGTTTGCGAGGGTCAGGGAAGAAGCTATGGAAGTCAGAGCCCGCCGACGCCTACGTGAACCGTCTGCGCGAAGGCTGGCAATGAGCCGGATCTTCTGGGACACCAACCTGTTCATCTACCTGTTTGAAGGCTCCGGCGTGTTCGGAGGCCAGGTGGCGATCTTGCGCGAAAAAATGCTGCGTCGGGGCGATCAGCTCGTCACCTCCTCATTAACGCTCGGCGAAGTGCTCGTCAAACCGATGAAGGAAGGCGACACCAAGTTGCTGAAAGAGTATTCGGAGGTGATTCCACAGGTGGCCGTTCTGCTGCCATTTGATGAGAAGGCCGCCGTGGCCTACGCGCAATTGCGTGGCGACTCTGGAATGCGCGCGCCAGATGCCATTCAACTCGCCTGCGCAGCCGCGTTTGGCGTGGACCTGTTCGTCACCAACGATGCCCGCCTCCAACACCGTCAAGTCCCCGGCATTCAATTCATCGTCCCGCTCGAAAGAGTGCCGATTTAAAGCGCCCGGATAGAGGCGGTGGACATACCAAATTGACGGTTGCGTCAGCGCTCCCCCCTGCGGGAAACTGGTATCTCTACAATGGCGCAAAGCCATTCCACGAATACGAGGCAAAGACATGTCCAACCCCATCGGTGAACTCAATCCCCCTGTACGCCTGATGATGACGCCGGGCCCCTCCTCCATCGACCCCCGGGTCTATCGCGCGCTGGCCACACAGCTTGTGGGCCACATGGATCCGTGGTTCCGCGGCTGCATGGACGAGACGCAGACCCTGCTGCGCCAGATTTTCCAGACGGAAAACCGCGTCACGTTCCCGCTGTCCGCTTCCGGCTCAGGCGGCATCGAAGCGGCCGTGCTGAATTCGCTGGAGCCGGGCGATGAAGCGATCTGCTGCGTCAACGGCACATTTTCCGAGCGCATGTACGTGATCGCGCAGCACACGCCCGCAACCGTGCACATCGTGCAGGCACCTTACGGAAAGCCCGTGGATCCCGAAGATGTCCGCAAGGTAGCGAAGGGCCGCAAGATCAAAATGATCGGCCTCGCTCAGGGAGAGACTTCTTCCGGCGTCGTTACGGACATCGATCCTTTCCGCAAAGTCGCGGACGAATTTGGGTCGCTGCTGGTTGTGGACGCGGTCGCGTCCCTCGCAGCCGTGCCGCTCCATGTTGACAAGCAAAGAATCGATATTTGCTTTAGCGGCTCGCAAAAGGCGATCAGCGCGCCTCCGGGAATGTCGCCCATCACCGTCAGCCCGCGCGCGGAAGAAGCCTTCCGCAATCGCAAATCAAAAGTGCAGAGCTGGTATTTCGATCTCTCCACCGCCATGAATTACTGGGGCAAGGACCGCCTCTATCATCACACTCCGCCGATCTCGCTGATTTATGCGCTGCGCGAAGCGATGCGCATCGTGCTCGAGGAAGGCCTCGAAGCCCGCTGGGCCAAGCACAAGCTCAATCAACAAGCGCTGATTGCCGGCGTCGAAGCGCTGGGATTGAAGCTGCTGGTCGAAAATCCGAAGGACCGCCTGGTGACCGTGACCGCCGTTATGATTCCCGCGGGCGTCAGCGACGCAAAATTCCGCAACCAGCTTCTCGACGAATTCAACATCGAAATCGCCGGCGGCCTCGGCCCCCTCAAGGACAAGATCTGGCGCCTCGGCCTGATGGGTTACTGCAGCCAGAAGCCCTTCGTGCTGCAACTCCTAGCCGCCATGGAAAAATCGCTCGGCGATCAAGGCCACCGCGTCTCGCCGGGAGCCGGCGTCGGCGCCGCCCTCGGCGTCTACATCAAGGCCGAAACCCCGGCCCTCGCCGCCCACTAAATAACCTAGATAGATCTGTTTGGCGAAAGTATTTCGATGCGCACGTTCAATTTGCAGGAAGCAAAGAAAAGATTTTCAGAAATCCTGGAACGTGCCGCTCGTGGTGAACGCACCGGACTGACCAGGCAAGACAAGCTTGTCGCGATCATCGGTCCCCCGCCACGCGAAACCACTGAGTTACAGGACATTTTCAGAAAGTTTGAAAGAATTCGCAAGCGCGCGAAAAAGGTTCCTGGAGTGACCGCAAAAGGTTTGATTGAAGAAGGGCGAAATTAGGTCTATTCGCATTTTTGCAGACTTTCGCCACCCGCGTTGGAGAGTTCGCCTTCCCAGCGGGCGATGACGGCGCTGGCCAGGCAATTGCCGATGACGTTGACCGACGTGCGCGCCATGTCAATCAGCGCATCCACACCGAGGATGATGAAGATCGGCTCGGTGGGAAGATGAAACGTGGAAGCTGTGGCCAGTAGCACCACAGGAACCGCGCGAGGCACTCCAGCGATGCCTTTGCTCGTGAGCATCAGCGTGAACACCATCAAGAGTTGCTCGGGCCACGACATGTGCATCCCTGCCGTCTGCGCCACGAAGATTGAGGCCAAGGCGAGGTAGAGAGTTGAACCGTCCAAATTAAAGCTGTAGCCCGCCGGAATCACGAACGCCACGATTTGCCGCGGCACGCCAAACTCTTCCATGGATTCCATCGCTCGCGGCAGAGCGGCTTCTGAAGTGCTCGTGGCGAAAGCAATCGTGGCCGGCTCGGCCACATATTTCAGGAAACGAACCAGCGGAATGCGGGCCAGCAGGGCCACCGGCAACAAAACCAAAAGAAGAAACGCGAGCAATGCTCCATACGCCGTCAGCACCAGTTTCCCCAACGGCAGGAGCACGCTGATCCCCATGTGCCCCACGGTGTAAGCCATGGCCGCGCCAACCCCAATCGGCGCGTAGTACATGACGATGTTGGTGAACTTGAACATCGTTTGCGCCAGGGATTCGGCCAGCGCCAGCATAGGCTGCCGCGTTTTCTCTGGCACCAGCGTCAGCGCTATCCCGAACAACACCGCAAACACAGCCACCTGCAGAATCTGATTGTCACCGACAGCTTTGGCGATGTTTTCCGGGAAAACGTGCAGCAGAAAGTCGTCCCACTTCAACGCCGCCGTCGGCGCAGCCGCCTGGTCCGCAGCTGGCGAGGGCAGATGGACTCCCTCACCCGCACGCGTCAGGTTGATCGCGCCAATTCCCAGAAACAGCGCGATCGTTGTGACCACCTCGAAATAAATCAGGCTCTTCAGCCCGATTCGTCCCACTTTTTTCAGGTTCCCGTGGGCCGCGATCCCCGTTACAAGCGTTCCCAAAATGAGTGGCGCGACGATCACTTTGATCAATCGCAGAAAAATATCGCCCAGCACGCGGAGACGCACCGCAAATTCCGGCCGGTCAATCCCCAACTCGAATCCCGCCAGCATCGCGACGAAAATCCAGTAGGTCAGCGACCGCCCTCGCACACCCGCATAGGCCAGCAGCAGCAAGCCGCTCCAGCGCAGCACGAGAAAGGTTCCGTGAGCCGGGAACGCCAAAGCCAGCAGCGCTCCAGCCGCGAACAGAACTAATCCAGCCACCAGCGAAACCGAACCTGCGTTCGTCGAAATCTTCGGCAAAGTCTCTTCCCGCGACACGTGGATTTGATCGAGCGAGCGGCGACATCATAACGTGCCGCAATAGAATGAGAGAAGTTCTTTCGCGACCGTAAGCGGAAACTTGCCGCTCCTTTTTGCTGCTGCTATCGTTTCAAGATGCCGAAAATCAGCCACCTGGAATGCTCGCGCTGCCATGCGCATCTCTCACCAGAAAAACCGCAGACCGTTTGCCCGCAGTGTGCTGGCGCGCTTTACGTGCGCTACGATCTCGCTCCCTTGCGCGGTACCGCGGTCCGCCAGGACATTGCCCGCGCCGCCGAAAGCACGCCCTGGAGCGGCTTGTGGCGCTATCGCAGCGTTCTGCCCGATGTCACGCCGGTCACTCTTGGTGAAGGCTGGACGCCGATGCTGCACAGCCGCCGGTATCCCGGCGTGTATGTGAAGGAAGAAGGCGCCAACCCCACAGGAAGTTTCAAGGCGCGCGGTCTAGCACTCGGGGTGAGCATGGCGCGCCACTACGGCTTGAAGAAATTAGCTGTTCCCTCCGCAGGGAATGCCGCCGGCGCGCTGGCCGCCTACGCCGCCGCCGCGGGCATTGAGGCGAACATTTTCATGCCCAAGGATGTCCCGTTCGCGAATTACGTAGAAGCCACGATGTATGGCGCAAAAGTCACTTTGGTCGATGGCCTGATTTCCGATTGCGGCCGGATCGTGGCCGAGCGCAAGGAAAAAGAAGGCTGGTTCGATATTTCCACGTTGAAGGAGCCTTTTCGTATCGAAGGCAAGAAAACCATGGGCTACGAACTTGTCGAGCAACTTGGCTGGGAGTATCCCGCGGCCGTCTTCTATCCGACGGGCGGCGGTGTCGGCCTGATTGGAATGTGGAAAGCATTTGGGGAGCTGGAAGAACTCGGCTGGGTGAAGCCTGGAAGGCGCCCAAAGATGATCGCGGTGCAATCCGCGGGCTGTGCGCCGGTCACCAAGGCGTTCGAGCAAGGCGATAAGGCCAGCCAGATGTGGAACAACGCCGCGACCTTCGCCTCTGGCCTGCGCGTGCCGAAGCCCTATGGCGATTACATCATGCTGGAGATTCTTCGCGAATCCGGCGGTGTGGCGCTCTCATTTTCTGACGAGCAGATCCTTGCGTCGCTCCAGGACTGGGCGAAAAACGAAGGCATCTTCCTCTCGCCCGAAGGTGCTACCGCCACGGTCGCTTACGATCACCTGCTGCAGACCGGGTTTCTGAAACCAGAAGACCGCGTGGTGCTCTTCAATACCGGTGCGGGCCTGAAGTACACCGACGTCACCGCGGAGGCGGTCGGATTGCGCCGGCTGGCTTAATTGCCCCTGCGGCATTGACACGCCGCCGCAGGAATCGGACACTAAAAGCCGGCGTTTTCGCGGCATCGCTTCCAGAATGCCGCAACGTTTCATGAAAAAAGAGGAACCAGTGCCTTCTCTCCCCGTTCTCGCAAATACCGGCGCCATGAACCAGTTCATCGGCGCTTTTGAAGTGACCTCGAAGTTGAGCGGCCACGTTTACGATTGCAGCTTTTCTCATATCTGGAACGCCATCGCCACGCGCCACAGCGACACCATTGACGCCAAGTTCGAAGTGGACGCGGTAGGCCGCATCGTCGGCCTCGCGCATCCCGCTTTCGTCGAATTTCGGGAAAAGAGCGGCCGCGACCTGACGGACCGCGAAGGAAGTTTTATCGCTGCGGAATTTCTCCGGGAGCGCTTGGAAGAAGAGGATGAGCGCCCGCTCTACGACGTCCCCCACCAAGAAGTGCTGCGGCTCATCAAAATGATCGGCATCAAGTAATCGCCGATTTAGTCTAAGTCTGCTCTTCTCTGCGTACTCTGCGCCTCTGCGTTAGGATCTCGATCTAATCACACTTCACCGGGTGCGCCGCCGAATACGCATCATCCTCCGCCCGAAAGGCCGCCAGCCGCGGGTGATGCATCCCGTCTCGGCGCACAAAATAAATGGTCACCAGCATCAGCAGCGCCCCGAATACCATCACAGCGGTGGCCGCCTGCAAGGCGACAAGCAGATCCGAAGCATCTGAAATCCGGCCGATCAGCAAGGGTCCCAGCGCTCCCACGATTTGCGTCACGAACATATACACACCAATGGCCGTAGCATGCGCCCGCTGCGGCGTCAGGTCGTGCAGCACCGCCGTCGTCGGCCCGTGGTACCACGACATAAAAAAGCTGGCCACAAAAAATCCCGCCAGCACCATCCACTTTTCATCCGACTGGATCGCCAGCAGTAGAAATGGCGCCGCCACCAGAAACGCCACCGCAATCACCAGAATGCGCCCGTACGCCAACCGCTTCTGGAGCAGGTCCGCGAAATAACCGCCCGCAAGCGCACCCAGCACCAGCGAAAGCAGCGCGATCACGGCCAGTGAAAGCGCGGCCTCTTTCAGACTGAAATCCTTGTAACTCGTGGCATAGTCAATGCCCCAGGTAACAAACGATACGGTCGAAAACGTAATGCATGTCCCCGCGATCATCATGGCCACATACGCGGGCACGCTCAAAAGCCTGAATATGGAAACCACTTCCGAACGAGGCCGTTTTGGTGGTTCCTTTAGCCTGAATGCCGAAAGACCAGGAATAATTCCGATGGCGCCGACAATCAGGAAGGCGTATTGCCAGCCGTGGCGCTCTCCCATAACCCCGCCCAGCGCCAGTCCACCCGCACCGCCCAACAACATTCCCGAGGCGAAAATTGCCTGCGTGAGGGCTCGATGTTCGACCGGGAAGGAGTCGGAAATCATGGCCTGGGCCGCGGGCGCGTAAGCCGCTTCACCAATCCCCACCAGGCCGCGGCATACAAAAAGCGCGGCGAAGGTCGGCGCCAGACCGCTGCACATGGAGGCGAGGCTCCAGAAGAGCACTCCGGCCGCGATAATCGTGTGCTGGCTGAAGCGATCCGCGAGATATCCGGACGGAATACTCGCCAGCGCCAACACAATCAACAACACGGTTTGCAATGATCCGAGCTGCGAGTCGGTCACGTTAAAGTGCTGCCGCAGCAGGGGAAGCAGGGGGTTCAACACCTGGCGATCCGCAAAGTTGACAAAATTGATCAAAGCCAGTACAGCAAGGAGACGCACTTGCCCAGCATTGAACGGCATAAAGCGTGCCATCATGGATAAAATCAGTTCCCCTGACGCGAGCGACCTGGCGACCGGCGGTTCTTACACTTTCCCGGGGTTTCCGGGACCGAAAGGGATTATATACCGCGGATGACCCAAGCCAATCGGAACCCAACGACGAATGACCGGCTGACCACGGTCCTGTCGTACGGCATTCTCCTCTTGCTCGGCTACCTGGTTTTTCGTATCACCGAGCCATTCCTTGTTCCGCTGGCGTGGTCCGCGGTCCTGGCGATCTTCTTCTTTCCGGCATTTCTGTTCCTGAGCAAGCGTGTCTCCGTGACCATGGCGGCCATGCTGTGCACCCTGGGCGTCACGCTGGTGTTGATCGTGCCGGTCCTGCTGGTGCTGATGTTCGCTGGGCGCGAAGCCGTGGAAATGACCGTGCGTATCCGCAACCTGATCAGCAGTGGCAGTGTCGTGGTACCACTGAGCATCGCCGACGCCATCCGCCAACATTTGCCGCAATCCATGCAAGATCTCAATTTCGTGGGGCCGCTTCAGCAAGGAATGGAAAAGGTGGCATCCTACCTCGCCGGCAGCCTCGCCGGCATGCTCAAAAACCTTTTTTCCTTCTTCGTCGATCTTTTCATTCTACTGTTCGCCCTGTTCTTTATGTTTCGCGATGGCGAATCGATTCTGCGCGCGCTTCGCCACCTGATTCCATTTGAAAAGAACATTCAGGACGAAATGGTCAAGGAATCACGCGACCTTATCCTTGCCAGTGTTGCTGTCGCGCTGCTGATCGCCACCATTCAGGGCGTGCTCGGGGGCACGGCGTTTGCTCTCACGCGACTTCCAGCGCCCGTTTTCATGGGCGTCCTTATCGCTTTTTTTTCCATCGTGCCCGTGGTTGGCTCGGCGTTGATCTGGATCCCGGCGGCGCTTTGGCTGGGCCTCAATGGCAGTTGGGGAAAAGCCGCGCTCGTCGTGATTATTTGCGCCGGGGTAGCGGGGCTGGCGGATAATCTGGTGCGCCCTCTCCTGCTTCGCAACCGCACTCGCCTGAACGATTTGTTGCTCTTCATCAGCATTCTGGGCGGGTTGCAGGTCTTCGGCCTGCTTGGGTTGGTGGCTGGCCCGACCATCGTGGCCGCCGCTTTGGGCGTCCTCCGCGTCTATATGGAGCACCGGGACGAGATTGATGAGGCCAGCGCGTAACTTCTTGCCATCCGCCGGGGCTAAATTCAGCGCTTCCGGCTCCGCCGTGTGCTAGAGTACGCGCTCGAATGGCGAAATCTATCGAAATGACCATGAGCAAGCCGAAAGAACTTGGATTGGAGAAACTGCGCTGGCGGTGCGAGCTCTCGCGCATTCCGTTCGAAACGACCGCGCAGGCGCAAAAGCGTGAAGGTTTCATCGGACAGGAACGCGCACTGCGCGCCCTGAAAATGGGCGTGGAACTTTCCGCGCCGGGCTACAACGTTTTCGTTTGCGGACTCGCTGGAACCAGTCGCGGCGGCACCATTGCCCAGATGATCGAGGAACTCCACCCGGCCACCAAGCCTTCGATGGACCGCTGCTACGTGAACAATTTCAAGATTACTGACCGTCCTCGCCTGCTCGTTTTGCCGAGAGGCTCGGCCAATACGTTCAAGAAAGACGTCCAGGCCGGAATCGATTTCCTGCGCCGGCGCATCCCGCAAGTCTTCGAAGGCGAACCTTTTCAGCGCCAGAAGGGGCGAATCGTCGAGCGTTTTTCCGTGCGTGAAAAAGAATTGATGGACGATTTCACGCGCCGCATCGCCCGCGACCAGTTTGCGCTCGGCCACATGCAGGTGGGCGCCGTCGCCCTGCCGGAGATTTTCCCCGTTCTCGAAGGCCAGATGGTGCCCATCGAGGATATCTCCAAGATGGTGCACGAGGGAAAACTGGAAACCGGCGTTGCCGAAGAGATCGAACGCAAGTACGAACAGTTCCGCCAGGAATTTACCGTCGTTTACCGCAAGACTCTGACCCTTTCGCGCGAGCTGGCCAGCGAGCTGAGCTACTTGGAGCAGGAAGCGGCTTCTGTCCTCGTCGACGGCGTCATCGAAGAACTGAAGGAAAAATATCCCGGAACCGGCATGACCGAATATCTCGAAGAGGTGCGCCACCACATTCTCGACAATCTCGGCCCTTTTAAAGAACGCGAAGGGGAAGAAGAACAAACCCCGGAGACTCCGGAAATTCAGCAACAGAAATCGCCGGGGCCGGAGCGCGACCCGTTCCGCGTCTATGGCGTCAACGTCATCCTGGCGCACAACTCCGAAGACAATTCGCCGGTCATCTTTGAAACCACGCCGAGCTACGCCAATCTTTTTGGCACGATTCAGCGCGCTTACGACTCGCGCGGCGGCTGGTCCAGCGATTTCATGGACCTGCGCGGAGGCTCGTTGCTTCGCGCCGACGGCGGTTTCCTCATCATGTACGCCATCGAAGCGCTGTCTGAAGCCGGGGTCTGGCGCGCCTTGAAACGCACCCTCAATCACAATCGCCTGGAAATTCAGCCGCTCGAAGTCTTCTACCCCTTCACGGCCACGGCGCTCAAGCCCGAACCGGTCGAAATCAACGTCAAGGTCATTCTGATTGGCGATCGCGATCTCTACGAAGTTCTCTACGAGTACGAAGAGGATTTCCAGAAAATCTTCAAGGTTCGCGTGGAGTTTGATGAAGAGATGCCGATGACCGACGGCGTGATTGAGGAATACGCCGGACGCCTGCGCGCTCTCAGCGAAAAAGAAAACCTTTTTCCGTTCGACCGCGGAGCCTTCGCCGCCATTCTGGAATACGGCGTTCGAAGAGCCGGCCGCCGCAATAAAGTCACTGCGCGCTTCGTCGATATCGCCGACCTGGCTCGCGAAGCGCACTACGCCTCCGCCGCCGCGGGTGAAAATGTGGTCCGCGCGGCCCACGTGCGTTCCGCCATCGCTTCCAAAATGGAGCGCCACAACCTGGTCGAAACTCGCATCCGCGAGATGATCGAGGAAAAAACGCTGCTGGTGGATGTTTCCGGGGACTGCGTCGGCCAGGTCAACGGCCTGAGCGTGCTCGAGATCGGCGGCTATTCTTTCGGTAAACCCGTCCGCATCACGGCCAGCGCCGCTCTCGGCAAGGCCGGACTCATAAATATCGAGCGGGAAGCAAACTTAAGCGGGAGGTTCCACGATAAGGGCGTGCACATCATCGCCGGCTATCTGCGCAGTTGCTTCGCCAGGGACAAGCCCCTCTCCCTCGCTGCGAGTATCTGCTTCGAACAGTCCTACTCCGGTGTTGATGGCGACAGCGCAAGCTCTACCGAAGTCTACGCGCTTCTTTCCGCGCTTTCCGAGCTTCCGCTTCGTCAGGACGTCGCCGTCACCGGCTCTCTCAATCAGAAAGGCGACATCCAGGCTATCGGCGGCGTAAATGAAAAAATCGAAGGTTTCTTCGACGTCTGCAGCATCCTCGGTTTGACCGGATCGCAAGGCGTCCTCATTCCCGCGTCAAATGTCGAGGACCTGATGCTTCGGGAAGACGTGCTCGACGCCGTCAGCAGCGGAAAGTTTCATATCTGGCCCGTGGCGCGCATCGAGCAGGGAATTGAACTCCTCACCGGGCATGCCGCCGGGCACCGCAATGGCGACGGCTCGTTCGAAGACAACACCGTCTTTGGCAAAGTCGACCGCCGCCTGATCGAAATGGCCCGCATGATGAAAGAATTCGACTAGCGGCTGTTCTCCCGCTTATTCCTTCGGCGCCTGGTACCCTTTGCGGTGATCCACGCGATACGCCGCCACCCCGGATTTTCCCATCGCGCCGGATCTGTCCACCTTCACATCAATCGAATGAACGGCCCCGTCCGCCGCGGGCAGTGCGAATGCCAGGCTGTATTCGTGACGCACAATCTCCGCCACCTCTTTGTACGTCTCCTGAAACGCTTTGCCATTCATCGGAAAGTAAGCGCGACCGCCCGTGAGTTCCGCGATCGCTGTCAGTCGGCGATCCGCGGCGGCAAACTCGTCCTGCATCTGCTGAATCTTCACCTTGCTGCCCTGTTTGCCGTTGCGCAGAGGTCCGCTCGTGGAAACGCACAGGATGCGAAGGTCGCCCACCCGTAACCGCGCCTGCAGCGCCGCTGCCGCGGACGCCGGAGATGTATCCACTCCGGTCGAAATCAGAACAATTGTTTTTTTCCCCGGTACACGCTCCAGCCAGTCCTGAACGCTGCCCAGGCTGCTCGAAAGATTCAGGTCGGCAAATCCCAGATTAAACTGGATGCTGCTCAGCGCCGCCTGCGCCGCCACTTTGTCGGTTGTGAAATCCTGAATTCCCAGCGGCGCGTCCGCGTATCGCGCAACTGCCACGCGATCTCCAGCGGAAAGCCCGTTGAGCATCGCGTCGGCCGCGAACAGGTTGGCGCTTTGCAAAAAATAGGCGGCCGGACCGGCTTCCACAAGCAGCAACACCTGACCGGGCTCTTCGATGGACGCAAACTCTGTGATGGCTTGTTCGCCGCCGTTGTCGAACACATGAAACGCCTCCCGGCGAAGGCCCTCGACAAATTTCCCTTTTTCATCGGTGACCACCACACCGACATTCACTCTCGCCACATTAACCCGAATCGCCTGGCCCGCCGCAACCGGCGTTTCCTGCGCATTCCCGCTTGCGCCAAATAGCAGAAAGATCGCCGTGAGAAGCAAGAACCGAGATCCGCGCCGGACGCTCTTCATCAGCGCTTCAGTCCAGCCATTCGTCGAAGTGCACACCGCTCGCATCCTTCCACGAACCCCCGGTCATCGAATGCAGATGCCGCGGAAATACGCTGGGATTCAAATTGCTCATCCAGTCGTTCAGCATCTTTGTTTTCCCCACAGCGTCCGTGCTCTTGGACTCTGCGACGGCTTTGGTCATCTGCGCCTTCCAACTCTGCTGCACCGCCGGCCAATCCAGCTTTTGCAAATCGTAATAGGAAAAGCCAATCAGCTTTTCCGGGAATTTCGCCCGTGCCGCTGTCAGATTTGCGGGAAGGGAATTTGCTCCCGCAGGCCGCGGCTGAGAGAGCATCCCGCGCAGCGTCTCGCTCTTGCTTGCGCCAAGCAGTAGTTCAGGTGTCACGGCCAGGTGATAAAATTTCCATTGCGCGACGCCCGCGGCGCCCTGACTTCCCTTGAGCGAGATTTTCAAGTAAGTCACGTTTCCCTCGTTGCGTTCTGACGTCAACCGGTCGCTCAACATTGTCCGGATCAGCTTCAGGCTCTCTGGCTTGTTCAAGATACCCGCGAAGAAAACTTTCTTGTCCGGGTCCAGCGCCGGGCTGGTTTGCATGGTGCCAAACTCGCCGCTCGTCAGTGCCAGCGCAGCGGGCAACGGCATCCCAATCCGGGTTTCCGCTGCATTTTCCATTGTCTTCGCGATCGGCGCCGTGTTCGATCCCGGCTGCGCCAGTACGCGCTTCAGCGTGTCATAAATTCCCAGCAGATTGATCTGCGATTCGTTGTAATACACGGTGTCCGGCGTGAGGTACGCCAGGGAAGCGGGCTGGCTCTGCCCCGCGGACCAGATGTCGAAGAGCGAACCCTCCGCGGTGTCGCCCAGGATGCCGCCCTGCAGCCGCGTCCGCGCGCCCTCCAGCGAAATGTGCCCCGCAAACACGTGCAGCGAATCCAGCTTCAGGTTGCTCCACATCGCCTTCAATTCTGGTGGCGAGGAGCTGGAATCGCCGGCCATGTCCTTGATCTGCGGTACTCGCAAAAAGAATTCCAGCAGGCCCCCGGAAAACAGCGACTTTGCTTCTTTGTACACTTCCGAATCCGCCAGCGAACCGCCCGTGTTTTTTCCCGCAAGCCGGTTCAAGACTTCTTCGAAAATACTTTCCTCTCCCGCTGCCACCGTATACTTCCCGTTTTCCGCCCAGTACGTCGTGCCGGATTTTCTGTCGATCTTCAGCGCCTTTACGCCGGCGACGGTGACTTCCGAAAGTTTGGGAATCTCCTTCTCGCCCGACCTCATGCGCAAGACGGTCTTCGACAACAACTCTTCCTTGCCCGTCCTATCGTAAACAAAAAACATTCCGTTCCAGGCAGGCGTGGCCGTTTTTCCCGCAACCGCCTTGGCAGCCGCCTCGCGCCGCGGCAAGTAGCCCATCGTGAACGGGTTGTCGAGCAGGGTCGCAATCTGCGCCAACTCTTCACGCGTCACACCGGGTTTCTCTTTTTGCTTGTTGGCGTCGTTCATGATGGCGTCCACAATGGCCGCCCGCATCGGCGCCAGGTCGGGATCATCCCAGAGGCTCATCAACGCGTTGTTTTTCCGCGCGTCCCCGGCTGGAGAGCCGTGCCACGCCAGATAGAAACTCGTGCGTGCCGGCAACTGTGTCGCCTCAAGCGGAGACTGGGCCCCGGCTCCTTGGGGTAACACGAAGGCAATCAACGCAAACAAGGACATCAATTTAGATAAGCGACGCAGGCACATAGGGGGGATCTCCTCAGACAACGGGATAGAGCGCTACTCAAAATCGTAGCTCCCCGCCTAGAAACACCAAAGCCCTGTCCCAGCCTGAGTTTCCAGAAGTGAGGTCTCAGTGCACGGAACAGGGCTCGGAGATCGAACTGCGCCCGCAATTCAACCGGGAAGTAAGCACCCGGCCGGCGAAAGCTCGTCAGGGTTTCGCAGGCGGCGCAGCGGCGGCTGCCGGCGCGCTGCTGGCATCCTTCGGCGTGGACAGATATCCGGTGATTGCATTCTTGCCGACGTCAAAGACCACAACTTCATAAGGCGCCGTGCGCGCGCTGCCCTTGACGTAAAACTGCACCGGCTCGCCCGCGGTCTTGTCCTTCTTTTCGATGGCTTTGTCGTCCACCAGCACCGTCACCGTATACTTGGATTTCTTCGGGTCGGTCTTGTTCAGCGACATCTGCACCGGGCCCACGCGCTGCGGTGTCTTGGCTTTCTGGACCGTGAATTCGTAATAGTTCCGGTCTCCCCGCCGCTTCAGCTCTTCCAGGTCGTCGTGGTTGTGCGCGATCAATCCGCTCATCACTCCCATGTCTCCGTTTGCGCGTTCCAGCCTCGATTTGGTCGCCTCCAGGTCCGTGCGGGTTGCTTCGATGTCTTTCTTCGCGCCGGTGACGTCCGTCGCCACCGCTCCGATTTGCGCTTCGCTTTCCTTCTGCGCTTGCGCGATCTTTTCAGAAAGCTTTTGGTCGGAAGCCGTCTGCGCCTTGCGGATCCCTTCCGCGCGGCTCCGAGCATCCGCGAGTTCCGCTTGCGTCATGCCGATCTTTTGCGACGTGACGTCCATCCGCCCCCTCAACTCGGCCAGCCGCGAGTTGGCTTGATCCAGTTGCGCGGTCAGGATTTTGTTCTGGTCCTGGGCCTTGGTGACTTCCTGCTGCAGATGCGTCTGCGCCGAATAGCCTGCATACGCCATGGCCCCCACTCCGGCGATCACCACTGCAAACAGGATGGTGATCCACCTCGGTGTTCCCCCGCCTTCGTAGTGGTACGACTCCTGCGGGCTCGGAACATTTGGAGAAATGCTCATTCTTCCTCCTCAGATAGTTTCAAATGGCGCGGAATTCGCTCGTTAAGATTATCCAACGAGACCACGCCTAAGTCTAATGCGCTTCACCTAGCGTTGGCCACTTTTTTGCCGTTGCCAGGGCTCCGGCGTTCCGGCCACCGCGCGAAGATGGAAGTGTTCAGGCCGCCGCGGGGCGTAAATTCGCCCTTCACCACGCACCACTCGGGTTTGGTGGCCTCCACGATGTCGTGCAGCATTTTATTTACGGCATTTTCGTAGAAAATGCCCAGGTTGCGGTAGGCCAGCAGATACATCTTCAGGGACTTCAGCTCGATGCAAGCCTTTCGCGGCTTGTATTGGATGGTGATGGTCCCGTAATCGGGCAGCCCGGTCTTCGGGCACACGGAAGAGTATTCCGGGAACCGCGTCGTAATGACGTATCCGGGATATTGATTCGGCCAGGTTTCTAGTTGCGGCAGCTTCGCGGCAATCCCGGCCCGGGCATGTTCATCGGTATAATTCGGCATAAACTCCTCTGGAACTATTGTACTCGGGAACTTGGTACCTTCGGCCCTTGCTACCCCTGGGCATCTGTCCTATGCTGTGGCCCATTCGGAGGGGAATCCACCTACCCAGATGAACTGTCCCATCTGCAAGCAGGATGGTGCGCGACGTTCGCGCCGCCAAACGACAGCCGACTACATCCTGAGCGCTTTTGGCGTCTACCCCTGGCGTTGCCAGAGCTGCAGGGCGCGCTTCCACTCCCGGCTGATGTCTCTAAGTAACTCGCTCCGCGCCCATTGCCCAATTTGCGGTAATCTCGCGCTTAAGCGAATTGCACCCGAACACGTAGACTCCCTGTTTGGGTTTGTCTGGCGAAATCTGCGCATTCCGGCATTTCGCTGCGCGCCCTGCCGGCACAAATACTTCTCCGTTTTGCCCCTGCAACGGCAACCGAAGCAAGAGGTTGAGTTGTCTTCCCGGGCCTAACGCCAGGACCTGTTCAAATCACCCGGAAATTCGCTTACAGCGCGCAGTCGATCGACTTCCCCTGCCGGATCAAGCCCCGTTCGTCCGAGAACACGGCGTAGCTGCATTTCGGATCGGTTACATCTTCCAGAAGCAGGTCGTAGGCTTTGTCACCTTTGGAGAGATGCAGCCGCAGCCGCCAGCCCGGCACGATCTCCGCTCCATTCCCATAGAGCGCATGCGCCACCGTCGGAAAGTCGGCCGGCGCCCACTTGGTCCCGCTCGAAGAGAAATCGCCGATCCCTACCAGCGTGTCCCAGTTCGCATAAACGTCGTGCTTCTTGCGATAGTCCGCCTCCGCCGCATTGATTGCTTTCACCAGGTTCTGCGCAAAGCTCCGCCGCTCACGCTCCCGGTCGGTCACAACCGGGGCTCCCTTCTGTGCCCAACTGGCTGCTTGCCAGGTCAAGATCAGGATCATCAACAGAGCGGCTCTTCGCATTTTTCCTCGCATTGCTTTTTCTCTCGCAGTTTTCGCGTGGGAAACGAACAGTGCCTAGTGTAATCGACGTCCTCCGGTTTCACCCAGACGCCTGCCCCCTCGGTATGGGGTCAATTTCCCGTTTGCCCGTAAACCGTCCAGAATCGATGCCAAGAGCGCGGATCACTTCCCACAAGCCGACTTCATTACTTATCTTGATCGTGACATGGAGTTCGTCTGGACTCCAAGCATTTGGACAAAATGAGCTGGCACCGGAGTTCGTCGGTTCAAATTAAGCCTCTGCAACCAACAAATTCTTTCTTTTCAGCGAACCCCGCAACCATCGGAATTGGCAGTTTAGATTTCCAATCCGGCAGACGATCAAAAAGGGAGAAAGTTTCCGAATCGCCGTCATCCGAGAGGCGTCTGTTATGGGACGCTTCATGAGCCCAAAACGCTTCCCAAATATAGGGTCAGCGCCTTCTTGAATTCAGCCACAATCAAGTCTTTCCCTTTATCGTCCGCTTCTCCATAGAGCTTCTTCAAGCCTCGGACCATCTCGAGAGTCACGTTCGCAGCCAGCACGGCTCGTTCGTCCGAAAGGGATGGGTTCTTTGCTCGGAAGGCATTCGCGATGTTGACTCGCAAGACTCTCTTCACAGCGGGGTCGCGGCGTAGCCGAATCGGCGCCGCGAGCAGTCTCAGATAAGCCGGACGTACCTGAAAAATTTCAGTGATCCGTTCGATAAAGAGACTCGCGAACTCTCGATGAGTGAGGTTCTCCGCCTGCTCCATCAATGGCCTCCATTGCTCTTCCATCTCTTGGGCGTACTGGCCCAACAAGGTGAGGGCGACGGCCTGTTTGTCCGGGAAGTAGTTGTAAAGCGCCCCGATCGAAGAGCCGCTGCGCTCCGCGATCGCGGTCATCGTGGTTGCTTCATAGCCAACCTCGACAAACAGTTCCGCCGCCGCATCCAGGAAGCTGGCGAGCCTGTGTGAAGAGCGCTCCTGTTGCGGGGCGACCCTTATCGAATTTGACAAATTCGAGGGCATCCTCATATTCTATACCTTGGAAATCGAGGGTACCCTCGATTTTAGCGAGAAATCTTTTCCTAAGGAGTCCCATGGCAGAACTTCAGCTTGATCCCCACAAAACCGCACTTGTTCTCATTGACCTCCAGAATGCCATCGTCGGCATGAGTACCGCGCCTCATCCAGCCCCACAGGTCGTTGCCAATTCGGCAAAGCTGGCCGAAGCGTTTCGCGGCCACGGTGCCCCGGTTGTTTATGTCCGCGTCGACCTCAACGATTTCCTCGAGCTCCCTGTCGACCAGCCGGTCAACCTGGGAAATGCACCGCTGGCCGGAATTGTTTCGGAGATTGCCCCTTCCGCCGGATTTCAGCCCGGCGACATCCTGCTTACAAAACGTCACTGGGGCGCATTTGCCGGAACCGACCTTGAGCAGCAGCTTAAGTCCCGTGGTGTCGATACGGTCGTCCTCACCGGAATTTCTACCAATGCGGGGGTAGAGTCCACGGCGCGACAGGGTACCGGCCTCGGCTTTGGCTTTGTCGTCGTTGAAGACGCCTGCTCCGGTCAAGATGGTGAACAGCATCGTTTCGCATTCGAGAAGATATTACCTCGGCTCTGTCGCGTGCGCT